>Ga0163217_1090710_pt1 | contig 15018 bp, 22 predicted proteins | sample SynspAceP_FD_185933 | JGI IMG/M metagenome (GOLD analysis project Ga0163217, IMG submission 185933) | Saline lake microbial communities from Ace Lake in Antarctica - Synechococcus sp. Ace-P (PacBio error correction) | ecosystem: Environmental > Aquatic > Non-marine Saline and Alkaline > Saline ...
CAGGAAAAAAAAAAAAAAAAAAAAGAAAAGGGAGAAAAAAAAAATAAGTTTTTTTTCCCCCCCCCCGCCCCAACCCCTTGGTTGCTGCTGCTGTGAAAAATGCTGCTTTTTGGCCGCCGAAATTGCCCTGGGCCTGTTTTCAATCGGGCCGCGACCTGCTTTTTTGGCCGGTGCCCCCTCACCCCCGATGGTGGGTGGCCGCTGTTTGGGGCCGTCGGTCCAGCCCCTCACGAAATCGTGGGGCGCGTCGGCGGCTGCTTTGCCGGTGGAGCGCCCCCCTGTTGCGCCAGACCCTTGACTGGTCGGACCGCCTGAAAAACTACTGTCATGGCGTGTTTTCGTGTTTTGATTCGAATCCCTGAGGCGCACCGGGTGTGTGGCCCACCGTGGCCCCTGGGTCTGGCCCGATCTGGTGGGCAAAGGATCTTGTTTCCTCTCCAGCCTGTTTGCATCTCGTTGCCCACGGCCCCCTGCTCTCGGCGGTGGTTCCCAACAATCCCCCTGCGTGGCGGCCCTGAACGCCCCTGCTGCTGGACAATGCGAAAGCAGCGAGTGGGTTCGCCGCACCGCCCAATCCCTCTGTTTTTTTGCAGCCCTGATGCTGGGAGGGACCCTCGGCGGCAAATGCCACCTTGATTCGGAGCCTCGGCCCCAACCTGGGTGGCCGCCGCGCATCCGCCCCGCATGAAGGGTGCGATGCAGTTTTCGCGCTGGCTGGCACCAGCTGCCCCCGGTTGGTCGCTGCAGCTGGCCAGCGGCGGTCCTCTGGGTTGCGGTTGGAAAGCCCTGAGGGGCAAGCCCCCGGACGAAATCACAGTTCGTTAACTGAGTTCATAGGCAACGCAACTTCAGACCTGCAGCCCCCAGCTCCAGCATTACGGCTCTTAACGTTTTCCAACCATTGCAGCTCTTCGGTGATTTCCCCCAGGTCCACCTGGAATCTCCCTGCAAGATCATAGCCCGCCTGAAGCCTTCGGGCGATTGGTTTCCCACGAATCTCACGACCCTCTCCCCCCCGTTCTTCACCCCGATGATCGTCGTTGCCGCTCAAACGGCTTCCCTGTCCGCCAGCTTCGTCCAAACGGCCTGGATGGATTCCGCTTTACCCGATCCTGGGGGGGCCCACTTCTCGTGTTTCTGGGCGCCAGGACTGAATCTGGCGCTCGGTCCAAGGCCCTCCGGGGTATTTCAACCTGGCGTTCAACCTGGTGGCCTTCCTGCACAGCCTGCTGGCCTGGATTGCCCTTCGACGGCACCCCCCTGACCACCAGCCTGGACCTGCTCTCCATCCGCCGGGCTTGACGATTGGTTTTCGACGGCACGATCCAACAGCTCCCGCGCTGATCGCCATGACGTCATCCTGTTGGCGTGGCTGTGTTTTGGCCAGAATCTATTCCATCGCTATCTGGTAGATGGACTGGGGCTGGCCCCGATTCCTTATCGGCGTTTTTTGAGGTGTGTGAGGCTGGTACTGTGATGCCCTTGGTCGGCTGACACCGACTTTCCGCTCTTGCTACGCCCTTGTGGGCTGGAACTGCTCTCCACCTCTCGGCACCTATCTGATCGTGGGCACTGTTCAAGCACGCAGTCGCTGGTGTTGAAGAGTGGGGCAACGCGGATGCCTTCACTCAAACCAAGCGGGTAGCGGCGCGACCTGAATCATGCCTGGCGTGGAATTGATCGCCCCTGCCCTGCCCATTGGCCTGGCAAGCTGGAACTCAATACCCTCACGCCTGGGCTTCTCTATCTGCCACGCCCAGACCGGCACTCACTCTTGATCCTTGCTGCGATCAGTTTGCCGGCCGATGGGGCAGGTGCGCCCAGATGCCCCTCACCTCTGGCTTCGATGAAGGCGATGGAAGGGCGATTCCCTCCTCTGTTCTGCGTAAATTCCGTGGTGGTTGGTGGGGGGTGCCTGGCTGGCTGCTACTGTCGGACGATACCGAGCTGCTGGCGGTTGAGCCCGATCGTGATGGGGTGCTGGGATCGGTGGAGGCACCCACCGCTCCTGGTGGGCCCCTGATCGCGCTGGCCATGATCGACATCGAAGCGGGCCCATCTCCTTTCTGTGTGAGCAGCTGGCTCCGGCCTTCTCTTCCCTCGCCGTGCGGCAGCGAGCTTCCGACCTCCGCCTTCGCGCATGCTGCTGATCTATCGCTGCCGATGGCCTTGATCCTGCGGCTGTTGGCAACGTTGAACCTGTCAGCAACGTCACCCAAGAACCTCACCCAGCGGCGCGGCCTCTGGAGCAGGCGGCCGCCTGATTGGCCGCCTTCCTGCAACCGGTGGCCGCCGGCTGGTGGCCCTGGCCGCTGTTGGGTTGGCTTTGTGACCTGGGCCACCATGTGGTGGGGATCACTTGGGTTGGCAGTCAGGCACCGGCCGATCGGCATTGTGCTGATTCACCAATGGTTGGATCAAGGCGCCGCCCTGGAGCGGATCTCGGCCTGATCTGGGGCGGGCCGAGGCCGTCTGTATTCACTCCAGCGCTCGCCGGAAGTTCTCTCGTTGATGGTGGTTTGCCCACCTTTGGGTGTGCGGGGCCTGGTGCTGCCACTGCCAAATCAGCCTGATGGCCAAGCAGGAGTGCCAGCGTTGGAAAATCCGATGGCCTTTCCCTGTGGCGCCTCCACCCCTGCGGGTATCGGTGTGGCCGGGCTTCTCTACCTCGTGCCCTCCACCCGCGGCTTCCGCCCATAACCCGCGCCGAAACGATCGGCCGAGCCCGTGCTGCCCGCTCTCCTCTCAGGCCTCCAGGAATTGGCTGGCCCGGAATCTTGCAACACCGAACCTTCTTACCGGCGCACGTGGTGGGCCCTGGTGGTGTTCGGCTGGGCGGCCGCCGCCAAACTGTTCGACGCGCTGGGTTGTGGGATGGCTTTCAGCCCGCATAGCGGCCTGCTCCTCGCTGCAGGCGCAACGTCGCCTCAGCTTCAGCAACCTCCGGCGGGTTTCAGACCCGTAGCGCTCCGTTTTGTTCGGCGTGGTGTTGATGGCCTCGTGGCTCCTCACACCGTCAGACCGTCAGCCTGCCCACTTCTGAAGGGGACATCACCAATGTTGGAACTCTGCTTAGCTCCTGCTCCCTGGCCGCCCTGTTGGCCTTTTCCCGCTCCTGCCCGCTCGAGCCCCCTGGGGCCCGGCGCGCCTTTCCGCCCTGGTCTGTGGCGCCCAGTCTACTGATCACGCTTTGGCTTGCCTCCATACCGGTTGAAGGAGTTACCGACGCGCCTGGTTGCTCCCAGCTGGGTCTGGAGTTTCCAGTCTCGGCCTTGAGGCCTCAGCTTGCCGCTGTGGGTCTCCAACCTGCCCTGACGTCACCCTGCTGTCGGGGCGGAAAGCTCCCCTGAAGAATACCCCGCCGATCCCGCCTCTTGTATGGACTGCTTCTGGCCGGCCGATTTCGGCCTGCATCCGGTGCCTTTTCTGGCCCGCAACGCCCTTGCTGTCGTGGCTGGCCTTTCGAGAATTTCACCTTGATCCCCACCATCCTGTTGCTGCGGATCTGGGGAGGGGAGCCGCCGCGCCCCACAGCCGCGATTCCGTTATCTGTCTATTGGGGCCGTTCCGGCTGTATGCCCTGCTCGGCGGGGTGTGGCTCGCCCCTGGGCCTGCTTAACACCAAACGGCTTCAGCTTTGCCTACGACATCTGCCCAGGTGAAGCCTGCCGCGGCTCCCAGCGCTGATCAGGGCCTGCTGCTGCTGGCGCTTCGCCTTGAGATGCCGGTTTCTGCCCCTGTCAGCGGCTGGCAGCCGCCTGCCTACAGCCAGGCTCCACCACCGGTGCGATGCAGCGCAGGCCGGTGGGTGGTCCTCCAAGCTTTCGGGGCCTTATGGCCTGCTGCGTTTTGCCGTCGGATGATGGGGCGACACGTGGGCCCGCCTGGGCCCGCGGCCAATGCGCCGTGCTGGGCATGGGTGTTCGGCGCTGTACGGCGCCCTCAATGCCATTTAGCCTCAGACCGAGCATGCCGCCGCTGGTGGCCTACAGCTCCCTGGGGCCATAGTGGCCTGCTGATGCTGGCCATTCCCTCCGCCCGCCTCACCCAACTCAGCCTGCAGGGGGCCCCATGGCCGCAGGAATCCTGGCCCACGGCCCTAAATACAACTCGCTGCTGTTCCTTGTCTGGTGGGCAATTGATCGAGACCCGCACCGCACCTACCTGAAACGCGGCCTCCTCCGGACTGCTCAACCCCTTGCCGGGGGCTGCTTTCACCAGCCGGCCTGTTCCTGTTGGCCTCTGACGGGCTTTCAAGCCGGGGTGCCTGGCCAAGGCCGGTTTGGTGCTGTAACTGGTGTCTTACCAGGGCAGCTTCACCTCTACCCGATCCCACCCGTCTCGGCTGCTGCTGGCTTCCCGTCTCACTGGGCGGTTTATGCCGTGCGGCTGTTTTCAATCGGGTGGGGCTTCGGTCGCTCGACAACGCCCTTGGCGGATTACAGCCGAACCAGCAGGCAGGAGCGGGTAACCGGCCCCTGAAGCCTGTCGATGCCTGTGACGTTGCCGGCCTCTGGCCGAACTTCCTGCTTGGGCTGGAGCGAGGGCGCCACCGGCCTCGCCTGGCCCTGACACCATCCAATCCCCATCGGTGTTTGGTGGCTGCCCTGGCCGTCCGCCGCCGGTTCTCCCCAAGCCGCCGCCCTCCCCCTGGAAAGCTTTCCTGACATGACGGTCCCTCCACCAGCTCTGCCAAGGCCCTGCCCCCCTCCACCCATCCCTTCGCCGAGGTGGTGGAACGCCTGAGGCCGGCGGGCTCGATGTGCCCGGACCACCCCCGAGAAACCTGACTGCAGATCATGCGGCCATCTACAAGGCCTCGCCGTGCGAGGATTTTACTGGCAACGACTCTGCCTCGTAACATTCGCTGACAGAGGGGTGTTCCCTCAAACCCCCTGCCGGCCTCAGAGTACTTCCCCCAGCCAGGCGTACTCGATCCCCCAATTCCTAATCAGGGGGATCAGGCCGAGCTGCGGCATCTGGCGCGGTGAGGCCCGGGGCCCCACCCTGAAAGCTTCGCCCTGGAGGTTCATAGGAGAAGGCGACAATGCGGCAGCTGTCGAAGCTGCCTCCATCACCTCTGGCATGCCGGATCAAACATGGAGTCAGCCCGAGGCCCTGCATGGATGCCAGCTTTGCACCAGGGCATGGGCGGCCTGCTGCAACGACTATCTCGACAGTGAGGTGTATCAGGCAGAACGCCCGACAAGGCGATCAAGGCCTAAACTTCAGGCAACCCCCTGATGCTTGGCCTCTACAAACTGTTTTCCGGGAGATGCTGCATGGGAGCGGTCAAGAATCAGCTGTCCTATGTGGCGAACCTGGGCCGTTCTGGGAGGTGATGGGCGCCGGTCTTCTTCGAGATGAGCGACATCCTACACGAGGGCGTTTTTTCGGGTGTTCCCGCCGCGATGGACCTTCCGTGGTGAAGCGGCAATCTTCGCGGTGGCTGGCCGGCCCGATCTACTACCCAAAGGTTTCACCGTGGCGATGCTTCGAGATCATTTCCCAACAGAAAGGCTTCACCTGCTTCTACGAGGCGGCATACTCCCCTAATGTGGAGGCGGTGTTCCTAACCGCACGGCAACAAATTTGCCCGCGGACCATATAGTTACAACGCCCAGGCTGGCCAGGTGCCCTCCGAGCAGTCCAGAATTTTCACTACGGCATCCTTCCTATGCCGATGTGTTTCCTGTGGGCTCAGCGGGGATAGCGCCCACCCTGCTGATGCAGGCCAATGCGATTTTCTGCCGCCCCTACCTCACCGAGCTTTAACCTCCGCACAAGCCGGCGAGGAACGAATCTGGTGCAGCTGGGTATCACCTTCAGCGCTCCATGTACAACGTAACCCGGCGGATCCCAGCCCTGCGGGCCCGCCTTGCTGTTCCCCCTCGACGATCCGATCCTGAGCACCTCAAGGCGGATCGTGCCTTCTTCGAATCCCAGATGGACCGCTTCGATCCCGACCCGAAGCGCGCCTCAGGGATGTGCAAACACGAACATTAACCGCTAGAAGATTGCCCCATGGCCAACATCATCGAAAACCGCCACAGGGCGGCCGGCCCCTCTTTGCTCCACCGTTACTCACAGCCGTGGAAGTGGCGGTCTCACCGGTGCCATCTCGAGAGTCTGGACCGTTCACGGTGTTTTTGGGCCTGCCCGGTGACGACGCCTTCGCCGCCCTGCCTCCCGGCACGTGCGAGGACCCTGGTGCCAGAAACCTCACCCCAGCTGCTCGCATCCTCAAATTTCCATGTGGATCTTCTGCACTACAGGCCGGCAGCGAATCTGGTGGAGTTCAAGACCCAGCTGGAGAGCCTGCGAGGGGGCCATGATCCCGATACGTTGCGCAGCCGAGCCCTTTAGAAGGAAGACCATCCTCAGTGCTCTCCGAACCCGACATTGTCCCTGTGACACGCAATCGTGTCCGACGTGATCAACGCGGCGTCGGAGCTGTCCGGGGCCCTGAAAAATTGAGGCCTAGGCTGGCTGAAATCCCGAGCCAAGAGGCAGACACCGAGAAAGAGGTATTGATCGGACTTGGAGGTGTTGGCCACAGGAGAAGGGAACGGCCGGTACCATTCATCACTGTGAGGCGTGTGCAGGTCGATCGGGGCCAACTGCCTTTGACGCGTCTGGGGACGTCGGAGCAGAACCCCGACGGCCGTGGCGAAATAATGGCAGAGGGGCCCGATTCCGAGGTGCGGATGCGCAACCATCGGCTTTCGACAGGCAGCACAGAAAGATCTTGCCCGTCGCCGGATTTCTCCGGTGCGCGATGCGCTGAATGCGGAGATGAAACGGCAATCCCAGCCTTCTCCCGGTCATCGACGACGCACCTCGACCTTCACTTGGTGAGAATTCAACGGTGAATTCGTTCCTCGGTAGGTCCTCCTCGCACCTGACCCCTTCTGCCGACCCGAAGCCACCGCACATCGTGATGGTCAATGGCCAATGATCCCGGCTCCGAACAAGGCGGTTCCTTGACATCGTCAATCTGGCGGGCCGGTGATCGCTTCAACCTTTTTCATAAACGGAAAAACGAGGGCTCTGAGGATGGCTGCTGGATGAAGGTAACAGGAAGGAGTGAATCGCCCCCTGAAACAGATGCCAGCTGAGCTTGAGGCCCCGGTTGTCCAGACCTGGGGGCGGCTAGCCGGGGGTCCCCCGGGCCTGTGTAGCCGTTGTGACACACAGCTGCTCCGGCGGCCTGTTTAGAGAATCGGGCCAAGGAACTGGCGGCTGCGCCTCGGCTGGGGGTTGGTGAAAAAGGTGCTTGGCGGAGCCCTCCTCGACAAATCCGCCTTCTGACATCAGCACACCAACGCGGTGGCCAACCTCCCGGGGCGAAGCCCGCACATCTACGTGGGTGACAACCACTCGAAATGCATGAAAAGGCGGCCAGGGACCTTCGAATCTCTCTTCCAGCAATCTTACCATGCTAAGTCAAGGGCCCGCTGGGTGGGCTCATCGAACGCAGGAATGCGTGCTCCAATGCACGAGCGTCGAGCGCGGGACAATCGCCACAGCCGCTGCTGCTGCCCGCCGGAGAAGCTGGCCTGGATTAACTTGCTGCCCTGCTCGGCGAAGCCGACGCGCTCGGCAGCAAGGGCGGTATCTATCTTCGCTGCGGCACTCGTTTGCAGCACCAGCCACACCGGAGGCGGGCAAGGCAAGAAGGGTTCTGCAGCACGGGAGACTGGGAAGACAGGTTGACGGATGGATATATTCCATGCCCGGTTTCGCAAGCGCGATCAGATCGATGTTTGCGCAGGTCGTGGAGAGGGGGCGGTGCCGTCGATCGTGATCGATCCTGTTCTCTGAAAATCTCTTCGAGGGCAATTGAAGGTGCGGATTGAAGGTTCTTTTTCTCCGAGCCCGAAATGGCCCCATGATCACCCACCACCTCGCCGCGCCCTGCCGCAAGTCGACCCCGCGCAGGGCATGAACCGTGGATAACCGCTTCTGAACGGCCGATCGCCTCGATCTATCCAGGCCCCGTCCGCGCTGGAGCCCTCAGCTGAGCTATGGAGGGGGTGGTCATGGCTCAGGCAGGCGAATGGGTGGGTCGGGCGGCGTTCCAGGGCCCGGCTGCCCGAGCCCCAGGCGGCGCAGCATCTACCAGAACAAGCATCCAGCCAGGGTGAGGTACACCTCGGGCGGTGAGCGTGCAGGAAGTCGTGGGTGGCCATCACGGTTACGGGCGGTGAAGTTCCGAGCAGGCCGATCAGGGAAAGCAGCGTGGTGTCCCTGCAACAGGGAGATGAACTGCCCCACCGTGGCCGCAGGGCGATACGCAGGGCCCTGGGCGCAACACCACCTGCTTGTAAAAGCTGGGCACTGTCAGGCCCAAGGGGAGCGAGCGAGCGGCCCCTCCTGCTTGGCCGGCGGGTACGGAGGCCAGCCCGGCCTCACCGCTTCACCACGTAGGCCGCGCAGAACGAAGGTGAGGCACTCCAGGCCGCCCGCCAGACCCGATCCGGTTGCAGGCCGCCGGGCAGCAAATGAAACCAAGGATGTTCTGGCCGAGGAACAGCAGTGGGCTGATCATGCGGGGCAGCCCCGACCGAAATTCGATGTAGACCACCTGAGCCCCAGCGCAAGCAGGGGCAGCTCGCTGGCGTCGTCCCAAGGCCTCAGACACCAAGCGGCAAAGCTTGCGAGGATCGCGAAGCTGCCACACACCGTGCAACAGCAAGGCCTCCCCATTCCGAAGGCGGGACCCGCACCAGGCCGCAGGCCGCCGGCTGAGTCAAGGGCCAATGCCAGCAAGCATAGAGCAGCGGCCAGATCACGGGAATCCAGTTCAGCAGGGCGTGAGCCGGGCAGGCGCCGGCCCCAGCGCCTGCCGACTCCAAGCGGATGGCAAGCCAGCAGGGCTGTGGATCAGCCACCCATGCCGGGCCCTGCAGCGGCCACAGCGAGCCCAAAGGCGGCGGGGGCCCCAAGCTGGCCAGAAACGCCAGCAGGGCAAGGGCGATCCCGGTCGTTGAGCGCCAGAAGCACGCCGCTTACGGTCCCGCCTCTGGGAAGGCGCGCAGCAAAGGCCCAGCTGAAGCCGAGAGGCCCCTGGCCAGCAAGGCACTAGCAGCCACACGGCCGCCAATTGCCCTTGAATCGAGCGGGTAGCGCCAACGGCGAACAGGGTGCGTTGGCCTGGTCACCACCCCTGCGCCTGCAAGGAAAGGCCCAGCGCAAGCCAGACCCAGCAACGACGCCCGATCCAGGGCCAGCAGGCCAAGGCTGATCAGCCGCGTCGGTGCGCTGGCGAACAACTGCGGCGGAGCGCGCAGCGGGGTGGAGGCCACTCAGCGCTCGCGGATTTGAACAAGCTGGTTCAGGCCGTTCTCACAGCGGAAGATCCCAGCAAGATTCGATCACAGGTAGGCCCCCAAGCAAAGCAGCAGGAACATCCTCCCAAGTGCCGGCCGGTTCTTGGTTGAGGGTGTTTCAGCCACGGAATAGAGGTCGGCGTAGCCGACGTAGGCCACCCGCCAGGGCGGGAGTTCTTGGCCAAGAATGTACTGCTATTTGAGGCCCGGGAATGATCACCGCAGGGCCCTGGGCACACCACCGAGCGCAATGCTCTGGCTCCAGTGCAGTCCCAGGGAAATGGCGCTTCCCACTGCCGCGGGCACAGCCGCGATGCCGCCACGCACCATTCGGCAACGAAGGGCACCGGCGTAGGTGATCAGGCCGGGGAGCAGGGCGGCGAACTCGATCCGAGAAACCGCCAGGGAGCTTGCCAGATTCCCATTCACCAGTTGCGGCCCTGCCAGGACCAGCCTCGGCGAACCCAGGCCAGATAGAGCCCCGACTTGGCCAGCACCACCCAGGAATTGCAAGCCTCGTGCCGTGCGAAGGAGAGGAACACCAACGAAATACCAGAACCAGGAGCTTGGAGCAACAAGGGGATGTTGCAAATCACTCACCACGTAGATTCCGTCCCCAGACGGCGCACAAGGCCCGTTGCCGCTGTAACGCCGTCATGCCAACGGCCGTGCCCGCAAGCGGTGGCTACAAACCAGCCCAAACCACGATCGCCCTCAGACTGTTCACACAAGCCCACCCACCAGGGCCCGCCCAGTAGGGCATGGCAGCGTCGAATGGGAATCAGGCTTTCGGCCACCAATCAAAGCTGGCCGGTGCACCAAACCAGCGCCAGCTGAGTTAGCAGGCCGGCGGCCGGTGAGATTGCGCACCAGGTTTGCCCACCAGCAAGCGCCTATCACAACCGAGCATCCGCCAGCCAACCACTTCCCGCACCAGCCAGGGACAACGCGCCGATCCCGCCCCACCAAGGGATAGGGGCTTCTGTTCGCCTCATCGGGGATCAGCATCCGGTGTGATCAGCGGAAAACGCGGTGAATAGATCAGCCACCGTCGGTCCATTGCCGGTTTTCGCCACGAATCCAGTTCCAGCGCAGAGCACGCCCCACGGTGCGCTCGAAGTATTCGCCGTAGTTGCCCACGCAAATGACCGCTGGACGACGAAGTTCGGCCCGGCAGACCCAGCTGTTTACCGAAATTCGCCTTCCACACCAAGAAGCGGCGCAGTCGGCCTGGTTGGTGTTGCTTTGCTTCGCCACTTCGGCCGAACGTTCGCCTGGGTGAAGTCCCCAGTTCCTCAGCTCAGCTTTGGAAGAGGAGCGTAAACCGTCGCCCAGCGAATCGCATCGGCCCAGGCGGGAATCGCCGTTGAATGCTGGCGGGGTGAGCGTTCCTGCTCATCAACCAACAGGAGGAGCAGAGCTGATCGGGTCGGGAAGGCCACGCGCTTGGCCGCGAGCTGGGGCGATCGCTGGTTGGAACGGCCACACAGCGTTGCCATGTAGGGCGGCATAGGTCCCTGATCGCCCGGTCTGGAATTTCAGGGGGGTGTAGGCGATGCCCGCTCGCGCAATGCGAATCGGCCAAGTTTGAGCCGGTGGTGGTGCCGCTCTTCGACGCAGATCGGCCTTGCCCGTCGAGATCCTTGAGGCTGGCGATTGCCACTTGGCGGCCGGAACCATCATTCCCTGGTCTTCGTCAATAGAGGTTGTTTTTGGACCAAAAGCTGATGCCCATCCACCAAGCCGAATCCGCGGCTGAGGGTCTTTGGTGTGTTGCGCCAGCATGTCCACTCTCCGCTGGCCGGAGGGCGCGAAAACGTTTTCGAGCTGGAGTTGAGGTCGCGGTTATTCCACCTGGCCGGGTCACCGAGAGGGCGGCCGCCCATGGCCCGCGGTGCCGGCATCAAGGCCGCTGTAAGTGCCGTCCCGGGGCCCAGGAACGCTGAAGCCCGGCACTTGCGTCCACCCCCACAAAACAAGCTTGCCGCGGCCTGCGGACAGTGGCATCTCTCGCTCTGGAACCCCGCCCACCGCCACGCCCCCTCGCGGCGCAGCCCGCCATCACACGGGCCAGAAGCGGGGGCTCCGGTGAGCAGGCGCCGCAGTTTGGAGCATGGTGGAAAAGAGTATGGGCCGCAGTTTGCCCAGTTGGGGCAAAGAGCACAGGTTACAAGCCGACAGCAACACAACTGGGATAATTCGATGACTTGGGGCAGCATGCGGTTGTCTTCAGCGCAAAGCAGCGTCCAGTGGCCTGGGGCAGGAGCTGGCGGACGCGGCACAGCTGGCTCCAACCCTGGTGAACCACTGGGCGATCACGGCTCCCGTTCCACAAGTTCACCCTGGTGGAGCGGTGTTTGGTGATCGTCTCGGCACCATGCCTGATGGCGCCTGCCGGCTTTCTCCAACGCCAAGGTGGGGATCTGGGAAGCCCGTCACGGTCACTTCGGCCGATCAACCGTGGGACAAAGGCTCACGATCGTGAACGTGGCGAGACTCACCTTGCCGGCCAGCTGCTGCTGCTGCTGTTTGATTCTCACCGCGGCTGGGGCTGTGCGATCACCAACCTTCCAGCAGGGCTTTGTGCAGGGAAGGAACGGGATTGCGTCGTCGCCTCGACCGGGGCCGAGGACCCTCGATGAATTCGGCGTGGGGGGGGCAAGCCAACCTTCCACTCGATCCTGATCAACGCCGCCTGGAAAATGGTGGCTGGGCACCGTGTGCTGTTCCACTATGCTTCGCGACATCGCCTCCCCCGGTGAGCGGCTCTGGGCCTCGTGTTCACTGCATCAGCGCCTACTGCAACGCCGGCTTCGGCCCTCTGGGGCGAACAGCCTGGAGGGCTTAACGGGCAATCCGGTGTGAACGCGGGGGAATAGCCTTGAATGATCGTGGCCGGCGGCATCCGGCTACCGGGTCACAACGACCTCCTGGTTGAACCGGCTTCAGGTGAAAGCGCATCACGGCAGCTTCCTGCCTGCAACACTCCGCCCTGGTGCTGCGCTGGTCCCTCGGGCTGTTGGTCCTCGTGCCCCCTTTTTTGGGCCCCCCCGCTCTTCACCGAACATGCGACCGGCAGCCGCGGCCGACTCGTTGCCCCGTGTGGCAAAGGAAATTCAGGTGGTGATCTTCAAGTCGGTGTCGACCCGGACAGCCGCTTCAACACCGTGGCCGGCTCTCGCGGCGAGCGATATCGGAAGCAGGGATGTGCTGATGATTGAACCGCTATTCATCGGTGCCAGCCCCGGGGTACCGGCGGTGGCATCAAGACCAGACCCGTTCGCCGCCCCTGGTTGGCCGCCACGCGCTCCACGCTGATGGGTCTGGACACGTGTGATCCGCCGGCGGCCATCCTCCGACAAGGTGGTGCCTGCGGGCCGTGGGAGTCACCCTGGCCTCGCTGTTGTCGTGCTGTTGATGGCCCCGTGCTGGGGCTGGACCCAGGCCACCAGCGCCGATGGCAACCTTCACCTTCCTCGACAAAACTGTTTCACCTGCATCTCCGGCCTAATCGCACCGTCGCCTTGATGTTGGGGGTGACGAGCGCCTTGAATCGCTGGCCACCTGGTGTTGAATGGTGGGGATGTTCGTCGGTCGGATCGGCAACCCTGCGTTTGCTCTCAGGCGATTTTCGCAAACCGGCCTGTTCCCACGCGTCTCCTACCAGCACGAGGACCTTTAACGCTGAGCTCCCCAGCCATTACCGCTTTTCTCCCTTCGCTCCGGTCTTCATCCTGGCGCCAAGCATCCCCCGATTCCTGATCCTGCGCCCGTCCCGACGACTGGCAACTCCATCTGCGCGCATGCGCCTCTTCCGGGCGTGGTGGGTGCACACGGCGAGCCAGTTCGCCCGGGCCGATCGGATTGCCAATCTCGTCCCCCCGATCCACCACGGCGGCGGCCGGGCGGCCGCCTACCGCAAACGGATCCTGGCGGGCGTTTGGCAGCCCTCCGGCCATCCCTGGCGCCGGCCGCTTCACACCCTTGCTGACGTGCCCTAATCTCACCGAAACAGCAAATCGATCCCAGCCGAACTGGAGCGGGCTTTGCCGAACGGCGTGTTCAGCGCCGCAGCTCTATCCCGCAATGCCAACCACCAATTCAAGCCCTGGGGTGATGTGATTCCGACGATCACCCCGGTGCTCGCAACCAGGAGCGGATCGCAAATGCCGCTGTAGATTCATGGCGAAGTCAGCGACCTGGACGAGCGACATCTTTGATCGCGAGATTTTCTGCGAGCGTCTCTTCAGCCGAATGCTGGCGGGGTTCCCGGGCATGAAGATGGTGCTGGAGCACATCACCCACCGCCGATGCCCCGTGGCCTTGGTGCAGGAACGCCGGCCCCCAAGCTGGCCGCCACGATCACCCCCCATCACCCTGCAAGATCAATCGCAACGCATGTTCAGGGAGGGCTGCGGCCCCCATGCCTAATTGCCTGCCGGTGGCCAAACGGGAATTGCAACCGGCTGGCCCCTGCGCTGGCGGCCACCTCGGCAACCGAAATTTTTTTCTCGGCACGTTCCAGCCCCCACCCCCTGCAGTGCCAAGGAATCGCCTGGCTGCGCCGGCATCCATTCAATTGCCCCAGCCTGAACTATGTACCCAGGTGTTTGAGCAGAAAGGCGCCCTTGATCGTCTCGAGCCGTTCGTTTCGAGTTCGGCCCCGCTCTACGGCCCTTGACGCCCAACGCGGGCACGTGGAATTGCGGCGTTTTGCCCCTCCCGATGTGCCCAGCGCTCGACCTCGACAACGCCGAGGGGGGCTTGCGAACGGCTGGTGCCTTCAGGCCGGAGAGACCCTTGCCCTGGCGGCGGTGGTCTTCCTGACCACCGCCACGGGCGGTGGTTCACCGACAACAGGGCCGCCTGTCAATCACTGAGGCGTCCGGCGGCAATGGAGCACCTGGATGATCCCGACCGATCGAAACGGGATGAACGGTAATCCCCCAGCCTCCACGATTCGCTGAATGCCGCCGCCGCCGTGTCAATCAGCACACCACAATCATTCCACCACCATTCCGACCGATTCCAGCTGCGATCCCATCGAGCACACTGCCCACCGGTGATCAAATTCGTCGACCCACCAACCACGCTTCCGCCTTCGGAAGTCGCCTTCGATCAGGCGGCGGCGCCGTGGGCCTGTCAACCTCCTTGGGGATAGATCAAAGGGCCTGTGCAGTTGCAGTGGACAGCCCGTGCCCGTGGCAGGGAGCCCATAGGGCATGCCCGGCAATGCGATCGAACGTCAGGGCCAAGCCGGCCCGCAATAGCATGCAGCAACCCGGTGAAAACAAGTTCGGATCGGAGAGATCTGGCGCAGATGCGATTGTATAATTGAAAGATGGCACCGGAGGCTCTGGACGTAGTCGCCGAAACAACAGGCCCAGCCGATATCAAACAGGGCCCAGAATGGGAGCTCATCAAGTGGAATCAATCGCGGCCTGGTCCGCTCGCGCCTTTGTCGCGGGGCGCGCACCGGTGCCGGTAACCAAAGATCGAGCAGCGATCGCGCTTGCCACAATCGAAGCGGAGCCGCAATCGTTCGATCTGTTGCGCAGAACCGCGTCCCTGCTCAATTCCTTTCCACCAGCAGGTTCCTGGGCAGGGCAGCAAGCAGCCCTCGGCCGAAGAGGTGAGGCCTGCCTGAGCATCGACTCCACCGCTCCTCCTTTCCCCAAGGCCTGCG
>Ga0163217_1092975_pt1 | contig 15018 bp, 24 predicted proteins | sample SynspAceP_FD_185933 | JGI IMG/M metagenome (GOLD analysis project Ga0163217, IMG submission 185933) | Saline lake microbial communities from Ace Lake in Antarctica - Synechococcus sp. Ace-P (PacBio error correction) | ecosystem: Environmental > Aquatic > Non-marine Saline and Alkaline > Saline ...
AGAGGCCGTCCAGCGGGCCCTCGAACGGTCCCCTGCAGGCCGTCATCAGCTCATCCGCCGGCCATGGCGCAAGCAGGTAGATTTTTAGCTGAGTGTCAGCCGCCGGCTTCATCCGAAGCCCAGCAACCTGGTTTGGCCGCTGGCGTCCTCATCCCACACGAGGATTTCGACGTCCTCAAACCAGTGCCGCCATCCCCACCCTGGTAGAGATCCAGCGCTGAGCACCTGGCGGCTGGCGGTGCTGATCTGGCGGCGACCAGGCCTGCACTGGTGGATCAGCACCTTCTCAGCCACCACTTGTTGGCGTCACGCGAACTCCACCCCAGCGATTCGAGGCTTGGTGAGCTTCACCGATTGATCGCCGCCTTCGAATTATCGGACTGGTCTGGGGAGGCAGCATGGGGGGGAGACGCTCTGCTCAGCGCCCGTTGAGGCAAACGTGAATCAAAAGTGGCAATCCGCCGTTGAATGATCGCCGCCTCAGGGTGAGGCCGCATCGAGCGCCACCTTCTGCCTCGGTCTGGCTGGCGCGGGACTCGGGGCCATGAGGTCAACGGATCGAGCGATCCCGTCGAAGATCCCGCCACCGAAGAGGTTGCACTGGAACTCCGAATCGTTCCTCGACGGCGCCGTAATCCTGCGGAGCCCCCTCATTGACAGCGCGAAGCCAACGCGAGGCAGTTCAACCTCTTTGGCGAATTGCAGGCACCACCAGCAAGTTGCGCCAAGTCAATGCGGCGAAGCAAGTTCACCTTCAACGAAGGTCTTGGTGACCGCCAGGCGGTCACCTCGTCCCTCATGCTTCAATCGCCTCGATAAAAGGTGAGGCCCATGGTCACTCCGGGGGTCTGGCCCACAGCAACGTCACAACCTATTGCCAGCACAACCGCAGCTGATGGGATATGGGGGGCTGACGGGCTCTTGTGGGCCTGGGCGGCGGCGCGGGGTTTCGTCAACGATCCACGGGCGGCGCCAGGGCGGCGCAAGTCCGCGAGGACGCCGTCTGCGGGTACGGGCCCCGTGCCCTCAGCCGTGGGTTTTCGCTCGAAGTCCCTCCGGCCTTTCCGACATGGGCACTGGCAATCCTGAGCTACATCCAGCGCCGCTCTCAGCTCAGTTGCGCTACAGCGCTATTGGCTCAAGGTCAGCGCTCAGATCGCCCACGATGACATCGCTTCACAGCCCCGCGTCCTCGCCTGGCTGGTGCAATGCCCGCTGCCAGGCACTCTCGGCCTGGCGCGTCGGGCCTCGATCTGGTTGGCCCATGGCGGCGAGTGGGCCGAGCGCCACGAGCTTGGAAAGCTCCGCTGGGAGCTCAAAGGCAGCACGATCATCCACGGCAAGGCGGTGAGCGTCATGCCCGATGAGATCACCGGCGGCTGGCGGGCACTCACTGAAGGAGAAAGCCGGCATGCCCACAAGAAGATCTCCTGGGGCTTGAGGGGGCCATCACCCAGGCCAAAATGCCGCTCGATTTCAACTTCAAGTTGAGGCTCAGCCCCCAGGAGCTGAAGGCCTAATGAAGCGGCGAGAAGCCGGAAGGCTTGAAATGCGCCATCGGGTCCCTCTGGGCTGGTCAAAGAGGACCGCCAAGCAAACGGCTGCCTCGGCTGGGCGAGACCCTGAGAGCACAAAGGCCAGGCCGGGAGCCTCAATCCCGGCACCCAACAGCCGTGTGGCGCGGCGGCCAAGGGAAAAGCCGGGAATCAGAAAGCAAGTCAGCAGGGAGGACACGGTGACGGCGGGCGCCGGTCCGCTTGGATGTGGGCTATCGCCACATGGCCGTCATGGTCGGTGGGGCGCCTCCAAGGGCTGCGCCAAGGCCTGGCTTGGTTGCGGCCGCTTGCGACGGCTGTGGGGCTGTCGCAGCCGGGCTTGCGCTCCGCACGGAACGCTGAGCCGGGCCCCTTGACCCGCCACCGCCTGCTTCGGGTCCTGCGCTGCGCCCACAATGGCACACGCACCGCTCCACGCCGCAAATCCGCTTCCATGCCTTGGATGCTCCAGCCGCCTGGAGGAATGCTGCAATGGAATCGCCTCAGGATCAGCCGCGCCATGCGCCGTGTCCGGCGGAGCTGGGCCGGCAGATCCCTTTGAGCGCCACCAGCTCGCCACCCGGCCCGCCTGCTCCGGTGGGGGTCGGGCTGGCAGGACTGCCCTTCTAAGGCGGCCAGGGCCCGAGGCATTCAGCGGCCGGGCTTGTGCCTCGCCTTTCCTGCTGACAACTGGCGGATAGGCCCGCTGGCCAAGAGGAGGAGAACGTCGCCCAACACGGCAATGCCCACCCCCATGACCGTGCGCGTGATGGACCCCGCTTTCCAGACTTCGAGAGCAACAGCAGCAGCAGGACGCCGTGGCGGATGCTGCACGACCGATCGGGCGGATCGAGCATGCAGCAGGCCAGACCGAAATCCTGCCTGGAGAGGCGCCATGGGGCTCTTGGCGTTTCAGGCGAGTCACCGCCAGCCAACGCCGGCAAACCGTCGGCACCAGCCTTCGCCAAACCCGCTGGTGGTGCCCTACTTCTCGCCAGAACGACAATGCAGCGGCAACCGGCTAACCGCGAGTGCTTCCCTCGAGCTGCGCCATGCTCGCCGCCTACTGGGGCAAGGTCAGCACGATGACGCCTACAACGTCCATTCGCGGCCCAGTACGGCGACAGCACCGAGCCCAGGCCCAGCTCGTCAGCCCTGCGTTCGCCAAGTCGGCTGGGAGGCCAACTTTTTTTCACCAACGCGTCACCCGCCCGATGCTGATCAAAGGAGATCGTACGCGGCGCCCGTTCGCCACCGGCTGGCTTGCACAAAGGCCCAGCTCCAGCCCATCGGCAGTCGGCACTGGACGGTGGTCACCGGCCTACGAAGCGGGTGGCGGATCCACACGATCCCAACGTGAGCCAACCTCACCAGCGGTGGTTACCCAGCAACCTCAAGGCAAGGAACAGCACTACAGCGCCAAGAACTGGGATCCCTCCCCGCGCTGGAGGCCCGGCGGGCCAAGCGCGGCTGTTCCTGTTTGCAAGGGCTGAGCAGCCAATGGCCGAACCTCAGCAACATTGCAGCACTGGCTGTCCTTCTCTGCACAGGCAACGTCCACCCGGGCCAGCCTGGGTGCCATTGCGCCACTTACGGAAGAAGAACCGCCGGCTTCATCGGCTGCAATGATCGTCGAGGACGCTCACCTGTCTCTCCAACCTGCGATGTGATCGAGGCCGGGGAAGCGGCGCCGGCCGCGGGCGCATGCAGTACACCGGCCTGCGCCGACCGCCCTCGAGCCGGCCAGGGAAGCAAGCAACTGGAGCGAGGGGTCGATCCCAACAGCAATGAGTGGCTAGAGATCTACTTCGCCCAGGAGTACGCCGGCCTGCAACGATCCAGCCGAAGGTTTCCCTGATCGGCTGGTGCTGCGTCCTTTGAAGACCGTCCGCCCGCCTGGAATTCCAGCTGCTGCTGCCGCCCTACTGGACCGGTTTCAGCGAAAGCGTGGAGGGCTACTTCAGGCCCGGCACACCCCACAGCGAACGGTCGTCAGGCAGAAGCCATGGCGCATCTGGGCTTGATCGAAGCGTGTACCTGCTCAATCCCAAGCGAGCCCAGACGCAATGGACGGAACCAACTGAGCGACGACCAACAGCAAGATCTACCATCCAGCAGCCCGGCGGGAGCTGCCAGCAAAAACCACCGTTCGACCGCGAACGCCTTCTCTTTGTCCTGCTCGCAGCGGTGATTCAATCAGCGAGTTCTCGATCTATCTCCTCGCGACGGTCGTGCGCTGGACGCTGGGTCCTTCCTCGGGATGGCCAAAGTCCTGCCCAAGAGTTCTGCTGCGGCTGCATACAGCCACTGAGTTCCGCCCTCAACTTGATCCTCGCCGCTGCTACGTGGTGCGCGCCATTCGGCAGGCAGCGTCAGCCGGGGCAAGCCGTACAAGGCGGCAAGGAACGGGAGTCCGGGCCAAGCCAGCCCCGTGATCAAGGGTCTCTTATGGTGGCTCGCCACTCATCGCTCCGCAGCTTGCTCTTCCTGGTTTCGAGGCTAGGTCCGATGCGCGTGGGTTTCGCACACACGGCCATGCCCAGTAACCCTCTCCGCCGCGCGATGCCCTGATCCTGGAGTTCCTGCCCCTCGCCGATTGCACCCGGCGGCAGCTTCTCTCGCCATTCGCCGGGTCTGATCGAGCGAGAAGATAGCGATCCAAGGTCGCCAGGTTGCCTCACCACAGAGTCAGCCGGCTCAGCAACCCGCAGCAACAGCCAGGCCTTTCTCAGGGCCACCATCGACGGGAGCAACATGGGCGTCACCATCTCGGCGATCGCGGTTCCGCGGGTGGCGGGTGGGCCACGCAACGCGAGCACATGAGAAAGGACCACTCTTTCTTTTTTGTTTTTCCGGCACGAAAGCTTGGATCAGCCGCAGCCCAACACGGCCTCTGCCTGCTGGATTTGAGGCACTGTGAACAGGCAGCCGCAGTTAGCAGCAGCGAAGAGTCAGGCAAGCTCGTAAGCAAATGCTGAATCAACTTCCGGCCAATCAGGCCGCCGTTGCTCAGGCTGCACATCATAGGGCCCTCTCGATCGCAAGGCGGCAGAAGCCGAGTGGGGGTGGAGCCCACACCACAGCCCACAGGCTTGAGCGCAAGGCACTGGCCAGCTTCCTCAGGGCGAGCTGCCTGAGGGCCATGGCCCTGCATCAGCACCTAACGAGTCAGACGCAGCTCCAGCGCCGTGTTGCGGCGCAGGTAGGTCTCCAGCTCCAGGCTTGCGGATCAACCCGCGGAACTCGTTGTTGTTGCTGTCTGAACCTTATGGCCGCTCATTGAAGCCGTCAACCGCGCCAGGGGCCAGGGGCTCGCGGTCGCGGCGCGGGGGCAGCAAATCAGCTGTCGTCGCCCAAGCGAATGCCCCGTCCAGTGTTTCGCTATCGTTCACACATCATATCAGCACAACGCCAGGCTCATCAGCCCATTGCCACTGAGCAGACGGAGAACGCTGAGAAGTCGGCTGGCGGGTTGCTTCATGGTCCGCGGGCGCCAAGGGCGGAACGCAAGCGGGTTTGCGCTGCGCACCAACCGCCCTTGCCCAACCCGCGGGAACGGAGCGGCGTCCGTCACTCCGCCTTTGGCGGCCGCGCCCATGGCTTAACGCAACCTCGAGGTCCCTCTGGCCCGGCAAGGATCCCCTCGCTGTCGTGCAGTCCCTGCCACTCTCTTCCACCCTGCTGGGCCTGCTGCGGCGCCAAGCAGGGCCCCCCGGGCCCCCGATCAAGCGGCTCTGGATCGATCACTCCCTACGGAGAGAGGAGCTGGCCTGCATGGAGGAGGAGCTGCTGCCGGCCATGGAGCAGTTCCCTGGTTCGCGTGGCGAGATGGATGCCTGTCCATCGAAGCTTGCAGCGATCGTGCCAGCCGAGATCAGCAGCGCAGCCTGAAGCCGCTGGTAGATCTGGTCTCTGGCCGGCCCTTAGCTTCACGCACCAAAAGTGGGCACCGGGGGCCGCGCCTCGCTCAGGGGCTTGCCACGCTGCGTGAGCGGTGCCCCTTGTCGGGCAGCAGCCAGGAGGCCCAAACGAATCTCACAGTGGGGGTGAGTCGCGCAGGTTTCCGCCATGGTCCTGCGGCGGCGCAAGGGCTACGCAAGCGGACTTCGCACGCCTTCGCCGCTCGCCGCAGTTAGCCATCGCGGTCCTGCCTCGTTTCAAGCCACCACATGGCCACACTTCACCCGGCCCCCGTTCGCAAGTCCAAGAAGTTTCGAGGGGCCATCCCCAGAGGAAAGGCCTCAACCGCATCCATCGTCTCCCTCCATGGAGAAAGGCGTCGCACCCTGGCCGGCGGCCTGGGCCATGGCACTGGCGGTGGGCCACACATCGTCAACTTGACTTCGGGTCATCGCTTACCAAGGCGGACGTGGCCAATACGATCCTGTCCAACGCTCGGCCTGCACATCCGGGGATCGGCCCCTGCCGTTCTGGTAGCGGCTTTTGCCGAGGCCAAGAGGGCTTCGGGGATTTCCCGCCGCAAGGGCAGCAAGGCGGTTTCACATCTTGGGCCGGCCACAGCTGCACAAACCGCGAGGAAGGCAGGCGATGGCGGGTGAAGTCACTCCATTGAAAGAGTGGGCCAGCTACCGGCCGGTAGCGGTGGGCTCAATTGTCCGCCTGATCCTCAGGAGGGCCCGGCCCTCAGCCGGGATTGATCGAAGCCCGCAAGCTCGCCGAAGGGCGTTGAGTCAAAGCCGGAGCCGCGAGCGCTCTGGAGGCCGGCCGAGGCGTGCTGGGGCCTGGCCGTGCCGGTCAGCTTTGGGGGGTGATCGCGCCTGTTATGTCCAGCGATCGATCGGATCCAGCTGCCGCGATCGCGCCAGCCTTCACTCACCCGCTGGTTCTGCTCCACGCTGGGCCCGATGAGCAGATCCCTCCACCGGCCATGAGTTCTGCGCCTGTGAATGGGGGTTATATTGGGCGGTGTCTTCGGGAAAGGCTCGCTTGCACGCGAGAGGACTGGTCGCTGAAGCTGGGCGCGGTAAGCTGCTGGGTTGGGATTCGTGTGTGAGCATGTTTCAGCGAGTCCGAGAGCCATGCACCGCCTATCTGGGCCCACTGATCGAGATGCCTCAAGGCTGAGGCGACGGTTGCTCTTCCATAGAGTGTTGAGAGAGGTCGCGGGCAGGCAGTGTGATCTGATCTATCCCAGAGGCGCATGGGGAGGCGGAGCTGAGCGCCTGAAGTGAGCCCCACCCGCAAGTGAATGGGGGGAACATCCAGCCAAAAATGTCCATCGTCAGCCTCGGATTGGCTGCGCAAAAATGAGCCTTAATGCCCGGCTCTCTGCAAAGCACAGCGCTTCCTGAAGGCTTCCACTTTTTTCGGCAGGCTACCCGCTTTTTTTTCTAGGGCACAGACCACGTTCTTTCAGCCAATCTGTCTGCCAGCTGGAGGCGGCCCCAGACAGAGGTCCCGCATCAAAACCAGCAGGCCTTAAAGATGAACTGCTGGCTGCAGGGGTCTGGTATTTCGCAGGAAAACGCTGCCCAAAATACCTTTGAAGCGCATAAGCTTGCTGGGCGCTCAAAGGCATGCCGGGGGCTTGGTTTACGTTGGATTGGATTAAGCTGCCCTTGGCAGTTGCCTTAGGATATCAAGGCGCACGAACGTTGGGAATGGGAACGTCTTGGCGAAGACTGCCCGTCGGAGCCATGCGGTACTATGCCTGAGCTTCACCGCCGCAAGCCTGAAGGCGCGCGAACTCGCTGCGTAAATTTGGCTTCCAGGTTCACACTGCAGCAGGCGGACTGGCAGAAGCACACAAGACGAGCTGTCCTTGAACGATGCACGCCCTCCAGGCCAGATTCCGCCTAGTCAGTGCAAACGGCTTGAGTTTGGAACTGCGACAGCGGCTACAGACGCTCCACCCCAGCCCCAGCTGGAGCTGCCTGCCACTGGTCGGCGGAAGACCCGCACAGGGCTATGGCCTGGCTGAGGCATCTGGCTGGGAAAGCGGATTCAAGCTGGCTTTGACGTGGTGCAGGAAGGGTGAACTGGCGAGAAGCTGGCCGGGATGGGACTCCTGGTGTTCTTGCGCCGCTCCGACATGGTGGCGTTCCTATGAGCTGCAAGAACTCCATCCACTCCGGAACTGGCCGAGGTGGCACATCGTCGCTCGCGTAGAAGATTGCCGCTCCACCTCTGCCTGCACATTGTTTACGCGAAGCAGGACTTAGCTGGTTGGATAAAGCAAGGCAAGGGAGGTTGTTTTTAGGAAACGGTGCAACGCCCCCTTGCTCTCACCTTGAAGTTCAACGGCTTGGTCTCAGCGGAGGACCCTGTCTCTTGGTGGGCTTCTCCTCGTCGCACCGGCCCCCAGGCAGTCCACGGGGCTTGTGGCGTTAGGCGACAACGTGCTGGCGCCCAGGCGATGAGCACCAAAACCACCAACCGGCCCTGGATCAGCGACTGAAAGCAAGTTCTGTTGCAGCCCCAGCTTCCGGCGAATGAAAGGGGTTGGCCAGGAGATTCCCAATCTTCATCCCAGACCTACGACCCCTCCGAAGAACGCGAGCTGCGCCAGATCGTTGAAAGGTCTGCTCCAGGGGCTCAAGCAGGAGGACTGCGTGTGATTCATCTTGGACTGTTGGAGCTGGGTGATCGCAGATCCTTGGAAGGAAGAAAGGGATTTCTCGAGGACCTTCTTCGGGACGAGACCACTTATTCGAAAGTGACGTATTTGAAACACTGCAGAGGCACCTCGGATCCCAACAAAGGCCACTTGTACCGAAACGATGGAGGTGGACGGTGCGAAATCCAACAACTCACCCTGATCACGGGATCAGGGGCGGAATCTATCCTTCCTTACCTGCGCACCCACACCATTCAGTCGATGGCCTACTTGCAACGGAATGGTGAGGCAAGCGCCTGTTGGTGATCTTCTTCCCCGGGTAGATTGGAAGTTATTGGCTACAGGTAATGCTGACGGTGGTTCCTACTGCCGACCTGTTTGGAACACTGACGCCCCACACCAAGATCGGAACCCCCACTTTACCGCGCACACAATCGTCGGGCCTACCTTCGACACCCGATCTTCATGACTTGCCGCCACAATCCGCGAGCTCCTTCGCCAACCGGTTGACCGTGCCGATCGATGGGGTGATTCAAGGCCGACGACGAGCGCAACCAAGTGGAGCTCGATGATATGTGAATCACGCCGCGATGTGCTCAAGGGTCTGGGATCACTTCGTGACCTGGCTACCTCGACAACCCACGGCCAATGGGCGTATTCGGATTGTTCTGGTTGGGTTCGGCTGCGGCAAATCGCACCTGCTGAAGATCACTCTCGCTGCGCTGCTCGACAGCGCGAGCGCGCGTTGGCCAAGAGAACGAGCGGCCGGCTGACATCCTGCCTGCCGGAAGGTGGAAGACGAAAGGGTCATCGCAGGGAGCAACCTGCGCAAGGCGATCACCACGCGGCGCGCAAGCGTGCTGTATCGAGACAATCGATCAGTAGTAGGCGATCGGCATTGGCGCGAGCACAGCGCACCGATCCTGGGAAGTGTTCATGAAAGGTGCTGACGAACTGTTCAGGGGTATTACGGCGACCAGGAGGCCTATAGTCGCTCGCTTTCGAGCACGACTCGACAAGCGCGGTGCGGTTCGGTGATTTTCAAAGAAACCTCATCGTCGCCTCATGGCCGCATACTGGGGAGAAACGACCGCGAGGCTGTTTGCCACCGTCACAGAGTTCTTTTGCTGCGGGCCTAACGCCGAGCAGTTCTCCACCAGCTCCGAGGAGGCAATGAAAGGTATCGGTGAGAGGCCACAGGCCGAGTACTATCCGCCTCTCGGTCGAAGGCTTTGCTAACGCGCGTCAAGGAGTAACCTTTTCGACAGCCTCAGGCTTCCGGCTGCCGGGTCAACTTCTTGGTGGACGAGGCGGGGGCCAGTTCATCGGTCAGGACCGCAGCGCCTGCTCAACCTGCAGACCGGTGGTGGAAAGCCCTGGCGACAGCCACACACGGCCGTGCCTCCGTATTCGTGACCTCCCAAGCCGATCTGGAGGGAATCCTGGGCGAGGAGAAGGAGCGCCAGGCGATGATCTCAGCAAGATCCAGGGCCGCTTCGCACCAAGCTCACCCTGGCCGCGCCCGATGTACAGGAGGTGATTTCAAGCGGCGGGCTGCTGGAAAAGATCGGTGGAGCCAGATGAGTTCTTGTACTCCAGATCTATGGGGCGGATGAGAGGACTTAACCTCCCAGACCTTGTTTCCGCTTCGGCGACAACTCTGCAGCTTCAAAGGGAATGGCCGATTGCCAGGGCCTTCTAAGTTGGCCTCTGGGTACCACCTTCCACCCGTATCAGCATGACTGGTTCGCAGAGGCGCTGCAGAGCGGGCTCGCCGTCATCAACGCTGTTCGGGGCCGCAACATGGCGTGGGTGGAACGCTCGAATGTCCTTCTCGGGAGTTGTTTCCTAGGAGGTGGCCAAAGGCGATCATGGATCTGCCGATTCGGTCCAACTCGCCAGCCTTTCGATCAGCTTAACGACGGCATCCGCGATGTGATCCGTGGAGACAAGCAGCAGACATGGTGCTTGGCGGGAAGCGGCCAAGGTGGCGCCGTTTGAACTGCGCATCTCAAGCCCTGTTTCTTTTTGCTCAAGTGGTGTCCCCGTTTAAGGCCTCACCTCGCAACATTGGCGATTCCTGTTGATCGATCAAGCCCGATCTCGTATTCATCCCGCGCCACATGAGTCAGCAGGTGAAACACGAGGCCGGCTGCGCTAATCTGGAAAGTTGCAGAGGCGTACTTTGCAAGCAGCAAGCCAGGTGAGTCTCTAGAGTTTCCCTCACCGACAAGGAAAGAGGATGTGGAGCAGGAGATCAAGACCACCACCGGTGGAAGCTCCCAAGCTCGATGGGAGCGCTGCAATGGCCACGCTTCTTTCAACGACGTGCTGCGACCAAACAAGATCCGCTTCGAGGCAACAACCAGGATTAATTCCTAGCGCCAGAAAGATCGATGATGCTCTGGTGGAAGGGAAAGCCTGGATGATGTTAGCGGTGACGTGATCACCCCGGAGCACGCCCTATTCGGCAATGGAGGCGATCCTTGTGGCCCAGAACATGGGTCGAGCTGATCTGATGGTGATCTGCCGGCCCAGGGCCGCTCACCGATCTGAAATCCGCACCTACCTGAAAACCGATAAATAGCATCAAGCAGAACTCCCGGCGGTGGGAAGAGCGGAACGCGCCTCAGGGAAATGTTCCGTGCCAAGCGGGGGCGCGAACAGCGACCCGCCGCAGTGAGATCACCCGTCTGCTGTGAGGGATTGCGCCGAGCCCCGCTGGCCTGGTGAACCGGGCTAGGCGTTGTTCTCGGAGGTGTGGTGAGGGGGCGATCCCCAGAAACCGTTTTTTCCAAGGCCTATCAGGAGCTGATCCGCTCGGCCTTCCCCAGCTGCTGATGGTGAAGCAATCTACAACGAAGGGCACCTTGATGAAGGTGGTGCCAGGAGCAGGCGTTAGCCGGTGCTTGCTGGCAGCGTGCTGCAGCTAGCTCGGAAGCGGCCAGCATCGGAGGGTACACCGAGGTGGGTGCGGTCGCCAGAACAAGGAAGGGGAGCGCACCTCCGCCGCCCGATTCTGATCGAGGTGATTCGAGGACCGGCCCTCGGTGAGCCCCTGGGCCACGCTCACCTTCCCTGGGCCGCTTGTTCCGCCTGGGGCAAGGTGGGAGCTACGCGAGAAAAAGGAAGATCCTGAGCCCAACGAAGTGATCGATGCGCTCACCAACAGCCGTCGCCAGGAGGCTGGTGGCTGTGCGCAAGCAGGAGCATGAATCGAATCCTGGGCGGCGATCAACACGCTCAGCGTTTCACCACGACTTCTTCGGGGTGGCGAGCAGCGGCAGAACTTGATTTCCCGCACGCAACCCCGCCACAGCAATGCGTGAGGCGGCTTGGCGCGTGGGCCGCCGAGCTCGACGCGATCGCCCAGCCAGCAGGAGCGCTATCCGTTCGTGGCCCGCTTTGTCCCGCGCCGATCCGCCGCCAGGGTGGCGGGAGCTAAGCGGCAAAGACGACCCCTACCCTGCTCAACCAGCAGGCCCAGTTCAACCGCCGAGCTGGCTCGACCGCGCTGGAAGACACGCTCACTGCCGTAAGGGCGGTTCCTAGAACGGCGAGCAGAGAACGGTGTAACCGAGTAAGCGTTGCGATACCTTCCTGGCCAGGCACGGCGACGACCTGAAAATGGAGCTCCCGGCCTGAGCCGGTGGCGGTGTTTGGGGCGGGTGATGGGACAGCCCGGCGCCTTAATCACGGCCACGCTGCTGCCGGAGGCGCAATGGAGCTTGTGGCGAGCTGAGGCCTGGCTTTGAAGAACGGCTGAAAGCTTTGACCCGCTCAGAGGCCCTGGCCCAAGATCGCTGAGCATGGAGACCAAGTCAGGGCCGGTGCTGATTTCCAGAACCTGGCACCGGAGCAACAGGAGCAGGTGGCTCGCCAAGCAACCGATCGGGGTGAAGCAGGAGCTGGTGAAGGCGGAGCAGCCCCGCTCGGGTGCAGCCTGCGGCTCGATTCGTTTCCAGAAGGGCGGATGTGCCGGCGTTGCTGCAACGGGTGCGGCATGGCCGCCCGGCGTCAGATGCCCCGGTGGCCGATCAGGGTGGCCTGCCATCGAGCTTGCGGAGCGAACTTCCCTGGGCCAGCTCTACCGAACACGCGAGGTAGCTGGGACAGTGGCTGGAGGCTTCGCGCACAAGCGGCCCAAACCGAGCTGGATCAAGGGGCACCGGATCAGGCCTGTCAGAGGCCAAGAACCACCGGCCACGCACTGGGATCTGACCCGTAACTTAAAACCTTTTATGTAAACCCCATGCCCCTCCCAGCCGCTCTCACAAAACCACCGCAACGCGCGCGCCCGCAAGCCAAGCGGAGAACCGGTTGGGTGCTCGGCGGCAGGATCTGGCGGGCGGGCGGGTGTGACGGCAGTGCCAGCACAGATCAGCCGTGCACTTCAACCAGCTTGTATTGCCGAGGGCAGGCTCGTACGCAATGCGTCACGGGGGTGTACGCAAAGCGGCCGGCCGGGGGCGCTCCTCCGGCATCCCGTTATGGCCAGGTCACCGCTGGGGTGCTCCTGGCGGCGCTCGGTGCTGCACAGCGGCGTTACAACGAACGCCTCAACCACCGGCTAGGTGTCTGGCGCACTCACCATTCGACAACGCAAACGGCTGGGCACAATCAGTTCGCGCCAAGGCCTGCAGATCGGCAAAAAACGGGTTGGTGAACTATGAACGGTCTCTCAACCCGCCCAGCCTGGCGAACGCAGCGAAAACGCAGCGCAGAAAACCTCAGCGGCTCACAAGCGGTGCAGGCCTGTAGCTTTTCATGCAAGGAAGCTACAGTTGGCTGATGAGGGTCCGTCAGGAGTCGTTATGGTCCTACCCAAGCGTGGATCGGCGGCCTCGGGATCAAGCCCGGCAGGGCTCGAAGTGTTGAATGCGAGTGGATCGCTTGAATCCATGGCAACCCCGGCGACTAATCGCAAATCTCAAGGAGGGAGTGTCTGAAACTGAAAATCGATGTCCGGGATCGCGCGGCTACCGGATGTATTACGCCCCGAGAGTCGCTGGATCACCTGCTTCTGCTGTTGGGCGGGGCAAGTAAAGCGAACCCAAGGCCAAAAAGACCAATCGCCAAAGAGCTCTTGATTTAACGTGAATTTGAGGATCATTCGTGATGAAACCAAGCCCAACCCCTTGCTATCCATCGGCAACCAAGGTTCAACGCGCTATGACGTGGCCGAGCATCTTCGAACGCCAGATGAGATGGCGGCCTAATCTGGATGCCTGGCTTGAGGAAGCACGCGGTAGATGTGGCCGGTTCTTGCACGGGCCTTTGGGGGACATTGCCCGAGCCAAGGGGATGAAACAACAGGTGGCGAAAAGACACGGGCCCTCAGCCGGGAGAGCCTTTATTCGGGCGCTCAGCGCGATGGCATCCAAGCTTCGCCACCGTGCTGAAAGGTGACGCAAGGCTCTGGGCTTGCGGCTTCATGCCCATGCGTTGCTTGTGAGGGTTGTCAGAATCCATGCCCATCAACACCGGGCCAGCTCAAAACCTTCGGCTCCGGCGATGCGGCGGCGGCAAGCTGATCGAGGCGGTGGGCCGCAAGCTCGATAGTTGCTCACCTACGCAACCCACCCCCGACACGCTCACCACCTACGCCGCAAAATTGCTGAGCTTGCGGCAGCAGAGCAGATCAAGCCGGCAGGAAGCTGCTGGAGCGGGTGGCCTAGCAAGCTGGTTCAAACCCGCTTGGGCGGCGCTTGCGTTATCTCGTCCAGGCGGCCGGTAGACATCCGTTCGCTGTGCCGCCCAAAGGTGCTGATGCCCGGGCTCGCCGGGGGCGTTATCGGCCGAATTGGCGGATGACTGAGCCATCGAGCGGCTGTTCCAGCCCGTGCTTCACGTGCTGTGAGGGCGCTGCGCGAGAGAGCGCATGCGTCGCTCAGCCGAGACGGCCAGTGCCGGCGAGCCTGCAGCGCCAACAAGCCAGGAAGCACGGCTGAACCAGCTGCTCGATGGCCCAAGACTCCCCACGGGCCACCCCCGGCGCCGGACCCCAGCGGGGATGTAAAGTACCGGGAGCTGGTGCCTGGAGCGGGTTGTGCGCGCTCTATCTTACACCAGCTGTTCTGCCAAACCTGTTCGAGGGGCTCGATTGACGGCCACCGAGCTGCTGTGCCGATTGACTGCTCAACCGAATGGCTCCATTCGCGGCGGGCTTCCGCCGCTTCGATCCATGATGCCGACTGCGACGACGTGGACGATATTGGGGGCTGGCTGTATCAGTTCTATGAGGTCCGCCGAGAAAAAAAAGAGGTTGTATGGCCCCGCATAGAGGCCCGTGCCTACAGAAGACATCCCCCCGTCACCCAGGGCTGTTTCACCCCCGCAGGGCTGGATCGTTGCGCTTACCCTGGTGGAGGAACTCTTCTGGGGCGGCCTGTGGTTGCTGAACCGTCCATGTCCTGGTCGAAGGGCTGCGCGAGCACATGCGGCCTAACTGGGAACATCGAGGGCGAACCCGAGACCGACTTCCTCAAAGTCAATTCTTATTTAGGCCCGGGAAACCATCACTGTCCTTGCGGTGCGTATCTCGCGCACTTTTGTCGAGCTAGTTTTGTGTCTGGAGCACTTATGCTCATCGCTCGTGACGCCTTCGACTGCTGCTACGATATATGTTTTTTTCTCATCTACTTGCGAGGTAGGGCTTTACGGGCCTGTGCCAAGCGACAGAGTCCCTAATGGCCTCGGCTGAACTTCTGCTGTCGTCATACGAGTATACCGCTAGCGGCTGTTATGAGATTTTCTGGCCACCCGTGCGGCCCAAGCTCGCACGAGCTGCGGGCTTGTGTTCAAGTGGCGTCTGGGAATCGTCGGCGGGGCGGGGTTTCTCGTCTGGTGGTTGGCCCAGATGCGAGGCAGCTGGTATCGGCCGCAATCATCGAGATCTGCAGCAAC
>Ga0163217_1083920_pt1 | contig 15017 bp, 15 predicted proteins | sample SynspAceP_FD_185933 | JGI IMG/M metagenome (GOLD analysis project Ga0163217, IMG submission 185933) | Saline lake microbial communities from Ace Lake in Antarctica - Synechococcus sp. Ace-P (PacBio error correction) | ecosystem: Environmental > Aquatic > Non-marine Saline and Alkaline > Saline ...
TTAAAAGGAAAAAGGCGGGGAAGGGAAAGAAGAAAAGTTGTCGGATGGTGTTGGGCCCTCTAGCCGAACAACACACCCTAGAATTGCGCCCCCTGGGCCTGGCCACCCCAACCCACACCCTGCCCAACCCCCTCCGGCAAAAACGAGGCCCGCTTCGCTTACGGCTCCCTCTGAGCACGTGGACCCTTTCTCACCAGCCAACGAGCCGAGCTGCATCAAGTGCACTTATGTCAACCGCCCCACTTGCGGCCTTCGGTGGCGACCCCACACACCAGGTCACCTTCCTGTGGCGCGGCACCAACAGCCATGCGAGCGAAAACGGTGAACCCGGCGGTTTTGCCGCCTCAGCCAGCTCTCAATCACAAGATCCCGCACCACCCGAGCCGCCACACAGCAACCTGTCGGTTGGGGATGTTCACCAAAATGACACACAGAGTAACAAGCAACAGCCGTCGCAAACAGCACCCCCTCGCAGGTTGTTGATCTTCTGCCCTACACCGAGCGCCGGGGCGGGGGGACGGATACCAGATTCCCACATGCGAGCCACCGCGAGAACCAGCACCAGTCCTCATTCGCGCAACGTCACCACCGTCCGGCCTTTGCGCAAGGGCCATCGACGCATGGGACAAGCCTTCCCCATGGCCCTGCAATACCCCTTCACGACCCTGCGCACTGGTTCGGACGGTCCAAGCCGAAACCATCACGCCAAACCGCAAAGGAAACTCTCCAAACAGCCGCCACAACAACTGCGCACCGCACCGACCACACAGAAACCGGCCTCAGCCCGCCGACACCACTTTCCCGGACATGCAAGACGCGCCGCCTTCCCTTGATGCGACTGAACAGGCGAGAGGTCCCACCTCACGGCGCCACGTCGTGGCCGAAGATCCGAAACCGCGACAGCAGCAATGAGGCTCGTGCAGGGGAATGCCCGGCATGAGTCGGTCGCCAACACTTTCCCGACACTTTAGGAAGGAGGTGGTGACCCGTGGAGCGGAGAGCTGGCCGAAGCAGCGAGCTTGCGGCAAGGCCGGGACACTGCAGCCCAGCCGCGGAACCAAAACGCCAGTCCCACCACCAGCCATCGCGATCCCGACAGCCGCATTCACGGCACACGCCGCCTTTTCACATCTGTCCTGCAGCTCAGCCCATAAGGTGGAAAGGGCCGTGAGACTTGGACAACCCAAGCTCCGCCGCTCATGCACGGTGGGGTCAGGCGGCAGGACGATCGAGAGTCTGCAGTTTCCCTGGCTCCACCACAGCCACCAGACCCGCATATGACGCGCAGCACCCTCACCCACCTCGGAGACCCTCTCAACCCTTGCCACGCAGCACTGCGATGGGTCGCCACACCGATGACGCGCGCGGAAAGCGACAAAGATCGCAGGTGCGCAAGTGACGGCAAGAATCGGCCGGGGCTTCGCGGGAGAACCGCTGCCACCAGGCGCCAGTCGAGATCGGATTAAGCCAATTGCAGCAACCGCACGGGGCCTGTTTATCAAGCGGCGCGGCGGAGCCCGAGAGCGGCACCATTGAGAAGGCCCAGAGGCAGGAGGGGATCAACCTGGCCACCATTGCGCTCACACAAAAGGGTCGCCACACCTAGTCCCGGCCCAATTGAATACGGGATCAAGCAAATGACTCAGGAACCTGCCCCAGGCTTCCGACGCAACCTAGGGTTGATGGCCGAACACCTCGCCGCGCGAAGAATTCACACCAGTGCCCGCCTGAATGCGGAGATCGCCGCATCGTCTGGATCAAGTCGGAGACGCTTGTCGGCAAAGCCCAGGCTTGACGTTGCGGTGCAGGCCTGCTGACGATGCGAGGGTTGACCGTGCGCTCAAGGCCGGTGGGCTAGGTTTTGCCCCAGGGCAATCGCGCGCCAATCGCCGCCACCTCCAGCGCTTTCGGAATCAAACCGAGGGGCGGCCTGCAACTCGCTGAACCGGAATGCGCACCGACGGCAGTCGTGACCGGATCCGCCCGACAAGACGCTCCATCCTACCTGGCCCCACGTCCAGGGTGACTTCTCGAATCTCACTCAGCCCTCTCACCACATGGCATTGGTGAGTGCACAGCTTGATCGATCACCACCGCCTCCAGCCCCTGACCCCTGCACCCTGCGCTCACGCTGCTCGCGGCAGGGTCGCCGAACAGTCATAACGCAAGCACGGACGAGCACTGAGCAAGCAGGGTCGAAGCCTTGACCCGAGACACACAATGCGCTCCTATCGATCTCGCAGCCACGCTAAGCGGCGCCCACCCGCCGGCGGCCCTGACCACAAGAAGACCTGTGGAAGTGATCAGCAGCGCCTGGACTGCCGCAAACAGCGTGCTGAGAGGAGCCTGCAAGGGCTGTCGCCGATAGCGAGCGTAGCGGCAGCCGCCACCGGCGACTCGACGGGCATCAGAACCACAACAGCACCAAAAGGCAGCCAATCAGCCGGCAACCCGGCGGCGGTCCAAAGCCGGCGAGCTTGCTCGCGTCTCCATGACCCCAACCTGCCGTGCGTGGAAGGGAATCGGTGTGGCAGGCCGGGCCAGACAACACACTGGGCAATTACGGGCAAGGCGACATGTGAGCGGCTAGGGAGAAATCTGCAGCCGGGAGAATCCGCGAGCCGCGACGGCCTGCACCTTGCCACATCCCATCGAGCTCAAGGCGGAGGGCTCAGGACCCGCAAGCAGCTCCTGACCGCCACAGTCGACCTGCCCACGGGTTCCCAAGTGACCAACTCTCTATCCTGGAATCCAACGGGCGCCAAGCGAGCATCGCCTGACGGTCCACAAAGCCAAAGGTGGAAGGGCAGGCGAGCAGGGCACCCGTCGCCCCCCGGCGAGAGGCCGCCCGCCATGGCTGTGCACTGCCGAACACCCAGCGCAACATACCCCTTCGACCGCCGGGACGCAGAACAGGTCAGGTAACCAAGGAACTCGCGGTGGATATCGCAGCGAAGCGGCAGCGAGGCCCTGGTCCGACCCCCGCGGCACGGGCGGGTGGGCCGGTATGGCCACGCGACAGTCTGGGAGTCCTACGCCGCCACGGCGACCCACCCAATCGCAGCCTGGCCCATACCGATGGTGGCCTCGGCGGTGCGCCCCTCTGTGACCGAAGCAGGAAGCCAAGCGCCAGCGCCCCAGCGCAGCACCGCCCGCGGAGCCCAAAACCAGCGGCACCAGCGCGCCTCCGGCTGAAGAACCTGGCGAAGCAAAGCAGCGTCCATGGGTGCCGCAGCAGGGCCGAGGGGAACACCCGCAAGGGCTCACAGCGACTCGCGGGCAGCTGCGGTAACCGGCCAAGCTCCGTCTGACAGAGTCCGCCATGTCTATCAGACAACAGGTCGGGCGAGCTGAGGCTGCCTAAGGCCTTTTCAGCCCGTGCCGCAGCCCGCGCAGTGGTGCACACCATAGTGTTAAGCGCCGCCATACAAAGCAAAGGCCCGCGAAGCAAATGTGCGATCACTGCGACTGAGAACGCGGACCAAGGAAGTGGTCTGAGCAAGCGGTCTGATCCAGCGGTCAAGGTGCCATCGCATCCCGCAAACCTGTCGATCAACATTCTCTTAGATCCAACCCAGCCAGTACCAGCGCACAAGTCCCACCTCAATCCATTCCACGCCCTCACCCCCAACCTCGCCTAGCCGTTCTCAATTCGCCCCCCATGAGGTTGCCTATTGCGCGACGGCTCGCAACATGGAAGCGTCCAAAGCGAGGGATAAGCTTAAGGCCCGTCAACAGCGCGCAAACCGATGGCACGACCCCCAGGACACACCTCAAGCGTTGCGCCGCTCTGTCAAGTCGAGATCCCGGCTTCATGCGGGCAGGAAGAAGTATCTCAGCCAGGAGCGCCGGGCAACCCGGCCAGCTCTGGCCCGTCTGTCAGTACGTCCAAAGGAACCCCCCTACAGGACGCGCCTCACCAGACCCGTATGAAGAGGGGCCACAACGACGAGGTGCAACAGTGTTTGGTGTTTAGCGCAGGGACTGACCCAACGAGACAGAGCAATGCCCGCACCTTCTACGGCGAAACCCGCCCAGTTTCGAGACCGCAATCGTAGTCGCGCTGGAAGCCGTAGGCCGGCGAAACCGCCCGCCTCCAGCGAACAGCCGTCGCCAGGCATCGCCGCAACAGCTTGAGCCTATCGGCGCCGGCGGCCAATTAATCCGCGTCCAAATAATTCTTGACAATAGCATTCATCAGCCCTTGCCCCGAAACGTTCAAGTCCACCGCAGAAGCCGGTGGCCCTGAAACCGCACCCGCCGCCCCATTGACGAATCCGCGGCCCTACAGTCTCAGAATAATCCCAGCGCTCTGGCCCAGCGGCCTGGCGACGCTCGCTCTGGAGCGGTGACAACAACCAGACCCAAACGAACCGTGTTCCCTTGAATCCGCAGACCAGATCCCCAGGCGATGGGGATGTCACCCACTGGATGAATGCGCCGGAGCTTCAGCGCTCCACAAGCCGAGGTCCAACGAGTCAGGGACGACGGAGCCTCAGGCCTACTGTTCCTGAAGATCACAAGCACCCAGGCCCAGCCAAAAACACGGGAGGTCCTGCCGAAAACGACCGCGACTTTCAAACAGTTTCGGGGATCCCGTGGAAGTGCGCTTCCAGAGCAGCAAAGAGCTGCGATCGCCCAGAAAGTCTCTGCGGGCCGACGACCAATCCGTCTCCTGAATCTGCGCGGTCGCACAGCAAGATCCCCCTCGGCTGGTGCAAACGTGCGTCTGAATCCATCTATCGGCGCGCGCCACATGGCCAAACGTCCCAGACCCTTCCTCCACCACCACTTCGTTCTTTGAATCCGATGGCACTCGTTCTCTCCCCGCCTCCAGAACCCTGACGTTCGACACACACGACCAAAGAAACTGCCCACCTGACCCAGGGCTGTTGGACGGCGCTGCCGAGGAAGCCCCTTCTCAAAGGGCACCACGAGCGCTACCTAGCCGCACGCTCCTTCTTCACAATCAGTGAGGATATTTGAAGAGGGAATACTTCAGCAATTTTGTGACGTCGTCTCGACCGTTGAGGAAGAGGGCCTCTCGGTTCTGGCCCAGACAGACAATCGCGAAGAAGTGGAGAGCGAGGGCCGATCACCAGATCGGCTCGTCGAGGCAGCAAGTAAGCCGAAGACGCCAATCGGCGAACCCGGGTGCTGAGTCACCCGCTGTGCCGCCGAAAAGGAAGATTTCGCGATGGCGGCCGTCGCACGTCTACCCAATGACAAGCAGCGTCGGCCTCAGAAACTGCGGATCAGAGCGCCGCATGACCAGAGGAATTCGCCGACCTGAGAGTCCGGTCCCACGCCCGGTGATCCGCCCGACGACAGCGGGATCATGGGTTTGCGGCCCCCGCTATTATGGTTGAGCACAACCATGAGCTCAGCCTGAAAGGCCTGACGCGTGGAGGCGAGCTGCCCCGCGCCGCCGACCACTTCCCAATGAGCCACTTACCCCCGGAGCCAACCGCCACCTTCAAGCTTCCCTCAAAGAAGTTCCCGAAGTGGCGCGCGCGTCGGCCCATCTCCATTGTTCGTTCATCCCAGGCAATGCCCGGCCTGGTGGTTTCCTCTAACCTCGAAAACGAACTTCCCGCAATCCAGTAGGTCGGTTCGATTCGGCCGGGGCCCCGGAAGCCAATCCACCGTCCCTGACCGAACTGCAAAACTTATCCGCCGGGATGGATCCCAGTGGTGCCTGCACGGTCGCCCTGCGCTCGGGCAACACACTGGCAAACGACACTTGCGGCGAAGATTCGACGGATCCGCAACTTCCGAGCCAGGCCGTACCTGCCAACTCAACTGAGCCCCGGCCCGCGAAATGGGTGCGCGCTTGAGGCTGATGTAGCAAGCCCCGAACGGGCCACCACCGCACCACCGTGCCACGTCTGTTGAGCAAGATAAGAGCTAAGCCTGCGATCGTCGCGGAAGATCAGAACGTACGCCCCTCGCCGGCCCGCCTGACCGGGCGGAAGATCGACATCAAAAAAATGCCCTGAAACGACCAGGTTTGGCCGAGGAGCCAAAGGCCGCTGAACTGATCGCCTGCGCGAGGAAACGAAAGAACCAAGCCGAAGCTGAGCGCGGCTGGAGGCGAAACAGGCACCGGCCCGAGGAAGAGCCCGCCTGCCGAGCTCTACCCACCTGCCAGAGAGAATCGAAGAGGGCACGAGCGCCGAGGACGCTTCAGGGCAATTCGTAGCCGCGATCCGGAAGGGGTGCGCTGTGGCCACTCTGGAGAGCCGGCCCAACCGAAGCCGGCGCAAAGCGATGGAGAGGCCGAGGCTGTTACAAAGGAGGCGCTCACAAGACGGGCTCCTTGAGCGGCCGCCAATTCTGCGCCGTGCTGAGTTGCAGGCAGCTCCTGGACGCCGAGGCTCTTCGGGTGGTCCGTTTTGCCAGCGCAAAGCAAGTGGGCTTGATGAGGTAGGGTCGTTCGCCCCTGCTGCGCGGAGCCTGGAGTGCTGAGGAGGCCAGACGCCGTGCAAGAAGCTGCAACGGCTCTGCGCTGCCAGGTGGCGGATTTCCAATTTCCCACGGCAACTTCAACAGCGCTGGGAGGACGCACGCTGCAGCCCGCTGATGCAAATGAACATCGCCCCGCACGTGCTGGCTTCGGCGGCAACCCGTGGCCTGCGACCGACGATTGGCACAGACTCTGAAATGACCAGCACGCGAGAGGTAAGAATTATGCGCTGTCCCCGGGACTGGCCTGGAGAGCCGAGCGATCACGTGACATCGATGCCGCCGAGAAATCTGGACCGCGAGATCCGCGGCCAAGAGCCACAGCAAGCTCGATCAGCGATCGACGAGGCCGGCGGCCCGCATCCGGCGACTTGATCAAGCCCAATGGCAACGAGGCCTCCCGCCAGTTCCCCCGAAGGCCTGCACGGCAGACACACAAACGCCGCCACCCCTGCCCCGTCGAAGGCCCATCCCTCTTCTCGTGTCAAGAAGAGCGCGGGACACCCGCGCCAGCCTCTGCCATCAGCCCACCACGCATGAGGCTAACACAGCGCCGCCAAGCCTGCTGCCGCAGCAAACGACAACGGCTCCAACCAGGCCCTAACCGGCCCCAGCAAGCCCAGGCGCCCCAATCCGGCTCCAAGCCCCATCGTTCCAAATTGTCGGCTGCCCGGCCAAAGCCAGCGCTGCCCCGCACCGTCAAGGACCGGTACCGCGCTGCAGCGCGCGCGCGAGCAGACAACAGACGCAGTCCGGTCACGCCTAAAACCACCCAGCCCCAGGCCAGGAGCCCCGCTCCTCGCGGTATCCGACAATAGGCGCACAGGCGCCGCCCGCAAGAGCCTCCCGCCGTCGCGATGTGCCTTTTTCGCTTTGAGGGAGCTGCCCTTCTCCCAGCCAAAGCACCCGGCTCTACACAGCCCCCGTCCCTGTGACCAGCGAGGGCCAGCCGCACACCGGCACCGACAACGCGCGTCTATATTCCGTGAATCCGCCCCGCTCGCCGCAAGCGCCGATCGTCGCCAACGCGCCCGCCAGCATTGGCAAGTGCAGAGTCCAACCTCACTCACTACGGCGGCCGCCAGAGCGGTCAACCGAGCCCCACCAGCAAGACCGTCCGCCCTCACGCCTTCAGTGGGCCCGGCACTGACCAGCCACCGGCCACCGTGCTCCGCAACAACGTGCCGCTCATCGCCGGTGCGGCAGGTTCCGCCCGCAAGTCACTCGACTGTCCGCAAGCAGCCGCGTGAGTCCGCCGCGATGCGGCTTCACGCCCGCGGCAGCCGGTCCGCAGTCATCGCCGCGCCCCGTGCCCCGGGCGGCACCCCAGGGCATGCGCAAGCCCGTGTCTCCCGCGACTGAATGCAGCTCCAGACCTCCGCAGTCGCACCCCTGCCGCCCACCCGCGCGGCCGAGGGAATAGCATGCCACAGCCGACGGCCCGCCAATCCAGCAACGCCGTGCACCGCAGCCGCAGCGCCTGATTCACGCAAACTACCGCACCCGCAAGCCCGCGCAGCCGGCCGAATGATGAGCGGCCAAAGTCGAGCCCTGCGCAGTAAAATCACCGCCGAAGCAGCGGTCACGAAGGTCCGACAGCGATCCGGTGAAAACGATGATGCACGCTCACAACCTTACACCACGTTCGTCCGGTGAAACAGGAGTCCTGAGACTCAGGCCATGCTGCCGTCCGCCCTCGTGCCCCGTCCAGCCGCACCGCCGGTGTCAAGCCCAGTGGGCAATACCAAACGCAAGAAAAAAACCACGCGCCACGCCAACGCGCCGTGCCATGGAACTGCGCCCGCACGCGAGTCCAGAGCGCGCCGCGCCGAATCACAGATCACGGTGGCCAGAGGCAACCCACAAGGTATAGGCACTGAGGCCGAGAGCCGCCTCCGGGTGGAGATTACGAGATCACAATTCACTGTTCCTTACAAAGGGATCCTCCCCGCCACGGTCAGCCTGCACAGACCCTTCGATCTCTCACGAACAGAACGGTCCTCCCATGATGGGTTCCGGAGGCCGGCACCTCGGAGAATCAAAACGTAGTCCAGGAGGCCGCCCAAGAAGACGGCCCGAGAGGAGCCGAGAAAGCGACAAGACTGCACTTGATTCCCGCGCCGGTGGCACCAAGTGACGGGCCACGTCCGACAACGGAAACCGAGCCTGCTCGAGCCATCCTGCAAACCCGGGTGCCGCCGGGAACCGGTGCAATCACCACAGCCAACGTGCCTACCAGCTAATGTCAGCCGCACCGCCCGTGATAAATCAACGCACCATCACGTTCTGAACGGCCGCCACGGAGGCGCTTCACTCGCCATGCGCGCCCGTGGCACCAATCACCTGACGTGGCCGGGCTGGTGGTGGCCGCCGAGACGGGCGTTCGCCCCCAGACCTCGAAGCGATCAGCCACGCCCGCGCCGCCGAAGTGCGACTCCGTGTCGCGAGCAATCACACACGATCGACAAGGAAGGAGCCACCATGCCCGAGAGGGTCAAGGCAGAGCCTCACAACCACCAGCCGCTCGCTGAGAGACTGGGGCGGCGACACGGAGGTGCCACAGCGTGACGCGATCAAACGCGAGAAACAATCGACAAATTCTGCAGGATTTACGCCGCTGGTTCGAGGTCGAAAGAACCATGCCAACACGCACGCATCGGCAATGCCAAAGGCACCGTGACGAAGCCACCTCGACAAGGCGAAGGCCCAGTGCCACCTTGCTGATCCAGAACGAGCACTCTCATGGCAGGAATGCTGCGCTGCCGGACCCATCCTTGGAGGTGCGCGACGACTAGGGAGATCGACACGGCTGCCCAAACGGGTTAAGCCCTGGCTGGTGGCCTTCCTCGCGTGGAGGGCCCGGGGCTGTTCACGAAGTCCGCAACGACCTACAGCCGCGACGAAGTTCGAGCCTATGCGGACGAGAAGCGACCGCCCGCCCGAGTGAGTGCGTGAACCCCGCAACAATCGGCCCATAACGTGCCGGGCGACCTCTCGCTTCATGGCCCATTACAGATGGCTTCACACGCCGGTGTCCCGAACTGCATCAGACTGTCGGGCCAGGCGCCAGCGAAGGAGAGCTCAAGGAGCCAACCTCACCTCAATCGATGTCCAGGGCAGCTGAGCGATTCCGGCTCGCTCCGAACAACTGCCCCGGGGCGAATTTCAGGTTGCGGGTGCGCTCTCGGCCACCCGCGAGATCCCGAAACCGACGGGATCTGCTGCCGCCTCAGGGCGTGACGTGGGCTCAACACCTCATGGCCAGGGCCAAGAAGCGCCGAAATGCCAACCGCGTCGACTGTGCGCGACTACGATGTGTCTTACACAAGCCGCTGGAAGACATATCAGTCGGCGATGGAGGCCTTACTCGAGCCAAGTAGAGGTGGAGGAAACCCTGGGTGAAGCCGAGGCGGGCCGTTTTCAGTATCGCAAGACAGCCGTGCGCTGTTACATCACCAGCGCAAGCTGCAGGCAGCGGCAACGTCCGGCTAGTCACGCGCCAAACAGTGTCTTTCGCGAAGGCGACCTCGACTCCCTGCGTCGAACAGGACGACGTTCAAAGAGGGCCACCGGTTTCGAGTGCGGCAATCGGAGCTGCAGACGTTGTCGACAAGCTTGCAATACAAGGACTCCGTCGCAGCCTACTAGCTGTCCCCATCGGCGCACCTGAGCACACCAACTGATACGCCGTAACCGCGCAGCGAGCGCCCTCGTTGGGTCCAAGCTGAGATTTGCCATGGCTTGCTGCCCTGCCGAGCTGCTACTGCTTAATTCGCGCGCTGCCGGAAAGCGATCCCGGCCCCTGCCAGGGCTCGAGCGCTTCTCTGCTGGGCCTCGCGCTCTTTTGCTGCGCCTGCTCTGGCAAGCACCCCGCGAGTCTGTCACTGTTCTGCTCAGAACTACCGCGAAGGCGCAAGTGAGCAGCAGGCGCAAGGCCCTCAGCTGTCGTCAGTCGAAGAGCTGCGCCCGTTGCGCGGCTGAGAGACTGAGCTCAGCAGCGGCCGTAGCATCTCTCTGCATGCCCAGTGTTTGAGCGTGGCTCGAGCGACATCAGCGCCGGCCATACGCCACGCCTCTTCCCCGCGCTTGCGCCACAGCAGCACTTGGAGCACCTCATGCTGGGCCTTCCCTCTTGGACATGAGGGCCCATAGGCAACGGCAGCAGCTTGAGCGCAGGTCTCTCTGGCGGCTGAAGATGCAGCCACGCTGCCACTGGCCACCGCCAGTCCGCTGAGCCCACGGAGCCGCAGAAGCAACGGCTGCAGCCTGGGCTCGCCCTTGCTGCTCGCCGGCGAACCGTCCTCTCGCTAGCGGCGCTGGGCTGGACTCGAGCGATCAAGCACCAAGAAGCAGCAGAACCCGACAGAAACAGACCCATAGCGCACGACCCTGAATAGCACAGATACCCACTGCGAGCACACAGCTCACCACCAAGCGGAACGCCGCAGAGCCTGGTGTGCCCAGACCAATCGCTGCGCGAGGCGCTGCGAGGGCGCACCCAGAGGGCCCCGGCGCAGCCCCGCCCAAGGAGCGTGAACCTCTGGACAATGCGAGCCCTCATTCCGGATCAGGGGCACGAGTTTTGGCCGCGATGCGCAGGCACGGCAAGGCGGGGGGCAAGTATCCGATGCAGTTTCAGGCAACGCCGGTGTAGATCAGCGTCAGGAAGCAAACTCGATTCGTAATCATACTCTGTCGGTCAAAGTCCGATCACCGCTTTCTCAAAAATCAGTCTGAAGCAGCAAAATCCACCCCATGAGCGCGACGGGTTAGCTGGCTCGGTATCAAAGCAATCAAACAACGTTGCAGGTAGAGCAGCGGGCTGAGCGAGGGCAACAAGACAGACATTCTCCTGCCGCCCTGATAGAACCAGAAGATCGATAACCCAAAGTTACTGAGAAACTCACTCGATTCCCCCAAAGAACGTTCTCAAAGCAATGGCAGATTGGGAGGCTCAAAGAATTAACAATTCTTGGCCGTGATATGACTGTTTATCGTTCAAAAAATTGGATTTGGGGCAATAATATGGCGTTTGCTCGCGTTGACCACCGACGCACACCCGTGGGACCGCCTTCAGCCGTCTCAGCCCCTGGGGCCTTTATCGCTACGTGGCACGGGCGCACTGGCGCAAGTCTGCATGAGAGATGCCACCGACCGCCGCTGCAGCTCCCCGCTTGAGCACCCAGAGCACTGGAGGAGCTTGATGGCAGGCCCTGTGGCGCCTGACGCCTAAACCTATGTTCGCTTTCGGGCCCCGCCTCGCACCCAGCGCTGACCGGCGGCGGAGAAACCGGGGGGCCTAGACGCCTGCCTGGCCCGGGCCCTGCGCCGCCAGTTCAGCAAGCGGTGTTGCCGCTGGGGACCGCCAGGGCACGCCCAACCGCCGACGCGACTCTGCTCAGGCGATCCGCGCCCGGATGCGCTTTTCTGCGCTGCCGCGCAGGTGTCGCCCGCAAAACCGCCCAACCCATGCACCCTTTTTTACCTAGTCCAGGATAAAACCTCAGACCTAATTGCCGTGAGAGCGTTCTGAATCCAAATCGTGGCAGCGAGCGATCCACGCGCCCAACCCTCCCCTCCATCAAGCAACACAGCAGAAACTATCATTTTAATTGACCGATAAGAACACTTGGATTAACTCGGATCCCAACGCTGATCAGTCCGAAAGCCGCTCCCAGCACAAATCCTTGCCAGAAAGACCTCGCACACTGATAGCCCAACACCGAGAACAAGCCCCCCGGAATCAACCGCAGCGTTCAATCCGACACGAGTCAACCAGGGCCACGTACATACACGGCTGAGCTCTCAGCCGAGATTTCTGATTGGCCGCGCCCAAAAACGGCAACCAAGCCAGCAAGTCCAAACTCCACGCCATGGCACTACGGCGACGCCACAGCGCCTCGCATACCGAAACCAAGCCGTTCGCCTGCAGCCCCATCCAGTCCAGTCACAAGGCGTGCCTGGCAACAGACCTGCACCGTCGGGTCCAGATCCGTCAGGCTCTTGAAGTGGTCTCAAACCCATGCGGGTCGTTGTGCGTGGGTTGTTCTGCCGTGATGGCCCTGCAATCTCAGAGCAGTCTTTCTGTCGTTGGTTTAGGAATTCCCTGAAAAAACAACAAGCAAGGCACCACACCGCAAAATGCAGCTTGCCGAAACAGCCAGCGACTGCGATGGCTTGCCTATACGCTGCAAGCAGCACATCGTAGCCGATTGGCCCCTGAAAAGATCAGTAGTTCCCACTCTGATTCCTCCTCCTGGAGGCTGAAAGACCCAGAACCAACCCAAATAAACGGACAAAAGAGGCCGCAGCAAGCCCTCAGCAACCTCTCGGGCAGCGAACAACACGATGAAGGCCAGCGAGATGGGTCCGGCACCACGCTGAGTTGGCCATGATCTGATCCAATGAATACTTAACGCTTCCAGCTCCAAAGGACCCTCTAATACCTCATTGCGGTCGGAGCGCTGATCAGCAAATGATTGGCTGCGCTATTGCGGGCAGCATTTCACACTCTGGCGTTCTTTTGGGGGCGCCCCAAAGGCTGCCGAGAGCGGATTTCGTTCTCTCTCATGCAGAAGTGTCTACGCTCCGACCGCGATGAGGTAGATACCGATCCAGCGCAGATGCCGCTCTGGGTAGCAACCATTGCTCGTCTTATATTCTCTGCACGTATAAGCAAGTGAGATCGTTCCACCTCGTTTGTATTGAACATCCAAACTGACTGCGATGAAGAAATGAAAACCATCTCCACAGTGATGCTGATTTGCACCAAACCCACAGCTGCCCTTGCCTTTTCCTCGAAACGATCGGGCCTCACTGCTCTGAACCAGTGCCACCGATGGGGAAGCGTCTGTGAATGCCCTTTCGAGAAGGATGGCTTTTCTGTGCTGCCTGGCCATTCACTGCACGCCCAGAAACTCGGCCACCTGCTGCTTGAGGGCAAAAGGTTGCCCCCAACAGCGATCAACGCTCGATCGACTTTCAAGATTGCGCGCAAGGTAGCTGAGCTGCTTCTCACTGCAGCCTTGGATTTGCGCACCTTGGCTTTTTCTGCTTGCCTCGTGAGGAACTAAACGAGCTTTTCGCGTGGTAGTGGGGCGAGGCGTCCAAACCTTGGCTGATGGCAAAGATCAATCGATAATACTTTTCAGTGCCATCCCGCCTCTGTGAGGCAAGCTCAAATCGGTAGGGTATGGTGATGTCTGCAGGGGTGCAGGAAGCATCAAGCTGATGGTTCCCCAGTTTTCTTGCCTTCCTGGCCAGCACAGTACTGCTGCTGATCATCGAGAACAGGAGAGCTGCGGCGCCACCGAGTCTCATCTGATGAGCGGCCTCATCGCAGTCAGTCAACGTGCAAAGCACAGCTTCAACCACATCTCTTTGCCTCGCTGCACAATCAGCTCATGGATCTTGCGGCAGATCCTTACTCTGATAGGTCGCTGAGCGGAATGAACCCATCATTCGATGAATCAAAGGTCTTTTTGCTGATCACGCCCCAAATGCACAGCCAAAGATAAAATACTGCATGTATGGATTTTCCTGATCTGCATGTACAGTCCTGCCTCTACACATTCTAGCACCAACCAGGCTGCTCGATGTAAAGAGCGCTCACAACGCTATGCGTACTGATTGGCAGGAGCTCCGATCGTGTGGGCGACTGAACTGGTGCGTAGCACGATTTCAAGCTCTTCCCGACGGTGACCAATCTGAGGCGCAACCATAGCCACCAACGGCGTTATCTGGATAACGTTTGCCGCAAAATAAGGCTATGAGGTGGAACTCCTCTATGGAGAGGGCCAATATAGTTGCCGATACATTCGGGCCGTTACACGATGTAGCGAGCAAGGATTGCTCGGTCATGGGCCCAATTTTAGAGCGAGCTTGAGTTGGCTCAACAAGCTGCAGGGCAGGGTTTTGGCTTTTTCAGAAGCCCGTTTACCCTACCTGCTGAAAAGTTTCCACCGTCCACCTCCGACATCCTGTTCATCGTCGCCTGAGTACGGTTGAATCTGTCCGGCTGCTGATCAAGCTATCTGCAGGAGCAGCGCGTTCGATCGGATGTTCCCGTGGAACGCGATTGTTTTCGGTTTTGCGCGAAGTGATTGTCACCAGGGGTGCTGGAACGCGATGGCGACAGATCCTCGCTGTTCTTCGCCTTCCGGCCCCATGGCCCTGCTGATGGTTGTAACGTGTGGTTGCCTACCACCGTTGCCGGCGTGGACCCAAGAAGCCCACAGTCGCCAGCCACAACACCATTCCAGGGCAGGCAACAAGCCGGCAACAGCGCCCGGCTAGAACAGATGAGACGTTAAGCCAGCGGCAATCGACCACTCACCTCCAGGGTAAGCGATCGCCCACCCGGCCACACGTCAGCCATTAAGCCGGGCCAAGCCCCGCAACTGCTCTTCCACCTCCTCCACAAAAAACGCCGCAGCGAAGGCGTAACGGCACGCAACACCACCGGTGCGTCGACTCTATCTTGCCACGCCACCAGGCCGCTCAAGATCAGCACCGTTCGGGCGATGCAGATCGCGCACGACAACTGACGCACC
>Ga0163217_1096545_pt1 | contig 15017 bp, 13 predicted proteins | sample SynspAceP_FD_185933 | JGI IMG/M metagenome (GOLD analysis project Ga0163217, IMG submission 185933) | Saline lake microbial communities from Ace Lake in Antarctica - Synechococcus sp. Ace-P (PacBio error correction) | ecosystem: Environmental > Aquatic > Non-marine Saline and Alkaline > Saline ...
CCGCCGGCGGGAGCTTTACAGTAAACGACCCCAGACAACCTGTGTCCAGAGATGGTTCAGCCGCCCATGGGCACCAACGCACTCCCTTGGGGCACCTGCTTCGCCTCGCTAATCCGAGTACGTGCAAGTCGTGCCGGGTTGGGGTGACGAAACCCCGTGATGGGCACTTCATGTTCTGTTTCCTGGCTTTCTGCGGTGGATCCTGCAGCTTGTACAACAAAGTTCCGTTGTTTGCTCGAATGGGATCACGGTGAACTGGAACGGCCTCGGCTGAGCGATCTGCGCTCCTGCTCCATCGCCCTCTGGCATGAATTTTTTTTCGGGATCGGTCTTCGGAGTGGCAGTGATCGCTGCTGTCGTGCTTTGTTGGTGTTTGTCCCAAACGCCTGCGGAGCTTGGGCCAAACCCTTTGCGGCGCACTCTTAAAGGTTTTTTCAGTCGCTTTTCCCGGAGTTCGAAGCAGGAATCCGCCAGGTCGATCGGATAACCGAAACGGTCATGGCCCACCCCACCGCCAGGCATGGCTTAAGCCGCTGAGCTGCTCGTCTCGCAGCTCTGCGCCTCAGAAAGCGGCTTCGCTGCAAGCTGCTTCCTCTGAAGCACTGTCCGCGAAGCCGCTCGTCGCCCCGCCAACGGCTTTCGTCGCGTGGCCGGCCCCGTTTGAAAGCTGCTGTGACCCTGAAGCGGAGACATCAATGCGTGTTTCTGTCCTCTGCTTCAAGAATCGGCCTGCTTCAGAAACAGTCCCACTTTAGAACGGTCTGCATCATGCGCAGCTGCCTTCAGAGTTCTGCTTCGGCAGAATTGCCCCCTGATCTGCCGGTCTCCGGCCGTCCTGATCGGGCAACGGGCGGCTTCCTCAAGCGGCCTTGCCGAAAGGTGTTGGCAATATGGCGTTTGAAGTATTCCGGTCGCCCTTGCTTCGCCACCACAGCGCCGCAGCGACTTGAGCTTTCACCCGCCATAGGCCCGATGATGCCGCTTCCTGCTCCCCCTGGCCCCCCTGGGGATTCCAGTTGGTTTTGGTAGGGGTGGGAAATCCGGGCAGCAACTATGCCAAAACTCCGCCAACAGACGTCCGGCTTCAATGGCCCTGCAGCGCCTGGCCCGGCCCGAAGGCGTCAAGTTTTTTCGGGTCAACACCAAACTGAAGGGAGAGGTCGCCGACCTGCGTAGGGCCGCTCGCGCCTTTGCCGCTTGCTGATTGCCCAACCACATTCATGAACCGAAAAGCGGTTGGTCGATCGTGCCCACTCTCGACTGGTTTGATCTGAAGCCCCACCAGTTGCTGGTTACTCGTTGACTGACATGGACCTGCCTCTGGCCGCTGCGGCTTGCGCCGCGAGGGTGGCGCCGGCGGCCATAACGGCCTGCGCAGTACCCTCGAGCAACTCGGCTAGCCAGCAAATTCGCCCGACTGCGCATCGCATCGGTGCCCATCGCTGATCCTGCCGTGCGCAGGGAGCGCACGTGCTCTGCATGTTGCTGGGCCGTTTCTCCGCCGCCGAAGGTCCTGTGGTCGATGCCCGTGCTCGAGAAAGGTACTGGCTGGCATCTGGCCTGATTCAAGCGTCTCGGCTACGAGCGGCGCTAACCCTCAAACAGCTTTCCAACCCAACCCGCCTGACGGGGCGCTCCCATCCTGTTCGCCGACCCGGCGTGAGTCCGCCTGCTGGCCACCATCCGCCCAGCTGCGGGGTCGGCTGCATGCAGAGCTCAGCAGAAGCTGGTGAGGGGCGAGGTGGTGGCGGGCGGATTTCAGTGTCGTTTTTCGCTGGGCCTTCGACCCGCGTGCGAAGCTGAGGTGTGGTAGCCCCTCGCTCGCACCGTGCCCTGACCAGGACGCGCTGCTGCGGTTTCCTTGCTCAAGGCCGAACCCATCTCGAACCAGGAGCGATTACGCCTTTACGTCCCGGGCGAAGATCTTTAAGTCCAAGGTTTTAAAAGGATTTCAGGTTCTAGTCCGTGCAGTGCCCCAGCCTGTCGCCTCCAGTCTCGCGCTAAGGGGTGGCCCAGGCCTGTCCACAAACAACTGGCGCGAAGACGTCGTCCAGGGCGTGGTGGCCTGGCCGGCCCATCGGCAGCAACCGCTCAGCCACGTGCCGGGAACAGCTGCCAGTAGCGCGAACGGGCCGCCAGGGTGCTGCCCCGTTCCTACGATCAAGCAGCACCGTGAGCGAGTGGGCGCCAACTGCTTCCCAGCCAGGACCCTGCTGGCCGGTGCCATTCAGCCAGCAGGATGCGCGCCAAGCCAGGCGCTCTTGCCGCCAGGTGTCGAGCCCCTTTTTGGTTGTCCTCGGCTGAGGATCAAGGGCCCACCCTCGATCTCGCTGGCGGTCAGGGTCGCTGCGGACCAAGACCAAAACTTTGCTTTCCGGCCCGGGTCGATGCCGGCAAGCCGCCCGTGCGCGGGCAGTGCCTCATGGTCGCGCGGGGCTGGGGCTGAACAGCGTCCCCCACTGGTCTTTTCCTCCCCCACACGACGTCAGACTCCAGGAAGACGGATCGGGCGGTGTCGCCATTCCGCAGTGCCACCGCTTCTGAGCTTGACGCTCCTGACCGGCCGTTCGCGTCGGCTGAGCCACGGGCGAGCTGGTTGAACGATTCAGCATCGAACTGAACATCACCACGGATCCCTGGCGCTGGTGCTTGGCGAAGGAGGAGGCCTGCAGCAGCAGGTTGAGCCGGTTGGCACCTGATTCGGCGAAGAGCTCTCCCCCTTCGAGATTGTGGTGGCCATCACCTCACTCGGCGCGCATCCAAACTGAACCGGTTCGGGCGCATGATCGGGAAAGGCAGCAACCTGGCGCTCGCCCCGCAGCACGTTGGCCGCGGAGCGATCTCACCACCCAGGCACCTCCCTGGCTGACTCAGGCTTCCAGTCTTTCGATATCGCCACGGGGAACGAGGGCAGCATCTGGCGATCGGGCGCTGTTCCGCAGGACCCGACGAAGGCGGCCAACGTTGGCTTGGCGCAGCAGCTTCTTCGATACGGGCTTGGCCTCCGCTCGCGCTGGATGGCGACCTTGACGGTGGCGACGTCTGGCCGCCTTGCTGATACCACGTCCCCCACGCGCTCTGAAGGCGATCAGGTCTCCTCCTAGCGACTTGAGTTCGGCTTTCGCCGGCGCTGATCTGCTGCTGACTCCTGGAAGTTTCTGCCTTTCGTGCGGGCGGAGTCCTGATCCCGGCTCGGCGATGTCGCCGTTGAGCCCGGTCCCCGCCGCTCGACTGATCAGTTCTTTGCGTCTGATCCTGCAGGGGTTTCAGTTCGCTGCGGCAGGCGCTGGCGTGAATTCGACGGTAGGCCAGTTTGCTGGCGGTTGCCTGCTGACTGGCCCTGTTTTCGGCCCGGAACCACGCCCGCTGGGCCTGGCGCTGGGGCTCGTGGTGCTGCGTTCCATGGCGGCTTTGCTGCTTTTTAAGGCCCGGCGCTGCGATCAAGGGCGCTGCGGGCTGTCACGCAGTTCTGCTCCAGGCTTGTCGAGTTTCAAACAGCCCCCACCCCGCAAGTGCGCTCGCTTGACCGCGAGCATCAGCCCAGCGACACCTTGCGCTGATCAGGCTGCCGGTGAGCACCGTGATTCATGTACGGCGGTTTTGCCGGGGGCGGCATGATTGAACAGGCTGATGCCCTGGCCTTGCCAACCCGGCTTGCAAGCCCGATCGCCTCAGGGTGGGCCACACGCTCACCTCAGCATCTCAGCAGAGCGAGGATCAGCAGCCAGCCGGACACGGTTTTCAGGCTCGAGGAGGGCTCCAGTATCGGTCCGCGGGTTGCGGCGTGCTGTGGCCAGCTCAGCTGAAATCGTTTTCGCCAGGGCCACCGGATCGAAGAACGGTGTTTTCTTGCGGTCCTAAACACTGGACCAGGCGGCCTGGCGGAGGTCGCCGAGCAAGCGGGTGATCGTGAACGCGGGTGGAAGCCGATCGCTTGGCGGATTGATGGTGCGAGAGGCGCGATCAATGGTGATCCCTTCGGCAACCCGGCACGCCGAAGTCACGGCAGAGCACCAGCAGAAAGCCTCACCAGCCGGGACGACAATGTCCCGGTGGTGAGGGTTTCGATCATCGTTTCGGTCTGGAGGATGCGCGAGGAGGAGGCCCCTGCAACAGCAGAAGCCCGACGCTGGCGTCCTGCTCGAATCGCCCGACGCAACCGAGTGGGTCGACCATCTCCAACCCCGGGTGAAGGCAACGGCGTGATAGAAGCGAATCGGAGCGTGGCCGGTTGAGCAGCGAGAGTCACCCGAACAGGCCTGTTTTCGCGCAACAACGCCAACGGTGATTTCCTCACCGGATTCGTAAACCCTGGATGAGGCGAACGGGCTCCGCGGCGGAGGAGAAGACCCGCTCGGCTGGAATCGCCAGGGAAGAAGATTGTTTTGCCCGCCCACCGCTCCACTGCTCAAGGGTGCAGCCACTGAGGCCACGCATCACATCAAGCAGGGTGGTGGCTCCGCTTGGCCGTGGAGCGACGCGGTTGGTCCGCATTGCTGGGGGTGGTGGTGCGTCGCTAAATCCGCGCATTGCGCGACCAATGACGGCGAGACGAGTTGACGGGAAGCTACGTGATCGCCCGGTCAGGCCACGTTGTCAATACGACACTGAATCCCTTGGATCCCCAGGCTGGCGAGCAATTCCCATGATGCGCAAGCCGCAAGGGAGTATACGCTGTTTGCGCCTAGGGAATGGTGCCTGCCGCTTGTTTCCCGGCTCGACACGCGCTAATTCCGTTTTCGCGTGCCAGCGGGGTGTTTATGACGGCCAGCCTGATCACACCTCAACCAGGAGGCCCGCCATCCGTTGCGGCCCTGCCACAGGTGCGCCCCGCCCTGCCACCCCTCCCGCCCGCGCAGGTTCACAGCGGCCCGGCCCGAAGGATCTGCAGGTTCACACCGCGGCCTTTCGTGGCAGTTTTTGAGTGGTGTGTTCGCAGGCCCTGCGCCGGCCGACTGCAGCCCGGGGTCTGATCAGTCCAGTTCCTCAAAGGCGGCGTCCGACCAGGGCCGGAGCGCAGTCTCTGCTTGTGCGGACGCCTCCAGTGGATGCGGGCCAGCTGAGCAGCTGCCTGAATCAATCCAGCGCTTGATCCGCTCACCGATCCGGCGATCGGCGCGCGTCGAGGGCGGCTGGAACCTTCAGCCGCGAGCCAGCTGCTCGCCCGGCGCGTCGTTTCCTGTTAGTGCTTCGACGAACTCGGCTGGCGATCGCCTGGGCTACTCTTCGGTCCGATGACGTGTGTCCACCCTGGAGCAACGACAGCCCACTCGATGTGAATCCTCACCGGCCGTCATGCCAAGCCGACTGAATCGCTGATGGCCCGATCAGGTCACCCTTTGTGCGGGTGCCTAATGCTCAAGTTGTGACCCGCTGGATCAACGCCAGGCCGGCGGAGGGCATGATCAACCGTTCCAGGCCGCCCTGGTTGCGTCACCTCGAATCCGCAAGCGGCGGGCCGGCCGGTTAGCTGAGCTTCGGCTGCTCCTCCTACGGCTACGACTGCGCCTTTTCGGCTTACGAATTCCTGATCTTTCGGCATGCTGCCGGGCACGGTGATGAACCCAATGCAGGTTCAATCCTGCAACACTTCGAACCTGCCCGCGCTCCACCACGACGAAGGACGCGGACTCCTTCATTCTTTCCGGCCCATTCTACGGCCTGGGTGTGGGCCTTGGGCCGGCTGCGGGGTGCCCGCCAACATCACCTGTGCAATTGCCTTGGCAAAGAAGCACCTATGCCCGGCTGGGGATTAATCGTCCAACACCACGCGGGCCGAAAGCCGAGCTTTGGGAGGGGCCCTCACCGCTGAGTTTCAGTAATCTTCCGAGTGCGGACTGCGCAATCTATGCCAACGAGGGCATTTGCCAGCTGCTGTTCTTTGAAGGCGAACCCCTGCGACACCACCTCAGCGATCGCAGGGCAAATACTTCAAGACCAGCCCGAGCGGGTGACCCTCGCCGAATGTGAACCCCTTGACCCCCGGCACTGGCTTGCTCAGCCAGCCCATAAGATTCAGGGGGCTAGGCGGGCTTTGTGCAGGGCCGGCTTTTCTCGTACCAGGCGGCAAATTCCCCGGCGCCCAGGTTTCCGAGATGGGGCAGATCAGGTCGCAGAGCTGGCGATTTCCAGCTGGGCATCGAGCATTGCGCGCAGATCGAGAAGTTGCAGCAACGCCCGCAGGGTGAACTGATCACGAAGTGCTGCGGTAGTCGAAGGGGAGGATGCCCCGGGCATGTTCCTCGGCGAAGCCGGCGGCCAGCAGGTCGCGGTAACGCTCCGCGGCGGCCAGGCACAAGGGCCAAGGTCGACCTGCCGTTGCTTCCTCGGTGTAGGCTCTTTTGCCCTGGTGCGGTCGCCTGTAGCTGCCTGACCGGCCGTAAATAAACACCTCCTGCAGAGCTCAAGTTCGCCCATTTGGCGGCCGACAGATCCGCTCTTCGCCGTGTAGCGCATCGACTGCACATCGAAGCTCAACGCCGACCCGTGGTGCGGGCCTGCTGCATCACCGAGTGGGGGGAACCGCCACGGTTGAGCACGATACTGGGCATGTTCATGGGGTCCCGTAGTGCCCCGTTCCCCGCCAGCAAGCCGTTTGACGCAGATCTCACCAGTCGCTGGTCTCATCGGCCCAGGCCGCTGCGCGATCGGCAGCCACGAAAACCCTTCGCAATAGTCCTGGTGCATGCCGGCGTAGACGCACAGCTTGCGGATTGGGGTGGCGGCATCAGCCGACCCGGAACGCGGTCATGGCGGCAAACGGTTGGTGGGTGGAGTGGTGGGGGCTAGGGCGCTCCAAGGGCGCTTAACTCGTGGCTTGCGCGGGCCCCCAGGGGGAGATGGTCTCCTCCAGCCTGCTGCGCGTGCCGATTCCCGGCAGATCCGGCAAGGGGGTGCCATCGATTCAGGGCGGCTGGAGATTGTTTCGAGCTTCAGCTGCCTTGCGTGCCGCCGAGGAGCGCCGACCAACCTGGCGGTCTTTGTCGAAAAACCCAGCTGGGGGAATGCCGTTGAACGCCGGTAAGCGCTCGTATCTCAGGGCTCCAGACGGGGGGTTGTCCACATTCAGTCACACAGGTCGACGGCGCCGCGATGCTCGGTTTCGATCGCTTCCATCGCCGTGCATCGTCCGGAACACCTCACACCAGTCGGCGTAGAAACTCCAGGATCGTACGGGCGGCCCATTGGCCAACGCCACCGGCAGCTCAGGAATGCGACGAGCCATCTGCTCCAGGGGTGCTGGGGATGCAGTCGCCGACGCAGCCTGGAACAGCAGCAGACCGCGAGGCGGCGGCGATCGCCGCCAGCAAACACCCTTCCCTGCGACCGAGCAGCGGCGGCCGCGGTCACGGTTTTCGATGCGCCCATCGCTTCGCGGCCAAAGTTGTCGCTGTCCTCACTCCGGGCCAGCGCCCAAGCGCGGCCGGGCCAAACTGGAAGATCGCACGCGGCATTCTCCGGTGAAGCACCGTCTCACCCATTCATTTTCCCCAGCGAGGCGGTGCACCAGCCGATCACCCTATCGGCTGGCGGTCGATTACTGACATCGCCGCCAAGATCTGCGGGCCCAGATCGCACCCAACTCGGAGCGGCACAAATGGTTGTATGAACTCATCCTGGTGGACAATCGACGAGCTGGCCGCCGCCGAGGAGGTGGCTCGAGGGTATTGGGTCTGCAGCTGGCAGGGCCCAGGGCGAAATCGCATCGACCGCCAACGCTGCGTTGGACTGCGGCATCTGTACGTACCAGCGTTGCCCAGCGGCGCCTTGAGCAGCGGCTTCCCTCTGGCAGCTCAACTTCGATGCCCACGGGCTGGTCTGGTCTGTGAGCAGTGCATCCCCAGTATTTGCCGCTCGACGCCCATCGCCCTGGTGTTGGGTCGCGATGACCCGCCCTTTCCACGCAGCATCTCCAACCTGGTGAGATCGCTGCCGGTGCCGCCGCCCAGGGTGGTGCAAGCCGTTGCCCTGGCCCGTTGCGCCCTGAAAAGCCGCTGTTCAACTTCACCATGGTGCCGCTTGCGGGCACCGCTGCTGCTCGCTCTTGCTGGCGTCAGTGTCTATCTCGGCAATGCATTGGTCGACCGCTGGATCACCGCCTAAAACGCTGCTCTGGACCTGGACCTCAATCACCATATTTCCTGGACGCTGGAATGTTTTCAGGCCATCCTGGTGTCGTCGTCTGCACGATCCATCCACTGCTGATGCGCTCAGCTTTCGGCACTGATGGCCGCACGCCGGGTGATGACCCTGGTCTTGACCCTTTTTCTGGTCACCATCGCCGCCCTTTATCTTGCTCGGCTGAGTGTGCTGGCGATCAATTGCTGATTCTGGCCCACGTCGGTGCTTTTGTTTGGCCCGGCTGATCAGACGCGAATTCGAATTGTGCCCGCCGCTATCCCTGCCGGCCATTGCCCTGAGCGCCTACGTGATGCTGGGGTCTGGCTGGGCGGTTTTTGGCATCTTTCGGCGGCGGCTTTAGGGAGCCGCGCAGCGCAGCCCATCAAACTGGCTGGTTAGGTCCAGAAGATATGCCCAGCACCTTGTTTGGGTGTAATGCGGCTCTCGGGGAAGGGATGGCCTCCACCCACAGCTCCGGTTCCGTTTTGCAGCTGGGCTCAACGCCAGCCTGCACGGCCCACGGGACGGCGTTTAAAACTGGCGATCGCCAGAAAAAGGGAATTTGACTCCTGCCACAGGCGCACCAGTTCAGCGAGTAGCGCGCTCCCAGCGGGCATTAATGGTCTGGTTGCTGCAGCTGCTTCGTTGCTCCAGCGGCTTGCTGCTAGCTCGCGGCGGTGGCGGCATCAGCTGCGCAGGCGACGGCGCCCTGCTGCTGGACGTCACCGCCGCGGCGGAAGCGGGATCCTGCTTGGCCACAGCCATGCAAAAAACCTGGGATCGATCCCGGCCGCCTGGGGCCGCCTGGGAGAACACCGTTCCGTAGCGCAACGGGATGGAGTGACGCTCCAGGTCGAGCTGCTCCGGACAGGGGGGGGCAATCAGCGCAGGTTTCGCCCGCCTCCAGCTGGTCCAGCCCGGTCCAGTCTCGCCGACCCCCTGACGCAGCCGGCCTCTCCAGACCAGCAGTTCCGGGGCTTGTGGGCCTCGGTGTCGCCCCGCTGGTGTCGCCACATCTCCCAGGCTTCCAGGGGCTGGCCAAGCCTGCCAAGCTATCCAGCCGGAAGGCTCACCAATTTGCACGCGGTTGGCCAGCTCAGCGGTTCCAATTGCGCGGTTGGTTCCACGGGTTTGCGAGAGGAGGCTGCGTTTCCCCTGGCCCAGCCTCACTTGGCGCGCCAACCGTAGTAACCCAGGGGGAGGCGCAGCAGCAGGTCCTGCCAGCGGCCCCCCCGGCGAGCCAGCCGCGCCTCTGAACCCTGGCGCTGCTCGCATACGCAGCCAGAACTGCTTGGCGCGCGGCCTGGGGTTCCGGCAGCCCTTCGATGGGCAAGCGCGCCGAAACCGCTGCGGCGCCGCCCATGCTCTCTCAGACAGCATGGGCGGCCAAGGTCCCACTGCAAAACTCCAGCTGGCCGGATCGGCTGGCCGGGGGCGGGCCCAGCGCTTCAAGCACCGACTGCCCCAGCCTTCGCCCTCTCGATGGCGCGGCGGTCCACTGCACCGGGGCGTCTGCTGCAACGCCGGGCAAGCGGTCCAGCAGCGTCAGGCCCTCTGCCTCTGACTGAGCAGGCGGGTCGCTTCCATGGCCGCAGGCTGGCGGCCTGCGCCGGTCGGGCCAGCAAACGCTTCCGCTCCCTGGCTTTGCTGCTCCCTCTTTGGCCCTGGAGCAAAGGTGGGCCAGGCCAGTCTCAAGTGGCGGCCTCGCCGGTGCTGGTTTACCGCGGCCTGGTTACCGAGGCAGGCTCAGGGTTCCGGCGCCATCGCCCAGCTCGCCAGGGCCCGGCCAGCTGGCTGCGGCCGTGGCGCTGAGGTTGGCAGCTGAGAAGCAAGCTCGCCGATCTTGCCGGCCGCTCCCGGCAGCGCGCGCCCAACGGGCCAAGTGGAAGGCCTCCCCTCTAGCGGGCGTTCCGGGCTGGGGCCGGCCTCTCCAGCGCGGCTAAGTGCGGCGGGATGGGCCGGGAAGCGTTGCTGCAGCAGCGGCTCGCCTGCTGGGTTCCTGGCGACCGAGCGCATAGAGCGCATGCGGCGTGCCCGGAGCCGAGGGAACCGGCCGCAGCACTGACCCAGAAGGAGTTTTCGGCTCGCCGTCTGGCCAGGTCCGTGCGGCCTGAGCGTCGAGTTTTGAGCACCAGTGCCCCAGAGGTCGCTGCCCAGGCCTGACCAAGCCAGCAGGACGGCCGCTGCCGGGTGGGTTTCGGCCCTGGCGCCAGCCTGGAGCAGCTAGCTGTCTCCGTGAGCCGCTGGGGATGGGAATCTCAGCGGCGACTGCCGCACACAAGTTGGTTCCGAGGGTGTGGCGGGGGTCGCAGGGGCCCGCCTGCTGCAGGGCTGGGGCCGAGGGGAAGAGCACGGCGCGTCGCCCACGATGGTGAGGCAAGGGTAGCAGGCCGCGCTGGATAAGGCATGGCAGGGGTGTTTGGGCAACGGAGGGGACGGAGCGGCCGAGGCCTTCCCTCAGCTGCCCGGCATTCTGGGGGGACCAGCTTCACCGCACATGGGCTGTTTCCATCGCTTCAGCCGTTTTCCACCACCCTGCCCGGAGTCTGCCCAGCGCCGCCGGGCCGTGGCGGGTGGTCCTGACCGCTGGGCTTGTGGTGGCCCTGCGGCCGATCTGGCCGCTTCCAGGCCCTGCGGGCTGGTGGTGGGGCAGCTGTTTGCTCTGGGCCACGCTGAATTGTGCGCTGGGCCGGTGGCCCGCCGCGTGCGCGTAACCTGCAGCCCAGCGATAGTCCTCGGGACGGAGCTGGCGTCCCTTCCCGTCGGTCCACCCAGGGTTCCTCCACCCCCGTTTCGGCACCGATGGCATCCGTGCCGGGTCGGACCCTGAAAAACCCCAGCGCTGGCCCTGCAGGTGGGCTACTGGTGCGGCCATGTGCGCGGCAAAGGGGCCCGTGCTGATCGGCATGGACTCCCGCACCAGCAGTCCCGATGCTGGCCTGCGCCGCTGACGCGGGCCTGACCGCCTGCGGGCACGTGAAGTGTGGAACTCGGGCTTGTCCTACCCCGGCGGTTCCCGCAGCATCCCGCCGCTGGAGCGGCCGGAGGTTCGATGCGTTCGCAGCCACAACCACGGAAGACAGGCACCAAGTTGCTTCGGCCTCCTCCGCGCCAAACTCAGCAGAGAGGTGCAGCAGGCCATCGAACCGGTCCGCGCGGTGAGCCGGGGCACCGCCACGAACACCGCGGGGGAAGAATGGGGCCTTACCGCTGCGGCCCGCCCACTCAACGCAACCGAACTGCTGGCTGACATCAGCACCTGCGTTGCTGGAGAGCGTGGCGGAAGCCGTCTGCAGGCTGCAAAAATCGTCTCGATCTCTGCTGGGGATGGCCACCTGCTGTGGCGTTGAGGTGTTCCCGGGCCCTGGCGCCGACTCCCAGGTGGCTGCATGGCGAGCCCGATGGACTCGGCAATCAATGTGGGTATGCCGGCAGCACCCTACCTGGAGCCAATTAGCCCAGGCTGTTGCTGGCGCAGTGGGCCCAGATGGGCCTTTGCCTTTGATGCGATGCGACGCATGCTGGCCGTCGATGGCCGCGGCGGGTGGTGGACGGCGATACAGAATTCTCCTTTCTCTTGGGGTGGGGCCTGCAAGGAAGCCGCCAGCTGCGACAAATCCGCCTGGTGGCCACGGTGATGTCAACCTCGGCTTGAGCGGGCCGGCAGGGCCGTGGCGGCCTACTCGATCGCCACCGCCGTCGGCGACCAGCATGTCAACGGCCGCCATGGAAGGCCAGCGGTGCGGCCCTGGGCGGTGAAACAATCCGGCCACATCTTTTTGCTGCAGCACGGGCCATGAAGCGGCGAATGGCCTGCTCACAGCCCTGCATGTGCCAAGCTCTGAAATCCAGGCCGGGGCGGTCCCCTGCTGAGTGGATGGAGAGCAGTTTCCGTCCCTACCCCCAGCGGCTGGTCAATGTCATCGTCCCCGCCCTGGAATAGCCGCCAGCATGGCAGAAGTGAGCATTCCGCGGCAGTGAGACCAGGCGGAAGCGCTCGATGGCCGGCTCCGGCGGGTGCGGTGCGGGCCAGTCCGGCACCGAACACTCCTGCGTGTGGATGTCGAGGCGCCGAGCCAGGACAAGTGGATCACTGTCGTCCATCTGGTCGGCCCTGGCCCAGTCCGAGCTTCAACCCGGCCTGATCCGCAGGCTGTTGATCGGCAGGCTGTCGGCGGCCAGCCACAGGGCTCCCTGACAGCATCACGCGGGCAGTCACGCTGCTGGCATCCGGCAGACAATGGGCCCAGGGCGCGGTGGAAGGGCGGCGGCGAAGCGGGGCAGGTTGCGTCAGGGCGCCCCCCGAGTTCCGCAGACCTGGCGCCTGCTCCATGGGCCAGGGCGCGGCGAACCGTGGCACCAGGCCCGCCAAACCGAGGGCCGAGGCGTTCGAGCACGCCGGGCTTCAGGCGTCTCCCTGGCGGCCAGAGCGGTCCCACCGCGCGCAGCCGGGCAAAGCCTGCCGCGCCGAAGTTGGGGTCACCGCAATGTGGGGGGGGGGGGGGGGGGGGGGGGGGGGGGGGGGGGCCCCGGGGGGGGGGGGGGGGGCCTTGAGGTCTGGGCAAGAGGCTGGCTGGGCTAAGGCCTCCCAGAACGCTGCCGCAAGGGGGATTTCGCCGCGGCTGTCCCATCGGCCATTCAGGAGAAGGCTTCAAGGCCGTCCGCGCGGCCCGGATGTCGCAGGCGGAGCCGGACGATCCAGCAGCCAGCCGCAGCCTCCGCCGTGTTCCCTGGCCGGCGAATCCGGCCCAAGGCGATGCTGCGGTGCCGCTGATCACACACGATGCCGGCGCTGTTTGCCCTGGAGGTCGCCATGGCCCCGCGCAGGGCCGTGCGCATCCATCGCGGTGACCAAAACCTGGCAAGGGATGGCCCAGCGCGGGCGCCGCAGGGCCCTGCCTTTGGTTCTTGGATGGCGGTGCCCTGCTCGATGCCGCTGGCCCCGAGGCGCCGCTGCGAGATGCGGGCTGCGTTCCGGGCCCGAGGGCCTGGCCAAGGATGGTGTTCCAGCGCAGCGCAAAAACGCTCCGGCCCCCCGCTCGCGCCCCAGATGGCTGACCCCCGGACCTCTGCCTCGGGCACGGTGAAACAGGCGTCCATCGCCAGCGCAGGCGGGCCAAGTCGGCAGGTTGGTGTGGGTCTGGCCGGCATCGAAAGCGCCAGCAGGGGACCTGCGATCCTTCCGCTTTCAGTGGTTGCGGTCATCTGACGGGGGCAGGACGGCAAGGGTGGCCAGGCAGAGCCAACGGCTCAGTTGAACTTTCCGGCCGGAAAAAGATCGTGTCGGTGAGGCCCCCTCACCCGAGGCCGACGATGGGCCGCCAGGCCCCGATTCGCCGGAGGGCCAGGCCCTGTCCGGGCTTGCGCAAGGCTGGCTCAGGCCCCGTCAGCGGACAACTGCTTAGAACAGCCAAGTCCGGCGAGCAGCCGGCAGACCCCCCCGACGGCCAGTTCCAGGGGAATGGATAGGCGCTGAGGCGGGGCAAATTGACTGGGCTGTTGTAGAGGGGGTAAGATCAGGTTTGAAAGGCGTTGTTCCCCGGGCCGATGCCCCCAGGGGGCGGTTCCTGAATCATTCTTGCAGGACAGCCAATCCAGACGTTGAATGCGGAAATTGTTGGAGCTGTCTCCCGACTGCAGCAAAACTCATCAGCGCACCTGCAAGCCGGCTTCCACTCAGGGCGATCGCTAACCGCCAGGGCGCAAGCTCGAGCAAGCAGCAGCACAACGAAACAGGAGTTTTGCCAGAGCAACGGGCCAGTGTCCGATCCAGCGCAGACCCAGCACCGTCCAGGCTGCCAGGTGCTGCCACCAGGCCCAGCCAGCCCCCGGCGCTGTAGGTGAAGTAGAGGGCCGTACTGCCCATAAGCAGCGAGGTGGAAGCGCGTAAAAAGGCGGCCACCTACCGCCCGCCAACGCAGCAAGGGCCACACCCGCCAAGCGGCAGGATCGGCAAGCAGATAGCTCCGCCAGCCAGTTGGGGTCCAGGGTGCTGTAGTCCGCACAGTGCCGCGGGCCGACTGAATTCGGATCCGACCAGCGGCAGGGCAAAGAGGAATCGACGTAAAGCTGCGGATGCCGATCCACCGACGGCCAGCAACTGACAGCCAGCCAGGGCGGCCACGATCCGGTTCCCACCAAGCCGGAGAGTTTTAGCCAGCAACTGGCGCATCAGGGCATAGACCCCGAGGTAGCTGAGCGCAAGCTCAGCAGGCCTTGGCGCGGCGGTGGAACCCGCGAGAAGTCTGTGGCCAGCTACCGCCACCGCCCAGCGCGCCAGCAAACCACCGCTGATCGGTCCGATCCGCCCGCTGGCGTCGCAGGCCAGAGCATACCGAGCAGGCGAGGCCAGACCAGCAGGGCCAGCCCTGCCGGGTCAGGAACGGCAGGCCGGCCATTCAAAGTGCAGAGCACCAGCCCCGAGAGGCCGGCCAGCTGCCGTGACACAACCGGTTGGGCGTCAGCAGCAGGCCTGCCCGCGCAGCCAAACGCAGGGAACCGGCCGCGGGCTCGGCCGCAGGGAATGCCGGTGGATATTTGGCGGGGCTGGAGCGGCGCCTGGCTCAGACGGGTTGGGAAATCGCTGCGGAAGGTGCTGGATCGGGGCCCTTACGCAGCGCCTGATTGGCGCGATATGGGTGGCCTCGGCAACCGCCTCCAGCCTGGCGAGGGGTCCGCAACGCTGCCGTTGTGGCGCTGGTAGAGCAACCCGGTAGACGGGTTGGCCTTTGGCTTGAGCACGTGCTGCTCCGCTCGCCTGGCCACCGCAGCGGATTGGTCGTTCGCCAGGGCCGTGGGTCAGTTCTGGGCCGATCGAGGCGCCGCAAGTGCTTTTCGCTGAGACGGCCACCATCGCTCGATCACAGCGGCGACATCGCTCTGCAGGAACAGCTCGC
>Ga0163217_1025021_pt1 | contig 15016 bp, 14 predicted proteins | sample SynspAceP_FD_185933 | JGI IMG/M metagenome (GOLD analysis project Ga0163217, IMG submission 185933) | Saline lake microbial communities from Ace Lake in Antarctica - Synechococcus sp. Ace-P (PacBio error correction) | ecosystem: Environmental > Aquatic > Non-marine Saline and Alkaline > Saline ...
AAAGAGAGAGTATCAGATAATCATCCGGGCATGTCGACTGGCGTGCCTATGTTTTTGCCAATATTGATACCCAGTACGCCCTGATAACGCACCGCATCCAGGTGCGTCCAGCAAAAGCGCATACCCCGCCCGGTGAATTTGTTTTTGAAACCAAGCCGGTGAAGTGATCCGCATTCTGCTCAGGCAGGCGAAACAGCCTTTTGGGGCTTGGAACGTTTGCCCCGGCCCCTTGCGGCAGGGGCGTCCCAGACGGTGGCCGACCCTCAAGAAAGCGAAGCCCATTGGCGCCCAGGCCCATCGACCTGCCAGCCGCGTTCTTGTCCAGCCCCGCTTTTTGCCAAGGCCCACTGGGATTATTCAAAGGTCAGCCCCCATGACCTCGACCCGGAATCGGCGCTACTGGCCGGAACCAAGCTTTGCCGCGCCAAGGCCAGTGCGAACCGGCCAAAACGCCCAATCATGTTCCCAGAGCCAGGTCAATGGGGGTTTTTCGGCGGGCAGCCGAAAAAGCAAGCGAGCGCAGCATGGACATGACATGGAAACGAATACCTTGAAAATGAAAAAAGCTGTCGCGCAGTAGACCTGCTCTGTCAGCCTCTGGGGCACTACAGGGCCCTTCACCGCCCAGGCGTTTCCAATGACAGCCAACTGCCCTTTGCGCGTAAAGCGCATCAAGGAAAGCTGCCATAAACGCCCTCATGGGTAGAAAAGGCCCGCAGGTTGGATGGGCGGGCAAAAGCTGAAACGCCCGCCGGCCATCGCGACTGACCATCAGCATCTGTCCGCCTGACCTCGATACAAGGCCAGGGTAACGTTCGCGAACCAAGTGCCACATTCGACAATCAGTTTGCTCCTGGCCTCAAATCAGCTTCCTCTTTAGCACTCAAAGGGTCAGTGTTGGCGGTCTTCGGCAACCACCTTTGTCGTGAGGCCTGAGCCAGAAACCAAGCAACTCGCCGCATGGGCTACCGCCACCATCGGGTAATCCCCCGCGCCAGCGCTGTCTTCAGGTCAGTCCAAACATGGCACGCCAGCGTTGCACAGGAAGGGATTGAGCTTCCGTCCATTTTTTGCACCAAGTTCTCTACCTGGTGTCGCCCTTCATTGGCCCAGTTTGGAGTACGGGCGATGGTCATGCTGCGAGTTTGCCAATCCAAGGTCATCCCGATGAGCTTTTCCCGCGCAGTGCCTGCCAGTGGTTATCCCACCGGCGATTGTTGAACCGCTGTCAAACCAGGGGGCAGTTGCAATTCCGAACCCAGTGCAAAGAATCAACTGGGCTTATTTACCAGCTCGGTGGCTGCCCGGTGGCAATCCGCCGGCCCTCGATACTACCAGCAGAGTTATAGAAGTGGCCGGTACCGGCGACTATACGCGCGATGTTCCTCAGGTACCCCGGTTCCACATAGCCATTGAACTTGGTTTCCGAACGGCCGCGTAACCGGCCCTCGACCAGCTATCGAACTGCAGGCCAGGCTTCGATGCGCGGCGCAAAATGCGCCACCTCACGCTCGCATTCAACTCGCCCCGGCGGTTACGGAAATAAACCAGCGCGTCGCGCCGGGACCCAGCGCATCAGGTCCATCCATCAATCCAGCCTGTTACTTCGCCCAGGGATACCTGATAATCCAGCGCCTCGGTCGCCAGCAAAATGGGCTTTCAGACCGCACACATCCCGCGCCATCCGGACGTAGGACGAACGATCCGCCTGCCAACCCGCGCGGTGGACTGCTCGGCGCCGCAGGAAGGTTGAATGCCCATAGATGACCAGATCATTCGCCAATTGCGTGGCGATAATCTCTCGGCGTCAAGGCGGTGAGGCTCAAGGCTGGCGCGTACTTTTTTCGCCAGAAACGGCGGGGAACGCGGTCTCCAGCTCACGGGCCAGAAACGGCAATCTTCGGCACATCAGTCGCCACCAGCGCCTCTTTGAGGGTCGGCCCTTGGAATAAGAGATCAGCACCGACAGTTCCCTTCGGTCAGACCCAGGCCCCTGAGCCGTGCGCTCGCCAGTTGATCGTCCCTCGGAATATATTCCAGCGACCGCTGAGCTTGCACTCGCCTCCATCGCGCTGAAGAAGCGCCGATTTCCGACATGTTTTTTGCCGCCTGCGCTGGGTCCAGGCCTAATGGCCTGACGTCTGCTTGTAGTTATTGGCAAGCCACCCAAGCTCCCCGACCGCAATCGGTCATGCCTGGCCAGAAGTTTTTGTTTGCGCTGCTGCTCGGTCATGTCCTGGCCATGCCACTTCTTGAGGAAATCTTGATATTCACTCTCGTGTCGAGCAGTCTACGCCGCCAGCGTTGTCGATAAAGTCGGTGTTCAGCGCACCGCCGTTGAAGGCAAAACTCGACACGGCCAAAGTTGGGTCATGGCCAGTTGCCGCCTCACCTATCATTTTGCAACGCAGATCACGGCGTTTCACGCGCAGTAGTCATTGGCCTTGTGCCCACATCGGCGTGGCTTTCAGCCGTGGCCTTTGAACGTAAGTGCCAATACCGCCCATTCCACAGCAGTCGACCGGCGCCTTGAGCCAGAGATGGATACGCTTCCGTTGGGCGTGAGTTTGTCGGTGGTCGATATCAAAACAGCTTCTGCATCGGTTTTGGTAGGGGTAATCTGCTTGAGGCTGCGTTCGAAATCCACCGCCTGCAGAAATCAGTTTTCTGATCATAAATCGGCCCAGTTCGAGCGAGGCAGATCAAACAGCCGCTGCGTTCGTTGAAGCTGCCCTGGGATCCGGATCGGGGTCCGATGAAAGATATGGCTGGTGATTGAATGCCGCTACAGCTTCGGCTGGGAGACAGCCAGCCATGCCGTTGCCGAACAACATCGCCGGCCATATCCGGCCAATACGTCACCGTGACCGGATCGTCTGCACATTGAGGCCCAGTTCGCGGAAATGCCCGCTGCAGCTGAACCCCAGGCACCCTTGGCGGTAATGCCATTTTCTTGTGGTCGTAACCGGCCGAGCAGCCGGAAGCCAAAGGCATCGCCCAGGCCAGAAGTCGTTATTCGCAGCGATGCCGTTGGCGATATCCGAAACGGTCCCGCAGTCCCCTTGTCTGCAGCCACACAGATAAGGATCATCCTCAATCATGGCGCACGACCTGGGCCGGCGGAAACCACTTTGCCCTCGTGCAGGTTTGGTCCGTCAGATCCAGCAGGCCCTTGATGAACAGGCGGTAACAGGCAAATCGCTTCCCTGCTGAATCTCGTCCCGATTGTGCCACCAGGGGCAGGCGCCCCGGGGCACAAAACCACCCTTGGCGCCCACCGAACGATAACCGCATTCTTACCTGCTGTGTTTAACCAGGCCAAGCACTCGGTGCGGTAATATCCTCCTCAACGGTCTGACCAGCCGCAAAACCACCCGGGCGACCTTGCCGCCGCGCGGTGCACACCCTCGAACCGCGGGAGTAGACAAGATCTAATACATCGGCCGGGGCGCGGCAGCTCGGGAATCGCTCGGGGATTGAACTTCAGACAGGGTGAATGTAATCCTTCACTGCGCCGCTGTCATCGTTCTGATAGAAGTTGGTCCTTAGGGTCGCTTCGATCAGGTCCAGATAGCGACGAGAACTGCGGTCCTCGTTCAATACCGCAACGCCGTCCAGCGCACCGACATGGCCTGATCCAGGCGCTGCTGCAATCTTCCAGATCGCCGGGGGCCCCCAAAGAAAAGAAGTTTTTTTTTTTTTTTTTTTTTTGGCGCGCCAGGTAGAAGCGGGTCTTGAATAGCCGCACCAAGCTCACCAGCGGCGATATCGGCGTGGCCAACCAGGGTGTGGCAATATAAGGTAACTCGAAACCCAGGCGGATCTGCCTTCAGAGGCGCATGGCACGCAGGCAGAGACACATCGGCGCCATGACAGTCCGCGCCAGCAACACCAGACGGTTGAACCGTCAGTTTCGGCATGCCCACGCCAAGAACCTGCACGAAGCGTCGGCGGAACAGTTCGTTGACTTCCTGGATTTCAGGCTGCCTGTCCAGCGCGTAGGTGAAAATTCAAAATCATGGATCCAGATGCTGGGTACCGTCCTTGCGCTCAAAGCAGAACGGGAAAACTCGGCCCATCACCCGCAGGCCCGGTTTTTCCCAGAATCGGCATGATACCGACAGCGGCAAATGGGCTCGTGCAGATGTAGAGCTTGGCAATGCAGTAGCCGGTTTTTGCGAGAGCGGTTTGTAAAGCTCATGGCCATGCCTGCTCGCCTGTTGAGGCTGAGATATGCTCCAGGTCACCCACCCCACTGGCGGGGTTTGAAGCGCTCGGTGTAGCCGGCCCGGGAAACCTTTGGCGAACTCGTCCAGCGCTTCGGTCGCCTTGGCCCTCGCCAAGGGTCTCCAGCAGCGGTCACGGAAATCATCCTGCCAGTTGGCGGCAGATCTGAATGACGTCCTGCTCGATCTTGATGGGGTCCACGTCCAGGTTCCTCTTCGGATCAACACTGAGAATATAATTGGGTGCGCGGCAGCAACTGAATTCAGAGAAATTAGGTCCAGAAACTCGCATTCGTCCGCCTGCAGGCCTTCCATCAGGCTTTTCAATCTTCAAAGCGAATGTCAGGGGAGTACATATCCCGCGGTAATATTAGGCCCAGGCAAATAATAGAAGCCGCCCCCGTAATTGCCGCTACGCAGGAATACCCGAATCTGCGTGCGTTCCTGATCTGCACGATGCTCAGCGCGTTTCCGCTCAGTTTGCTGTTTCGACATCTGAAACAGATCATCGCGCGGCAGCACCTGCAACACCTGCTCCAGCTCCTTGCCCAGATGCTGTGGGCGGTGAAGCCGGAGGCCTCGCGTACCGCTTTCCACATGCGCCGCCACATGGGGGGATATGGTCAACCACATCCGAATACACCCCGTGAGGTTACAAGCCCATGAAGCGATGTTCGGTCGCACCTTGCCCTTGCATGCCACTCGCGGATGGACACGTATCCGGTAGCGGGCCGGGTGCACCTTGCTGAAGTCCGATGCTTTGGCAAAACCGACAGGAGTACCGGCGCTTAAGATACTCAAGCACCTTGTCCGGCAGTCCGGCAAGGGATCCTCCCGCCGCTGGCAAGGCTCAATCACCCAGGCTGGCGTCGTATATCCCAGACGCGCCCCTCTTTCCAGACCCTTGGCAACACTGAAGCGCTCATAGCCCAGGAAGGTTGAAATGGTCATCCAGCAACCAGGTACGGAAAGGCTTTTACACTTTCGTTGGCGTTCGCGCCGGAAAAGTAGGCTGAAACGTCCTGGTCTTGGGCGCCAGCGCCTTGATTCAGGTTTCCTGGCCTGTTCCTGCATACCCGGGAAGTCGCTGACGGTAGCGCGGCACATGGGCCCAACACGGTGGTCAACCTTGCTGCTCAGTTTGCTTGAAGCTCCCGCGCATTCGAGCCGCGCTCAACTTTCGATATACATGACCGACTCGTGAAGGGCTTTGGCGGCACTTGTCGCGAGCGTAGAGCGCGGTGAGCTGGACATTTTTCATCGCGGTCCACGGCCATGACACTGTTCTGTAACTTGGATGCCATACCCGGCACGGCTGCTGAGTTTCCATGCGCACCGAATCCACCAGAAAAGGCGATCCCCTGTGCACATCTCGATGATCGAATGCGTCGATTGCCCAGCCGTGCCTTGCTTGAATGTCAGGATTGAAAAAACCCGCAGCTTCCTCCATGGGCACCGTCGTAGCCGGCGTGAAAAAACCCGCCAGTAGGACAAGGTGCAGCCCAAGCAGATCGTGTCGTGCCGGGCCAGTAACTCTTCAAGGGGGACAATGCCAAAAAACCGTGTTTCGGTAAAGCGCTGAAGGATGTCTTGCCAGCAGGCCTCGTTTTTACCAGTTCACGCAGCGTTCTTGCAGGATATTGATAATTCCTTTTCTGTTGCTGGCCATGATAAATGGCCATGCTGCCTCGCGTACGCCGTTTGCGGGCTGACCCTGTTCATGGGTCTTGGGGGATGTGAAGAAAATCGCGGCGTGCGGCACTTAACCGGCCTTTAAAAGGGCATAATAATGCAGTCTAGACCATAGACCTTTCGATACAGTGACAGTTTCGTGCTGACACGACACGCTTGGGAATGGAATACACTTTAATGACCCACTACGAATCCATTCAACAGTTGCGCACTGGATGACCAGCCCACGATTTTCGGCCAGCGAGCAACTGACTTGATGCATGCTGATGCTTTGCCTGCTTGCGGGCGGCCCACGATGCTGGTTCGAGGGCGCTTCACCGCGGTTTTTGCCACAGACCCAAAGCCATCAAGACCGCTGTCCGGAGGCCCATCTGAAGCTGACTTTCACCGTATCCAGTTCACGCCCTGACTGCTGCCAGCCGACATTACCGGCCGAGTCTACCGTCCTGAAACGGCGAGCTTCAGCTTTCAGCAAGGGCCGATCTCTTCCATCACCTGGTGCTGGCTGGACGAGAATCAACCGCGCACCGGCCAAAGGTGCAAATCGCGCTGCTGGAGGCCCATGGCCCGAACGGCAGGTGAGTATCGGCCGCGAAAACCTATCATCTGCCGAACTGTTATGGTCATGGCCACCCGAATCCGATCGAGCAGGGAAGGCACTATCCCCTGCCCGAGGCACAGTTGGAGACCGCTTTTTGAATGCAATGTGGCGCCATCGGCTTTCCGGATGGCGCCTGGAAGCGTCAGATACTGCAATCTGGCGCGCGGGCGAGGCCCAGGGCGTACATGCCGCGAATCGACGACACGCACAGCCAGGCCGACGGCATTATGGCGGCGCGGCCAGGAGTGCTGCGGGTTGTTTAATGGCCGAGCCGTGGAGAATATCTGATTCACTGATCATGGCGACGCGCCGGCCCCGAGCTATACAGCCCGCCAACTGCGCCGAGTGGTTGCAACTGGCGCCAGCCGCGTTGTCAAACCATAAGCGGCTGGATGCGCGCTGTGCTCGCGCACATGCCTGGATGGCCCGGGCGCGATTTTGTCAGCCCGGAGATGTTGCCAGGCTATCGTGCTGACGTACTACGCCACCGGCTGAGTGCTCAGCTTTTGAGCCGAGGCTGCGGCATCGATGGCGACAAGGCTTATCACCTGTTTGTCGAATCGGTGGCTGTGGTCTGAATATGAAGCCCAAAAGCGCCCGCCTGCCGCGTTTACATCAAGCCTCGAGAATCTGCTGGAAAGCCGCCAGCATGCAGCGGCTGCCGCTGTTCGCGGGCCGGTGCGTGCCAGCCGGCAGTTTGGCCAGCAGTACACCCGCCTGCGCGGTCGTGCGTGGATTTTGAATCAGGTGCGTAGCTACCAGCCTGGCGACGATATCCCGCAGCCAATCGACTGGCGAGTTTACCGGCGCGGTTAGCAACAAGGTTGCACACCAAGGTGTTCACGAAGAACGCGAACGCCACGGTGTTTATCATGTGCGAGCAAAGCGACGGATGTTTCTTGGCAGCCAGACCTGCACCGAAATCAGTCATGGCGGCCACTGCTGCAGCCTGATTGCCTGGACACATGGCCCACAATGACCGGGTGGGGGGATGGTAGTTCGGGCTGAATGTCACGAAGGTGCGGCCCAGCGCAACCGGCGCGCCATTCCTGCGCTGTTCAGCCTGCTGCAGAAGCCAACAATGCACTGCAACCCGCCAGCAAGGCGATTGAATGACGCCCAGTCCGAATCCCTTGAATCTGGCCTTGCGCACAGCCGTGAAGGTGGTAAAGCCGCGGAAGTGATTCTGTATTTGCTGTGTGATCACAGCGCCATATAGATAGATAGACCTTGCTGGTCAATCTGGGCCGCACAATAAACGACCTGGTGCGTATTACCGGTTTATGACATCCTTGAAAGCAGGTTGCCCGTGGCAAACGCTGGAATTCATGCAGGGCCAGGAGCCTTTCACTGAATACCAATGATGCGGCTTTTTGGCGAGAGATATATAATCAGTTTAACCGCCAGCAGCATGCCTGGCAGCGCCTCTCCGTCCCTTCTTCTGTTCGCGTTCAGCCCTGCACACCGGCAGGCAAGCGCCATTGACCAGCTACGTGGACATGCTCAGTACCACAGGCACCGGAGCGCGCAGTGGAGCGAGGCGCTGTTGATCGCATGATTCATCCCGGCGCGCGCCGCCGCCGGTGGCACTGGTGGCCGCCGCGCCGGGTGGTGGATGCTGGTTCGGCGTCCTGTGCCTGCTCCTGCATGCTGACGCCGGTGGCTGAGAGGAGCCTGGCGACCGCCCGCTCGGCGATCAAAGCATGCGCGCCCAGCAAGCCTTTGCGCAATTCCCGACCACGCCTGACTGATCAGCATGGCTTGCCGAAGGTCAATACACTATCAAGCGACCTGTTTTTGAAAACAGCGCGGCGACATTGCCAGCCCACGATATTTGGTCAAGGCCTGGCTGGAATTACCTGTGTGCCCACTATCCGCGGCCCCAGCGTCGCGCCCTCGAACCCCTGGCTGCCGACCTCTATCGCAGACGCCGCAACTCAGCGCAGAGCAGCGCCGGGGCTGCAGCGCGAGTTACGTCGCTGGCATAGAGGCATTAACCATGTTTGATTATGCCTGGCCTGCCGCCGCACTGCTTGCTACCCTGCCTGGCTGCTGCGCAGAATACTGCGAAGGCCCAGAACCGGAACTGCGGCGTGGAGTAGCCTTTCTGCCGCGCCTGCAAAAACTGGCAACCCAGAATGCCCGCGCGCTCGGCCGCAGCCAGCCACCTGGGCTTATCCTGCTATGGCTGTTACTGTACTGGCCTGCATCGCCCCAATGGCTCGGCAGACATTTATACAGCGTGAGCGGGCGCGACAGTGAATGGTCCGCCCTTTAGATCTCTCGGGCAGTAAGGAATACGCCGCACATGCAGTTGGAACGGCCGGCTGTCGACGCCTGACGCTGGTCAAAGCCTTTGCTGAGTGACATTATAGACGCAGGCGCCAGGGCGCTCGTATCAGAGAGTTATAGATATATGAGCTCCAATGCCTATGTTCAGCGCCCCTTGCGCTGGCCTCAATAGCGTCCAGGTCTGGCTTGATGAGCTCTTTTGCCTGGCCGGACGAACAGGACGCCATCGGCAATGCGATAAAAAGGCTGGCCCGGTCAAACGCCTGACCGCCAGCGCCGCTAAAGCCGAGTGCTGGTGAGACTACGCGACGGGGCCAATAACGCAGGCCAGATCAATCCTCGGCAGGCCGCGCGGCCTCGCAGCTACGGAAATATTCGAACTTTTTCACCGCATAGACGTGGCGCCTGAAAGCATCAGCGAAGCGCACTACCTGGCGGGTCTCGCCGGGAGATTGACGCCCGTCTGTTCGAGCTGGATGAAGGATAGAGACGCACTGACACCGGCGGTGAATACTTTTCGGGCCAGGGACGAGGAAAGCTTTAAAGCCGCAAATCTACCAGCGCATGAATTGCTCCGGAACCTGCCCTGCGTGATCCACGGCCGCAACGCCAGGCCGCCGCGCTTTATAAACTGGCCCTGGCCTGGCGCTACTCCTGGGCCTGGCCTTTGCAGCAAGAAGCGGCTGGCCAGCGGGCTGGAAGAAGGTCCGCGTTTTTATGACTGAGTTGATCGCCGGCTGACATCGTGCGCCCATGGGCTCTGCTTTATTGCCATTGGCCGCTGCCTGCTGCTGGCTGCTCTATCGTCATCAATCAGCACTCCCTGTCCTTGGGACAGCTCTACCGCCGCTTATTCGCCGGGCACTATTGCCACGTCAAGCCGGAGGCCCGACATGCCGGCCGTTTCCTTTTTTTCTCGTGCAGGCCTGGGTGGTGGCCATTCTTGCATTAGATGGCCCCGCAAGGAATTCACCAACGCGCACCGCACTCAATCGAAACCAAGCTAACCGGTGTGGTAGTCTGGGAGGTCTCGCGCAAACACGCTTAGCCACTGACCTGCAGCCCAACCGGATAAGAGAGGAGATAGAGGATAGAGATCGAATGCAAAGCGCTCGGACAAGCCAACTGGCCCTGAATTGCCTTACGCCGGCACAGGCGGCACCCGGTCACCCCGCTGAGCACAGATATGGACAAACCCTGAACAACCTGCTCACGCCTCAACCACCGCATAAATGCCCGAAATGGCCAGAATCTGACGCGGACTGCAATTGCACACAAATGATTGCTGACCTGCCGTCGGCGGACGTCGGCATATCTGCTGATACCAGTGGGCGCGAAGGCGGCGCACTTGATGCCTTGCGCATGCACGCCAGTCAATTGGGTAGTCAACTCTCGATAATACGGCCGGGCAGCGCGAGGGCTCGCCCAAGTCCGCGCTTGGCAGAGGGCGGCTTCATGGCCTGATGATCAGGCGCATACTACTACCCAGAATGACGGAAAAGAGCTGGCCGCCATCGCCCGCCAGAGCCGGCGCGGTTACCAGCAAGATCCGCCTGGACGATCCAGGATCTGGAAAAACTGTGCCTGCAGTACAGAGCTTGCGGCAGAACAGAACAGGGCGCCGGCACCATAGAGACATTGATCAAGGCAATTTGGCTGGTGTTTGCTGTTGCTAAGCCGCCTGGCGCAATGGCGCGCGCCGCGGTTGGCTGGGAATTAGTGTATAGATAGCGCGGCGCTGATACCGCTGCCCGCCGAAGGCTTCAGGCCCTGCGCAGGATTTTATGGCAAAGGCCTGAGGGATAGACAGTTGAAATCGCCAGCAACCGCAAGCGGCACAGCGTTATTGAAGATCCGCAGTGGCGGGCCTGCCGCCATATCAGGCGCGGTTGACTAACGAGGCCACGTGCGCGAGTATGCAAACACTGCCGAATGCCCCAGCAGATAACCCAAGCATATATCAATTCGGATAGAGACGGCATCCACGCGAGGTCACTACCAGCAGGCACTGGAAAGCCTACGGAACAGAGCCCTGACCCGCGCACCTGAACACCTGGCCGCACGCCATAAGCCGCGCACGCATCGCAGCCTTGCTGGAAGGAGCGAGACAGAGACAACCAGGCAGAGCAGGACGCCGCAGTCCGAGGCCAGTCAGGCTGAGGCATCCGATGACGCCCAGTCACCGGTCGCCCGAGACGGCGGGCAAGCCCGAAGACGCCAGCCCACCGCCTCCCGCGCGGAGCCAGGAAGAGTGAACTCGCCGGCGCGCCGCTTGAGGCTGGAGCCTCCCAACGGCACTGCCGCTGCCCGGCCGCTCAGGCACAAGGGAAGCAATGGGCGAAGGTGGCACCAGATATTCCTTGATGAGACTGATCAGCGGCCAGGCAGGCGCAGGTGACAAGCGGCGGTGGGAACAACAGCAACAATGAGCAACAGAGCCGCGGACTATGCAGCAAATGGTTTGCAGGAGTTCCCCGATGATCCATCCGAGCTGCTGAAGCGCAAATTTTTTGTACCAGCGGCGCGGCCTGGAAGAGCGGTCCAATGATCAGATATGTGTTGCTCCTGGTTTTGCCTGTTTTTTTGGCAGCCCTGCACTCGCGGCGATCCGAAGCCAAGCGTGGACCGCACTTCGCCCTGGGTCGAGGGAGAAACACTTGAGCGCTGGACCCTGGAGAGTGGCGCAAAGATAACAGATTAGACCCGGACTGGACGTGCTGATGAATATATATAGATGAGATACGCCAGTTGAAGTCTGGTCAGCCAGCTCAATGGAACGCAGCCAGCCAGTAACACCGCTGATCCATTAACCCTGGCCCCGAAAGCGCACCGGCTTCTGTGGTGACCGCCGATCATAAACACACCTGGAAGAGGCAGATCCGAGCCGATCAGCTTGCACGTGCTGTCAGCCGAAAGGCCGGCCCGCGACACAAATGTTGCAATGGCGCCCGTGTAATTTGATAGAAATGGACCACGCGAGACGCACCTATTACAGGCACAAGGTATTGGATGACCGCTTGCGGGTTTATCATTCGGTTTCACTCTACGACGATTCGATCTGACCGGGCTTGAGATATCAGGGTGAAAGCCTGGGCGTGAGAGAGATACGAGGCGGGTTATCAAATGGTGTGCGGCCACGGGGTATCGAGGTGCGCTACGCGCGTGTTCCCAAAAACGCAAAGCGGCGAGCTGGAGATACCGGTCCAGCTGTTCAGCGGCGATATAGCACCCAGGGATGCCTCTGCGCCCTTCTCCGCCGCGCACCGGGCGCTGGTCCAGGTGCGCCTCCCCCGAGCATTTCGTCATAGGAGTGGGTAGACAGCTATCCGCAGATACGCCCTGGCCTCCGCGCCCGATCATCACGCCTGACTCAGAATTGGCAACCAAGAGCCAACCACTGACCTGCTCAGTGGTGAAATCCTTGACCGCTCCTTGAGTATTGAGGCAGCGGGCCTGAATGCCAGCCAGTTACCCTCGCTGGGCAGCTGCAATGGCATCCAAATAGACGGGCTGCGTCAATATGCGGATCAACCCAGCTGGAACACGAACCCTGAGTGACGATGGCGTGCGTGGCGTAAGAGACGCAGGACAGCGCAGCCCTGCTGGTACAAACCTTGGTGAGTTCAAATTCTGCTGCACAAACGCTGTACTGGTGGGATAACCAGGACCGGATCAACTGCAACAACTGGAGCTTGGAGGCCGTTACGCTCAAACTGCTGGGCCAGTGACGGCTTCGGCAGCCGGAAGCGCTTCCAGCCGCCCATATGCGAAAACTGAGGCAGCGCCCACCCAACTGGCAGTGTGGCCCCATCTGGCCCTGGCACACTGGCTACAGCCCAGGGGGGGGGGGGGGGGGGGGGGGGGGGGGGGGGGGGGGGGGGCACTGTTGGCGCTGGGCTCTGAGTCCTTCTTTGCTTATGTGCTGTATCGCGCCCGGCAACGCCTTGCGCTATTGAGCCCGGCCAGACGCCAGAAGAGAGATTTTCGAACAGCGGTCGTACAGGGTATCCTTGGCAGAACCCTGCAAACCGCTTGCCGTGCCAACAACACCCGGCGATGCACGCACAGGCGCTGGAAAGCCTGGGGCCCGGCAGCAGGACCCCAGAGGTCTGATAGCCCTGACCCAAGACGCACACCACACCCGACTGGCGTAATGCCGCTGGACGACCTGGAAAGCCTGCCTGATGGTCCAGACGAGAAGCCACTGGCGAGGCAAGCCGCTATGGCGTGCAGTCAGGTGGTGAGTCCAGGTCAAAAACGGGCAGGTGCCGGAAGAAAGCAACACGCTGGATCCGCTTTGTACCCAAGCGTGTAACGCTTTCCACTGTCTGTGAAAGCACATCACGCGCTTGGGATGAAAAGCTGAATGGCTGACGCTTCGCCGCTGCTTTCACCACTAGCGTAACCACCACCTACCCCTATACCCAACAGCATCGAGTAGGGTGAGGCGTTGCCGCCCCATGCCCTCTCACAGAACCGTACGTACGGGCCCTCGTATACGGCTCATGTAAACATTTATCCCTAATTACAGGGACACAGAGTCCTACTCTCTGAGTGCTTAGGTCGAAATCGCCCCAGTTCGTCGGCAACCAGCGATTGGGCATGGCGTAGCCTTGCCAGTTGGACTGCGCGCGATTGCGCCAACCTTTGCATTCGATAAACTGAAGACGGGGGGATGATTTCAGTCGCCGGTGGCAGGCGCCGATGGCCGTCTTCCACTGTTTCAGCTGTAGCGCAAGCGTAACGCCCTGCCGTAGCCCACCCCATCAACTGCTTCATTCCGCGTACAGTTGGTGACCCTGAAGTAGTTGAATGAAGCCACGCGCAACCGGGTTTGAGCTTCGCGTGATGCTGCCAAGATCTTACGACAGAGTTCACGCAGAGGGGTCATCCCACTCAGCTTGGCTTTCAGTCCCTTCAAGCTTCTTCATCTGGATTCGCGTATAGCACGATAATGACTACCACCGAGGAAGTGGAATAGCCTTCCGGCCTGTGTGCCAGAATGGGTCTTGCTGCGCAATGTGCAAGGAACCATAACCTGAACTACCCAATGCTCTCCGTCGGCAAAATAACGGGTCCAAAAAACTTAAGCAGTTGGTCCAAACCGATCAAGCAAACGCAGTCAGCCAAGTGAAAAAAAACGGGAAATCTGCCATAACGTTCGGTCCAAAAAGTCCTTGATCACCTTGTTATTCCTTATTACCCATACAAATTTAAGTTACGCCTCATCCAGGATCGCTGCCAGACCGGCCAGGCACAGAAGCTCATCTTCTGCTTCGAGGCACCAAGAGACCCCTAATACCAACCGCACGCAATGAAACCCTCAACTTGATGGGTACCTCCTCGCTAAATATCACCAACCGTTGACGTAACGGAAAGCCGAGACGCGTCGACCGGATTCGACCTCAAGGCGGGAATCCATTAGCTGGTAGGAAAGCCAAAGCTGGCCAGCGGTAATAAGGCCTTGTCACTTGCTATGCCATTCCGAGTGCAAGAAAAGGAGCCATTCATGCAAACGGAGGTGTGACTTGCCAGACGAATCGACTAACCGCAACATTTAACCAGGATATTGAGTTTCGAGAGCTTTTTGCCCGTAGCTGCCGAGAGAGCCTTCAGCGCCATCTCCCAGCGCAACTTTTTGGTATTAAACAGTGACCTCCATAGCTATCCTCCCTAACTGCTCTCATCCATCAGCAGTAACCAGAATAGCGCTCGCTCATTATCAATCAGATAAAAGCCAAACAATCGCTGGGGCGCGCGCGAACGCCCCTATTCCGAAAGCTGCCATGCAGCAGGCACAGGGTAATTATCGCCTGACCAATCGCTTTTTTTCCAAGTTTAACGACGAGGGCGTGCTCCCGAGCGCTGATCCGGAAAGTTGCCTCTTCCCAGTTACGCTCTTCCACTCCATTGACTTACAAACCCCGCCAGTAAAGAGTCATTGGGGCTGCGATATTGCTGCGGGTCCAATTTACGAGCAGTTGATCAACACATTGAGCTCACATGTCGATCTCGCCAGAGGCCACAGGCTTTTTCACGCCAGTCCTCCGTATTGGCCGCATCATTCCAGAACCCAAACGCACTTCGACCCATATCAGGCCGCGCCTGGCAAAAAGCTGTATTGTCAGACGCGCCAAATGTTTATCGAAGCTCTGATACTGTCGGTGTGTTGCCCCAAACCTTCCAGGAGCAACCGCAACTCACG
>Ga0163217_1111893_pt1 | contig 15014 bp, 10 predicted proteins | sample SynspAceP_FD_185933 | JGI IMG/M metagenome (GOLD analysis project Ga0163217, IMG submission 185933) | Saline lake microbial communities from Ace Lake in Antarctica - Synechococcus sp. Ace-P (PacBio error correction) | ecosystem: Environmental > Aquatic > Non-marine Saline and Alkaline > Saline ...
GAGAAGATCCCACGTTTAAAATTTCTTTGTCCTAAAAAAATTTCCAAACGCATTTTTGAATTTTTTTGGGCCAAAAAGATCCCTGGAAAATCCCCATTCCGGTGCGATTCGATTCAATGCCCTGAACCCTTCCGAGTTGGGATCGTAACTTCAGTTTTGCATCGAAGCCCAACCCCGAGTTTTTGGTCTTGCCTCCGCATTTCGACCTCCTGTTTATTTTTCAAGCTCTGGCACGATAATACGGCTTAAATAGCGTTTTAGAGACTGCTGCCTTCCTGCTCGGTCAGAGCCTTGTACTTGATAAGACCGGAAACTGATCTGTTGGTTACGCGCTCTAATTTCCCTCTAACGATTTGGACGCAAGCCAAATGAGCGGATTAATTATTATAGATCACGGTGGTTTTGTTTGATAATTCGTGTTTGATTATAAATTCTTTACTCGATTTGCGGTAAGGAGCCATAATAGCGATGTGCATAGTGATGATAGATCCGAATTTTCTAGGGATAAATACGAAGTAAAGAAGCTTTGGCAAATAACCTACGTTTAATGAGAAAGCCAGGAAGCCAAAAGGAGCCCAAACCCATAATATCCACCACCAGTTTTCTCCAGTTTACCCCAAGCTGGTCCCCCAATCATAGTCAGAACCCCAAAGCCCAAACTTTTGGTAGTTAATTGTCAAAAACCAAACGTCCATAAATGAAAAGGTGGCCCAGCCCAATCCGTAAGTAGAAACCCCAGGTATTGCCATAGGAAGTCATTGCCCAGTGGCCATTCGAACCATAAGGATGGAATCCTTTGCTCAGCATAAGGAAGCCACACGTATCCAAGATTTTTGATCTTGAAACCCAGTCTCCATAGGGAAAAGCCAATTCCATCATAAAAACCCTTGGAAGAACACCAGGAAAAGGATTGGCTCAGCCTTATTCATCTTGTGAACCAAAACTCAAGATAAAAACAAAAGGGTCCTGTCCATTTTTTTAAGTCTTCTTTTTCATAGTCTTTTGTTTAAAGTGAGAAATCGATGGTTTGTTGGTTTTTTTGTCTTAGCTTTTCTTTTTTAGATATAGATGCAATTTTTAGTGGGATAGGTTCTTAAGGTATAAAAGACAAATCGAGCCATACTGTCAATCTTTTTTTAAAATAAAGTACTATTTATAGGTGGTCAACGGAGATAATTTAATAAGGTTGTTCAAATCGCTTAATTTGATTAATAAAAAAATATTAATTAGAAATAATAATAAAAAATTAATTAAGTTTTTCTAAATATCTTTTTTGTTAAAAAGTAAAGGAATAAATCAGAAAAACTTGAAAGAAGTGAGGTGAAAAAAAGTAATCCTTCAAAAAAAATACAAATTTAATTTCTAATGGAATTCATAGAAAAAATTACCCCAGTACTCTTTTCTCTATAAGTTTGTCTGATTTCGATAAAATACTATCTCTTTCCAATCCGCAAGGAAAAAAGTCTTAAGGAGCTTTTGAAGCAGTTTCTTCATCGGAGCAGCTCTGAAAATATGAGGGGTAGCTGATTTAATCCGAGCGGGCTCTGCTGTCCTTAAAGCAGCATTCATAGTATCAGTCCCCGAGAAATGGCGTGAAATGGATAAAAAATTCACCCAAAGCCAGACGTCTTATGAAAAAAAAAAACCTTTTCAGTTCCGGCGACAAGTACGTGTCAGTTAGGAAGAGAATGAATGCCTTTCGTGGTGGGACATACTTAGCCGGCACCAGCAGGTTCCTGACTGGGTATGAAAATCGACGGCACTCCAATCTAAAACAGAATTGTTTATCAAACGCTTGAGGGACATATGAAACGCGTAGTAGCGAGGTATAGAGGTAATCCAGGCTGGGATGTGGAAATGAAGGGTTGAAGACAATGGTGAGTTCGGAAATCCAAATGGTTTGAGATTTGCTGGAGTAGATTTCATCAAAACACGCATTCCAAAGCGAATCAAAGCTGATGCCAAACGCAAGATTGTATACAATGAATTACAATGTTTTAATCCAAAAAAACGAGCTGCGATCGTTGAAATTGGCAAAAGAATAAAATGCGCTCAGAAGGAAATCCGAATCGATGGGGATTGGTATGGCAGGGCCATTAACTATACTTAAAAGTCCTAACGATCGGAACGAATTGAAAAAGGGAATTTTTGGAAATCCACGAAGCAAGGGCTTAATGTAATGATACAGAATGGATTGGTGTTTAAAAAAGGCCTCGAGAGAAATGGGGGCTGATTTGTCTCGAACTTATGCTTTTCAAAGAAGAGTTTAACGCCCATTCAAATGGCTTACCCTGCTGAAGTCCGAAAACGAGAGCTGGCAATTCCGATATCTGGATATTTTTCCAACTTTATTATAAGCATCGGATAAATCAGCAGAGTGATTTTTGGGAATTCAGGTATGGGGGAAGTTGGCTCAATAACTGGCGCTGTGAAAGAAGAACCAACTACCCCTTACTGGTTTGGGTAGAGACTATTCGCCTAAAACCCCTCCCGATTTTTGAAGGTCCTCAAAGAAATGGTAGCAAATAATATTTTTTTGAATCGGTTTTTCATTCCGTTTTTCATCCCAGACTAATCGCTGGTAATCGTAGCCAGCCCAAGCATTGCCATTTTGATCTTTTTGCCCAAGAGATTATTTCTTGACGTTTGGCCAATCGTAGATTTGCCTCAAGCGTGAAGTCCGAATAGGTAATAGACTTCCAAATGGCATCTCACCTTCCTCGACCATTTCAATAATCTTCTAATTTATGGTTTGAAACGGCTAGCGTCCGCTTGGTGAAATTCCAGAAAAATTTAAAATCCGCACTTACCCTCAACGACATGATTATGCCACAAATCCAATTGGGCTCAATATGCTGTTACCAAGGATAGACGGTGCTGTTGGTGTGACACCCATTGGCAGGCACTTTTGAAAATAGTCTGAATGTGTTCAGGTAAGCTTATACTTTTTGCAAAATCCGAATGTCAGATCGTTGCTGTGTTTTCTAGTATGGGATAAACTGGATTCCTATGCAAACAGACCAAAACGCCAGGGAGATTTCTGCCAGGGCGGGGTTTAGGAACGTTGTGGCGTTAAGATAATACTGGCCTTTTTCTCTCTTAATTTCTCCTTAAGATTTCAATTGAAGGCCTTTTGACAGGCTTCGACCTGTTGGTTAATTGTGACACTTATTTGTTTACGACAAAAAATTCAGCTATGCTTTTAAGTATACCTCAGATGAGCTTGAACGGTTAGCAAGGAGATTTTCAGCTAAAAAACCAAGTATGCGAATCCTTGGGCATAATCAGCTGAAGAATAAAAGATCCCGAATGAATACAAGCTTTTGCTCGAAGAAGTTCAGCCAAGAAGTTGACTTCAGCTATAAAATGAAGCGTGATCCACTTTTTTGCAGAAGCGTTCATTGAAGCTCGACAAGCCCTGGATGATTTGGGAGGAAGGGGTAAATCGTATTCATTTGGATTTGACCAATGCCGCAAGATGATAAAACAAGATTTTTTTCAGACCAGCTGATCATTGACGAAACAGAAATTGATTGTTGACTTGACCTATAGGATTTGGATAGTGATTTCTCAAAGCTTATTCGATTTCTTATTTGGTCAATTCATCCATTACCCAAATTGTCCTGCCGCCGAACTCCCGTAACTTCGGGCAAAATTATCTGTTCCGATGCAAATCTCCGACAAATGGTTTTCGATCAATGTTGCTGAATATGCTTAGGTAATTCCAAAACTGAATTTCTCCACTTTTTCCAACCATCAACTTCTATGAAAAACTCACTTTAACCAAAAGGTTTCCGAAAAACTGATTTTTCCAGTAACTTCTGTCCATGATTTGGCATTGGATCTGTTCTCGAATTCACAGCACTGGTAAAACACCAATTCCCACTATACCTAATATTTTCCATTCAAAAAACAAAATTTCCAAACCACAGATATCTCAGCATCATACGATTTTCCGCTGATTGCCTGCCGAATCCGGAATGCGGTGGCGAATTTACAAAAGAAAATCCAACAAACGATTTGGTGGGAACGATAAATCGAAAAAAGAACCTCCACCCCAGCAATTTCAGGTGTTGATCGCCAGTTTTCCTCAGATCCAGCCACCGATCTGGAATCAGGCTTCTTTAAGATCTCGATATGAACAGTTTCGATCCACCTATGGCACCGGCCATCCATCATTTTCTTTGATTTTTTTTAAAAAAAAAAAAGGGGGAAGTTCTTCCTTCGGATAATATGCCCACACTATAACGGAACCGCCTTGGCCAGCTTTCTCCCACAAACCCGGACCATTTCTTGCAATTCCCGCATAAGTTCTGGCCCATCCCGGTTTTTCTTAACCGGTAAAACAGGCTTTTTCCGGCTTTCCGCAGCCAAAGTACAAAGTTCGAGATGTGCCTTTGGAGGGGTGGCAAGATATTAGATGGCTTTGACTTCGGGGGGTACAGTCGATAAGTTGCCGTGCCGTTATCCAATACCCAATTTTTGGGAACCCGGAATGAACGATGCGGCCAATTAAATGCTCTTCGCCTTTTCCCCCATTGCCCCGACGGCATTACTGGCGACGAATTTTACCTTACGTGGGATTAGCTGCATGCGTGGAGCAGATTTTACTTCACACACATTTCCACACCCGGATTTCCCCCAGCGATTTCTGAAAAATCAGCTATTTTTTCAATGGTTTTTTCAACTTCCTCTGGATTAAAATGAATCCTTTTAATCGCACTTAAGGTCCAAATCTTCATCGTTATTTCCCTCGCATGTTATAATCCCTCCCAAAAAATCAAAAGATGAAAAATCCCCCCTCCTCCCGAAACAACATTTCAAATCCGTCCAAGCTCATCCAATCGCCGGTTTGAATTTGTAATAATCTCGGGGGTGCGTTGAAGGTTGGCCAGCTCCTTGTAATGAAGTCCTTTGCAAAATCGGATTTGGTAATTGCTTTCATGATTCTGGATTAAGAAAAACCCGGGAATTCCGTTGTCAAGGTCTAAGCCGAACCCATGATAAATTTTTCCCAATCTCCCGTCCAACTTTCCCTTTTTATATTTTGTCCTGTTTCAAAAAAAAAAAATTTGGGAGTTAAACCTGTTCAAAATCCCGAAATCGAATTTAGCTGAAAATCTCCTGAAGGCCTTGAAAATTTAAATCTTGTACAGCTCTCCCATCCAAAAGTTCATTCCAACCGCGTTAACGAAGAAATAAAATTTTTTAAGTCCCACTGGGGTTTCCAAAAAAGTACTAACACTCATCCCCTCCATACTTGGATTCGTTAGCTTTTGAATTGATTGCCCGAAGTTGCCATGCACGGGATTTCAGATCCTAATCAAAATCATCAGGTTCTAAGTCCTCGCAGAAGAGCCCATGATAGTCGCCGAGGTATGAATAAAAAATCCCGAAATTCCCACCTTTCCCTTGCAAGGAAATGTAACATCGCAGATTGATGTTCGAGTTTTCTTTTTTCGCTTTAATGCGCTCCCTTTTCATGACACTGCCCATTGTGTCTTCCTTCAAAAATTTTTTTCCGTCACCAGTATCCATTTTCTCAAAACGAGAATTCCAAGGCGTTGACTTGAATCAGCTTGCTCAGGCTAAACATTCCCCAAAGGACCGAAAGTAGGAGAAAATCAAATAAAAATTTGCCAGCGAGATCGGATCACTATTAATGTCTTTTGTTCCGGAAGGGTGGAAATAGATAGCTAATAAAAACTACCAACATACCGAAGAAGGGTGGATAATGTATCGATTCACCGTCAGCCCATAATCTTCTAATCTGATTCCAATGGCAAGAAAAAGTAGAAATAATGGAGCGGAAAAAAGTAGGCACGTAAAAACCTTAAAATAGAAAGAGGCTTGACCAGCCGCTTTCTTGAAATTTTTGGTTTTGGGAAGAGTAATAGATTGGTGAAAAAGTGCGAAGTACGGAAATGGCTTATGCTCATATAGCTCACGATCCCCGAGGCCAGTCCCAGTTGGATGATTTTTCCCACCGTATACAATAAAGGATCAAAAGTAGCATAAGCAAAGTGGGGATCAAGGCAACTAAACTGGGTAAATTACTCCGCAATTTCCTCCTGATAATCTTCCGGAGGTGAATTCTTGCTCGAATTCCAACGGAACCCCAGCTCAGGAAAAACAAGTGTTACAGACTCCCTACGGTGCAGAAGAAGAGCTTGCCCGCCGAAAGTTTTGGGATTAATATCTCAATACATCAAAAAGAGAACATAATCGCCAAACAGAGGCAAAGGTATGTCCTAAATAAGATCACCGCCGAATAGAGTGCCTCCTAATATGAGGCCGGAGAAACAGTAAGCTTATATAGGTTCCAGAAGCTGAGCTGATTCTTTATCTTGGAAAAAGGCAAAATTGGGCGAACGAAAAAAGATGGAATGTCAGATTATAGACCAAGTATCTGATGTACGGAAAGTACGGTTCGTGTCGAAAGCTGAATTTCTGCGGGAAACTCCAGTAAATCACTCCAGAAATAAAATCCCACCTAGGTGAATCAAGTGCGTGTTCTCTTAGGTAAGCTGGCGAATCTCGATAGGGACTTGGATGCAGAAAAAAAGTGGAGATGCCCTAATGCTTAAAGTGAGTAGAAGATTGACAAGCATAAAGTTGCTCTTCAATATACTCCATTCCACCAGATTAAATGGCGATTTGCCAATCGTACCGATCAGTCCAGCTAACATAATACTGAGCGGCATCGCCGAAACGTCCGGACGGCCTCCACTGGAACCATTGGAAAGGGAGGGGAATTCATGGTGCGGAAATGATGGGCTTCTACCAAAATAAACAACTACTGTCAGATCCTACGCGTAATAAGCCATATATTAAATGAAATTTCAAATGTAAATGGGGTTTTGGAAGTAGAAGGTAAAAAAAAATGGTGGGATAATGCGGGTGAGGAAATTAGTGGTTGAAATTGACTGAAACCTAAAGTCTGCCAATCAAAAAAAAGATTGATTTGAAGTGATATTATCTGGAGCAGCTTAAACCTCCGTTAGAGAATAATTATTGGGTGATTTTAAGTTAGGGTAAAATTCCCGGGCCTTTGGTTTCGGGAATTTTTTTTTAATCCTTAAACTCAAGTTGGTTCACAAGGCCTGACCAAAACGCCGGGAGTTTGTCAATCTTGCGAAATCTGACCGTAACTGAGGAGATTCTAAAGCAGATTTACACGACGTAATCGGCTCATATCTTTGAATTCCTTACTAAGTTGAAGTTTTCCAACTCGGCTTTTATTGATAATCGGAATTAAGTTTAGAATGACTTTGAAGATTCGTGGCGCAATTTTTCGCCTCAAATTTTGCTAGAATGGATAAGCCAACTAGCGAAGTTGAAAAATTGGAGGTTTTCCCTTCGCCAAGTTTTACTGCCGGATATCCCCAAGGTATTTGCTCCATCGAGGCTCTCCCCCTCATTAATATGATATCTTCACAATGGTGTAAGCAGCCCAAACAAACGGGGAAAATTACAAAAAAATTGGACCATCTACATCGCAGGTCCAACGCGCTGTGCCTACCTGCTAAGTTTTGCGTTCGTCCCCAATTCTTACCTAAATCTTCCACCATGGAAGCGGCGTCATTTCATATCCAAAGCCAAAATACTTCCCTGCCAATCCCATAAACAATGCTCCTTGAGAAAAGAAAATATAGGGAAAACGGATATCTACCATTTGCTCTCCAATCGAGGTATCACCTGACTGATCCAAAAAATGAGCCTTGACTAGTTCCTGTCCCCTGGTTGAAAGAAACCCGGTCCCGATCGGGATTCTAAATCCTGGAAACTCGGAATAACAACTGTTTACAGGCCCTCCCAGAAAAAACTGTTGATTGTAGGGCAATAGAAAAGCGAATTGCCAAAAGGTATTTCCCGACTCCCAGTTCAAAAGTCTTGTTGCAATAATGTGCCTCCTCTGCCGGCCTGAAAATAGTAACGCGGAGATTCCAGGTCGACTTTGGCAATACTGGGGCGATATCCAGCCCCTATAGAATTTCCCCCCGATTCGGGGAATTAGTTCAGATGCTTAAGCCATTGACTCAAATTACCAGCTACATCTAATCCAGTTCCCCAACCAAATACCCCATGCCTGCGGTATTAATCGATAAGCTGTGTTATACGTTTGGAATAGGTAGTTGGCACCTTACAATAAAGTTCTGCTCGAAACTTACGTTCTTAAAAGAAGGGTTTTGTCAAGAAATGTCTTCGAAACTCCGGACTTGTTTGGTTGGTTGACAAGGGTTGATTAACCTGGATTCGGTTGAGCCCCACCCATGATGTGCAAATGGCCAGGCCGAATTTTGCGTGTGATCCAGAAATAGCCATAGTTGGCAGAGAGGGTGTTTAATCGAATATAATCCACCCTTCTACTCAAGATATTCGAATCCCAAACCATTTGTGGTTTTTGGTACGGGAATAGCTGAGTTTTCTTTTGATGGGGACAAAGAAGGATCACTCGCGAAGATTAAAGGCTCGCCGTCTTTATTACCAATAATTCAAAATGACCTTCAATTTGATCCGGGGGGACGCCACCGGAGCATCGTCGGAACTCATAGCAACACGCGTGAGATAAGTTAAAAGTGCTCCCACCTTGGCAACATTTCTCTGTTTTTTATAAGTCAAAAGTTCAATGCCAGGTCGCAGCCCAAAATTATTTGATTTGGAGACCTCCTAGTAATTCGGCTCTCGGAGGGCGATCTTCGGGTCCATGGGGCGAGAGGAAAAAATTAAGCCTCGGGGAGATTTGCCAAGCCGTTAAATCACTTATTTCCAATCTCGTCATAGGCGAGATTTCAAACTTATAATTTCCCGGATTGAAGCCTCAAGCCGATAGTGGAAAGGGCCTAAGAGAGATTTTGATTCAATAGTTCTGGGGCCATTCTTCGAATTAGAATGATAATATTCAATAATTCCGGTTTGGAACACCCCAAAGTTTCCCTGAAAATAAAGTTTTTGTAAGGCTTCTATGACTGGTGGTGTTTCGAGTTTTCAGCACTCTCATTAATGGAAATAGTTTGGAGAAGTAATCGTTTTGAGTTCGAGTGATCTCCGTTAGGGGACAATTGATTTTATCAGGCCACATCATTTCTTCCAATTCCGGAGAAAAGATTGAATTTCCTAGCGCTATCAGAAGATATTGGTATCGGGCCTGCCGAAATATGAGGTATTCCCCATTGAAATTGTAATATTCCTTCCCGTTTTTTGAGGTGTAATTTTATTCCGGAAATTCCGGTCTCGCTCTTTCCCGTAGCGGCCAATTAAGATTCAAATCGGCTTTGCCCAGAATCCAATGCACTTTCTCTAGCGTGATTCGAATCTGCTGATAGATTGGCAGCTGAAATCTAGTTTCGATTGTATCTTAAACAAGGTGTAAATGGTGTGCTCACCTTTGCCACGTAATCCACGGAGGTCAACTGGTCCACTTTGATTTTAGCCCACTCAGAGGTTTTTCGAGTGTAGAAAAAGCCTCCCGGATTCTCCGAAGGACCGGATTCAGGATCAAATCCGCTGTCTTCGAAACCATTTATGGCACTGGAGTAAACCGCTTGCTCGCCCAAATCTTCTTATTGCAAGAAATTCGATTGATGAATCCTGCGTCTCTTCTCCCCCCTTTTTGACTTTTATAGGTGGCCAAAAGCCGCAAATTCGCAATTCCCAAAAAATTTTTGCTTGTTGGGTTCTTGGTCGAAGAGCTCATTTAAGTTCAGAACTGATTTGCTTGAAGTCCTTCTTCTGAAGTTTTCTTTTTCCAGCATGGATGTTTCACAGGGCCGTATAGGAGGTTAGCGGTCATTTTCCAGAATATACTTCGTTCCACGACAGCCGAAAGAGTCTGTGGGGTGCTGAGAACAGATTATTACCCAACTAAGGAATGTTGGATCTATTGCTTCATGCTTCGCAGGTTATTATTTTTTCTTTTCTTTTTCTTGGCTTTCTTCTTTTCCCAGACTCATATCTCCAAGCGCATCGATCGATATTATTTTTTAATTTCAAAGTTTCAGGAGTCAAATTGATGTTTCCCAAAAGCCCTGTGTCCAAATAGTTTGTTGTGAACTCCCGATTAAAACCAACTCCCATCGCGGTCACTTAATCAGTTGACCATAGAATCCCACCCATCCTTTTCAAAATTTGACTTTTTCCCCGAAGCTCGAAAGTTTGAATCCTACCATCTTCTGTCCCAGCGTATATTCAATGCTTCACCATTTCCCCAATAATCGCGGCACCCTGATCTGGCTGTACTGTGAATTCCTTTCGAACAGTGCGAAACTGAGCTAACCACGATGCTGCCACGTGCTCAAGCGATCCATTTACAAGAGTGTTGGCCTGAGCACTGGGGACATTGGGGAGCCTGGGGGGTTTTTGACGAATTTTGCCAAAGCCTTCCATTCGGTTGTAGCTATCCCAGCTTTGCAAATCCCACTTTCAAAAACCCCTGATCACCCCAAAAGTCTTTTGATTGGGAGAGTTGTTTTAATTGATGGAAGAGAAGTTGGCTCACGCCTAGTTTCGAGCCAATGCTTCTGTTCCGGCGCCCCGGAACCAGTCCGAAACCCCCGAAAAGGGAAAGAAGCGGTTAGGACCAAAAGCGAAAAAATACCTGACGTTTAGCTCGGGGCCTCTTGCCTCTCCAGCTGTCGAACTTGCGAGTAAACATTTCCCCCGCAAATGCCTCCGCGCCTCAATCTTCCGGGCATATCCAGACCAAAAAGAGATTTCCGTTTTAAATAATAAATCTCCTCTAAGTAGATATACAGCCAAAGAAATCCAAGCGCTTACTGTATTGAACTTTGTGTAGGGCATCGCCAGATCCCTGTAGCTGAGATGCGCATTAAAGAGTAGCTGCTGTAGCGGACTTTCATACTTGGCGGAAATATCGCAAGCGTGCCCTCCCCAACGGGATTCCTCCCGTTCCAAAAAGACAATAGTGCTTCCGGAAACGATTTCGAAAACCTCCTGTTTACTAAGGATCTGTAAAGAGACATTTCATAATGTTCCACTTTGGACTTACCATCTTACCGGCCTGAGACTGGTTTCGTCAATCGGGGTCTACGGGCCTAATCCAGTTTCACGCAGAGCAGTTTTAAATGCAAATTAATTCTCCCTGAATTGGGATCAATAATAATTTTTGAATCGCGCTGTAAGGATCAGAAACTTCCAACAAAAAGTTGTATGTGTACCCATTAAATGAATTTAGAACCCTCCTCGTCAGTTTCTGGTCAGGGATCGAATGCAAGGATTTTTCTTTGGTTGGGACAAAGACTCACTCCGTTTCGCTCAAGCTAAGTTTCAGCCCTGGGAATTTCCCCGGAACGTTGGATGTCAAAAGTCCCGTTATCCAAATCTTTGACTGCTAATTTTGCCGTTCGACTAATCGGGAGAATCAAGTCTCCCTTTGACAGGATGTCTCCCGCATCAAATAGTTCCTTTCCCAAAGAATAATTCCGCTCTCCTGCATCATAAGAGGGTTGAATCGCCATGAACTTTGCAGTGACTCGAAAGGTCAAGAAGTAAGGAATGATAAGATGATCTGTTCCGATCTCCCCCCACAGTATGGTGCGCTGTCCAGGGTAGCGGCAAAAAAGTGCGTGTCAGCCGCCGTTTCATCTCCGCGAGGGTGAAATTATCAAAAAATAGATCCTGCATTATCCAAAATCCAGGATAGATATCCATCCCTTCAAAAAGAGTGGTAATTTGTACCTACCAATTTGTTGGGAGTAAAGGAGCATCCCTGAAGTTTTAAGAATCCTTCGTACTTTAGACAATTGGGTGGTCCCGTTGGCATTTAAAATTTTTTCCTTTGCATATTCCCTCGGCTTGCGAGTTTTGTCCCCGGGAAGTAAGTTTCTAAAAAGTGACGAGCTCCCCCAACCGAGTCAGGTTCAAAGGTTCCAAATAAAAGGATGCCGCTATCTTCAATCTGCATGAAATTGCCGTTTGATTTTAAATCTAGTACACCTGAACCCGCTACCAGAATCTGCTTTCAAAGGCAATAAGTTGCCAAATAGACTTGAGCTACAGCCATTGCGGGGTTGAGTGTACGGAGGTTTTGGGTGCTCAAAGAATAGCGCCAGTGATCATCTTCAAAATTCGCCAATATGCCTAAGGCCTCCAAAAGGCTTTTGGACTATCAGGACGACCTTGCATCGAACCAATTCTGCGGATTCAACAACATCCTCAGGGGATTAAAAACTCGTTCAGATTTTCAATCGGGGGAAACGCATGCAAATACTGCTGGCGAAGATGTGGCCTTTTCGAACGCGTTCTAACTCATCCGTAAGGCTCTATCCTTTTGAGTATACTGCCGTAAACCTGACCATTATCGGTAATAGGTTGAATTTCCTGATTGGAATAAGTAAAGGCTGTTGAGCTAGAACAGTTCCATGCCTTTTTTGTCTAAAATCAGACTTTTTCGGGCAGGAATTTTAATCTTGACTGCCTTGACTCAAGGATAAGCAGTCTATTTGAGAGGATATGTTGAGTGAGGAGTTTCGGATTCCAAAAAACTGCAAAGTCAAGCAGTAATCTCGCATCTTCCAGATTTCTGAGATCAGCGTTTTGTCCATATCGATATTCGGTGCCAGTATGATTTAAGGGATGCGAGCCAAAATTTGGAAAATCGAAGCGCGAGCTGTCAGAAATTTAAGCTGAAAACCAATGACTGTCAATTTCTGCACGCCCTCAAGTTGAACAAAAGGAAATTTAACAGGTTGCCGTGAGTGTTTGCCTTGCTTCCGAGAAATGGCTTTGCTGCAATCGAGAGCTGTCCAGTTTGGTATAAGACCAGGTAGTAGAATTTCATTTAGATGAGGATCTTGTGCAAAGCAAATTCCACTAAATTAAATCCACCCCCGTCCTCCTTTGCCTGGAAATCCGTGTCTTTGTTTCCAAAATATCCATTGAATACGTAGTGCAGTGCTGCTGGATCAAATTCACTTGGTATTGGCATTGGCTTGCAGAAGCCCCACCATAGGGGTCGACTTTCCTAAATCTATAAGCTTAACTTTGTGAATCCATTTTTTCACAAAGGCAGTGAGCCGAATCGTGGCCAGACGTATAGGGCCTTTGTTACACTGGTACAATCGTGTGCATCAAGAGATGGTGGCATCCCTGCCTGAAACCTTCCTCCCAATATTCCGGGTGGAAGTTAGCCTGCTAGATTCAGTTGTGCTTTGTGTGCTTTTCTGAGGTAAGACGGCTAAGTGCTGTTATAAATCTGCAACCGCTCAAGTTTATAAATTTCAGATTGACTTGGGATTTATGCAGTCTAATCGAGCAGTACATCAAGTCATAGCGGGTAGATTTTTTACTAGGGTCCCAAGATCAAACGGAATCTGAATGTACCCGAGATCCCCATTTTTTCTAATTTGCCGGAAAAAGCGCCCAAACGCCGAATAAATCATATTTGATAAAGTTGTAGGCCGTGTCAATTTTTCCTTGGATCTCTTGGCATGAAATTTCAAATACCAATCTGGGATTCCAGACCCTTTGGCATCGCGGAGTTCGGAAAAATAAACGCGGGTGTCCAATGTGCTGAATTCTGTATAGAGGTTTTATTGAGCTGAAAGAGCTTTAAGGCTTCTTAAGGCTAACAACTCGCAGGTCGAGAGGCCAGGTTGAGCCTTGGAGCCCGATAGCCCTACCTGAGCTAGCGTCAGTTGCCCCCAAAGTCCGGCATTTGAAAAGTCCCAAACCTCAAGCCCTAAATCATTCAATTGACCGCTGGCTTTGCCCCACCCCCGTGGGAGCAGGAAGTTTTCTAAAGCGGGATCCGAGTTGAGCTCTGATACAAGAAGCGAAAGGAACGTCCCGCCTGGGGGATTAAAATTGGGATTTTCGGGGGAAAAAATCCAACCCCCGGCAATACAATTCTAAGGGCCTCTAAAAAACATCAACCCCCCCACCCTTGGCCAAAGAAGGCAAAGGAAGTTGGTCTTACCCCAGTCAGGTCTGCGAAAAAGGAAAATTTTGGATAGCTACAGTAACCAAAATGAGCGGAAAAAAACGCCAGTTCAGCCGAAAAAGGGATAGGCTTCTACACTTTTGAATCAAGGTAAATCCTGAGCCCAATCTGGTTGGAAATAAAAATAGCCGTCCTTGAACAGGCCAGTTTTAGGAGCCTTTAAGTTGAAGTCAAACGAGCCACTCTGGATGGTTGGATAAATTGATCTATGAGTTGTAGGTCAGTTTCCAAAGTCTCCAGTAGTTAACCTTCGGGTTGATTGCAGATAAGGTTTTCAATGGACGTTTCCAGAATCGGTGCTCCGCGAGAGAATAAAGCCGGAAAATTCCTTTAAGGTGCAAATCCCCACTCGCCTCTTCAATTGAAAACGCGAGTTGGACTTGAAAGCGCTCGCAGGTTATTCTCAAGTATCAAGTCGCTGATATCGGGCATTGAGAGTCTCGGGTCAATTCCGAATGGGCCTCCGATTGAAAAAACCCTTTTGAAAAATCAGGTAGTGGAAGTTTTACCAAATCCAGCATCTGATTTTTATTCTAAAGATGAATGTTGTTTCGCCCCGGTTTTACTAACCAATGTCGGCCCAGGTGAATGAGTAAGATGAGGAATCAGATTTCTTACTGAGCTGGACTGGCAGCTTGAATAGAGAAATGTGAAAATAGTAATACTGGATTTTCAGTGGCAAATAAATCCCGCAGTTTTCACCTTTTCTTAGTTTTTCAAAAAAATCACTAGTGCAAATTCCAAAGAGAACACTCTTGTAAGTTATCTGCCGGGGCAACTTGCTGATGCTAACCAACGTTTTTATAGTTGACCCTGGACATTCTGGATCCGCTATTCTTTAAAAATTAGATGGATCGGGACTGGCCTTGCGTGGTGTCCAAAGGTGTGTTTCTGGGGAAAAGGCTTGTTTTGTAAATAAATCCGATTTTGGGGAAATCGCTTAACCCAAGCTAATTTGAAAAATCTCAACTTGCAAAAAGTTGGTTCAGCTGAGGTCACGGGTATATCTCAATTTCCTAAATTTCCAAGGATCAGCTTGCTGGATATCCAGAAT
>Ga0163217_1107493_pt1 | contig 15013 bp, 11 predicted proteins | sample SynspAceP_FD_185933 | JGI IMG/M metagenome (GOLD analysis project Ga0163217, IMG submission 185933) | Saline lake microbial communities from Ace Lake in Antarctica - Synechococcus sp. Ace-P (PacBio error correction) | ecosystem: Environmental > Aquatic > Non-marine Saline and Alkaline > Saline ...
AAAAAGGAAGAGAGGGAAAAAAAAAATAAAATTTTTTAAAAAACAAAAAAAAACCTTCCCCTTGGTCCCCCCTTTCCGTTTGATTTTTTCATTGGTTTTTTCCCTTGGTTCGAATTTTTGGTGGCGGAAATTGGAAAAGGAAATTGTTTTTAAAACAAAAGGAAAAAGAAACACAAACTACCTTTAATTTTTTATATAGTAAAAGAGAGGAAATTTCCAACTTTTTGAAAAATTTTAAATAAAAATAATGCCAAATTGCATATACAAAATCAAAAGTCTTTTAAAATAAAATAAGGTAGGCTCAGAGCGACAACTTGGTAAAAGGTTTTTCGATGAAAAGCTGAAAACTGGAATAATACAATAATGCAAGGATTTTAATTTTTTTATTTCTTAAAAAATTTTGAAAATAGAATTCAACTTAGCTTCATTTTTAATTCTTGATGTAAATCAAAAAGTTGAAATTCGACGAATGAGCATTAAATTTGCCGAAACTTAATAAAAAACCAAAAAGGTTTAATCCTAACTCTTTCGATTTTTGTTTGAATAAGCCCCCCCTTTTCTTCTAACATAATACTTAAAATAAGGACGACACTTTATTTTTAACAGGCAGGGTAAATTCGAAGGGTGTTTCCTTTCCAATTGTTTGGCCATAGCACCGCTCAAAATTCAGCAATAGCGATGGGTTTTAAATTGATGTTGGAAGGCAAACTGTAAACAATTAGGAGCAGCGCATTTCTTTCCTGCTGCTGAGGGAAGGATTTCGCCATGAGATATCCTCAAATATTTGCAATACATTTTAATTTCACCCTGAGGCATTTAAGAATTCGATTAATTCTCAAAAAGTTGCTGCTGAAGTGCAAAAGAACTTTAGCTTTCCTTTTCTCTTTTTAATACTTTACATATCACGTAGAGTACAACGGCACTTTATCTGTTCCCGAGTTCAGTTAATTCATCATCCTTTATTAATATGTCATTGGTAAGAGTTCCAGGGAGACGGAATTTTTCGCTTCCGTGTTTCTTGGCAATTTACCGAAACGGTTCCTAAGAAGCATACAGAGGTCTACATTTTATGACCTCTACTCCAAACATTTTTCCCTTTTTTGAGCAAGTAAATAGGTGGCCATTATTATCGACTCTTTATTAAGCAATGCTCACTGAACTCCATTTGTAGCAATTTGAGCGAATTTCCTGGACTTCAGCCTCAAAAGGGTTGTGAGCCATTTCAGAATTTGGTTTTTTGAAAAGGTCCTGAAGGTGAAGTGAAGAGGTATTTTTTGAACTCATTAGCTATGTATTTAAAAGTGAGGCAACTAACGAATGAGCAGCATTTTTAAATTAATACAAAAAATAATCCTATTTGAGTCATTTATACTGAAAAGCACATCCAAATCCATTTCCAAGAATATCGTTATAAATTTCAGAAATTTCCAAGATTAGACCTTTTTACAAAATAGCCAACAGCCTTGCATTTTCGCCCACTGCAGAAGCCCTTCTACATGAAGCAAAACGATTTACTCAATCGATTTGATGCTAAATTGGTATTGATTCACATGGCGGGTGAAAAAAAAATGAGCGGGCAGTTGCGGCAAATGAAAAAAGCTTAATTGAAAGGGTAGGTTTATCAAGAGGGAAGAGACACAGATTATTTGGAAAGAAGGAAAAAACCAAGTAGAAGGTTTTAACATAAAGTTTCCCACGGTGAGAGAAGATAGATTATTTGGTGCTTGGTCCCATAAGGAATGAGGCCTTTTTAAGGTACTATATGGGATCAATTGCCGTAAATTTCTAGAAAATCCGCCTTGTAATTTATTGTTGGTTATCTAATCAGTAAGAATCGAGTCGTTTAAACAGTATAGTAGTAGTGGGAATAAATCATCCTAAAAACAGCAAATACGATGGGATACCGGCTTTGGGTTTTTCGAAGCACTTTGAGGTCAAAGACATTTCAATTGTTGAAGAGGTAAAGCCGACAAAAGTGAGTACAAGAATTAATGATGAAAATCCTTAGAGATTTGCATCTCCTGAAAAAGAGCTTTGCAGGCAAATAGAAAATCAAAGGATACCGCAATATTAGAAACCGATTAGAAGATAAAGTAGATGCATTAATATCCCAAGAATGGCCGTTTTTTTGGCAAGGAAGGGTATCTATTGGGGCAATTTTGGCAGAAGGTTAAGAAAACGCAGATCTTTGGTAATGAATAGCCCAGATAAAAGTTGGGGCATTTTTGATCGATTTTTTCCCCCACGATTTAGAGTAGTTTCATCAGATCTACCTTGTGGATTTTAATGATTGTTCACCCATCGACCTAAAATCAATGAAGCGAAATTCCACGGTATAGAGGATTGAAAAAATTTGGAGTCCAAGAATGTGCTCTCCGGGTTTGTCGGTTTCTTGATATGCTTGCCGCTAGCTTTGGGTTTGGCGTTGGCTTCAGGAGTTTCCTCCAATGGCAGGGATTACGCTTCTGTTGTGGGTGGTTTTTAGTCTCCATTTTTGGAGGAAGCAACGTCAACCCATTTTCCGGGGGCCTGGAAATGGTTTGGTATGGTCATACCTTACCTCTGTCATTAGTTTGGGAGGTGAAAATTTATTGCTGGTTTATGCTTAACATTAGCAGCCATAGTTGTCTCGGAATCAATTATTCTCATTTTAAGGAATTTTTTTAAGATTGGGGAGCCTTTCCGATTTTTTTCCTTTGCTACCATTCAAAGGAATGGCGCTTTCGGCAATAGGCCAATTATTATCGCCAAAGCAAATCCATGTGAAATGTTTTCGGCGAAAGTGGGTAGAAGCAGCCAATAACTTAATGCGCTGCCTGAAGTGCCCAATTCCATCATCATATTGGCACAATCTGAAAATATACCATGGTCGGGTATTTGGAATAGTGAGTTTGGGAATAATGGCATTTTAACTTCCCCAAATTACCAACCGTTACTTCAAGGCCATTCCAGCTCTCCATGTGGATTGATTAATTGCAGTAGGGTTCTATTATAGTTTTGATTTAATCTCGGCCTACGAGTTTCCTTTACTATACCCGATTTTTTGATTCAAATTCCCAAACGACATTACCCAAAAGTTTTCATGTTTGCCTGATTTTAGCAATTGGAACAGTAATAGCCATTTTTAATAGCGGTATTGTCAATTACTTTGATTGCCACCATCGAATCTTTATTGAGTATAAAGGCAGTAGAATAAAATTAGATGTCTAATAAACGTCGTCGGTCGAATGTCAAATAGGGATTTGAAAGCATGGATTGTCTACAATTGTTTCTGGAATGATTGGGAGGTTTTGCCCGTTGTGCTTGTAAATTGGCAAGGAGCTCGGTGAATTGTCAATCAAAGGTGCTATCTTCAAGATATCCATTTTTTCATGCGTATTTGTGTGGTTTGTTTGTGGTTGTTGTTTTGTGATTACTCAATCGAATTCCACTCTCGGCTCTAGCAGGAATTTTAAGTATTCACGGGCTATAAAATTAGCATCTCCAGACAAGTTCAAACAAATGTATCAGTTTGAAAAGATCCAATTTCTGATTTTTCTTAATCACGATGTTGGCCCAACCTAACTTTTTTGGATTAATCACGGAATTGCGATTGGAATCGTCCTTTTTGTCCATTCAGTTTTACTTGATGGAGAGATCGAATGGAGTTTCCTTAGAAAACCATTCCGAACCCAATACTTTACTGTATCAAAGAAGAAAGGAAAACTGCACTTAGTGTAAGGGCATTCTAGTTTTCTGAACTACTGAACTTGAACAATCAGTTTTGGATTCCATTCCTCCTGAAAAGCATTTTGACTTGGATTTTCACACTCACCAATTTTGTAGACATTCCAGTAATGGAACCACATTCACCATACAAGGACGATTTCATCAAAAAGGCAAGCACTTCTTGCAGTTGTAGGTTCTTGAATATTCAATGGATGCTACATCATTGGCACCATTTGCCCGCAAGGCGATTATTGAAGTTGACTCCTCATGAAAAAAGGGGATGTTTCTCTCCACTCGTCAAAAAAGAAACTGAAAGAATTTGCAAAGAGCAAGTGGAATGGAGTTCAAGAAATTCGTATTCAAAGTCCATTGTTAGAAGCTTTTTTCCTTTTTTAGAACCAAGCGATTGAATCAATGCTTACAACATTTTTACAGGCGTGCAATAAAGGAATCGACTTCAAGTTGATGGAATGTGGATTTTACGAAGGAGAATTTATGCACGGAGAGGTACATAATTGACAATATTAACTGATTACTCCACGGTAAAATTCCCAAAATTTAGATGACAAAGAACGAATTTTCGATGGATTGCCAGGAATGGCAAGGCCCTTCGAAGACCACGACCATCGAAGGGTAAAATGAACAGATTTCCTCCAAACGATTTTTTGTTGCAGGAGAAGATAAAGAAGGGATCAACCAGTTCTTTTAGCCGAGAGTTTGAATTTTCTCTTTTTCGAAAGCCATCCTTATTAAAAACCTTTTAGAATCTGACGGAGAAAATAATCCTGATTCTAAAAAGGACCAACGAATAGCACCATGAGCGAAATAAAAGCATTGGCTTGTTATGGAATGGAGTTGGGTGGATAAGTTGGGTGGAAAAGGGGAAATAGTCATCTCCTTAATTATCAAATGCATGCTTCTTTAGAATGGAGTTTAAATCACTAAAACCATACTTTCGAAAAGGTGAGGTTTGATGCGAGAATTTTTATATTTTTTGGGATTCGTCGGTAGGCTATGCTCCATACCTTTGCTGACAATGGCTCGCCCATGATGACTAGGCTTTCCATTTTCTAATGTGGTCTCCAAATTCCAATGCCAGCTTTCTTATTCTCTAAAAATTGAATGTTCGCTCTTCGCCCAAACTGAATGGAAGGAATAAAGATGGTATCGCCAAAAGCAACAAAAATCAGAATGAAAATCAACTCCTGAAATTTCCCATCCAGGAATAATGAATTAATACGCACACTTGAAAACTGCTGATTAGTTAGGGTTTTCATTTGGTTTTTAAACAACCCATTTTTTAGTCCCATAGCATTGTGGGTCCCCACATTGTTGCTCCGCGAAATTTATTTTCATCCAAAGGTTTTGGTCTAGGAACATTATCTCCAAAATTTGACTGGTCTGAATCCCACCTTTCTAATTTGTGGGCGAAAGTTAATCTTCAACTAGACTAGTTAGTTCTTGAATAGCTCATTTCTTCGCTAGTTTCTAAAAAATTAAGAAATAATAGTCAACTTCACAGTTTAGTTTTAATTTCATTTTTTTTCCAATTTATTAAATTACTTCATCCCAAACGACCTAGTTTTGCTCTTTCACTATCATCACATGAAAAATACATAATGTTTAGAGCAGCAATTGGTTATGATATTGGACTGATTAACTGCATATGCTAAGTAGCTTGTTTAACCAAGATATTTCTTTACCTTGTATCCTTTAGCACTTGCGTTTTAAAACCAATTCCTTTTAGAGGATGTTCAAAACTTTGATCAACTAAACTTGGATAAGCTCAAATTGAATATTATTTGAAATTTGATTCTTTATTGATGAATGGTGTCCTACAAATAATCTTCGACAATTGCGAAGGTAAAATTGGCTTGAAACGCTTAAGGAATCAATCATCATTTCAAGCACTCATTTCTATATGATAAGGGAACTTGCCAATCAATTTTTATTAGGAAAGTCGCGCTCTATTTGTTTCAAATCTTCATTTCTTGAAAAGTAATATTTATCTATGTTTTAGATTAAATGAACGTATTTCATTTTGAATATGAAAACTAATGGGTAAGTATATATTTTACTCTCTGTGGTTTTCTAATCCTATAGGAGGTTCCCATGGCAAGGCATTTTCTTTTTACCAACTCTATATGCTTCAGCTTTCGTAATTGTTTTATTTTGATTTTCTTCACAATTCTTCGCAAAAAGTTCTTCTTAAATTCAACTTGCGTAGGGTAACCTGATGTGTCCATTAAAAACGCTACAAATATCTTTACATTTAGGCTATCCGATAAGCTTTGGGTTTTCTATACTTCCTTCAAGGTGTCATTACTCTAAACTGATTGTCATAAGAAAGAAATAATCATTATTAGACATATCCCAGAAATGCATAATATTTTGTACTAATAGTTTTTATTATTCCTAATTTCCCCATAAAATTGTCCGCATCCCATTTCTTTTGGATTATTATAATGTGTTTTTTTTACCTTAAAATCTAAACTATCCTTTCAACAGCTATAATTACATTGTATTTCCAAAGGTTTCCCTTTAAACGCTGTATTGGAAATACCACATTTGTAATGATTTTCCTGCAAAGCCGAGTCACGTTTGAATTCAGTAAATTGTACAGCTCAGAAGGAGGCGGCCAAGTATTGCGAATATACAATCGTTTTCGCACTCTTTTGTATTTTCAGTGGTAATAATCAATGCTTTTTACAGAAACAAATCCTTCTTTTGGTCAAATTTTCTATAAAAAAATCCCAGGTAACGAATTTGAAAATGCCCCCACGTCTCCCCCCATTTTTTTAATCCAAGAATTACGACGGTCCTGTTTGGTTGGCATCTGTTAGGGGGGAAAATCACTTAAAATTAATACGGCCACCCTTTTTTTAATAAATCGTAAGCCTCTAATAAATAACAATTTGTCAGGAGCAGAAGAGATGCTTTCGCATGCCAATTACATCAAACGAACGCATAGGGAATGTGGTTTTTGGTATAGTCCATCACCTTGAAACGTAACTTTTATCACCACGTTTTTCTTTGTGGAGATTCGGTTACGGAAAAGCATCTGTTTTTGACTTAAATAATCCCAGTTTACCCTGGCAGTTCCTTTTGCTCATTTAGAAAGATTGCTGCTCCACCAAGCCACAACCTGCATACTAGTATTTTGGTTCGTCTCTTGAACATTTCAGCCAACTCCATCAACCACTCGATTGTGTTTATCCAATGCTTCTGCAAAACTCTTGGTGGTTTTTAGTCCAAATACATAATGCAAGAAAGGCCCTTTTTCAAGAATCCACCATCCGTTCATAATTGAGATAAACAGTGTTGTTATAGTAATTTTCAGCCTACGTCCCGTCTTTTGTAAACATTTCTAAATCGTTTCTGAATGGCGGTCAAATCAGGTAAAAAATAGCAATATTACTTTTTATAAATTTATCGGCATCCATTTCTTGGGATTTATTATGATGTAAATTCTTAATGTTTTGATATGATTGTCGTTGTGAATGATAATGTCGTAAAATAGAGATTGGCCACGCAAAAAGGTAAATCCATTCTATTGGCATGTTTGGTCATGCAGATTTGTATCCTCCATATGGGAATGAGATTGGAATTTTTTCCCTGATTTTGGAATCGTTTTGGGCGATGTTTTGTTGGATTCGGGAAATGTCATCGATGGCAGAGTCAAGGCAGGCATTGACTGTAAACCCAGATCGTTCCATGCCCTTTGCCCGCATTTCATCATCAAATTTATTTTCCCCATTCAAAATTATATCCCATGAAATGTGATTTGGGCATCAACGATAAATTTCGCCAATTCTATATTTTAGCATGATTTTTTATCTCATGCCACAGTAGGTTCTGCTATCCACGCCCTGGCTCCGGAAAGTTGCAATTTTCCCCTCTTTTATTCACCAAAATAAATGCGCCAAATATTCTTTGTGCAAATCGTAATGAAATAGGCCGCATTCCAAACGGTAATCCCAATTGGGGTGCCGGAAGCCTGATGCCAATTCCTATATTTATTTTGGTATTTGGTTCGGCCACTATATTTTTTAAATCTTCCACCACCAAGATACTCATTCATCTAAATCAATGAGGCAGTGTGTTGAAAAATATAAGCGTTAAAGTAATCGGAATATTCTAATCCTTAAAAAACATAATGTACAACATGCAAATCACCACTACCAAAGCAAAACCCAGTTTGCGAGCGGGGATGTCTTTTCATCTCCTTCTATCAGGTTATTTTTATGCGTTTTGGGTTCATGAGGTGTAGCAGAGAATAATTAGTAGTTAGTAAATGCAAGCCCATATCCACATAACGGCACCAATTAAATACAATTAGGATCGGATTTTTGAGGTTAAAAGCCAAAGTACAGAATTCCTGTAAAGGCAGCGATTACAGCCGTTCTCCAAATCGGTGAACCAATATCACGTCCGAACTGCAGCAATACGGCAATCATAACTCCTACAGCACCCACATTTACAGCATCCAAAAGGAAGCTCGCCATTTGAGTTTCTTAATTTTGGAATCAATGGATTCAACAACCAAACAAACAAGAAAAGAAGCAAGAATAATACCTGCGTCGCCATTAACGCACGCTTGGTTAACCGTGCAAAAAAGTATCCGATAAAACTAGCGTTGACAAAACTGGGGCCTGGTGTAAATTGGTCCCATCGCCACAGCAATCTAACAATTTTGGTTTGGGTCAACCATTCCGCAACGTTCCACCAATTCTTGCATCTAATAGGCAATCAAATTTTACAATAGGCCGCTTCCAAATAGAAATGGCTCCGATTTTAAGAAAGTCCAAAATAATCCTACGGAAGGTAATAGCTAGAACTCCCTGAAACCTGCAGCTGCAGGAATTAAAAGTGGCAATACTTTCGTTCCCCTTTATGAGGAATTTCGTTGGCCTCATAAAGAAAACAATAAACCAATAGCAAACCAGCACCCAATATGGCGATGACTTCACTCAGCCCGAATAACACTGACATAAAATGACGAAAAAACGCCAATACCATTTTGGTGGTTTTCTTTGATGGCTTTGTTACCCAGTTTCAGTTAGGCACTTAAAATAACACACAATACTGCGGCTTTGATTCCATAAAAGAAAGGCCTCGTGGCCCGGAACTTTACCCATATTCGGTGTAGAATAACGGCTAATCACCGTAAGGATGGTAACAGGAATAATAAAAAAGAGAGTCCTGCAACGAATAATCCGGCAACACCGCCTCGATGATAGCCGCAATGCATGGCCATTTTCTGTGGAGTGGCCCTGGAATCAATTGGTGGCAACCTTACCATGTCCAAAAAGTGTTGAGATCCATCCAATTGCGTTTGTTCACTACTTCTCTTCCACATTCCGATGTGAGCGCTGGCCCCCAAAAGCAACCAAATTCCTAACTTCAAACAATTTTTTCCGATTTTCCAATAAGTTCCCCCAGTTGTTTTTTTTTTGGCAAATTTATAGGTTTCTAACTCGGACAATCCCCTTTTTATTTGAGCAATCACGGCACAAGTTTGTAATTTAGCAGCCCATTAACAGAACAACATGAGCAAAGGACTAGGAATCCCTAAAGGAACGAGAGATTTTCACCGAAAGAGAATGGTGCGTCGAAACTATATTTTTGATACCTTAAGCTGTGGTTTCAACCTTATGGCTATATGCCGATTGAAGACCAACCTCGATGGAAAATAATGGAAACCTTGACGGGGAAAGTACGGAGATGGAAGGCGATCGATTGATTTTTAAGGTATTGAACAGTGGTGACTTTTTTAGCGAAAGCCGATCAACTGCACTTACGGATAAAAGACAGTCCAGAAAAGTGACGAAGAGTATTTTTAGAAAAAAGGCATTGCGTTATTGACTTAAAACAGTTCCTTTTGCACGCTAACGTTGTTCAGCGCATCAAAACGACAATTACTTTTCCTTTTAAAGCGCTTCAAATTCAACCAGTTTGGCGCGCTGAATCGTCCACACAAGAGGGAGATACCAGAGAATTTACCATGCGATGCCGATGGTAGTAGGTTCTGATGCCTGATTCATGAAGTGGAATTGAATTCAAATTTTTGACAAAGTGTTGACTCAATTGAATATTTCCACGTTCCTATTAAAGTTGAACAATCGAAAAGGTGTGAGTGGAATTGCAGAAAAAGTGATTGGACAGCCTGGAACAGTTGGATTATATCACGGTAGCGATAGATAAGTTTGGATAAAATCGCAAAGAAAAGGTTTTGGAAAGTTGACCGCAAGAGGGGTGAGGCCGACGACAATTGAGAAATTGTCCGCCATTGTTTTGATTTGTCCTGAATTAACGAACAGAAACTAGGCGATTTTTGAAAAAAGTTTCGCTAAGCTGATATCCGAGGTAGGAATGAAAGGAAACGGAAGAGCTGGATACGTATTGAAGTACATCAATCTAGTTTAATTAGAATCTGCTGAATTGGGAATTGGAATGTGACTTTAGCCCGTGATTGAATTATTACAGACCGGCAAGCTAATTTTTTGAAGTGAAAGGCGAACAATGTGAGTATTGGCAGTATTGGTGGTGGTGTCGTTAGACGATTTTAACTGGTATCTTTGGATGAAAGATGTGTCGGGAGTAGGGATTCATTTGGAGCAGATCGAATTAAGATGTGTTGGAAGAATTGAAATTTATTCCCAGAAATAGAAAATCAAACCACACAAATTCTGTTTTTGAATTTTGAGAAAAGGAAGAGCAGTTTGTGTTTAAAATAGCCTCTCAGTTGCGCAACAAAGGAGTAACGTAGAGTGTATCCAGATGCTGCGGACAGTTGAAGAAGCAAATGAAATATGCGATAACAAAGAATCTACCAACTACAGTAATTGTAGGAGTGGGAGGAATTGGCAAAATAACACCCTTTCGTGAAGGATATGGAAAAATCCGGAGAACAAGAGAAAATATCAGTAGAACAATACATTGCAAGATTTTTAGAAATATGGGACGAAAAGTACTCACATCAGTAGGAACGATTGACAGTTGAACGCATTGCGACTATTTTAGAAAGGGATGGTTATGTGTTGGAAATTGCAGTGAAGAAGCGAGAAATGCAATCATCGCTTGTCCGTAAAATTTTAGAACCAAAAAGTAAACGCAGTGTAGAACCCTATTTGGTATTAATACCGGTTTTGGTTTCGTGTGTGATACCGAAATTTGACAAACAAGATTTACAGAAACTGCAACGGAATTGGTGTTTCTCATGCCTGTGAATGGGCGAGAAAAAGTGCCGAACGAGATGCGTTAAAATTAGCTGTGCTGAAAGTACAGAGTTTATCCTATGGACATCGGTTGTTTCAGTCTTGGCAACTGTAAGAGCGATTGATTGAGTTTTTTAAATAATGATATTTATCCCAATATTTATACGCAAAGGTCATTAGGTGCTTCAGAGATTTGGCCCATTGGCGCACTTGTCCCATTGCCTTTAATTTAGGTTTGGGCCGAAGTGATGCAATTAACGGTTGCCAAGCGAACAGCAGAAAGATTGAACGAGAAAAATGGGTTGGGGAACCGATTGTATTGCAGTCCCAAAGAAGGATTGGCATTGCCTGACGGAACACAGTTTTATGAGTGTTATTCGCTTATATTTTGGAAGGAATTAAGTCGATTGTCTGCGATTTCTGATGTGAATCAGCCATGAGTATTGAAAGCTTTCATGGTCGAAATTGAAGCTTTTGATCTCGTGGTTCATGAAAGTATCGAACCACACAAATGGTCAGAAAATACAGCTAAAAATATAAGATCGATTCTGGAGGCAGTGAGTTGATTCGAAGAGAAAAGAACACGTGCAAGATCCGTATTGTTGCGTTGTGTACCGACAGGTTCATGGTGCTTCTAAAGATACTTTTGAAGTATGTCAACAAAGTGTGGAAACTGAAATCAATTCAGTAACTGACAACCCATGTAATATTTGAATCTGCCGATAAGATTATTTCTTGCAGGAAACTTTCACGGTCAACCCTTTGGGGCATTTGTGATGGATTTTGCAGCCATTGCATGTCAAGAATTGGCAAGTATATTGCCGCGTAGAGTCTATAAATTGGTTTTCAGGACAACGTGGTTTGCCGGACCTTTTTGGTCAGAAAATCCTGGATTGAGAATTCAGGATTTATGATGCGCAATATGAGGCAGCTTCTGCTTGTAAGTCAGAACAACAATTGTGTACAACCTGCTTCTGTAGATACCATCGAATTCGAGTAACGGACCAAAGAAGATTCATGTGAGTATCGGGCGCAAAATGGCAGGACTAAAGCCTACAAAAGTTTTTTAAAAGAATTTAGAGAATGTATTGTCCATCGAATGGTTTTGCTAAGCAGCACAAGGGTACGAGTTGAGAATGCAAAAGAGAAAACTTCAAACTTTTTGAAGAGAGCAATTAAAGAATTACCGCAAGGAAGTGGACCTTTGTAGAAAGAAGAACATTGAAATGTACAAATCTATAAGGCAACCAATCAATTCTTGAAAACTAGAAATGTTAAGGTGGCGAAGTGGTGGTGAGATTAGATTGAAAGATTAAATTCCAATCTCCCCTGATTCTTCCATACCAGTTTTTGTCGATCTATTTTTGCAATAAAAAATCGACCATTTCAGTTGTGATTTCTGCTTGTGAATTTGAAATGAATGTTCTTTTATTAATACTTTACATCACTCCGAAAGTGTTTGATTGACTTCTCCAACGTATTTCTAAAATTTCAGTGTTGGTCGGCTGTATGAACATATCGCGATTAATTCAAAAGTCATTTTTTGAAAGATATAGCTCAATTGAGTATCAATATCCTCGACCCGGTCAGAGCATAATTGAAGGTAAGCCAGTGGTATCAATCAAATCATAAGAAAATGATGTTCCTTACCTGCTCGTCGTTGCATAAAGGCAGTTTGCAAAGTGCCCAGCCTTGGGTATTTAAGTACTCCATCTAAAAATATATAGTGTAAGTTTTTTTTTTGCTGAATAAAGTGCCCATCTCCACGTTGACGCTTGAGTTTTGGAAGGCATCATTATTAAATTGATAGGCCGCAGACAACATAATTTGGGAGTTTTTTCTCGCATTAAATCTCCTTCAAAATAGGCCTCCGTTCTAAGTGAATTGAACCAAAGGGAAAAGATTCTCCGCTTAGCGGTGTAGGCTAATCCATATCTTCTTGCTAGTAAAGTTTCCTGCCTTCTCCAGTAGTGATGGACCTTTTAAAGTTGTAATCCAATCCTTCTAATTTTTCAATGTAAATAGTAGATGTGAAATCCAAAAAATCAACCGGTCCTACATTGAATCCGACTGTTATAATCGATTCTATCTGTTAATTGCCAATGCTCCAGAAGAGTTAATTCGTTGTCTTATTTCCAGTATTTTTGTTTGACCAAAACCGATGTTCCACCTGCGTTGACGGTAAAAAGAAAACGGCATCACGGATAAATGGTTGATGTTTGTCTCCACTTTCAATGTGGGCCATGATCTTTGTGGGGAAAATGACAATTGTATCACGTAAAGAAAACGAGGATCTCCGACCAAAACATCAAAACGCAAACGCAGTCTTCTAATTTGAAGCATTGATGTAAATCAATCTTGACCTTCCTTGCTATAAAAGGTACTCGGTTTTTGCATTCAAAAAATCGAAATGTTGAATTGAAATAAACTTCTGGAGAATGTCAAGCCTAAACCTTTTCCCAAAAGTTGTAATATGGCAGTGCCCGCCAATTTTTAAACATCATTGTTTATCAACTTTTGGAATAAGAAAATGATTGAATGTTATAGAAAAGGAATAATGTCGCGGAAATCTCCAATAGCTTAATTTTTAAAGCGTGCGAGATAAAAAACTATCCTTTCAAATCTCGAAGAAAACTTATTCGATCGGCTCTTTCAGGTTCTATTTTAAGACATTCATACACTGGTCATACCTGATTGCTTTATCTGGAAGAAGTACAATCAATATAATTCAATTGGGTTCTTATTTCAGTAGAAATCCATTTGGAGTGAAGGAATTTTTCCCCTCTTTAATCAATGGCAATAATGGCCATTTTAAGGAATTCCAATTGCACTTCTTCTTAGCCAACGATGTTTATTATTCGCAGGATTTCAATTTACACACGCAATAGCAGTTTTAGCATGTTTCCCCGATAAGAAAATATCGATAGGGGCTTTTAATTTTACTTTTTCAAGGAAGCGCTACGCGTAGTAATTTTGCAATCACAGTCAATGTGGTTCCTTGAATCAATACGGAAGTAGGTTTTAAATAAAGAAAACGATGTTTAAAACATCAAAAATCTCTGCTTTGTCGATGCCAGCAAATCAGTGATAGGTTTAGCAATACAATCGAACAGCCACCTCTCAAGCCGCACCGCAAGAGATGTAAAACCGTCGGCGCAATTTTCATTCTGAATGGCACAAAGCAGACTTATCAAATCACAACTGAGCGGTCGAGCCACAAAATTAAGAACATGAAATGAATTGATTCCTATTCCGATTACATCGATCACTTTGCTTGGAATTAAACCAATAAAGCCCAATGTTTTAAGAAAAGTACAATCTGCATCAGCCAAGCCAATCCATCAACATCTTCAAAATAGTTTTCCGTTGTGGATTAGGTTTTGGTTTCCCCAAATAGACAGCGCATAAATTAACGGCTAAGAAACCATTTCCACCCAAAAAGTTCAGTCGCAGAAAAGGTGATGAAACATCAATGGCAATGACCAATACGGGATAACAATCCTTCGAATCAAGCTTGATTTTATTGACTGACCAATTGGCTGATTTTACCAAATCCCAAAACCGAGTATTCCACAATAATCATTTCTGAAAGAAGAGCGGAATAATAGAACCACAACACCTAATTCTTGATTTGATTACCAGTCCTAAAAAAGCAATCGTCAGAATGTATGCCCATCGGTCGTACTTCCAACTTTCAAGCTCCAATGTAGGTCGTATGTTTTTACGCAAGCCAAACTTTGGATCTGTAAAAAATGGAGAATACTGCTGCTGCATCTGTCGATGAAAACAATCGCACCCAAAAGCAATCCTTCGTAAATGGTAAAATCTGTGAGTACCATATCAAAAGTTCCTAATGAACTGCCCGTGAGCATACTCCAACTGTGGAGACAATAACTCCTTGCCACAATACAGGTTTAATGAGGACCATGTGGTGTCCCAGACCTCCGGAGAAAAGGATAAATTCAGGGAGACGATACCAATGAAAATTGTGGCAATTTAAAAATCGTTGAAATAAAATACCTCCCCAATCCTTCATAACCGGGCCTAACATTCCGAACCATAAGAACAATACAATAGTAGGAACCCCA
>Ga0163217_1074260_pt1 | contig 15012 bp, 18 predicted proteins | sample SynspAceP_FD_185933 | JGI IMG/M metagenome (GOLD analysis project Ga0163217, IMG submission 185933) | Saline lake microbial communities from Ace Lake in Antarctica - Synechococcus sp. Ace-P (PacBio error correction) | ecosystem: Environmental > Aquatic > Non-marine Saline and Alkaline > Saline ...
TTTTCCCCCTTTTTCCCCCCAAAGCCCTTTTAAAAAAAAACGAAGTGTTCCCCCCCCGTTATTTCCAATTTAAAGGTTTTGGCCGGGGGGGGGGGGCCCTGGCGGGGAAAAAAAAGGGAAAAAAAAAAAAATCCCGAAAAAAACGGAAAAAAAATTTTTTCCCTTAAAGCCCGGGGGCCCCCCCCAAGGGGGGGGGTTTCCCCAAAGGGTTCCCCCCCCCAAAAAATCACGGGGGTGATCCCCCGCCCCCCCCCAATTTGAAACAAAAGCCCCCCAAACCCGGGGGCCCGGCCCCCCCTCCCCTTAAAGGGCCCCCCCCTGAAGCCCCCCCCCACCCCCCCCCCCGGCCCCCCCCGGCCCTTCCGGTTGCCCCTCCCAAAGCCAATTTACTCCCCCTATTTGGGGAAAAATAAAAAAAAAATAAAAAAAATTCCCCCCCTAAGTGGAAGGGGTTTCTTTTTTTTGAAAAAAACGGAGAATTAGGGGGCGTGAAGAAAAAAAAACCCTTTCCGGGTCCCCCCCCCCCCCCCCCCCCCCTTTTTCCCCCCCCGGAAAAAATTGCCCCACCCGGGAAATTTTAAAATAAAAATTTTGAGGGATCCCCCTGAATAGCCAAAAAAAAAAAGCCCCCCCCCCCCGGGGCGGGGCCGGGAAACCCTTTTTCCCTGCTCCCCAAAACCCCTTTTAAAAAAAATCCAGGAAAAAAGTTTCAAAACCCTTCCCAAAAAATTCCCCTTTTTTAAAAGGCAAAATTTTTTTAAAAAAAAAAGCGGAAATTTTTAAAGTTTGGGGGAAAAAACCCAAAAAAATCCCCCCCCCCCTTGCCCCGTTTCGGTAAAGTTTCCTGAAACCCTAACGGGGAAAAAAAAATTTTTTCCCCCCTTTTTCCCATCCGCCCCCCCCTTGAAAAAGCCCCCCCTTCCCCCCCGGGAGTTTTTTTTTTTTTCCCTTGAAAAAAAAACGCCCCTCCCCCGTGAAAAAAATTGGAAATGTTTTTGGGGCCGGAAAAAAAAATACAAATTAATTTTTTCCCGCCCCCCCCCCGCCCCCCCCCGGCCCCCTCCCAGTTTTTTCCCCCCCCTTTTTTTTTTGTCGAGGTAAGCCCCTTAAAAAAACAAAAAAGGTTTCCCCGGAAATTTAAGCCCGAGAAAAACCCCAAAATGGGGTCCCCCCCCCCAAAAATGGTTTTTTGGGTTTTGGGGGGGTTTTTTTTTCCCCCCCCCCAGAAAAGGGAAAAATCCCGGGTGGGGGGGAAAAAAAAGAAAAAAAAATCCAAACGGCGCCCTTTTATCCCCCGGTTTCAAACGTTCGTTTTTTGGTCCCGAGGGGCCCCCTTGGGTTTTTTTTTTTGTTTTTTTCTCCCCCTAAAGCTCCCCCCCCCCCGGCCCCCCCCCCCCGCCCCCCGTTTTTCCCTTATTCCCCTTCCTGGGGCTTTCCGGCCCAAAAAAACTTGAAAAAATTGGCCCCCCCCCCGGGCCCAATAAAAATGTTTTTAAAAACCCCAAACAAATATTTCCCCCCCCCGCCCCCCCCCCCCCCATGAACCCGACCAAAAAAATATAAAATCTCCAAAATAAAAATTAAAAAAAAAAATTGGCGGGTTCCCCCCAAATAGACCCCATAAAAGGCCCCCCCCCCTGGGGTTCCCGGCCCCCCCCATTAATTAAAACCCGCCCGGTCCCCCCCCCCAAAAGGCAAAAAAAGAAAAAAAAAAAAAAATTAAATTTTAAAGGCCCGGAAAAAAAACCCCTGGGGTCGCCCCCCCTCCTTTGGGGTGTAAAATCCCCCCCCGGGCCCCCCTGTTGGGGCGGAAAACCCCGGCCCCCCCCAAATAAAAGAAAAAAAAAAAAACAAAAATTGGTAAAAAAAAAAAACCCCGTTCCCCCCAAAAATGGGGGCCCCCAGATTTCCCCCCAGTGGACCTGTCCCAGAACCCGGGGCAAAAGCCCCCCCCTTCCCCCCAAAGTTTCCCCCTCCCCCCCCCCACCCCAACTTAATCCAAGGGAAAAATGAATAAAAAATTTTTTTCCCCTGCGGGGCCCCCCCCCCCCCCCCCCCCCCTATTAGAAAAAAAAAAAATTTTGAAACAAAAAAAAAAAGGGGGTTTTTAAAAGGTAAATAAAAAAAACCAGGGCCGAATTAAATCCAAAAGAAAAAAAAAAAAAAAAGCCCCTCCCGGTTTCCCCCAGGAAAAACCCAAGTCCGGCCTTTTGGCCCCCCCCCCCAAATTTTTCCCCGCCCCAACCCCAAAGGTTTCAAAAAAGTTAAAAGAAAATGAAAAAAAAAAAAAAAAAGGAAAAATAAGAAACCCAGAAAAAATAAAAAAAAGCCGACCCGCTTTTTGGTTTCCCCCCCCCCTTAAAAATCCCCGAATTGGCCCCCCCCCCAAAAAAAGTTTTTTTCCCCCGCCCCCCCCCTTCAAAACCAATAAAATTTATTCCCACCCCCTCCCTTCCCCAAAAAAAAAACAAAAATTTTTATTTTAAAAAGGCCCCCCCCTAAAAACCATCAAAACCCCCAGCTGAAAAAAAAACCCAAAAAAAAAAACTCAAAAAACCCGCTCCTAGGCCGGCGTTTTGGGGGCCCCCCCCCCCCCCTTGGCGGAAAAAGACAAAGGGGCAAAAATCCCCAAAAGTTTGAAGCCCCCCCCCCCTGTACTTGTTCCCCCCAAAAAACGCTTGCCCCCGGGGGAAAAATTCTTTTCAAAAGCGTGACAAAAAGGTTGGCCCCCCCCAAATAACAAAAAAGGTTCCTTTGCCTCCCAAAATTCCCCCCGGGGGCCCCCCCCCCCAAAATGAAAAAAACAAAAAATTTTTCCCCTTTTTGGGCGTCGGGCCGGGGGACCCCCCCCCCCCCCCCCGCCCTTTTGCCCCCCCTTGCCCCCGGTTGGGGAAAAAGCCCCCCCCCCCCTCCCCCCATTGGAAAAAAAAATAAAAAAAACCGAAAATTAAAGGTTTCCCCCCCCCCCCCGAACCCCCGTTTGCCCCCTTTTGGGGACCGAAAAAAATTCCCAAATCGGACCCCTTTTCCCCATATTTTTTTGGGAAAAAAAATCCCGAAGTTTCCCCGATTTCCCCCCCCCCCCCCCTTTCCCCTTTGGACTCGGCAAAAAAAAAATTTGGGAAAACCGCCCCTGGGCTGGGCCCCCCAAAAAGGGGGAATTAGGGGGGAAAAAAACCCCCCGGGAAAAAAAAAAAATTGGGACTTCCCAACCAGTTTTTTTGGGAAAAAAAAACCCCCTTGTTGGTTTCCAAAAAAAAAAAAGCCCCCCTGGGCGGGGCCCCGGGGGTAAAATCCCCCCACACATTTAACAAAGGGGGGCCCGCCCCTCTTGGAACCTTGCCGTTTAAAGCGAAACTTTTAAAAAATCCGGTTCCTGGAAAAAAAAGGGGGTTGGGTTTCCCCCCCCCACTTTTTCCCCCCAAAATCATCCCCACCCCCGCCGGGGGGGTTTCAAAAAGGGGGCCCCATTTTTTTTTCCAAAATTTCCAAAAGAAAAAAAACATAATTTTTTGGTTTTCCCCGCCCCTTGAAAATAGTTGGGCCGCCCGGACCTTTGCGTCCCCTTTGTTTTGGGGTTGTTTTTCCCCCCTGGTTTTTTTTTTTTTTTTGAAGGGCCCCCCTTTTTCCCCCCCGGTTTTCCTTTTTAAAAATGGAAAAACAATGGCAAAAAAGCCCCCCGGAAAAAAAAATAATGGAAAAAAGCCGTAACCCCGCCCCCCCCTTAATTCGTTTTCCCCCTCAAAAAGGGGTTTTCCCCCCCCAAACCCCCGCCCCGAAAAAAAACCCAGAAAAAACCCCAGAAAAAAAAAAAAAAAAAAATCCCCCAAGCCCCCCCCCCGGGTTTTTTTTGTTTTTAACCCCAACGCCTTGAAAAACCCTTTGGGGGAAAATCCCCTCCCGCCCGGGGCCCCATTCAAAAAAAAGGTTTAAAATGCCCTTTTGGGCCCTGGCCCCCCCGCCAGGCCCCCGCCCCTTGGCCGGTGCCCAAAAAAGGGGCCCCCCCTTCCGGGGGCCCCCCCCCCAAAAAAAGGTTTTTTTGGGGGTTTCCCCCCCAAGCCCCCCGGGGGGCCCCCCCCCCCCTTTTTTTCCCCCCCCAACCAAAGGGGGTTGGCTTTGCCCCCCCCCCCCCAATTTTCAAATTAAAATGGCCCCAAGGCCCCCTAAGCCCCCCCCGTTGGGGGCGGCCCCCCGGGGTTTCCCCCCCCCCGGGGGGTTTTGGGGGGCCGGGTTCCCCAAGAAAACCCCCTGGCCCAGAATAAAAATAAAACGACCGGCCCCCCCGCCCCCCCAAAAATCCATGGAAAAAAAATAAAATTTTGGACTTCCAAAACGTTTTTTTTTTCCAGAGCCCTTTATAAAAAAAAAATCCAAAAGGAAGAAAAAAAAAACCCCGGGGCCAAAAAAAAAAAAAACAAATGGGGGTTTTTCCCCGGGAAAAAAAGGGTTTTCCCGCCCAGAAAAAAAAAAACAATTTGGTTTCCGGGGGTTTTTTTTGCCCAATTAGAAGGGAATAGGCCCCCCCCCCCCCGGGTGGCCCTTCCCCGGGGAGAAAAAAAAAAAATTTCAAGCCTCCCCCCCCCGGGGGGGGAAAAAGGCCCCCCGTCCCCCGATTATCCCCTTTGGGGGGGCCCCTTTTTTCTTTTCCCCCCCCCCCGGGTCCCAATAACCGGAAAGGCCCCAAAATGACCCAAGAAATAAAAATAATTCCCCCCCCGGGGAAATTAAGGAAAAACCCCCAAATTTGGTTTTTTCTTTTTTTTTTGGGGGGGCCAACCCTGGCAAAATGAAAAAAAAATCTGTTTTTCCCCCTTTCCCGAAGAAAAAAACCTTTTGGGGGCCTTCCCTTTTTATTCGGCCAAAAAAAAAAATTATTGAAAACCCAGTTCCCCCCCCCCGTTTCCCCGGAATTTTCCCGGTCTTTCCCTAAACAAAAATCCCCCTGGTTTGCGGCCCCCGGGCCCGCTTGGGGGGGTGAAAAAAAAAGACAAAAAAAAAAAAATTTAAGGGGTTTTTGCCAACCCGCCCAATTGGGCAAAAAATGCCCCTTTCCCCCCCCCCCCCCTTCAAAGCCCCCCCAACAAAAAGCCCCGGGGGGAAAAAATGAAAAAAGCCGGCCCTTTTTTGGCCCGGAATTTGTCCCCCGGGAAAAGGCGCGGGAAAAAAAATAAACTGGGGGGGACCCGGGGGTTTTCCCCCCCCCCCTGGTGGGGGAAAAAAAAAAAAATATCGAAAAAAAACCTAAATTTGAATATTCAAAAAAAATCCGGAGCCCCCCTTTCCCCGGCCTTTGCGTTGGGGGGGCCCCCCCCCCCTTTTAAAGCCCCCAAGGTTTCCCCCCTCCCCGCCCCCTTTTTTTCGGGCCCTGCCTGGCCCCCCCCCCCTGGGGGGGATCGGGCCCCCCCCCCCCCCTTTTCCTTAATGGGGGAATTGGCCCATATTTTGGGGCCCCCCGTAAAACCGTTAAAACCCGCCCCGGGCCGGGGGGCAGGTTTTTGCCCCCCCCAAATCATGCCCCCCCCGGAAAAAAACCTGAAAACAAGGTTTTTCCCCCCCCTGCTTTTTAATTTCCCGTCCCGGTTTCCCTGCCCCCCCTTTGGAAAACCGGAAAAAAAAATTTCCCCCCGGTTTTTACTCGCTGAGGCCCCCGGAAAAAAAAAATGGGGTAAATAATGGGAAAAAATTGGGTCCGGGGGGGGAAAAAAGAACCAAATAATCCAAAAATGGGGTTTTGGTTGGGGAAAAACGCGCCCCAAAAAAAAACCGGGGTTAAAAAATCCCATTCCCCCCTCCCCCCCCCCTCCCCAAAGCCCCCGTTCCCCAAAATAAAGAAAAAAAAAAAATTGGGGTGGGGTTTAAAAAAAAAAATGAAAAAAAAAGCCATTTCAATCCCAATTCCCCGGGCCAAAAAAGCCCCCCCCGGTTAAAACCCCCCAGGAAAGCCCCCCGTCCGATAAAACCGGGAAAAAAGCATTTTAAGGGGGGCCATTTTTCAGAAAAATTTCCCCCGCCCCCTTTCCCCAATTTTCCCGCTTTTTTTGTTGGAAAAAAATTTAAAAAAGCCCCCGGTTTTTCCCTTTTCCCCCAATTTCCCCCCCCCCCTTGGGAAAAATTTTGGTTTTTTTTTTTATGGCCGGCGGGCAAAAAGTTAAAAAAATAAAAAAAATGCCTCCCTTCCCCCTTCTTTTTTTTCCATTAAGTGGGGGGTGAATAAACAACACCAATTTTGGGGGGTTAAAAAAACGTAAAAGTTTTTTCTTGGGGGGGCCCTTTTTGCTTTCAGCCTTTGGGCCCAACCTTCCCCCCCCTTCCAGGGGTCTTTAAGAGACCCCAAGGTTGGCCCCAAATTCCCCCCTTGGGGGGTTTTTTGGGTTGGGCCCAGGGCCCCCGGGGAAAAATATTAAAAGCGGGGTTAAAAGAAACCCCCGGAAGAAACCCCGGGGAGGAAAAAAAAAAAAATGGGCCGGGGGGGGCGGCCCCTCTTTGGGGTCCCCCCCCCAAGGCGGCCCCCCAAAAAAATTAAAAAAATGGGGTTTTTTAAAAGTTCCAAAAAAATTGAAAAAAAAAAAAAATAAAAAAAAAATGAAAAAGCTCCCCCCCATTTTAATAAGTTTTCCCCCCGGTTTAAAAAGGGGAGAAAAAAAAAAAAAAAAAAAACCCGGGCGCCCAAGCAGAAAAAAAAAAAAACGGGAAAAAGAAAAGAAAAAAAAAAAAAAAAAAAAAAAACGGGGCCCCCCCCCCCCCCCGCCCCCCGGTTTTTAAAGAAAAAAAAAAAAAAAAATTTTGTTTTCCCCCCAAAAAAATGGGGGGTGGGCCCCCCCCCCAAAATCCCCCATGCGGCCCCCCCCCCAAAAGGAAAAAAAAAAAAATTTGAGGCCCCCCCCAAAAGGAAAACCCTTGGGGCTCCCCCCCGCCCCTCCCCCCCCGCCCCCCCCCCGTTTTTTTGGGGGGTTTGGGGGCCCCCGGAAAAAAAAAAAAAAACCTTTTTCCCCCAGAAAGGCCGATTTTTTTTTTCCCCCCCGGCCCCGAATGAATGGGGTAAAAAAAATTGGGGGTTAGCCCCCCATTTTTTTTTTTTTTCCCCCGGCGAAAAAAAAATTTTTTGGGGGAAAAACCCCTTTGGGCCAAATCAAAAAAACCAAAAAACCAAAAAAGGAAAAAAAAAAACCGTTCAACAGGTATTCCAGAAGGGGCCCCCCCCCCCCCCCAAAACCTGGGGCGAGACGCCCAAAAAGAAGAAAACTAAATGAAAATTTAGCGAAAGCCCCCATGGGCGGGCATTTTTTGGGCCTTTTTTTTTTTTTTGGAAAAAAAAAAACGCAAATCCGGAAATCCCAAAGACCCCGAAAAAATCAAAAAAAAGAAAAAAAAAAAAATAAAAAAAGGGGAAATTTAAAAAAAACAACGGCCCAAAGAACAAAAAAAATTTTATTGCCCGTTTTTTTTTTTTTTAGCAAAAAGAGCCCCAAAGGGCCCCCCCCCCAGAAACCCCCCCCCCGCCCGGCCCCTTTTTTTTTTTCTCAGCCCCCCTTTTAAACCGGCCCCGCCCCGCCCCCCCAACAAAAAAAAAAACCTCCCGGGCCCCCTTGCCCCGAATTTTGGTTAAAAAAGAAAAAACCCAAAAGTTGGGGCCCCCCCCAAAACTGGCCGGGGGGACCCAAAAAAAAAAAAAGAATGGCCAAAATAAAACACCCGTCGGGCCGAAAAAAAACCCCTTTTCCCCCCCCCCCCCCCCGCAAAAAAAATTTATAAAAGGCCCCCCAAAGGGGCGGGAAAAAAGGCCACTGGTTGGGGGCCCCCCCCCCCCCACGGTGCCCCCGGGGCGGGTTTTTTTAGGGACCACCACCCCCCCCCCCATCCGGGGGGGGTGGGCCCCCCGGGCCCCCTTCATTGTTTGGGGCCCCCAAAAACGGGCCCAAAACCCGCCCCAAAAAAGCCCCGAAAAAATTCGGCCCCGGAACCCCAAATTAAAACCCGGGGCCCCAAAAAAAAAAAACCCCCGGCCCCGGTTAAAGTTTCCCCCCCCCCCCAAGAGAAAAAAAAAAAAATAAGGGCCCCCCGCAATTTTTTTTGGGGGGGGGCCCCCCCCCCCCGGCCCCCCCCCAACCTCCCCCCAGAACCCCCAGGGGAAAAAACCAAACCCGGCCCCGAAAAGAAGGAAAAAAAAGGAAAAATAAAAACCCCCCCCCAAACCGGAAGAAAAAACAGCAAAAAAAAAAAAAAAAAAAAAGGTTTTCCCGTTTTTTTTTTTTTTTTTTTTTAAGGGATAAAAATTTCCCCGGCGCCCCCCCCCCTCAATCCGCCCCCCCCTTCCCCCAAAAATATCCCCCCCCCCAATAAAAAAGCCACCAAAAAAAGTTTTTTTTCCCGAACCCCCCCGTTTTTTAAAATGTTTTCCCCCCCCACGCCGGCCCCCCCCCCAAAATAAAAAAAAATGGTTTTCCCCCCCCCCCCCCCCCCCTTCCCCGAGAAAAAAAAAATATTTTTTTTTCCCCCTTTCCCAGAAAAACCTTGGCTGGGGGCCCCCCCCCGTCGCGATCCCCCCGTTTTGAAAAGGTTCCCCGAAAAAGAATACCCAAGGGGGGTTTTTTTTCCCCCCACCCGGAAAAATTCCCCGAGGGGCCCCCCCAAAAAAGCCCCAAGGTTCCCCCAAAACCGCAAGCCGGGGTGGGGGGGTCCCCCCCGCCCCCGCTTTGAAAAAACCGTTTTTTTGGCGGGCCAAAATAAAAAAATACGGGGGTTTGGGGGAACTTTTTAACCCCCGAAAACGGCTTTTTCGCCCCGGGCGTAAAAGGCCCCAAGGGCCCCCCCCCCCCCCCCCCGGCTTTTTAAAACGGCCCCCCTGGCCCCCCTGGGGGCCCCGCCCCCCCGGGCCCAGTTTTTTTTTTGGGACCCCCCCAAGCCCGGGAAAATGGTTTTCCCTGACCCACCGGGATCATGGGTTTTTCCCAAAAAAAAAAAAAACCCCCCCCGCCCCCCAAGAAAAAAAAAAAAAAAACCCGGGGGTGAATTGGAAAAATTTCCTCCCCCCCGGCCGGTCCCCCGGGTTGGGGGGCGTTTCCCCCCCTTTTCAACAATAACGCCCCCCAAATCCATTTTTAAAAGAAAATGAAAAAAAAAAAAAAAAATTGAAAAATAAAAACGAAAAACCCTGGGCCGGAAAGACCGGGAGGTTGGGGGGGGGGGGGGTTTTTTTCCCCCCCAGCCTTTTCCCCCCCAGAAAAAAAAAAAAAAATTTATTGGGGGTTTTGGTTTTCCCGGTTAAAAAATAAATATTTTTTTTTTTTTGGCGCCCGCTTTCCTCCCCGGCCCAAAAAAAATCCGGGGGGCCCCCGGCCAAAAAAAACCCCGGGTTTTCCCCCCATAAAACGGCCCCCCCCCTTTTGGCCCCGGCGGGCCCCCCCCTCCCCCGCTATCCCAAAGGGCCCCCTTTTGGGTTTTCTCCCCCGGGTTGGGGGGGTTCCCCAATCCAAAGAAAAAACAAAGAAAAAATGTGTTTTCCCCCCGGGGTCCCCCCCCCGGCCCCCCGTTATGGGGCGAAAAGGGGGCCAAAAAAAATTTTTTGAAAATGCCCCCCGGCCCGGCCGTTTTTCCCCCCCCCCTTGGTTTTCCCCCAACCGGAAAAGGAAGTTTTTTTTTTTTTTTTTTATAAATCCCCGGTTTAAAATCCCCCTTGTTGAAATTCCTTACGAATTCTTTTTGGGGGTAAAGCCCGATTTTAAAATCAAACCGTTCAAAAATTCAAAACCCCCAAAAAGCGGGGTTTTTAATCGTAAATATAGCCTTTTTCCCCCCGAAAAAAAAAACCAAGGTTTAAAAAATAAAATTTTTCCCCCCCGGAAAAAAAAACCCTCCCGTTTTTAACCGAAAAAAAAAAAAGGTTTTTCCCCCCCCCCCCCGGTAAAAAAAAAAAAAAATTTCCTGGGTTAATCCCCCTTTTGCAACCTAAAGTTTTTCACCCAAAGCCCTTTCCCTTTTGCCCCCCCCCCGTGCGCTTTTTTTTTGGGGCGTTTTGGGGGAAAAAACCCCAGGGGGGGCCCTTTGTTGGGGGGCCCCCCCAAAAAAAAAAAAGATTGGCCGACTTTTGGCCCCCCGCCCTCCCCCCCCGCCCCCTGGAAAAATTTCCTTTTTCGAGCCCACCCCAAAAGGGCCCCCCAAGCCAAAAAAATTTTTTAATCCCCCAATGGTTTTTTTTTGGTTCCCCTTCCCCCGGGCCCCGCCCCCCCCCGGGTTCCCTTTTTAAAACCCCGCCAAAATCGCCCCCCCCCCTTGTTTCCCCAAAACCGGCCAAAAAAGAAAAAAGGCCTTGAAAATTTCCCCCTGCCCCCCGGCCTGGACCAAAAGGGCCCCTTTTTCCAGGGCGGGAATTCTTTTTTTGGGGGCCCCCCCCACCCAAAAAAATAATTGAGAAAACCTTTCCCCCCCCGAAAAGCCCCCCTTCCCTATCACGAATTTGGGCCCCCCGGCATTCCTCAAAGCCCCCCCCCCTTTTTTTTTTTATAAATCCCAAATTTTTTGGCCCCAAATTAAAATTTCCCCCCCCCCCACCATTTGGAACCCCAAAAAATGTGAAACAAAAACCTTTCCCCCCGGGGCGGGGGGGACAAAAAAAATTAATCAAAATTGGACCCAAACATGTTTCCCAAAAACTATTTGTTTTTTTTTTTTTGGGGGGGGAAAAAAACCCCCCGAAAAAGCCCCTCGGAAACAAAGTTTGGGGGGGGGCCCTTGCCGGGGTTTTAAAGCCCCCCCCCCCCCCTTAAACCTAAAAAAATAATCCCCCCCCCGCCGAGAAAAAGGGACCAAATCGGGCCCGGGGGGCCGATTTAAAAAAAAGAAAAAAAAAATTTTTTTAATAAAAAAGAAAAATTTTTGGTTTTGAAAATTTTAAAATTATTTTTTTTTTCGTTACAATTCCGGAAAACAAAATGCCAAAAAAACAAGCCTTTTCCCCCCCATTTTCCCCAAACCTGTTCCCCCGGCCTTTCGAACCCCCCAAGAAAATTTGTTAATGCCCCATAAGGCCCCCCAAAGATTTTGTTTTTGGGGCTCCCCCCCCCCCCCCCCCGCCGAAATTTAAAAAAACCCCCCCCCCCCTCGGGGGCCCCCCCCCCCTGGATTTTTTAACATGAAAAGAAAAAAAAAACCCCTTCTGGCCCCCGAAAAAATTTAACTTTTCCAAAATTTTCAACCAATAAATTCGCCCCGCAAATTGTGGCAGTTTGTCCCCCCCCCCCCCCAAAAATTGGAACACCGTTTTTTATTGGTTTTCCCAAACTCGGGGGGGTTTTTTTTTTTTTCCGAAACCTTTTAAGGGGGGAAAAAATAATTCATGCCTTTTTGAAAATAATGGCCCCTTTTTTTAAGCTGGCGGGAAAAAAAAGAACACAAATTTAAAGAAAAAAAGGGTTTTTTTTGAAAAAAAAAGGGGGGCCCTTCCCAAAAAAAAAATATTCCCCTTTTTTTCAAAAGTTTCCGGTCCCCATTCGGGCCCCCCCCCCAAAAAAATTTTCAAATCACCGGAAAAAAAAAAAAAAAAAAAACCCCCCCAGTTTTTTTTTCCCCTCCCCCCAAAAATCAAAAAAAAAACCTGAAAAAAAGGTTAACAAGCCCCCCTCTCCGTTTTCCCCCCCCAATGTGGGGGGGGTTTAGGTTTTTTTTTTTGGTTTTGAAGCGCCGGCCCCTTCCCTTTTAAAATTTTCCGTTAAAAAGCATCCTTCCCCATATTTTCATTTTTTTTTGGGAAAAAATTCCCAAATTTTTTCCCCCCCCTTGAAAAAAAAAAAAAAATTCCCCTCAATAAAAAAGTTTAAAAAAATTTTTTTGGCCGGGAAAAGTTTTGTTTCTTCCAAACCTCCCGGCCAACCGGCGGTTTAAGCCCCAAAGCAAGCCCCCAAAGGGGCGAATCAAAAATCAAAAAAAAAAATAAAATGAATGGCGCAAAATCAATTAAACTAAGAAAAAAAAAATTTGTTTGGGCCTTAAAATTTTTGGGAAAAAAAATAGCAAAACAGGTAAAATTAACCTTTAAAATTTAAATATCCCCCCGCCCCCCTTTTTGAAACTTTTTTCCCCCGGGGGAAACAATTTTATTTTTGAAAAAAAAAAAAAAAAAAAAAATTTTCCCCAAAAAAAATTTTGGGCCCCCCCCCCCCCCGAAAGGGTATTTTTCCCATTCCCCCCTTTAACCCAATTTTTTAATTCCCCCCTGGGTTTTTGCCAAACCCCTACAAAAAAACCGCAGGGAAAAAAAAGGGCCCCCCCCTGTTTTCCTTTTAATTAAAAACACTGCAAAGAAAGAATCCCCCCCAAATAAAAAACAAAAAAACCAAAAGAAAGCCCCCCCGGTTTGAAACCTCCGGGCCCCCCCCCCCCCCTTGGGGAAACCCCCCTTTTTCAAAGCCCCAAACAAAAAACCCCCCTAAAAAAAAATTTTTTTTTAAAGCCCCAATGCGGAAAGTTTCCCTCCCCCAAATTGAAAAGAAGGCCCGAAAAAATCTTTTTTAAAATCCCCCCCCCCAAGGCCCCCTAAAAATTACTTTCCGAGGCCCTAAAAGAAAAATTTTGGGTCCCCTTTTCCCAAATTAATTTTTTGGAAAAATCCGGGAAACCAAAAATCCCCTCCAAAAAAAAAAAAAACAGAAAAGAAAATTTAATCGGCGGGCAATTTTTGGGCCCCCCCCCCCAAAACCAATTGAAAAAAATAATAATAGTTTTCCCCCCACCTGAAAAGGGGACCATAAGGGCCCGGGCCCCCTTTTCCCGGGTTTTTTTTTAAACCCAAAAAAAAAAATTTGGAAAAAACCCGTGGGTTCCCCCCCCCCATTTTTTGCCCCCCCCTTTCCCAACGTGGGGGGTTTCCCGAAAATTTTTTAAAATTGCCCCCCCCCCCCGGGGGGTCCATTGGGAAAAAAAACCCTCCAAAAGCCCCCTATTTGGGGGGGGGGCTTTTCCCCCCGGTTTTTTTTTTTGATAAAAAAATAATCCCCGCCCCCCCCCCCTTAGCCGGGGGGGGGGGGGGGGATTGTTTTTTTAAAAAAGGGGCCCTTTGCCCCGGGGAATCAAGGGCCCCCCCCCCCCCCCCCCCCCCTAGCCAAAGGTAATTCCGACCGGGGAAAAACCCCCCCCCCCCCCAAAAAAAAAAAAAAAAAAATTTTTCCCCGCCCCCCTTGGAAAAATAAAAAATTTCCCCCTCCCCCGATCGGGTTTTCCCCCAATTCACCTGTTTCCCCCCGCCCGGAAAAGAAACAGGAAAAAAAACTGCCCCCCCCCCGGGGGTTTTGGGCCCCCGGCCCCCGGCCCCCCCCCCCACAACAAAATAAAAAAATTGGGGGGCCTTCCCCCCCCGCGCCGGGCATCGAAATAAAAAGCCCCAAACCGCCCCTGGGGGGGAGCCCCCCAGGCCCCCCCCGTTTCCCTTTTGGCCCCTCCCCGGGGCCCCGGTTTTTTCCCCCGCCGCAAGAGAAAAAAAAATTTGCCTTAGAAAAAAAAAAAAACCCAAAATCCCAAAAAAACCGGCCCCCCCCCCCCGGGGCCCCCCCAAAAAAAACGGACCCCCCCCAAAAATCCGGCCCCCCCCCCAAAATAAAAAGTTTTTCCAAAAAAAAAAAAGCCAAAAAAAAGGGTTTTTTTGGCCCCCCCCCGGCCTCCCCTTTTTTTCCCCCCCATATTCTGGAAGCCGGGTTTTTTTTTAAAAGGGGGGCCCAAAAAATGGGCCCGCCCTAAAGTTTAGAAACGGAATTTTATCGAAATTCCTGGGGGGGGGCCCCAAATTTGAAAAAAATAAAAGGCCAAAGTGGGGGGGGCCCCCCCCCCCCCTGTTTTTTTTAGGGGCCGCCCCCTTTGGAAAAGCCGGGGGCCCCGGGAACTTGGGGTTATGTTTTCCCGGCCCCCCCGCAAAAAAACAAAAGCCCCCCCGGCCCCCAGCCTATCCACTTTTTTTTTGAGGAAAAAAAAAAAAAGGGGAAAATTCCCGAGGAAAAATTTTCTGGTTTTTTTTTCCCCACGGAAAACAAAAAAAGGGAAAAAAAAAAAAAACCCCGGTTGAAACCCCCAAGAAAAATGCCCTTCCCCCCAGCAAAAATGGAAAGTTTTTTTTTTGGGGGGCGCGGGGGTTTAACGGAACCCCCCCCGTTCCCCAACAAACCCCGCCCAAAAATCGAAAGGAAAAAAAGAAAAAATTCGGGTGTTTTTCCGCAGGGCCTAAAAAAGGCGGGGGGGGGATCCCCCGCTCCCCGGTAACCCCCAAAGCCCCCTCCCCCCCCAAAAAGCCGGCCGGGGAACCCTGCCGGCCCCTCCCAAAAAAACCTGCCCCCGGCTATTGGCCCCCTTGAAGCCAAAAAAAAAAAAGGCCCCCCCCCACCCCGGGGCGGCCCCCTGGGTTTTTTTTTTGGAAAAGCCCCTTAATCAATAAAAGTTTTTTAAAAGGCCGCCCAAAAAGAAAAAGTCCCCCGAAGTTCCCCCCGTAAAAAGAACGGGGAAAACTTTTTTTAAAAAAATCCCGGGGGCTTTTTTGGGGGGGCCCCCGGAAAACCTTGGAAAAAAAAAAAAGGGGAAAACCCATCCGGGGGTTGAGGTTCAAGGCCCCCCGGGGCTTAATTTTTTTCCCCCGTGGCGAAGGTTAAAAATGGCCCCCAAAGGGGGCTTTCATGGGTGGGGGGGGCCGGCCCCCTTGCCAAAAAAAACTTAAACCTTAAAAAACTCGGTCTTTTTCCGGAAAGGCCGGTGTTCCCCCCCCCCAAGCCCGCCCCTCAAAAAGCCCCCCCAAAACCGCCCCCCCGAAACAATCCAAACCGCCCAAAGTTCCCCCCCATCCGTTCCCCCCCCAAAAGATAGAATTAGCCGTTAATTGGGGCCCGAAAAAAGGGCCCCTCGATGGGAAAAAAAATCAAGAAAAAAAAAAAAAATAAAAAATTTGGAAAAAACAAAACCGGGGTTCCCGGGTTTCCCCCATTTGTTTCCCCCGGTCGGGGAAAGCAAGAAAAAAAAAAAGGGGAAAACACCGAATTAACC
>Ga0163217_1027497_pt1 | contig 15011 bp, 20 predicted proteins | sample SynspAceP_FD_185933 | JGI IMG/M metagenome (GOLD analysis project Ga0163217, IMG submission 185933) | Saline lake microbial communities from Ace Lake in Antarctica - Synechococcus sp. Ace-P (PacBio error correction) | ecosystem: Environmental > Aquatic > Non-marine Saline and Alkaline > Saline ...
AAAAAAAAAAAAAGGGGAAAATAAAGGAAAAGGAAAAGGAAAAAAAATCCGGGGAAAATAAACAAGCCCCCCCCTTTCCGGAAGTTGGGGCAAAAAAAAAAGGCCCTCCAAACCCCGAAATTTTCAATTCCTTGGCCGCTTTCTATATGTCCACTCCCTGCCACTCAGGGGTCGGCCGTTTTTCGAATAAGAGGATGTTGGGTCGAAACCCCTTGATGGGGGCAACGCCAAGGGCAGTTTTGCCAGCACTGTAGTCAGGAGGGCCCTTACAAGTTGGTAAATGGGGTTTGAAAAGTCCGCCAGACAGAGCGGTTTTTCGTTCGAAATGGCTTGCCGGTCCCTCCGTGAAATCCTGAGAGGACGGGCCCGAAGGTTCTGGCCCAGGCATCGAGCCGCCTTCATCGGCGGCAATCCTGGTTGACGTCAAGCCCGTCGGGGCCTCGGCGTGTCCGGAGTTGCGGATCAAACTACGGCCCTGGATACAGGGTCTACTTCCCTGATAGAGCGGGAACCGCCTTGATTCATTCCCCTTTTGCTGGCGGAGGACAAGAAGCTCACAAACCAAGGACATTTGATGAGGCCCTTCTGTTGGCAGAGCAACCTTGCGGAGGAGACCCTGTGATAAAACTACGGAACCAGCCTGTACGACGTTTGCCCGAGCCATCCTCCGAACACCTTCGGAGGACATGGGGCAGCCTATTTGGAAAGCCTGTCGATCGAGGAGGCCTGGATGGAGGAATGCCTGTCTTCATTGCAAAGGCCCTGGCGACATTGCAACGTGCTCCAAGGGATGACTCAGGTGGCCAGAGATTCCGGGGCTTTTCCAGGGAGAGCCCTCTACAAGGGCCCTGTCCCCTGGAAGAGGCGCAGCCCGAAGCTTTTTGACACTATCCTGAAAAGTCGTCACGGCTCTAGGACTGAAGTTGAGCCGCCGGCGTGAGAAGTGAAGTGGAGGTGACTTGAAACTCTCTAGCGGGTTGTAGTCGGGAAATGATGCCTGTGGTGATGCCCGACACCTATCGAACATGCCGCCCCTAAGAGTGGACAGACCAACCTACGGAATTTTTTTTCGATAACATTAAAATTCTTGCCTGCCACTCAGGGGCAGCGTTTAGAAGAGGATCGAATCAAAGGCGAGAAGTGCTGACGTCCCCTGTCCTTGAACGCCCATGACGTCAAAGAGGTATGGTTCGGAATGGATGAAGACGAAACGAGCCCCACCATCGTACTTTGATGCGCATTGTTCATCGTGCGCTGCGGATGAGCTGCTGAATGTAATCGTCCTAATATCGACATGGGTCAATGAAGCTGTGCGCATGAACACTGGCCGAAGATGCTTGATGATTTTACGTTGAACTCTGACCTTAAGGCAAGCTGAGCCGAGTTCAAGCTTCCGAGGAGCTTGTCACTGGCCTAAAGAATAGTGGCCGAATATAGTCTCTCTATCAGGCCCGGCGATCAGCCCCTCCAAGAACTCCAGGCTATATCGAACAAGGAGAACGTTGACTCGCCTGGTTGAGAAGATCATAATCACTTGCGAATCAACCACGCCCCATTAGGGCAGAAAAGCTTGGCTGCAGGAACCAGATCCTATACCGTGTCCCGGCAGGGCAAGTTATCGGGTACTTTCTCTATTGAGATCAGGCAAACATCATTTTCGATAGTTATTAAGGGTCTGGCCACAGGAGGGAACGTCTACCGTGAGGGGTTGCTTCTAACGAACAAGGATAGATCGTAAGTAGCCACGATTTTATCCGGTGTTGGACAAGCCCTTTGTCGCTTCTGACCAAGCTGCTACAGTAAGATACGTCCGGCCTGAATTCAGGCCCTGATTCAGATTGAAAAATCAAAGGGAGAATGGCCAAGCAGTCTGGGTTCATGGGCGTTTTCTGTTGCTTGAATTCATACTGTACGCCCCACAAGCAAAGCTGCGGCTCCATTGGTTTGTAAATACGTAAGCGCACTAGAGAGAGCCGTGTGCGGATGCCTTCTGCTATGAACGCCATGACTATGATCACAACAATAATCTCAGCTCACACAAATGAAATGCTCAGTGATTCGAGCAATCCTAGCGATCAGTTCATCGCTTTTCTCGCAAGACTGACAGAGCAACCGGTGATCGGTTGGCCCAGTTTTTTTTTTGGATCCCTTGCGACGGTACAAGGAACTCTGAGCACAAAAGCTGCAACTAGCTGAACCAGCCGCTGTGCAGTTCGTATGGCAAAAAGGACTAATCCCCGCAACCGCGGCCGAAACCGCCCTTGGCACACGTGTCCTCAAGCAGCAGCAGAGAAACTCTCCGCCGGGCATCGGTGCGATATGCTCAAGGCCCCGGTTGTCCTTGTAGCGGAAGCTACTCACCAGCGGTGGGTCAGCGATGATATTCTCTCTGCAGAACGCCCCGATAGAGATAGCGACCAGAATAAACGAGGCTTGAATCTCCGTGGCCGAACCATCCGTGCAGTCCACCACACCTAATTCATTCGGAGCTGTTGCTCGCAAGCGCAGACACCGCGCCGCAGTCTAGGGCCTCAAACAATCTGGCGCGAAGACCCCGCCAGATTGTTGGCCCAGAACAGCGTGCCCTTCTGCTCGCACCACTCTCTACGTTGCTGGTTAATTACGCCCTGCGGGCACAATCAGAATGGACATGGGGATGGTAAGTCAAGCCCGCGATTGTGCGTGTGCAGAACTGCATGGGCCACCAGTTCGTCTTTCAGCTTTCGATCTCTTCTCGAGAACGAATCCCAATGGTCTGCCACCGCGGTTTTGAAAGCAGCAAGTCATAGGTTTTTGTGTTGAATGATTCCAGAACAAGACTCCCTCAGCTGGGCCGGCACCGCGTGAAAAGTGAATCAGAATACCTGACTGGCAGCACTTTCTGCGCGCTGCCCTTCCAGCCACGCCTGGCTCTCATGCTGCTGACAGTGGGGCAACTGCATGACCACAGGAATGCGGCAGAAATAACGTTCTGGTGCAGTCCTTACATTCCAGGAGCATCACAGCAATGTATTGATGCGGCCAACCGGCGGAATGGCATTGAGGGCGTGGTGATGGCTTTGGTAGAAGCTCATGGCCGTGGAGTTGCTCCAGTTCGTGCGGTAGCGATCGACCAGATCAGCAAGCAGAACATTCACTTTCTCCCAGCGGAGCTGAAGCCACCCAGCAAGTCCTCGATCCGCTCCTTTGCCTGGTCCCGATTCACTTCCGTGAGATGGGCAAGCGGGCCGTGTTTTTCCCGGCCTGCTGTGTCCCAGAAGCACCTGGATCGCCCGTAGATCGCACCAGCCCGCTTCCAGCAGGTGCGTCGCGTAGGTCATGGCGGACGAGTGCACCGTCAGTGCTTGTGGATCCCGCACTCGATCCGCGCTGGTCTAAGGCCAGCCTGCACGCCACTGCGATCCACGTCTGCTGCGCTCGAACGGTGGCGGCGCTGCCGGAAGGGTTTGGAACATGCAAGCGCCGGCGCTGGTGGGTCGTCCAGAACCGTCGTAGGTTCTGCAGCGTCAAATTCCCGGGCAGCGGCACGACGATCCTTCCCGCCATTTGGCCTGAGCGGGATATGCACCCTGCGGAGTGATCGTCCCATGTCGCCAACTCCAAGATCCAGTCCCTCTCCAAGGCGCAGGCCCAGGCTTGTAAACCGTCAGGAAGAAACACGCGGTAACAAGGCGCCGTACGCTATTGATCACCGCTGCACCCCTGGCGTGTGGGAATATCCGCAGTGATGAACTTGCCGGGGGTTTGGAACGATCTTGATCCACTCCAGTGGTCACCCAGCAAAAACGAACTCGATAGAAGAAGACCAGGCCCCATAGATCACCTTGATGCTGCCTCCAGGAGTAGCTTCGACCTAATGGAAGTCTGGTAAGCAGCTCTTGAGCTCTTCCTTTGAGAGATTGTCAGGCAAGCGATCGAAACTATCCGGCGATACGACCGCACGGCCTGGCGTAGCCATCATCGTCTTACCGCGTTTTCCTGTAACTTGAGAGCTTGTAGATGTTGTGCATAGAGCCGATCAAATCGCGCCATGTTCAAACGGTGGTTCATAGCAATACTCATCGCTGATGGACATGAAGGAACCGCACACCCTCAGGGCGTTCTATCATTCACTGTGACCGTCCAAGGACTCAGTACAAGTCGGAAACAAATACTTCTATTCCTCTCGGATTTTCAGCAGAATCACTGTCGCTTTACAAATAGTGATGAGTGGGCTATGCTTTCGTCTTGATCTGCCGCGTAGCGGCTTCGTCCAAACATCAAATGGCAGCGATCGGAAGCATGAAATACCTTATAAAAGCAAAGATAATCTTCCGCCGCCCGAATCTTGAGTGTTAGATGTAGCAGAAATTCCATGCTGGCCATCCTTTGGGAGTGAAGATGGCGATCACAGTAGCCGACAATCCTCAGAAGAGGCCCTTACAGGTTTTACCTCTACAGTCACGAACCACGGAACCTCTAATAGTCAATGTTTGACCCAGGATCGGGCTCCTGAAAGTGTGGCTCGCCAGTCGCGCTTTGTTCAAGTCCGTGGCTTGGCCCATTGAACTGCGTGAATATTGGCAGGAATGAAAGCCAAGGAAAACCTACAAGATCAGAATATCACGCTCAACGTGAACAAAGCAAAAGCTGGCTTGAATAATGCTTTTTCACTCGGAAAGCGTAGTTGTTTTTTGCTTATATCTTCAATTCGGTCAGGGCTGGTCAGTTTCTGCGCTGAGGCAATTCTTCAGTTCAAAAGAAACTCTCAACAGTAGAACAGACTCCTGCAGGTCCGCCGCCATAAGCAAGTCCAGGTTGGGCATAGGCTGAGCAGATCCCCCAGCCCTCCCTACTGGCGCGGCCTGAGGCCAGTTTTTCAGCTCCGTCAAAAACGATCAGAAAACAGCTGAGGCCAAGTTCCCACGCCGTCAGTTGGTGTGAACCGGTGTCCCGGTTGGATCCATTGTTGTAAAGGCCAGGCCTAAGTAGCCGCCAGGAAACATTCAGAATCGGTTGTTACCCCAGCGCAATAACCCAACTCGACATTAGGTCAGCAAACTCCTGCACACCTCAGGAGTCCCGTTTTCCGCGCCGTGCTGTTGACAAGCTGCAGATGGCAGAACCACCGCTCGGTCCTCATATGCCGCCAGATTGAAACCGCCGATTGAAAGCGAGCTGAAGGCGCCCAAGTACGATCAGCGTAACTTTTCGAAGCGAAGGGCAAAAATGGAAGCTGCCGCTGAAGCTGGTTTTTTCAAAGTTGCTGAGCACCGTGTTAATACCAACGAATTCTGGTAATTCATTGGGATGACGACCCTTATACGACACAAGGATGATGGAAGCAACCGACTTCTGCAACGGCCGCGAAAGCAAGCAGCCCATCGGAGATCACTTCACAGCACTATCGCAGTGTAACCTTTGGCCAATCAGCAATAGCGGGCAAAAAAGAGGAACGTGGCACGGTGGCAAGTTTTTATATACCGGGGTGCCCGCATCATCGACGAAGACGCTTGCCACGAACCCCGGCACCTTGTTCTCCGATCCACGACCAGCTTGCACCCACAGCGTCTCCGCCAAGGAGGCACAATTCCCACCTAGCACCCTTCCTCTGAGGACATAGGCGCATTCACGTCTTTCAATGCCTGCATGATTCTGTTCTGAAGCAACCAATGTCCGTTGGTAGTTTCACACCGAGATGAAACGCCTCAAGAGGCTAGGTGAGGAAGATTCCTGTCTTTGGCTGGCCGACGAGGTAGAAAAGGCAAAGGACCAGGTGGTCAGAGGTAACTTTGTTGCCTCCAAGATGGTCCCCGGCCGTGAGGGTGGCTTGAAAATGACGACCAGCTCCGGCCTGATAGCCGCTTGTGGCGCTGCCAATTGATCGAGCCCCGTACTACCTTGCCCTCACAACGTGGGCAACGGAAACCATCAGGCCAGCGCGCCGTTCCCAGGGCAACTTCACATTTTTTGCTCGGTTCCGTAGAGCTCAATAAACTGGGCAAAGCGACAGGCTGGCCTGGCAAACTGATTCGAATTCAAGCCATGGCAGTGACGAACTGGTATATGCGTACCAGCCTAAGGTCCCCAAAAGGGCTGCCTGCCGGAAAGCTTGCTGCCTAATCAAGTAACCCAATCCCAAACACCTGGGCGTTGCCCGAGAGTCCGTTCACCGCTGAAAGTCCAAAGCCGCCCACATACCCGGCGAATTCTCAGCCGCGGGGGAAAGAAACAGGCTGGCCTGGGGCCGATCAAGGGGCTGCACCCAGGTGCGTTCGAGCTTCCCTGCCGTCGAATCCTTCCTGGCCGGCCGGATCGCTGCTGCGCAGCTCGGCGTGAACCCAGCTGGGCATTGATCAAGCGCAGCCCGTCATAGGGATATCAGGCTGTACTGGCCGGGCTTGCCGATCGCCGCTTCCTCGCTCCCCGAAGCGATAGCGCAGGGCCAGGTCGTAGATGCCGGTAACGAGGTCACCCCAGCGGAGCCGGTGAGCAAACCATCGGGCCCGTGCGGGATATCGGCTGCTCCCAGCTGCTGTAGACAGAATATTCGTGAGTACCCGAACGTTGTACTCCACGCGCCCCGTGCGGCGACGTGGATTGCAAGTTGTGAGCAACCTGCCGGGATCCAGGTTTGTGGTGGCTTCGAAAGCCCCGCACCGTGGTGGTGCTGTCCGAAACCAGGGATGAACCCATAACTCCACGGTTGCAGCCCAAGGCGACACCCTCGGCCTGGAATGTCGGGCTGGTGTTTCGCTGTTAAGCGTTTGGCAGGTTCAGCGGCATCAACTTCGGCGGTTTCGGAGCGCGACCGAATCAAAGCGGGCTTGTTTCAACTTCAGTTGAGCCGGCAACAACCGGTTTCTGCCGGCCCCCGCTGCTGAGCGGCCAGCACAAGCCACCCATCGGCCCAGCATCAGACCCGCCCCAGGGCCAGGGAGCGATGGCGCCCAATGGTTGTGAGCGATTGGGATATACCTGGGAAGTCAGCAGTGCGCGGGGCTGGAACCTCATCGATCCATTCGGACACTATTCATGAATAGGCGAAGCTCATACGGCTCTCAGCCCCTCCCCCGTGCCCGCGCTTCTTTCAGCGCCGGCGTAGAGCGCCTGAACCTGCCGAGCTCGTCTCGATGCGCAGCAGCGGTTGTATTTCCAGCGCCACCCGTTCGCTGCGGCTGAGGGAGCCGTCTTGATCTGGCCGGCCCCGGGTGGCTACGGCCAGGTCGGCGATCGTGGTGTCTTCGGTTTCCGCCGCTGCGTGGCTTGACACGCTGGTGTACCCGCCCCCTGCAGCCATCGACGCTTTGCAGGTTCGTAAGAGAGCCGAATCTGGTTCACCTTGAAATCAGGATCGAATTGCGCGATGCCCCTCCTCGATGCCGCCGCTGCAGGCGGTGTGTTGGTCACGAACAGGTCGTCGCCCCACCAAGTGCATCGCGGCTGCCCAGCCGTTTGGTCTGAGCAGGGCCGCAACCCTCCCAAGCGCCTCGGCGAGCCGTCTCATCGACACGAATCGATAGCGGCTCACCGGCTTCGAGCTGGCGAGCAGATTTTCCCCCCTGGCGCCTGGAGATGTGGCCAGTACGGATTCTACAGCGAATGGCCGCTATGCCTTCGTGGCGGCAGCTATAACGGCCGCTTGAAAATGGTCGACAGCTCGAAGCCCTGGTGAGCCGCCTATCCGATCGTGTCGATCGAAGACGTCCTCCCGAGACGACCTGGGAGGTTTGGGCCCCTGCTCAGCCAACGGCTGGGCAGCCGGCGTGCAGCTGGTGGCGACGACCTGTTCGTGAGCCAAACACCACCCGCCTGCAGCGGGGCATCGAGGAGGGGATCGCCAAATTCGATCCTGATCAAGGTGAACAGATCGGCTCGTCTTACCGAAAACCCGTGCAAGCGATCGAACCTGGCTGCAAGGGCGGCTACACCAGCGTGGATCAGCCACCGCAGCGGCGAAACCGAAGACACCACGATCGCCGACTCTGGCCGAGCCAACCCGGGCCGGCCAGATCAAGACGGCTCCCTCAGCCGCGGGGACGGTGGCGAATACAACCGCCTGCTGCGCATCGAGAACGAGCTCGGCAGTCAGGCGCTTCTACGCCGGCGCTGAAGATGCGGCGGGCCACGGGGAAGGGCTTGAAGCGTTCTGAAGCTTTCTGCTATTCCTATGAATGTGTCCGAATGGATCGATCGGTTCAGCCCCGCGCCTTGCTGACCTTCCCCAGGTATCCCAATCGCTGCCAACCATTGGGCGCCATCGCTCCTGGCCCTGGTGCGGGTCCTGAGCGGAGCCGATGGGAATGGCTGCTGGCCGCTCCAGCAGCGGGGGCCGCAGAACCGGTTTGTTGCCGGCTCCACTGAGGTTGAAACAGGCTTCAGCTTGTAATTCGTCGCGCCGAAACCGCCGTAAGTTGATGCCGGCGACACCTGCCAAACCGCTTAACAGCGAAACACAGCCCCGACATCCAGCCGAGTGTCGCCTTGGGCTTGCAAACCGTGAGCTCTATGGGTTCATCCCCTGGGTCGACAGCACCAACGCACGGTGCGGGGCTTCGAAAGCCACCACAAAACCTTGGATCCCGGCCAGGTGCTCACACTTGCAATCCAGTTCGCCGACACGGGGCAGCGGTGGAGTACACCGCCTTCGGGGAACTCACCGATATCTTCTACAGCCAGCTGGGAGCAGCGATTCCCGCACTCGGGCCCGATGGTTTTGCTCAACCGGCTCCGCTGGGGTGACCTCGATTACCGGCATCTACGACCCTGGGCCCTGCGCTAATCGCTTTCGGGGAGGGCGAGAAAGCGGCGGATTACGCAACCGCGGCCAGTTACAAGCCTGATTCCCTATGCGGGCCTGCGGCGTGATAACAATGCCCAGCTGGGGGTCACCGCCGAGCTGCGCAGACAACGATCCAGGCCGGCCAAGGAGGATCGAGCGGCAGGAAGCCTCGAACGCACCTGGGTGCAGCCTGAATCGGCACCCAGGCCAGCCTGTTTTCTTTTCCCGCGGCTGGAGAATTTTTTTTCGCCCGGGGGCTTGATGTGGGCGCTTTGACCTCAGCGGTGAACAGGACCTCTCGGGCAACCGCCGAGGTGGGAGGGGTTACCTTGATTAGGCAGCAAGCTCCGCAGTGCTAAGCCCTTTTGGGCGCTAGGCTGGTACGCATATAGCAGTCCGTCAACTGCCATGGCTATGAATCGGATCCATGTTCCAGGCCAGCCTGTCGCTGCCCCAGTTTATTGAGCTCTACGGAAACCGAGCAAAAATGTGAATGTTGCCCTGAGACAGCCGCGCTGGCCTAATGTTTCCGTTGCCACGTTGTGAGGGCAAGGAGTACGGGGCTCATCATGGCAGGCGCCACAAGCGCTATCAGTGCGGAGTCTGTCGTCATCAAAAGCCACCCTCACGGCCGGTACCATCCTTGGAGGCAACAAAAAAAAAAGTTTTACCTCTGACCACCTGGTTCTTGCCTTCTACCTCGTCGGCCAAGCCAAGACAGGAATCTCCTCACTAGCTCTGAGGCGTCATCTCGGTGTGAACTAAACCGAACGGCATGGTTGCTTCAAGAACAAGATCATGCAGGCAATGAAAGAACTGATGGCGCCTATGTCCTCAGAGGAAGGGTGGCAGGTGGATGATGCCTAACCCTTGGCGGAGCAACGCTGTGGTGGTCACCAGCCTGTCGTGGATCGGAGGAACAAGGTGCCGGTCGTGGCAAAGCCGTCTCTGTCCGATGAAGGCGGGCCACCCCCGTAATATAAAACTTGCCACCGTGCCCACGTTCTCTTTTGCCGCTATTGCCTGATTGGGCCGCAAGATTCACTGGCGATAGGCTGTGAAGTGATCTCCGATGGGCTGCTTGCTTTCGCGCGTTGCAGAAGTCGGTTTGCTTCCATCACCTGTGTCGTAAAGGGTCGTCATCCCAATGAAATTACAGAATCCGTTGGATTAACACGGTGGCTCAGCAACTTGAAAAACCAGCCTTCAGCCGGCAGCTTCCAATGCCTTCGCTTTCGAAAAGTACGCCTGCTCGCTATGGCGCCTTCATACTACCGCTTCAATCGCGGTTCAATCTGGCGGCAATGACCGAGCGTGGTGGTTCATGCCATCTGCAGCGTCAGCACGGCCGGAACGACTCCTGAGGTGTGCGGAGTTTGCTACCTATCGAGTTGGGTTATGCGCTGGGTAACAACAACGGATCTGAATGTTCCTTGCGCTACTAGGCCTGGCCTACAACAATGGATCCAACCGGACACCGTTTCAACACAACAATGAACGGCGTGAACTTGGCCTCAAGCTGTTTTCTGATCTGTTTTGAACCGAGCTGAAAACTGGCCTCAGGCCGCGCCAAGTAGGGAGGGGCTGGGGATCTTGAATCAGCCTATGGCCCAACCTGGACTTGCAATATGGCGGCGAGATCCTGCAGGAGGTCTGTCTCTGTTAGAGTTTCTTTTGAACTGAAGAATTGCCTTAAGCGCAGAACTGAACCAGCCCTGACCGAATGAAGATATAAGCATAAAACACTACGCTTTCCGAAGTGAAAAGCATTATTCAGCAGCTTTTGCTTGTTCAACGTGAAGCGTGATATCTAATCTTGTAGTTCCTTTGGCTTTCATTCCTGCAATATCACGCAGTTCCATGGGCCAAAAGCCAAGACTTTGAACAAGCGCGACTGGCCCGAGCCCAACTTGCAGGAAGCCCCGATCCTGGTCAACAATGACTATAGAGAGGGTTCCTGTGGTTTCGTGACTGTAGAGGTAAAAACCTGTAAGGGCCTCTTTCTGAGGATTGTCGGCTTACTGTGATCGCCATCCCTTTCACTCAAGAAGGATGGGCCAGCATGGAATTTCGTACATCTAACCTCAAGATCAAGGCGCGGAAGAATATCTTGCTTTTTAAGGTATTCATGCCCGATCGCTGCATCTTGTGTTGGACGAAGCGTACGCGCCGATCAAGACGAAGCATAGCCACTTCATCACTTTGTAAGCGACAGTGATTCTGGCTGAAACTCCTGAGAGGGAATAGAAGGTATTTGTTCCGCTTGTACTGAGTCCTGGCGCTCACAGTGAATGTGAACGCCTGAGGTGTGCGGTGTCCTTCATGTCCATCAGCGATGAGTAATTGCTATGAACCAACGTTGAACAGGGCGCGTTTGATCGGCCTCTATGCACAACATGTCACAAGCCTCTCAATTTACAAGAAAACGCGGTAAGACGATTGATGGCTCGCCAGGGCCGTGCGGCTATCGCCGAATTTCGATCGCTGCCGACAATCCTCAACAGAAGAGCTCAAGAGCTGCTACAGCTCCATGGTCGACAGCTACTCTGGAGCAAGCATCAAGGTGATCTATGGGCCTGGTCCTTCTTCTAATCGGTACTGCTGGGTTGACCACTGAGTGGATCAAGATCGTCAACCCCCGCAAGTTCAATCACTGCCGATATTCCCACACGCCAGGAGGTCCAGCGGCTGATCAATAGCGTACGGCGGCCTCCGTTAACCGCGTGTTCTTCCTGACGGTTTACAGCCTGGGCCTGCGCCTTGGAGAGGGACTGGATCTGGAAGTTGGCCGACATGGACGATCACTCGCAGGGTGGCATATCCGTCAGGCCAAAGGCGGGAAGGACGCTACGTGCCGCTGCCAGGAATTGACGCTGCAGAAACCTACGACGGTTCTGGACGACCCACCTAGCGCCGCGCTTTGCTGTTCCCAAACCCTTCGGCAGCGCCGCCACCGTTCGAGCCGCAAGCAGACCGATGGATCGCAGTGGCGTGCAGGGCTGCCCTTAGACCAGCGCGATCGAAGTGCGGGATCCACAAGCACCTTGACGGTGCACCGCTCCGCCCCATGGCCTAACGCGAACGCACCTGCTGGAGCTGGCGGATCTACGGGCGATCCAGGTGCTTCTGGACACAGCAGACGGAAAACTACGGCCCGCTATGCCCATCTCCTCACGCGAAAGTGAAATCGGGACCAGGCAAAGGAGCGGATCGAGAACTGCTGGTGGCTCCAGCTCCGGCTGGGAGGGAAGCTGATGATCCGGCTTGCTGATCTGGTCGTATCGCTACGCAACGAACTGGAGCAACTCCCACGGCCATGAGCTTCCTACAAAGCCATTCACCACGCCCTCAATGCCATCCGCCGGTGCCGCAAGTCAATACAGTGCTGTGATGCTCCTGGAATGTAAAGGACTGCCACCCCGACGTGTATTCTGCCGCAATTCCCTGTGGTCCATTCGCAGCGCCCCCACTGTCAGCAGCAATGAGAGCCCAGGCGTGGCTGAAAGGGCAGCGCAGAAAGTGTGCCAGTCAGGTATTGTCATTGATCACTTTTCCACGTGCCGGCCACCTGAGGAGTCCGTTTTTTCTGGAAATCATCAACACAAAACCTAATGACTTGCTGCTCAAAAACCGCGTGGCAGACCATTGACTCCGTTCTCGAGAAGAGATCGAAAGCTGAAAGGCCGAAACTGGTCCCAATGCAAGTTCGCACACGCACAATCGCCGGCTTTGACTACCATCCCCATGTCCACGATTGTGCCCAGCAGGCGTAATTAACGCAGCAACGTAAGAGAGTGGTGCGAGCAGAAGGGCACGGCTGGCTGTTCTGGGCCAACAAGTCTGGGAGGGTCTTCCGCGCCAGATTGTTTTGAGCCCTACGACTGGCGGGTTGCGCCTGCGAGCAACAGCTCCCGATGAATAGGTGTGGACTGCACGGATGTCGGCCACGAGATCAAGCCCCTCGTTTTATCTGGTCCGCTATCTCTATTGGGCGTTCTGCCAGAAAAGATATCAATCGCTGACACCGCTGGTGAGGTCATGCTTCCCGCGTACAAGGACAACCGGGGCCCTTGAGCAATATCCGCCGATGCCCGGCGGAGAGTTTCTCTGGCTGCCTGCTGAGACACGTGCTGCAAGGCGGTTTCGGCGCGTGCGGATTATGGGCCTTTCTGCAATACGAAGAACTTGCAAGCGCTGGTTCCTATTGCAGCTTGTGGCTCAGAGTTCCTGTACCGTCGCCAAGGATCAACCTGCAACGATCACCGGTGGCTCTGTCAGTCTTGGCGAGAAAGCGATGACACTGGATCGCTATGGATGCTCCGAATCCACTGAGCATCATATTGTGTTGATGCTGAGATATTGTGCTGACATAGTCAATGGGTTTCTATTGAAGCCAGAAGTCTCCGCCTACGGCTCTCTCTAGTGCGCTTGACGTATTACAACATGAGCGCGCTTGCGGTGGGCGTACAGTATGATCAAGTCAACAGAAACGCCCATGAACCCAGACTGCTGGCCAATTCTCCCTGATTTTCAAAATCTGAATCGGCCTGAATGTCCAGCCGACGTATCTACTGTAGGCAGCTGGTCAGAAGCGACAAAGGGCTTGTCAACACCGGATAAAGTGGCTACGTACGATCTATCCTTGTTTCGTTAGAGACCCCTCAACGGTAGACGTCCCTCCTGTGGCCGACCTTTAATACACTTCGACAATATTTGCCTGATTCGTCCACATAGAGAAAGTTACCGATTAACTGCCCTGCCGACACGATAATAGATCTGTCCTGCCAGCAAGCTTTCCTGCCCCCTAGATGGGCTGGTTGATCGCAAGTGATTGAATCTTCTTCAACCAGGCCCGAGTCCAACGTCTCCTGTCCGATATAGCCTGGAGTTTCCTTGTAGGCTGATCGCCTGAATAGAGAGACTAATATTCGGCCACTTATTCCTTAGGCCAGTGACAAGCTCCTCGAAGCTTTGAACTCGCTCAGCCTTGCCAATAAGGTCAAGCGTTCACGTAAATCATCAGCCATCTTTCGGCAGTGGTCATGCGCACAGCTTCATTGACCAGTTCCGATATAGACCGATTACATTCAGCAAAGCTCTCATCCGCAGCGCACGATACATGCGCATCAAAGTAGATGGTGGCTCGTTTTGTCTCATCCATTTCCGAACATACTCTTTGACGTCATTGGCGTCAAGACCGTCAGCAAACTTCTCGCCTGATTCGATCCTTCTAACGCTGCCCCTGAGTGGCAGGCAAGGATTTTTAAATGTTTATCGAAAAAATTCCGTAAAGGTGGTCTGTCCACTCTAGGGGCGCATGTTCGAAGGTGTCGCATCACCACAGGCATCATTTCCCCGACTACAACGCCGCTTAAGCAAGAGTTCAAGTCACCTCCAAACTTCACTTCTCAAGCCGGCGCTCACTTCAAAGTCCTAGAGCCGTGACGACTTTCAGGAGTAGTGTCAAAAAGCTTCGGGCTGCTGCTCTCCAGACAGGGCCCTGTAGAGGCTCTCACCTGGAAAGCCCGAATCTCTGGCCACCCTGTAGTCATCCCCCTGGGCACGTGCAATGTCGCCCAGAGCCTTTGCAATGAACGAACAGCATCTCCATCAGGCCTGCTCGATGCAGCTTCCAAATAGGCTGGCCATGTCCCTCCGGTGTTCGGAGAATTGCTCGGCATACCGTCGTACAGGCCTGTCGTAGTTTTCATCAGGTCTCCTCCGCAAGGTTGTCTCCAACAGAAGGGCCTCATCAATGTCCTTGGCTTGTGAGCGTCTTGTCTCCGCCAGCCAAAAGGATGATCCAGGCGGTTCCCCTCTCAGGAAGTATCGACCCCGTATCCAGGGCCTAGTTGAATTCCGCCAACTCCGACACGCCGGCCCCGACGGGCTTGACGTACCAAGGAATTGCCGCGATGAGGCGCTCGATCCTGGCCCAGACCTTCGCCCGTCCCTCAGAAAAATTTCCAAAAAAAACGGGGAAAAAAAAAAAAAAAAAAAAAAGGAACCCCCCCGGGCCAAAAAAAAAAAAAAAAAAAAAGGGCCCCAATCCGAACGAAACCGCTCTGTCTGGCGGAACTTCAACCATTTACAACTGTAGCCTCCTGACTACAGTGCTGCAACTGCCTTGCGTGCCCCATCAAGGTCGACAACATCCTTCGAACGCCGCCTGAAGTGGCAGGGGTGACTATAGAGCGGCAAGAATGAAATCGGTGGAAGGCCTGCCCACTCGAAGGGGCTTGTTTATCCG
>Ga0163217_1073437_pt1 | contig 15008 bp, 16 predicted proteins | sample SynspAceP_FD_185933 | JGI IMG/M metagenome (GOLD analysis project Ga0163217, IMG submission 185933) | Saline lake microbial communities from Ace Lake in Antarctica - Synechococcus sp. Ace-P (PacBio error correction) | ecosystem: Environmental > Aquatic > Non-marine Saline and Alkaline > Saline ...
CGCGAATGCCGGTTGTAACCGGGCGGCGTTTTGCAGTTCCCGTGTTGCTTGACTTGAGAAACGTCAGCCCGCAGGGGTGAATGTTGACGGAGGTCACCGGAACCGTGACCGGCGGTGCGCCTCGGCCACGATAATCCTCCCGCATTGCGAACAAGTCCCGCCGCGCAAGCTTGCCCCCTCTTCAATTTCGATGTCTCGGCCAGTGGAATCACGGAGTCGTCGTGTTCAAGCGTCGGCCTCACCAGCCTGACGGGTTCCGCAACCGGGTTCTGCCGCGCCAATGGAGGTGGACCTCACGCTCTGGCCTTTGGCGATCGGTGCTATGTCGGACTCGGCGATGTCGGCCCGCAGTTCCAGCCGGCCATCCTTTAAATCTCGTAAACCAATGGGCCGGACGCGCCACTGGCAATGGCGCCGACCCTGGCGCCGCGTCGTGTGATGATGCCGACGACCGGGGCTTTGGACGTCAGTGCGCGCCATCGCAAGTCGACGTTCTCTGACTTGTGCTCGATCAGCGTGATGTCGCCTCGGCCAACCTTGACCGGATCCTCAAACTGACCCGGATCCGGGCCGAGGGCGGCCGTTGCCTGTGCTTCGGCCGGCTTGCCTGTCGGTTGAAATAGGTACCCTGTCGCCAGCCTTTCCTGCGCAGTTGGCCGGTTTTGGGACGGATTTCCCTGCGAGTTCAGATTCGACTTCGGCAGTTTGTGCGCCAAGCTGGCGATCGCGGCCAAGGCCGTTTGGCGCGGTGGCGTCGAGCCTGCTGCGTGGCAGATCAACTGGTCCTTGAAAGCGTTGCGAAGCAACCGAGCCCGGCTTCGACCCGGTCGCCCGACAATCGGCCTCCAGGCCTTTTCGATCGCCAACCCCGTCCACCTGTGGCGCCACAGCAACTTCTCGACCGCACGTTGATCATGCCATTGGGCAAAAGAACCCCGGTCGGAATTGGCGCTTCTTGGCCCGCACGGCAATGATCGCCGGGGACAGTGGCGCCAGCCGAGGATGTCTTTCCGCGTTCGACTGCACCAGCCGAATTGTGCCAGGGGCGGAGACGGAGAGCATGTGTAAAAGGAGAGAAAAAAAACGGGGCGCATGTGGGTCCGGCATTCGCCGGTTTGGGGCAGGAAGGGGTGAATATACTGTCATGCAGTGTGGAACAGCACGGCCTCCATACGCTACGAAATTGAATTCTGGTTTGTACGGCGTAGCCGGGTGCAATAATTTGCGCGTGCGTGTAGCCGGTGATAAGCAAGCATCAATCATGAATGCGCGCGAGCCTCGTAAACCGTCTCGGCGTCGGCCGCTATCGTGTCTTATGAATCCGGTCAAGCGCCGTCACCCATTGCTGCGCACGTCTCCGTCCACGTGCGGATCAGTGTGGCAATCTCCGGGCAGCGTAAGAGGCAGCCTGCACCTCAACTCCAGAGTGCGGCTTCTTCGAAAGGCAATGTTTCCGAATCCGGCAGCGCAAGAAGCTTCATCAGCATCGCGGCCGGATCAATCGGCGGTCTGTACCGCCCGAAGACAAGCCTCATGCTCCAATCACTCACGTTGGACAAGCGCGTGACGAGCCGCGTCCCCTTGGACGGGAAAGTACGGTAAAATGCCACGCTCATCTGCGCCGCCTGCGCGCAGATCCTGCATATGATGTGCCGTCAAAACCATTTCAGGCGCGCAAAATTGGACCTGACCTGATCCAGGATGTCCAGAGCGCGGTTTGCTTGCAAGGTGTGGCTGTGCGGTGTCCATGGGACGAATCAACTCGAAAGTCTCATTCAAACACAAAGATGGTCGAAAATTCTTTAACAGCCTCCGCGGAACCGGATTACAGCGTTCGAATTCTCCCGGCAGATATAGGAATGATATTCATTCTCAAGTGTCCCGAGAGAAAGTGGCGATGGGAAAAGGTGTCAGAAAGAATCAATCTTCGCGCCCGAAACCGCAAGAAGGTCGCAACGTCCACAACCGAAAAACGAGTTTAACTTGTTTTGCAGGGACGGCAAGATTACCTGTTTTTTGGAAGCTGGTTTCCGGTGCTGACGTATTTTGGGCTGGCAGCTTCGCCTGGAATGTCTGAAGTTCTGAGCCAAGACGCGGCAATATTCTGATGGTCAGGGCCGGAATGCCTAAAAAGAGGCGCTTGACAAAGCCGCCTCCTGATTGCCTTGAAAAAGGTCCTAAATCCGCGCTCGTATACTCCGAACATTGGCGGAACAGGAGCAGACCAGATGCCTATCGGCCATAGCATTGTCGACCGCGTTGACCGGGGCGAAAATATTTGACGTGCGCATCGCGCCGGCCGAAAACAGGCGAATTGCGCGGTCGAGGGCCGGTTCCAATGGTCCCGACCAGATCCTCGATCGTGTGCGGCGCGTGCCTTGAGCGGGTTGTTCTCGCCGTCCAGCCGTCCGTCCTCCGACTAGCCCACGCCTCTTCGCGGTCGCCAGCATCGCCCGAGCAGAACCGGTCGGAGTTCCGCCTTGACCGTCGGATTCGTCGGCTCGATCATCACGTCCCCCCACCGGCCAGCTCATGGTCGGGGCGTGGAAGCCGCAAATCGATCAGCCGCTTGGCGACATCGTCGACCGGTGTGACCCGCGCTGCCAACAAGCGGCCGTGTGTCGAGGAGCCTCATCGCCATCCCGCGCCTTGGACTACGAGTGTAGAGTAATGTCGTAGTCTCCTTCAGAGCCGTGCCGAGCGATTAGTTGGCGTTCAGGATCGCGATCCTTGGAGGCCCTGGGTCAGGCCTTCGACCGCCATCATCAAGCAAATAGGCCCAGGAGGATCGCAAGGATCGACGCCGACCCGAACGAGCGCTTGACAGTCCTGCACCCGTCTTCCCCCATCGGTCTCTGAGTGACCAGGCACAGATCGGCGTCCAGATGGGTCCTTGACCCCGATCGGCCCCAATGCCCCGGCCCGCCGCCGCATGCCGGAATGCAGAAGGTCTTGTGCAGATTGAGGTGGCTGCCATCGGGCGCCGGGATATGCCCCGGCCGCGCAAACCGACCAGCGCGTTGAAGATTGGCGCCGTCGAGATAGACCTGGCCCACCATGCTTGTGGGTGATGGTGCAGAACCTCGGTCGCCGTCTCCTCGACACCGCGCGTGAGTGGACGGATAGGTTGGATTCATGCAAGGCGGCGAGATTTGTACCGGAATGAAGTTCGGCCTTATGGCACGAAATCATGGCAGATCGATAATTCGCCGTTCTCGCGGGTTCCGACGGCGACGACGGTCATGCCGGCCAGTCTGCGCCGAGGGCCGGTTGGTACCAGCGACTCGAGGTCGGGATCAGGCAGACGTGCCTATGGCCTTCGCCAATTGAGCACGGTGCCAGGCGCGGATCGACATCAAGCCCGGCCATACCTCCGGCCACTGCGCGCCGGAGTTGGGCTGCATGCGAGAAATCGCGTCATAGCCGGTATCTGGCACAGCTTGTCCGACAGATCATCGTCACTGCTTGTAGCCCAGCGCCCTGATCACCGGTGCAAACGGAATGGATGTCGGCAAATTCGGCATGATCGACAGCATTTCCGCTGTCGCAAATTGAGCTTCATGGTGCACGAGCCAAGCGGAATCAGTCCGGTCGAGCCGCCAGAGTCTTGTCTGACAGCCGGCGGATGTAGCGCGTCATCTCGCTTTCGCGCGGTTTTCATGTGGAAGATCGGTATGCTCGAGATACGCGCGAGTGGCGCCCCATTGGATCGGGGATACCGGTTCCGCGAGAAGATCCTTGAACTTGAAGGTTGCCTGCCGAAACGCCTCTCCGAACCGGCTTCCACGGTTCGGGCCGCAGACTTCGTCAAGCGCGATGCCCGATGCGGTCCATCGCCGACCTTGCGCAGATTTGATCGCCTTGATGCGTGCCGCTTCGGAGGATCTCGCCTGATGCCTTCGGCGAAACGGAAACGGTGTCAAAGAAGATCGCCGGATCGATGATGAAAATCGAGCGTGCTGAAGCCCGGCGGCAGCGTCGAACGCCCTGAATGTGCACCCGGCCGGCATGGGCTTTCCACCCAAACCGGTCCGTGAAAACAAACGCAAACATCGAGGGCGATGACGGCGAGCAGCACCTCGCGTGCACGACTGTTCGACTCGTTTTCCGCGGCGGATATGCGCTCGCGGGTCCTGCAGCGCCAACGCCGGTAGGCTGGTTGCCCGCGTGTACATCGACGGTGAACGCCAACCAAGACGGCCCGGCCATCGACGCTTGTAGCCGTCTTCACTGCATGTAGGCCGCATGCGGTCCGCCGTAGCCCGACCGAACGCCGAGCGCTGCTCGAGCCGATGGCGAGGTGTCGGCACCCCATTTCACCCGGTGATTTGAGCAGCGCCACGCGACAGCGGATCTGCCGGCGACGACGGCGGATCGCCTTTGCGCAATGCAGCGTCCGCGATCACATTCGGTGAAATCATGCAACGTGCCAAAGGTGCCGGGATAACTGGAAAATACGCCCGAACACGGCAAGATGCTTCCGAGCTCGGGAACGGGTCCACGCAAACATTGACCCCCCTCCCCTCCCAGCCTAGAGGCTCGCGCGGGTGCGGATCACGTCGATTGGTCTGCGATGCAAGTGATGATCGACGAAGAACGCGTTTGCTTGATTAGATGCCTCCGCGTCGGCCATTGCCATGGCTTTCGGCCGCCGCCGTCGCCTCGTCAAGCAGAGAGGCTTTGGCAAGTCGAGACGGTCCCCAAAGATCGGGTCGACCAAGGGTCCTTGGAAGTTCAGCAGCGCTTTCCAGCCGTCCCTGGCTGAATTCGGCTGTAGGTGGTGTAGGCCGTGGTACCACCCGGTTCTCCAGAATGGGTGCGCTGGATCACCGCGGCATGATGGTGCCTGTGATACCCTGACCGATCAGCGAGACCATTACCCTTGGTTCTTGGCGCGCCGTGGCGCGCAAGTGATCAAGCACTCGCGGCTCGCTCATCGGATCGCCAAACGCCAGTGGCGGCTTCTGGCGGATTGAGCCGGGCCACGGGTCTTCGTCAAATCAGCGCATCCAGCGAGAAGCTCCGACGCGACATTGATCATGTCGGAAGATTTCCCGCCGGTGACGGGCCGATATGGCGGCGGTATTGCAAAATCATAAGGATTATAAATCGGTCAGTGGTGATGGTCATGGTCAGCCCGATCCATTGCTTGGAGGCGTGTTTCATCCATCAGCTTCATTGCGGAAGCGAAAATCATTGAGCTTGAGCTTGAAGAATCCAGCCCCGCACCGCCGGTCGGAATTGACCAGTGACGGGATCGTCGCGTGGCCTGATTGACCTCGGTGATTCACCGTCGAGCGGGCCAATAAACATCAAAGAGGCCGCCTTTGACCGATTCCACGGTCGAGGCCCTGGCCGCCCTTGTCGAGCTTGGCTCCGCTCCCGGCAATTTGCGACAAAACACAGATCGCCAAGCTGGCTCGGCGGCGTGTGCGGTGATCCCGACGGTCGCGACATCGCCCTCGATCTTGAGCCATTCGTGTCTTCGGTGAATTTTGAGCTATGAAATGCTGTTCCTGTTCTTGACTAAACGCTGTAGGGTGAAGGGAACGAAGGGCAGGGCGGCGACGCCATTTTCAAGCCGCTTGCCGGCGCAAACTTCCCGCATAGCTTTTTCGCGCCGGTGGCAGCAGCCCGGCGGGCACATAGCCCATGGCCACGGGGTGCCGGCGCTGGGGCCAAACCCCCGCCATGTCACTGGTTCCCGACTTGGCCTCCGCCACCGGTGTCATGCTCAAAAAGCGCTGCACCTGCGGCGAACCGCCCTTGCCAGCAGGCTGCAGCCCAACCCCGGGAAAAAACGCGTTCGCGCCGTTCCTCCGAACTGATCATAGGATCACCCAGCGCCGGGGAAGCCGCCCTGCGCGCGGCCGCCCGGTTGCGGCGGACCTTCTGGATCGCCCATTTGAGACTTGCCTCGCACCGCTGTGGTGGGTCCTCATCGATGTTCCCGTTGCCATAGAGGCGAGCCACGGCCTTATCAAGCGCAGCGATCCCGCGCGCAAGTCCGATGGGCCGCAACATGCTCATCTTCCAGCAGCAGCCGTGCAATGCGGTCGGGTCTCTTCTGCCGGGAGTGGAAATCTCGTAGCCGTCCTCCGCCGGTGGGTAGCCCGAGCGCGAGACCACCGCCGGAACGCCCTGCAATCTCAAGGCTCGACCACATCCATGAACATCATCTCTTCAGCTTCCGCGCGTAGGAACGAAACACGCCTTCCGCCGCCGGGCCCATGCAGCGCAATCAACCACGACAAACGGGTTCGATGTCCGCACGTCTCCGAAAGCGCTGCCTCGATGCGGGCCAGTCTGGTGGTTTGCATGCGGCCATTTTGAACCACCAAGATAGAGAGGATCGGCCGCGAATTGGGCGACCCATGAAATCAGTCTTCCAGACCGCCCTGACATGTGGTGAAACAGCCGCTATGCGCTGGCGTCGGTTTTCCAGATCCGCCACCATCACCGGCGTGATTGTCTCAAGCGCCAGTGCTTGCATGCGTCGGATCGCCGCTTTTTGGCGCGGATCAAGGAAATTTTGTCCCCATATGCGAAACATCGAACAGCCGGCATTGGCGCGGGTGTGAAGATGTTTCCTGCATGAACGGCCCCATCGGGTACGTGGATCGGACATCTCGAAACGCGGCAAATCCGGCCATGCGCGCGCCAAGCTCAAGGTGGCAGGGAAGTGAGGGGTTAAAAAGAAGGTCAGCTGTGTGTCCACGCTGCAGTCTCCATCTGGGGCGGGTAAAACCGCGCACCGGCGCCCAATCTTAAGCTTTAGACGCCTTCAAAAAAGCCCCCTCTGTCCTTTGTTGCCTGAGATTGTTATCCATTCGGCAGACGGAGGGACGCGCCCAATTCTCCAGAGTCCGTGGTGTTCCGTGGTCCCTTTTGCCTGAGAGTTTCCGGGGCGGTTTTGCTCTTCGGCAACCGGATCGCTCCGGCTTCTCCCAACGGTACGCGCATACCTATGCCGAATTTTCGGCGTCTTGCAAGAGGCAGTTACGAGAGAGGCGGTGTGAACAGGAAAAAAACAGGCTGGAGACAAATCGTTTTAGCGTTCGGAGGTTATCCGGGGTGGCCGGGTGGCCAATACTTCTGGCCGAGAACCGGGGCTCGTGGATTGAATATCAGCGTTTGAAAGAAGGCCCACTTCTGCATTTTTCGGGTGGTTGGATTTCAGTTGATTGCGGCCAGCTTTTTTTTGCCTCATAGAAGCACCATGTCTGCCTTCTTATATAAAGCTCTCCCGCGCTGGAGGCTCGCGCCATACACAGCCCGAAGCCATGGTAATGACGGCACAATCGACGCCGCCATTATGGTCTTCAATGGGTCGATTCAATCACCAGCCGGATACGCTCAGCAATCTCGTGGCTGCATCCAGACTGGTGCCGACCAATGACTGCGAACTCTTCGCGCGCGGGTCGGGCAAGTGAAGACGTCGCTACCGAGAAGCTTTTTCAATCAATGCTGCGGCACACTCAAGCACGCGTCCGCCACAAACCTGATGGCCGTAGGTATCGTTGATTCTTGAAGTGAATTCGATGTCAGCCAACACAGCAAACCGCGTGAATCGATCGCGCCTTGTTTGTTTGTCGTAAATGCCGAAATCGGTCATTCAAAGGCACGACGATTGGACAGCCTGGTGAATGCATCAAGTGCTTGCGAGACGCTTGTATCCTCGAGTTCAGTCTGAGCTGAGCCTAACTACTCCGCACGCTCCGACCACTGATGAATCGACGGCCTCGCTTTTCTCATGGGTCGCCGGTTTGCAGATGAGAGAATCTTGAAAGTCCGTCCAGGAAACATCGAAAGCTGGGCGCGCTTTTCTCAGAAAAACGTGAAAGAAGGTTCGCCCGAGCAGTTTTTGAGGTATTTTTGAAGCTTGGGACTGATTCTTGCTTTCAACAAGCGGATCATACCCTGCCCCCCCCCCCATTTTTTTTTTTCGTCAGAAACGCGTTCGCGTCAAGGTCGACAGCGCTTAGGCTCATAGATGATTGGGCAGGAAATTTCTTTCCAACCCATCAAGCTGTAATTGGTGTGGGCGTCGGCCCGAGCGCTGCGAAATTCCCGATCAGCGCCGACGTCGGAGTGTTCAGATTGATACACAAGCCTTCGTAATTGCGTTGCAGCGAGGAAAATGCCTTCCTCTCGCATCTTCGTTACCACCAGTCCGAATGCCGGATCGTGCTTTTCATCATTCTGCGATTGACACGAATGTGAGCGCCTGAAAAATAACAATAACTTCAACTTCATTAGAGAGTATTTATGAAAATTTCCTCCTAACCCTTCATGACACCTTAAGTGGAGAGTTCGCCCATTTCCGAATACCCTGGCCCGTTGCCAGGGTCTGGATCGATGGCAGATGGTTCGATGCAAACAGAGCTATGTCGAAAAATGGCTCTCTGAGAAGAAGACAAACGGATCAGCGCCGGTCTTTGTTCAGAAATGTTTGTTTGGATCGGCGCTCTTGCGTCTGCGGTAAATTGGGGCGCTTCAACAGGTGAGATGTCTGTCTTGAACCTAAATCGTAGTTCGACGCCGGATTTTGGCGGTGCGAAATGCATTCCCGCACCGCGGCAACCATAGTCTCCGGATCTACCCGTGCAGCCTGCCGCACCGCATGTCCCGCAACCTGCTCACCACCCAGCGCCACGATGAAGAAAAGCCGGTCATGAAACAGACCCACTGGCGGGCCGTTCGCTGTCGATGTGGTAGCTGCCGAAGAATTGCGAATAGCGCGCTGAGTATTACCGATCCCACCGAACACCGACAGGCATTGCCGGCAAATGGTCCGCGCTACGAGGAAGGCGAATGGGCGCCGGCGCTACCAGCAGCGCGAATCGACAAGGATGATGCCGACGGCTGGAGGCTGGCGCGAATCAATCAGCGCGATTGACGTCAGTAATTCCGTAACTGCAGCCACCCCGGTGCGCAGGCCCGATGGCAACTGCACTGCATGCCTGTCGAAAGCTTGCGCCAACCAAGATCGCGCATTTGAATCAGGAAGGCGCTGCCACAAGCGCTGCCAGCAGCGCAGTCGTTCCGATGTCAGACCTCCTGACGCCGAGCATGTCGCCAAACAGGAAGTGATCGAAGATATGCAAGGCTGGAGCGGACGCTGACATGCAGCACAATCCCCAGACCGAACATGCCCGAGATACACGATGCCCATCATCGTGTCTTCCTTGACCCGGCTGTTGGCATTGAGGCCAGCCGGTGGCCACGGCGCAGAACAGGCCCGGCCAAAAGCTCCCACGCGCCCAACGGCACGCCGGCGAATAAAGGCCATGACGATGCCCGGCAGCACGGCGTGGCTCATGCGTCCGCCCCATCAGCGACCAAGCCCTTGAGAAACCATCAGGCTGCTCATCGCCGCATAGGCAGGGCATCCAGGAAAGGTGAATCCAGAAACTCAATTCGCAATACTTAGGCGTAGCGGAAACGATCGAATAAAAAAATCCAGCCAAAATCCTCAATGCCGCTCCCGCTTCAGGGCCTTTGCCACCGCCTTAGCGCGCTGGGCCCAACAATGCCGTGCTTGCGGTGCGAACAGAAGGCCAGTAGGGAACAGCCGGTTTGCAGCAAGACCTCACCGACGACGCCGGTTCGCGCCATCAAGGAAATAGCTCAGATAACCCCGACAACGAAGTGATCGATCCGATCGCCACGGCGATCACGAATCAGCTTGGGAACCGGTCGGGTGGAGCAGAAATAGGCCGTGGCGCCCGGCGTCAACCACCACGCCCATCACCAGAAAGGCCCAAACATCTGCCCATGGCGGCACAGTGGAGGCGGCGAGCAGGGTAAAGACACGATTTCAGCGGCGGTGGCGTGCAAGCCGATGGCTCTGGCATGGCTTCGTCAAAAAACACCAGCATCAAATCATTTCCAGATCACCGACAAAACCACGAGGGTAACAACGCCGATGATGATCAGCTGGTTTGTGTCAGGAGGGCGTGATCGCCCAGCACAATTGCCCACACGATGGTCTGCACATTGATCGGTTGTCGGCGAGATCGACACCATGAACAGCCCCCAGCGCGAAGAACGAAAACCAAAGATCAAATGCCGATGGTGGCATCCTCGCGCGGCCCGGGTATGCGACCGGATGGCGAGGCATGGCGGCTGCGGCAGTCCCTCCGTGCCAGAAACGCGCCGGCCGCAACGCAGGCCAAGCATATAGGCCCCCGGCGACACCCGGGCACGATTGAGTGCGAGAGCGCATCGCCGATCAGCGACCAGCCCTTGAGCATCAGGTAGCATGACAGAAATGCCTGCAGTCGCGCCGGTCAGCGCCCGACACCACACATGGCAATTGACCATGTAACCGTAGCTTGAAAGGTTCCAGGAGAAGGCTTCATGTGTCGCCAACCGTTTGGCCTTGCCAGTGCCCCGTGGTACCTGTGCCTTTGCGGCCTGCGCTCGGCTTCTCCGTAGATCACGAGGCCGCTCGTCATCGGTCAGGACCGTCACCCTGCCGCTGTCGTCATCAATCATGCAGTCGTCCTCCACCGAGAACGAATGCCGCAGCACCCGCCAAAAGGCTTTCTGCAGGTTTTGTTTGCGTGAACACCTCGCTGGGTCGGCCCTTCGGCCCAGAACGCGGGCCCCCCCCCCCCCCGGGTTGGGATCCCAAAAAAGCCCCCCCGCCCCAAAAAAAAACCCCGCGCGGGTCACAGAATTCCGGTACGCTTCCCGAGATTGTGGGTCGAGACCAGCTCACCCGCCTTCGGCGCGGAGATCCTTGGAGTCATCTGGATGATCTGTGTTCTCGGTGGTGACATCAACGCCTGTGAACGGCTCGTCGAGCAAGGATGACCGCGTGCCTCCTGGGCTAGCGCGCGGCAAGGAACACGCGCTTTCTGGCCGCGGAACAATTCGCCGATCTGGCGCTTGCGGAACGCGGTCCCATGATAGGCCCACTGCGTTCAGGACTCCACCGCCGCAACACGTCCTGCGGGCGGTCATCCGGAGGAAGTTCATGTGGCCGTAGCGGCCCATCATCACCACGTCTTCGACAGCACCGGAAAGACCCAGTCTAATTTCCTCGCTTGGCGGCACATAGCGACAAGATTGCGGGCGCAGAGCGTCCTTTAACGGACAGCCCAATGTGCTGATACTGGCCGCTGCCAGCGGCACAAATAAGCCCATCAGCGATTTGAACAAGGTGATTGCCGCTGCATTGATGGCCGAAAGCGCGGTGATCGAGCCCTCAGGGGACCGAGAATCTGCGCCATCAAGTGCCCGGTTGCCGGTTGCGGTTAAATCCACCGAGACGTCGCCGGACTCGAAGGCCAGTCCCATGTCAAGCATCGGTTTCAGCGGATGCGTGATGGTCAATGTTTTTTGCCGTCAGTCCCGTGACCTATGGTTTGAGAGGTGACTTTGAGCAAGATCAAGATAAGTCGGCACCGGCCTCGGGTGTCGAGAAAGCGAAATCCACATACAACACGCCGCCATAGGCGATGCCGTTCGCGTGCCACCTGCTGGGCAGTTTTGGCGAGACCGGCTTTCGGAAAAGAATCACCGGGGACGTCAATTGTCGCGGTCAGATCGATGATGACGGCGCACTGTTGTGGCGACCCTGCGGTCGGCGTTGATCGCGCCAGATCGAGGCCTCCTTGAGACCGAAATATCCTTGGCCAGAATAGGAAAAAGCCGCCTCGCCTTGGGTCACCAGCCAACGCTTCTCTTGGGGGAGTGCTTCGGATTGCCGCGCGGATCGGGCGCGAAGGTGGCGCGATTTCCGCCTTGTAACTCTCAAAACCATTTGCGGCATAGGCGCTCGCGTGTCCGGATCGGTTCCGACAGGGCGCGGACGATGTTGTCGATGTAGATGTTGGCGTTGCCTGGGCGACCATCCCAGCATGCGGGTTGGCCCCGCCTTCATAAGAGCCCTCGGCGATCAAATATCGGCTCGACGCCGTCGGACAGCACATAGGCTTTCACAATTGCCGAGATTTTTCAAGATAGCCGCTCAAACCAGGTTTCACCCCCAACGCCGTTCCACAGCACGACATTGGCGCCAAGGCCCGCGCTTGATATCGCCGGGCGTTGGCCGAAATTATGGATCTCGCGCCCTCCGCGAGTGATCGAGAACAACTCCGCTACTCGCACGCTATATTGCGGCCATATCGGCAAAAAAAACGGTGAACGACGTCCAGAACCGTTGAATCTGCCCGCCAGCGCCGGGATGCCGGCCAAAGCTGTAAGCGCGAAAAAGTCCAACAACCTGTAAAGAGGCCGCCATGCGTTTGCACTTCCTGCGCAATGGTTTGCAGTATGGCATCTATGCGTCATCTCAAACGTATTGTCAACTGCTTTTGCAATATCATTCGCAAAAAGACCGTGCATGCCGGTCCGTTCGAAAGACACCCCCGGCGTGCACGTAGCGCTGTTTGCAGTTGTAAGGCTCCGCAATCCCGTTCAGGCGTTCACCGAGCCGGGCCGTTGCGGTCCGATCAGATATTTGTCGAACAACGCAGCTGCCGGCGCCAGCGCCCGGGCGAGTGCCGACTGTTCTGCAGGATCTTGGGGACTTCGAGCCGCGCAGTCCATAATTCGGCTACGTCTTGCCCGGTCGCTGCGACCGATTTTCTCCCGGACTTCAACCAGCGCCGCCGTCAAATGATCACATGTTCGGAAATCGAATAATCGAGGCCGCGAGACGAATGGCCTGCGCCAGCCGCGAGCCACGATGGCGTCCATTCCTCGCCAGATCCTCAACAGCCTGCCAGTGATCCGGGCGCCTCCACAACGCGGGGGATCCGGCCCGCAGCTTGACAGCATGCGCTCGAGCAGCAATGATCGAAAGCCCGGTCGAGCAGTGACCGGCTTGCGTCAGGCGCGTGACCGCAACGGGCCAAGAGCGCGGCATTGCCGGTCGTCCCGAATAGATGCTGCCATTGAGCACCACCCGCCGCCGACAAAGGTCCGAATATAAATAACGATGTCGCTCAGCCGGGGTGTTTGCCGAAAACCAGCTCCGCCGCGCAGGCCGCCAGTGGCGTCATTCTGCAGATAGAACCGGCATGTGTGCAGATGCTGGCCATTCCGCCCGGAGATCGCAGAAACCGCGCCACTGGTCCATCTCCTCGCGTGCGCGCCACCTGTCGGTCCAGTCCCACAAACTGGAACGGGTCCCGCGATGCCAGGCCTGCGACCCCCGGTCACGCAAATCCCCTCGAGGCAGAAGCCTGCAGCTTCTGCTCTGATAACCGTCGCGGACGAAGACGAATGAATTGGCGGCGGTGCGCCACGGGTAGCTCTTTCCGCAAGGTGGCTTTGGGTTCCCGCCCAGAAAATTGATCAGGAATGAGTTTCGGCGCTGCGGCGGCCGAACCTCAGGCCAATGGAAAAAGGCCCCGTCCGGATGATCGACAGCGGCAACCGAAAGGCCTGGCCCGTACCTTGCCGAGAGCGGATGGCTCGCCATTGACAATCAGGTCTTCGGCCTCCAGCTCCCGAATGAATCACCGAGCCGGCGGGCCGACAAGACCCGTCATGCGGGCAAATATCGGTTTTGCCCAATTGCCATGGGCGTAGACAGACTGAGCACCAGGCGCTGGTTTATAGGCCGCCGCAAGCGCCGCTTCTGGTTTGAACCTCGGCATGGATTGGTCCGTTGAGGCGGGCGGTCCTCGCCGCCATTCGCATCTTGCGCACCTGTCAGTTCCTCCCGGCACCTTTGTCAAAAGCGCTCGTTTCCTTACTACAAAACAATGGGGCTAAAGACGAATCCCCCGTCAATTTAGTACACATAAGAATGATTTATTTATTGACAGGAAATGGCTGGGTTTCGGTGTTTTGTAATTGATGACGCGGAATCGAGCAGAGGTTTTTCGTCCACCGCGCATGCAGATGAACTGCGGCGAAGCACATTGCCCGGGAGATCAAGATGAAAATCTGTTTCCACAATTCAATGACCCGAGCGTTGCTCGCCGCCGCCGCTTTCGGCGTCATGGCGTCCGCAACCGCTTATGCAGCCAGCCACAGCGTTGGCTCCCCTGCCTGATCACCAAACCGACAAACCAACCCCGTTCTTCGTCAGATGAAGGAAAGGCGCGGAAGCCAAGGCCGCTGAACTCGCGTTTCGCTGAAGTCCTATGGCCGGCAAGGTTGAGGCGACCACGAAACCCCAGGGTCGCTGGCGATCTGAGACCTGCATCGCTGACGGGCCAAAGGGCATTCTGATCACTGCATCCGACACTGCCTCCATGCGTCTCCGCCGTCAAGCATGCGCGTGATGCCGGGTCTTGTCGTGATCGCGGCTTGATACCCGCCTTCGACCCGATCGACGCTGCTGACGCAAACTTTTGCCACCGACAACTCCGCGCAGGCGAACTGATCCGGAAAATGGCGCGCTGCGACGCTTGGGCGCGGAAGGCCGCCAATCGCAAGATCGGCATGCTGACTGGCCGCAGCAGCCCAACCGTTTGCGTGCTTTCGTGACGCAAGTGGCTTTCCTCACCGGCCTTTCGGTATCGACGTCAAGGAATCCCCGCAAGTGGGGTGATGAAGATGACGCCCGCATCGTCCGGCAACGACGTGTGGCCGGCAATGAAGAAGGTAGCCGCAAGGCGATGGAAACACCTTCTTGCCAAAGACCCGGTATGATCAACGTGGTCTACACCATTCAATGAACCAGCCGCTGCTGGCGCCTATGAGGCGAATCAAGGCCCAATCGGCCGTGAAGGCGACGTGGCTGATCGTCTCCGTCGATGGCGGCTGCCCGGCGTGGCCAACGTCAGGACGGCATCATGCGCGGCCACCTCGCAGCAGTATCCGTTGCTGATGGCGTCGCTCGGCATTGAAGCCATTGCGTGCCTGGCACAAGGACTGGCATACCAAGCCGGGCCCCGACCGAAGGCAAAGGCCTCTTCGAACCGGCCGTGGGCGCTTGTCACCCGACAAGCCTGTTTGACCGGCGTTGAGTCGATCTCGGTCGCCGAAGCCAATGGCACCCGCTGCTGGGTTGATTGCCCTCCTTATCGGCGACAGTCAGT
>Ga0163217_1011484_pt1 | contig 15007 bp, 8 predicted proteins | sample SynspAceP_FD_185933 | JGI IMG/M metagenome (GOLD analysis project Ga0163217, IMG submission 185933) | Saline lake microbial communities from Ace Lake in Antarctica - Synechococcus sp. Ace-P (PacBio error correction) | ecosystem: Environmental > Aquatic > Non-marine Saline and Alkaline > Saline ...
AAAGGGGGAAAAAAGAGAAGAATCGATTTTTTTTTTTTTCCCCCCGAAAAAATCCCCCCCCCTGGGAATTTTTTTTTTCCCTTCCAAATACGCCCCTAAAAACTGAACCCCCTCCAAATCTTTGGTGGGAATTAAAATCGGGACCCTTGTTTTTTTTGGGTAACCTCTTTTTGGTTATGTCCTTCAAACAATGGTCCCTTTTTTTCTGTGGCAAGGTAGGTAAATAAAATAGTTCCCTTTTTGGGCGTGCCCCCGTCTGAAAAAAAAGCCCGGGGGTCGGGCTTATCCGCTCTTATCGGCTTCCCCCGGGGGATAACTATCCGGGTTTTCGCCGAATACCGCTGCTTATCCCTCACGCGTTTTTCAAGGAAACATCCTCCTCAAAGCCAGGCACAAAGATAAGTAAAGAAAAACCCTTTTAAGGGGGTCCCGGAATCAGAAAAAAGGAAGCCTCATAAGTGAGAAATCCGAAGTAAACCTTGCCCTTGCCGATAGGTAATTGAAAAGCTTAAAAAGAACGGAAAAGCAACAGGAAAATTTGAATTTCTGGAGTCTATTGCATCGAAATTATTTTAACGAATAGTGAATGCTTTCGACCACTCGCCTATTGGTTTCAAAAAACTCCAAATCCTGGCCAGTTTGCTGACATCAACGAGTTGCTGTAGCCTTAGAGCTTTAGCAAAAAATAATCCCATATTTCATAGCAGTCATTTTCCCCCTTTCAAAACCTTCCGCTCCCCGGGCCTTCTCAGGATTCGAGCGATGGTTTTTAGCTGCGAACAATTGATTATTTTCCCATCCGATGCCAAAAAATCTCATTTTTCTTAAAACTGTAACTCGACGAGTTGGCAAGGAATCATGCCAATCTGCACAGTAGTCCAAAATAAACGAAGCCAATCCCCGAAATTTCCGAAGACTTTTCTGGGCTGTAGAAAGCGAAGAATAGTAAGCAATTCTTTTCCCCCCCTTTTTCGATTGGCTCCTGAAATACTGATCAGCGGTAGTATAACCCAAGGCCCTGATGAATCGCCTTTCTGCTAAAGCTCGACTAATCCCGACCGATTTTTCCCATCTTCAAATGGGTGAATACTTTTCAAAAATACAAATAGGCTTATTCCCTGCTCTGAGAATTGGATTGGAGGATCACTTTTGGACCGTCAGGCCTTTGTCTCAATTAAACCATTGAAAATAAAAAATGTCTGCTCAAGATAGTTCGGATGCAAAAGTTGCCAGCACACTGACCATCAATTTTAGGCGATTCCCCAAAACTCCCAAATTGTTAAACTCATGAGCCGGAGTATTCGATTTATTCGGCTCAAAAAAATATCATATAAATTGAAGTCGAATAAGGCGCTTAATCCGGCTCAATGGGATGAATTTCCGCCTCCGATTTATCATTTCCAGAAGCTTTATCACCCTTTTCTAAAGTAAAATAAGAAATTTTTTATTTTACTTTCGTTGCTAATAATAGAATCGAAGAACCCAATCAAGTTCCCCCTTTTACGCTACCCCTGCGGAGCAATCCTCCCCAATCGCCTTGTCAAAGCTGCCATTGACGCGGAGCGGATGAGTAATTCAGCATATGACCTACCATTGCCCAACGAGCATTTTGTAATCGCCTTGGGCTGAAGACTGGTGCAGGATTATTGATTACCGGGAAATGTAAATGATTGATAAGCAGCACATGGAATCTGCCGGTAAATGTGTATTTTCGGAGATGAGGCCATGCTCCAAAAATTAAAAATGGGCAGCCGCTGGGAAAAGAAATGGGAATCAGTTTTTTGGTACAGATTTTCCATTCCGGAGGCAGACCAATCGATTTTGTAAATCCGAGTCCTAAAGCTCCCTCAGAAGTTCAACTAAATAAAATCGGATTATTTGGAAAGCCAAAAAGCAATGTCCGGAAGCCGATATTCAGCAGGGTGATTTTCCTGGCTTTCGCAAAGCTGCAAAAAATCGCCAAAACAGCTGGGTTTACAGGAAATTCCAGATCCATTCGCTCAATGGTTTATTTACTCAGCAGTTCCTATCTCTCGTACCAACCTTCGTGACTGATCAATGGGGAGGTAGCCTGAAAACCGAAGTCGACTATTACTCAATATTGTAGAAGAATGTAGAGAAAGAACTTGGCGAGACTTCCCCATCTCGGTTAAGTTTAAACTCCTCCGATTTTCAGCGGAGTGGATTTACCGAGCTGATTCACTTCAAAGTGGTCCACAATGTTAGCAGAAGCAGGAATAAGACTTACTGGAAATTTCAGGAGGCCACGTATGACGAAGGCCTGCTTTTTTTTTTCCTAGGAAGATGAGGAGAAAGTGAAAAAGGAAAAGTACCAAAAGAAGAGAAGCTTTATTTTCCTTGGATTTTGGGCGGAAAAAAGGTAAAGAAATCAAGTCAAGTTCCTCTGATGAATCACGGGGGATTTCGATCCTTTGGATTTTTGTAACGAAGTCCTACGGCTAGTTGAATGTGATCTAATCGGAAATGGAAGGCCATTTATCAGCACCATAAGATTCCTATAAAAGGATTTTTTTGAAAGAGAAGTTCCGTATTTAGACAATCCTCCAATTCGCACAGTTTTCAAGTCTTCGAAGATTCTGCGGGAAGGAGCTTTATTATGCAGACAGCTAATCAATCTAGCCGAAGGAAAAGGCGCTTAGAAAAATCTTAATCCCAATTGGCCTGCTCGATGTTTAATGGTATCCATGAATTCAAAAAAGCCAGGCAAAAGAAAAAACCGTTGAGATGCACCAACAGTTTTTCAAATAAATACTAACATGTTACTGATTTCTTCATCGTCAACCCGAACATCAACATCGAGCAATTAAAATTTCACCTTTGTTTCCATCTTTGCTCCAGCCTCTCATAAGCCTACTGAAGTGGAAATCAACCTTTTTTCAAATCACTCAAGGCACGCATGTAACTCATCATGTCCACAATCGTGGAGTCCCCCATTTGGCAGAATTACATCTCCTTTCATCAACCCTAGGCAGCCTGTGCTGGCTTATCTTCAGACACTCCATCCTATTCGCATACCTTCCCATCGAAGCAAATAATCCGAAACTACCCAAGTGAAACAGTGAAGCGAGGAGAATCTCCATTAACTATCCTTGGTCTTCGTAAGGCTAATTTCGGGCTCTGAATCCCACACATGAAACTACCGCAATCGATCATGTATTTCAACGACAAACAAAAGAACCGTCATAATTGATCAAGTGCAGAAATCAATCCGAAAGGAGATGATAATCGCTATGCTGTCCAGGTTAAAAAAGTGTAAAACAGGTAAAGTCTTGTAGGTAAAAAGAGGTGTGATCATGAAGGGCCGACGCCGATCAGAAGTTACCAACTTCAAAACATATCAGCATTGACCAGATCCAAAGCAAGGCTAACAAAGATGGCTGGTCCCAACACCATTGATTGGCGAGTGTCTTCTCTTCATTCATTCTTTCCCCCACCAATGTCCAGTATTGATCATGATATAGTTCACTGTAGAAAGCTCAAATGGTTGGATTTTTACAAATAATTGGAACCCCAAGTCCATTTTTTCTTCCTGAAAAAAGCAATAAATAGGAAAGTTGGAGGAGTGTTTTTTTTCATGCCTTCAATAGTTTTAGCCCAAAGCGACCAATGCGCCAGTCCCTGAGCATTGTCATCTGCTCCATTGTGATTGCGATCTCCTCGGTGAGCGAACTTTGGCCTCCCATTGCCTAAGTGGTCGAAATGGGCTCCTATTACGAATCGTATTCTAGATTTTAATTATCAATAAATCCGATGACATTTCTTCCGGTCACGCCTTCGCCATCTTGTTCCGCAATAACTGCTTCTTCATGCGATTGGTGGTTTAAAACCTAAAAAGGCTTGGAAAAAACCCTTCTGTCCCTTTTGGCTCCAAACCCGGACTTCTTGAACTCGCTCGCTAGATAGTCTGCAGCTTTCTGCTCGCCTCAGTACCAAATTGCTCGTTCCCCCTAGGTCGTCTGCTGCAAAAATATAACATCAGCCTTTAAGCCTCTAGTAAACTTTTGGATCCGCGGCGTAACAGTATCGCAAACTCCATGTGAAGAAGGCAAATACAAGTAAAATGGAGGGTATACTTCGATTTTTGTTCATCACTTGAAGTTGGTTTCAGCTCAAAGATAATAATTGGTATCTCGTAAACTCGCAAATTTAACTTCTTATAATAAAGAAATGAGAGCACATTGATTATTTTGGCCCTTTTTGCATTTTGCTTGCAACCCCAAATCAGAAACAATGTGAAAATCAAGAACCAACCGCTCACTCGGCGTCTGATTCACTTCTTCTTCAACCAAGAAGAGATGAAGGTTATCTGAAAAACACTAAAGCAAATCACTTTTTGGAACGGTAATAATGCCTGAGCATAATGGTTCAGTTGACGATTCACATGCTGGTTTTCAAAAAACGGATTAAAATGCAAGTTGGGCAATGAATGCGATCAAATTTTCTTAATACCACTTGGGAAATATGATGATTTGAAAAATAATACTGTCCGAAGGCGCTTTTTGAGTAGCGGGCCTAGGAAGAACCAAACTTGTTCATACTTTTTATCAGACAACAAAACGATCGTCTACGCATCCACACATTTGGGGAGATGAGAATTGTCCTGCAGTCCCGAAGAAGACAAGAACTGACGGCAAAATGATGTAATGGCCGATCTATGATTCCTTTGATATTTTTCACCAGCGGATTTAGATGGAAATATCTTAAAATCAGAGCTGACTAATGAGCCAGGCTAGATGCAGAAGCACGGTCTCACCAAAAGGGAGATAAAATAGTGTTCACCTCCTTGAGACGGTGATTTGGAGCTCTTAATTAACGCATGAATATTGGATGGTACGCGGATGTTGAAGCAGATCAACTACAGATCTAGGATATGACCGGAAGGAGCTTGCTTTTTTCCCCGGATGGATCAAAGCTAATCTTGGAAGAGCATCCAGACCAATCAAGTGATGAAGAGGTGAATGATCTACAAAGATTTACTGGCTGATGGATGTGGTGATGCCAACCAGCATGGAATTATACATCGCCAAATGGCTGAATGGTTCTGAATTTAAAAAAATTAACTGAATTTAAGGAAAATGCAAACTGGGCTCGTTCTTTTCAATCCATCCAGGTGAGAAGAAATCATTTTCGCTCGGAAAATCATCAAAAACGGAAAGGGGCTATCCTTTCAATCTATTATGAAATCATCTGGATGGTACAGGCCTTGACAAAAATCACCAATGACGGTACACTTTGATGCTTTCCCTGTCTTCTCAAACGATGGCAAGCACTTGGTTTTTTCTTCAAACAGAAATAATGGCGGAACCCCGTGATAGCCAATCTATTTGTAGCAGAAATGGATTGGGAATTAATCGGCTGATTTTAATCAAGTTAAAAAATGAATGAATCAAATGCTTTTTTATCTTTGACTCAATAATAATTACCATTACATCAACCTGACTTATTAAAAACTTATGAAACTTAAATCAACTTTACGCTTGCATTGCAATCGCTATTATTCAGCATCTTAAAGCTTTACCCGCTCAAATGCGGTGGAAAAAAAGAAGCAAACCAACGAAGAGGCCAGAAACAGAAGAGTTTGCAGAGCATCCAGCAGCAGCTGAAGCGGGGATCATCCAGCAAGCAGCTGAACCAGCACAGAGCAACCGGCTAAGTTAAATAACCGACGATGCACAAAATAAAAAGGCTTGTTTTCACAGCCTTTTTTTTATGCTTTAACCTTCCCCGCTGAAAAGGAAAAAACTTGGAGCTGACTTTGATCTCTTTGCCTTCATTTTCCAGGTAAGGGTACGCTAAGAAAATTGATAAGGTTCGCAGCTTCTGGTCCCGGAGTAAGTTTCAATCTCTGCCGCGACCTCACGTTCAATCCGATTGGCTGGGTGTCTCCCAAAATAATACGTAGCCAGGCCGCATACTTATTTCCCTCACTGATATCTAACAGGCCACCACTTACCATCCGCATAAAACTCAGCCCAGCATGGTAACCCATCAATTCTGTCCCGCCTTCATTGCGAATCCGAAGGGATCGACGCCCCGATGGCAACAAACCTGGCAGGAATCCCTACAAGATTCTCGCCATAAAAAGAGATTAAAAAAGAATGAAAAACTCAGTACAGTTTGCCTGTTTTGGAGTCACAGGCATAATTAGAGTCTCCATTTTCCGTAGTCCGCCAACTTCATATAACGGCATATTGGTCGATCACGTAGTCGTATTAGAGTTTTCCGCCTTGAATCAATGCGATTTCATTGGATTTTGCTCCCTAGTTCTTGCCTTAGCTATCTCCTCAAATCTTCCTCCCCGTGGGCATTAGTTTTGGTTGAAAGGCTAATAAAGTGACTTATCCGGCAAACGGGCGCATCATTGGGTCCTTTTTCTTACGTTTTAACCGCGTAGGTGAGGTGAAATTTCCTCTCACGAATCTCCTGGCCCAGTTTCCAATAACAAAAGTGTAATTCCCCATAATTTCCAATCTTTTATTCTTTAGCACCCTTTGGAACTGAAGAATCCCAAAGGGCTACTTCTTGAAATGCAATCTGATTTCGGCTATGGGAATCCACATTCTTGCGGGAACCTTCTAATTGTGGAATTTGAGCTGTGTATAGAAATTCAAACCTCCATCGCTTCCTTCCACGAAAGCCCAAAAGATTTATTATTTGATCTTCCGAGGGCAACTCTAACCAATTTTATCTTCCTTATTTTGCTTCCAAGAGATAGAATGGCTTCCCGTTCAATTTATGAAAACTGGTGGTCCGAAGGTCACAATCCATTCCTCCGGTTCTTCCCTCCATGAAAAAATCTACATCAATAGACTCCTCCAACTTTCGCAACCAATCCACACAGGCAAAATGGCTCTTGGGGGCCAAGTTTGAAAGATATTCGGTATGGACTCCGGACCAGCTTCATTTTCATAATCATGATTTTCATCCTTCACTGGAAAGAACCCGTCATTCTTTTCGGTTGATCAGCGATAAAAGCTTTGATACCTTCTTCTATTTGGGAGAATACAACTTTGAGTAGGTACTTCTTGATTGACTGCCAAGTTCTTCTGCTTGCTTATTTTGACTGCAAGAAAAACGTAAGAACGAAAGCGCAAGAAAAAGGCTGAAAAATGAAATTGGATTTAATTTTCTCATGCCTGATTTTACAGCTGTTTGCGACCTATGTCCATATAATGGACATGATTTTCCCTGAATAATTCAAAATTTTTAAGTTGGTAAGATCTAATAAAATTGAAACATTGTCTTCCAAACTTGCATTTTAACAAGAACACTTAACTTTTTCAAATTTGATTCCTAAATGATTTTTGCTTTATTGTAGCTAACCAACAATCAACATATGAATCTTACACCACTAATTTTTTTTTTTTTACCACTTTTGATTACGCTTCTTTTTAGGTTTACTAAAATCTATTTTGGAGGAAGATACGAAAGCATGGGAAGGTGTTTTTTCCTATTTGCCACATATCAATACAGTCCCTTGATTAATTTGCGGATTTAACTTGGTGGTCTTCTGGTCTTAACACAAATCGGAAAAATAACTTTTGCTCAAGCAAATGATATCAATCAGGAGGATAATTTAAAAAACAACGAAAAGTCTATACACAAATGCGAACGTACTCGAGAAGGTCGCAAAATCATAATTGTTGTTTCTCGGGAATAGGCCTTATTCTAATCTCATTTGATGTCGATAAGGCAGATTGGAGTAGGACTTTTGCATGCTGCTGGAGTGGGCCGGAATTAATCATTGGTTTTTCGGCACAAAAGCTATCGGTACGCTGATCGGCTGGTCGTACCAAATTGCCATTACCCAACCTTTTTCGATTGGAGATGCGGTTGGTCCGTTGAGGGCGAATGGGGATGGATTGGAGGAGATTAATTTGAATTATGTGGTAGTTTTCCGGCCTTTGGGATCTAGCGCCGCTTGATTTGCCTTCGACTTAACTTTTTTGGAAAAGCCCTTTCAAAATTGGAACTAGACCTCATCAGCATTAATTGGGTTCGGTTTTATCGCATACGGATTACACGATTTCCTTTGATGGCAACTAACGAGCTGAGCTTGAACAGAATTTTAGAATTTGACTGACCTTTGGGAGCAAAAAAGTAAAGGTGCTACAAGTGACTGATGCAAAAAGAAATTCCACCGGTAGAATCAAAGAATTCTAGTCTCGGCTTAAAAACCTCCCCCCACCGGCTTGGGATCTTCGGGTATATGTAAACGGGAAAAATGGTAGAGTTTATTCAAAAAATCCGATCCTGAGAAGCTTACCGAAAACTCGAATTAATCCTTACTTATCAAAAAAAAATGGTCTAATTACTATCGCTCTTACGAAAATACATCAGGATTTCTAACCTTCTATTTTTTTAGTCGGGCGATTTTGGTCCCTCGGGGTTTCAAACACAAATCCTGCTTGTACACGAGTCTATACCTGAGTTCGTAGAATGGGACAACTGACTTTTCCCTGAACACAGAAACCAGATTGAAATTCTATCTGGCGGTTTTACAGTATCTCCCCGATGTCAAATAGAATTGCCCGTGGACTAGGTGGGATTTTATGGTAGGGTTTTTGTGGTTTGGGTTTGGGCGGGGTTGTTGGGCCTGGTTTATTTGATTGGGGTTCTGTTCGGATGATTCTTGGTTTTCCTGTGGCAGAGTTGTGTTTCTTATAATGGTTGTAGAGGATTTTGTTTTGGGGAGGGTGGTGGTGATTGTGTATTTGTAGGTGGGTTTAGATTTTTTTTTCTGGTGGTATTAATTGGTTTTGGTCGTTAGGATGTTTTTTTGTCTTTTTTTTTCGGTAGATTCCGTCAGATGCCGGTGGGGGAGTTTTTTAGCCGGAAGCCTCGTTCTTGGCTTCTAGCGGTGCTTTTTTGCATCGTCCATTGGAGGCCCTTTACTTTTTTGTCCCAGGTCAGTCATTTTCCTTTCTGTCCCGCTCCCTCGTGTGCATCCCCGGATCGGTCGTACCGTTATGGACTACCGCACCATATTCTGATGGATCTGTCTTTTGGAGGGCTTTTCCCCGTCAGTCGCAGGCACCTCCGCGGCGCTGTCCCCAGCCGGACTCCCATCACTTCCACTTCTCTCCTCGATCCATCCCTTCGCCCTCACGCCCCGCACTCTTCCTGAGGTTGGGTATGGCATTTGTACGCCAGCGATCACGCGTAAACCGAATAAGCTTTTTGTGCGAACAAAGATATTCCCGGCCACTCGCAGATGCAAAAAGTCCTAACTCCAATTCTGCCTAAATCCGACTCATGAAGATTAGATAAGGCCTATTGAAGAACAACATTTAATGATTTTGCGACCTCTCGAGTACGTTTGATTTGTGTATAGACTTTTTCGTGCTTTTAAATTATCTCCTGTTGATAATCAATATTGCTTGAGCAAAAGTATTTTTCCGATTTTTGTTAAGACCAGAAGACAACAAGTAAATCGCAAATAATCAGGAATGTATTGATAGTGGCAAATAGGAAAAAAACCTTCCCATGCTTTTCGTATCTCTCCAAAATAGATTTTTAGTAAATCTAAAAGAAGCGTAATCAAAAAGGTGGAAAATTAGTCTGGTGTAAGATTCATAGGTTGATTTGTGGTTTAGCTCAATAAAGCAAAAATCCATTTTTAAGGGAAATCAAATTTGAAAAAAGTAAGTGGTTCTTGTAAATGAAGGTTTTGAAGAGGCAATGTTCAATTTTAATTAAGATCTACCAACTTAAAATTTAGAATTATTAGGAAAATATGTCCATATATGACATGTCGCAAACGTGTAAATCCAGGCATGAGAAAATTAATCAATTTCATTTCAGCTTTTCTTGCAGCTTTCGTCTTACTTTTTCTTGGCGTCAAGAAGTAGCAACAGGAAGACTTGGCAGTAATCAGAAGTACTACTCTAAGTTAGTATCTCCCAAATTAGAAGAATGGTATCAAAGCTTTTATCGGCTGATCAAACGAAAAGAATGACGTCTTTCGTGAGGAGAATCATGATAATGAAATGAAGCTGGTCCGAGTCCATACCGAATATCCTTTCAAACTTTGGCCCCAAGAGCATTTGCCACTGTTGGATTTGTTTGAATAGAAAGTGAGATGTCTATATGTAATTTTTCATGGAGGGGAGAACCGGGAGGATGGATTGACCCTCGACCACAGTTAATAATTGAACGGGAAAGCCATTCTACTTCTTGGAAGCCAAATAAGGGGAAGGATAAAAAATTGGTGTTAGGAGTTTGCCCTCGAGAATCAAATATAAATCTTTTTTGGGCGTCGTGGAAGGAAGCGATGAGTTTGAATTCTACTACCAGCTCAAATTCCACATTAGGAAGGTCCCGCAAGATTGGGATCCCAATAGCCGAATCAGATGCATTTTCAAGAAGTGCCCTTTGGAGTCGTCAGTCAAAGGTGCTAAAAGAATAAAAAGTGGAACTTATGGAAATACACTTTTGTTTATGGACTGGGCAGAGAATCGGGAGAGGAATTTCCAACTCACCTACGCGGTAAAACGTAATGAAAAAGGACCATATGATGCGCCGTTGCCGGATAGTTCACTTTATCTAGCCTCACAAACAATGCACGGGAGGAAGATTTGTAGGAGATGCTAAGGAAGAACTAGGGAGCAAAATCAATGATCGCATTTGATTCAAGCGCGAACTCTAATACGACTACGTGATCGACAATAAATGCGTTATATGAAGTTTGGGACTACGGAAATGGAGACTCTAATTATGCTGTGACTCAAAAGGCAACTGTACTGAGTTTCATTCTTTTTTTCATCTCTTTGGCGAGATTCTGTAGGGGATTCCTGCAGGTTTGCCATCGGGGGCGTCGATCTTCGGATCGGGCAATGAAGGCGGAATTGAGGTTACATTGCTGGGGCTTGAGCTTTTATGCGGATGGTATGGTGCCTGGTAGATATCATGAGGGAATAGTATGCGGCTCTGGCTACGTATTATTTTGGGAGACACCAGCCCAGATGGATTGAACTGAGTTCGCGGCAGAGATTTGGAAACTTATCGGGACCCAGAAAGATGGACCTATCAATTTTTCTAGCGTACCTTACTGGAATTGCAGGCAAGAGATCAAAGTCAGCTCCAAGTTTCTTTCAGCGGAAGGTTAAAGGCTAAAAAAGGCTGTGAAAAACAGCCTTTTTTATTTTGTGATCGTCGGTTTATTTACTTGCCGGGTGCTCTGTGCTGTCAGTGCTGCTGGATGTTCCCGCCTTCAGCTGCCTGCTGGATGCTGCTGGCAGCTTCTTCTGTTTTGCTCTTCGTTGTTTGCTGTTTTTATTTCCCACGGGCATGAGGTAAGCTAAATGCTGAAATAAATAGGGATTGCAAATGCAGCAGTAAGGTTGAACATTTAATTTTTTTCATAGTTTTTTAATTAAGTCGGTGATGTTAAGGTAATTATTATGAGTCCAAAGGATAAAAAGCATTTGATTCATTCACTTTTTTAACTTTGATTAAATCTGCCGAATTAATCCAATCCATTCTGCTACAATAGATTTGGTATCACGGGTTTCCGCATTATTTCTGTTTGAAGAAAAACCAAGTGCTTGCCATCGTTGGTGAGAAGACAGGGAAAGCTCAAATGTACCGTCATTGGTGATTTTTGGTCAAGCCTGTACATCCAGATTGATCATGATTAGATTGAAAGGATAGCCCGCTTTCCGTTTGAAATGATTCGAAGCGAAAAGATCTTCTACTGTATGGAATGAAAAGAGAGCCCAGTTTGCTTTTTTCTCTAAATCAGTTAATTTTTTATATTCCCAAAGAAAAACCCCCATCAGCATTGCGCTGTATAATTCCATGCTGGGTTGGCATCACAATCCATCAGCCAGTAAATTTTTGTAGGATTTCAACTCTTATCACTTGTTGGTCTGGATGCTCTGTCCAGATTGCTTTGATCCATCGGGGAAAAGAAAGCTCTCGTCATTCCTAGGATCTGTAGTGATCGCTTCACATCCCGACATCATATTCATGGTATAAGCTCCACACCCGTTCTCAAGGAGGTGAAACTATTTTATCTCCTTTGGTGAAGACGGTGCTTCTGCATCATAGCCTGGCTTCATTTAGTCAGCTTGATTTAAGATATTTCATCTAGATCCGCTGTGAAATATCAAAGGAATCATTAGATCGGCATAATATTTGCCGGTCCAGTTCTGGGCTCTTGGACTGCAGGACAATTCTCTCATTCCAGAATGTTGTGATCGTAGACGATCGTTTGTTGTGCTGATAAAAAGTATCACACACTCGCTCTACTCTCACTAGGGGCCTGTACTCAAGCGCTTCGAGTATTTTTTTCAATATCAGTTTCCCAAGTGGTAATAGAATCTGAATCGCATCATTGCCGCCAATTGCAGTAATCGATTGAAACCAGCATGGATGTCAAATGACATAGCTTCAGCATTATTACCGCCAAAAGTGTTTGGCTTTTATGTTTTTCAGATACTTCATCTCTTTCTGGTTGAAGAAAGAAGTGAATAGACGCGGTGAGCGGTTTTGGTTCTTTTTTCAATTGTTTCTGATTTGGGGTTGCAAGCAAAAGTTGCAAAAAGGGGCTAAAATAATCAGTGCTGCTTCATTCTTTATTATAAGGGAGTTTAAATTTGCAGTAAACGGGAAGTACATTATTATCTTTGGAGGCTGAAACCACTCAGTTAATGCATCAAAATCGAGTATACCCTCAATTTTACTTGTATTTGCCATTCTTCACCTGGAGTTTGCGATCTGTACGACGGATCAAAGTTTACTAAGAAGGCTTAAAGGCTGAATTTTATAATTTTTTGCAGCAGACGACCTAGGGGGAGAGATTGGTACTGAAGGGCGAGCAGAAAGCTGCAGACTATCTAGGCCGAGCGTTCAAGAAGTCCGGTTTGGAGCCAAAAGGAACAGAAAGGGTTTTCCAGCCCTTTTACGGTTTCTAAACCAACCAATCGCATGAAAGAGCAGTTATTGGAACAGTGGCGAAGGGTGACGGAAGAAATGTAATCGGATTTATTGGATAATATTAGAAATACGATCGTAATAGGAGCCATTTCGACACTTAGGAATGGGAGGCAGAAGTTCGCTTCACCGAGGAGATTCGGCAAATTCACAATGGAGGGCAGATGCAATGGTTCCAGGGACTGCAGCATTGGGTCCTGCATAAAACTATTGGAAGGCATGAAAAACTCCCAACTCCTATTTATTGGTTTTTCAGGAGAAGAAATATTGGACTTTGGGTTCCAATTATTTGTAAAAATCAAACCCATTGAGCTTTCTACAGTGAACTATATGATCAATATGGACATGGTGAAATGAATGAAGAGAAGACACTGCGCATCAATGGTGTTTGGGACCGCCTCTTTGTTGCCTGCTTTGGGGATCTTGGTCAATGCTGATAGTTTGAAGTTGTAGCTTCTGAATCCGGGCGTCGGGCCTTCTGGATCACACCTCTTTTTACCTACAGATTTACTGTTTTTACACTTTTTTACCGACAGCATAGGCGATTTATATCGGTCCTTCGATGATTCTGAATTTGATCAATTTTGAGGTCTTTGTTTGTCGTGAAAATACATTGATAGATTGTAGGTCAGTTTGGATTCAAGAGCGAAATTTAGCCTTTACGAGCAGGATAGTATGGAGGATTCTCCTCGCTTCATGTTTCAGCTTGGCGTAGTTCCGGATTATTTGTTCGGTGGGAAGGTTATGCGAATAGATGGAGTGTCTGAAGATAGCCAGCACAGCGCTGGGTTGGATGCAAGGGAGATGTAATTTGCAAATGGGGGACTCCACGATTGTGACATGCATGAGTTACATGCGTGCCTGAGTGGATTTTGAAAATGGTGATTCCACTTGCAGTAGCTTATGCGAGAGGCTGGAGCAAAGATGGAACAAAGTGAATTTTAATTGTCCGATGTTTGATGTCGGTGACCGGGCGAAGAATGTACATGTTAGTATTTTTTGACAAAACTGTTGGGGTGCAATCTCAACGGTTTTTCTTTTGCTGGCTTTTTTGATTCATGATTACATAAACATCGAGCAGGCAATTGGATTAGAATTTTCCTGAAGGCTTTTCCTTCGGCTGATTGGATTAGGCCCTGTCTGGCTAAAAGCCTCCTTCCGCGAATCTTTCGAAGACTTGAACCTGTCGAATTGGAGGATTGTCTAAATACGGGAACTTCTTTTTCAAAATCCTTTTTATAGAATCTATGGTGTGGGATAATGGCTTCCCCATTCCGATTAGATCACCATTCCACTAGCCGGTAAGGACTTTCGGGTTACAAAAATCAAAGATCGGGAAACTCCCCGTGATCATCAAGGACATTGACTGATTTCCTTACCTTTTCGGGCAAATCCACGAATAGCTTCTGGCTTCTTTTGGGTACTTTCCTTTTTCACTTCTCCATCTCCTAGGAAAAAGGCAGCTTCTCATACGTGCTCTGAAATTTCCATAAGTCTATTCTGCTTCTGCCTAAATTGTGACCAATTGGAGGAATCAGCTTCGTAATCCCCTCGCTGAAAATCGAAGGAGTTTACTTAAAACGAGATGGGAAGTCGCCAAGTTCTTCTCTACATTCTTCTACAATATTGGAGTAATGTCGATTCGTTTTTTCAGCTCTCACCCATTGGTCAGTCCGAAGGTGGTAACGAGGAGATAGAATTCGCTGAGTAAATAACCATGAAGCAGAATGGATTGAATTCCTGTAAAACCAGCTGTTTTGGCGCAGTTTTTTGAGCTTTGGGCAAAGCAGAAATCACCTGCTGATATCGGGCTTCCGACATTGCTTTTGGCTTTCCAAATGAATCGAATTTATTTAGTTGAAACTTTTCTGAGGGAGTTAGACTCGGATTTACAAATCGATTGGTCTGCCTCCCGGATGAAGAAAAATCTGTACGCCAAAACTGATTCCCATTTTCCTTTTCCAAGCGGCTGGCATTTTTTTTAATTTTGGGAGCATGGCCTATCTCGCGAATACACATTACGCGGCAAGATTCCATGTGCTGCTTATCA
>Ga0163217_1077920_pt1 | contig 15007 bp, 10 predicted proteins | sample SynspAceP_FD_185933 | JGI IMG/M metagenome (GOLD analysis project Ga0163217, IMG submission 185933) | Saline lake microbial communities from Ace Lake in Antarctica - Synechococcus sp. Ace-P (PacBio error correction) | ecosystem: Environmental > Aquatic > Non-marine Saline and Alkaline > Saline ...
GCCGCATTGAGCAGAACTCCGCTCTTCCTTTACCACGCAGGAGAGTTGCGATTTGTAGATTGCGATAGTCGATTCTCTGGGCACCACAGAGAATGCCGACTTGGTAAAAGTATCCAAGTTGGATGGATTTAATGGGCTTGAACAAAGACAAGCTGAGCAAGGCAATTGCCCTTTACTGTCCATTACGTAATATGATTGATTACCGAGAAATCAAATTTTTCTTTTTGCACATGAGCACACTACCCGACAACCCAAACGTCGTTTGCCAAAGGAATCCTTGATCATGTAGTCTGACTCGCACGTAAGGTCCGCATGACGCAGATGTGCACGAAATCAATAATCTAGTGCCCATCAGTCCATTCGCTCATAGTACCCAGCTCCCATCATGTTACAAACAATCCGGTGACATAGCTCCGCGTCGGCCGGTACTTGATGACTTGCATCACGATACCCCGAATCTACTTTTGGTAGGCTCAACGATCTTCTGTCCAGTAAAGCAGTGTCTTTGATCCATACGCCTGATAGTCCCGGCGCTCCCACGAATCGTGTCCGTTCAAAGTATTGCCTAACACCACCTTGCCGGAACGACCAGAACTTGCGCTTGAAAAAAGTGATGTCAGTTCCGGTGACTTCCGCTGTCTACGCTACTGCATGCCCGATTCCAGCCCGAGTCAGCAGTCTCTCCGAGATATGTCCAGTAGTCGGAAGCTTGATCGTTTCCATGACCATCGACCGCCTCCCTCACGGACTGGCAAAAAATTGAATATCAGCTAAGTTCCCCAGCTGGAGGGTAAAGAGCTTTTTGGGTTAACTTCAAATTTCATTCTCAAAATAATAGGTGAGTTCTAGAATCGATTTGGGATTGGGCTTTTTTCCTGGGGATGGAAAAAAGTAAAAAACTGAGTTCTCCCATTTACGTTGAAGGGGAAATTTCCTGACTGTACCAATTGTGCTTCCCCAGCTTTACCTTACTCAATTGTTTTTTTTTTTTTCCCGATAAAGCTTTTCCCTCGCTATCCACTACGACCAGATCAGCAACGATAAGTCACTTTTCCACCTGCCGATCGATGCCGTATACGATTTTTGGTAGCAAAAATGAATCCTCCAAGCACCAATCGACCACATTGAATCGATCCAGTGAAGAAATAATCGTCTTCCAAAATTCTCATCCAAGCAGTATAGGCCTTAATTTGATATATTCAGCTTTCCAAAAGCGGAAAGTCCAAAAATCACCCTTTCCCATCAACCCCTTTTTTCCAACGTCGGTTTCTTTTACAGCAGAAAGACCATCTCCATCAAATAAGTCCAACAAATAATGTTGCACTCAACGGGGAAAGGGAAATCTGAGTAACTGCCTGCAGTGAGGTAAAGCGCTAAACCAGACCTCTTCTCCCAACGTGTAGTGTTTTTATCCAAGATGAGGTAGCTTTTTCTACGGATATTCCCTTCTGGTAGCTTGTCAAAGTACTTGATTTTTCGGGGCAAAGCTTCCTGCTCCATAGAGCTTTTACGGAGCTGTAGCTGATAAGATAATCAGCATTAAAAAAGTTGTTTTTCATAAATAGTATAGTTGGTTCGTTAAAAACGTCCCTAATAAAACTAATTAAACTTATAATACAGTGAAAAAATCTACATCGTGATTTAAAGCCGAAACTTCGTTCTTATTTGCCCAGCCTGACGCAAGCTGCAATCGATTCCGACCTCTTGATTTTCTAACTTGGCGATAATTCCTTGTGGATTCAAGGATGCGCACATACATAATCTACGGCTTCTTGCTTTGCCTGACGAAATTCCACTCTTCGCGATGGGTGTACTGGATGAGATCACTCGAAAGGAATGATTTACAGATCTGCTCTGGCAGTCGCTCGTCGTCGTTTGATGCCTTCCCAGATCACGTATTCATCAGGTGACCTTTGCGCTTAGTCTTTTCGTACGCAATTATTCATGAGTTCACCCGTAGTTCCTCTACAGATTGGTATTATTATCGCATAGTCGGGATCGGTCTCATTGATGGGGCCGAGTGAAGAAACGGAAGGTGAATTTGACTCCATCATCGAGGCGAAGCCTTCGATCATATATTGAGGTCACCCAACTGGGAGAGTGTGATCCCGGCCGAGGCGCCATTCCTAGACCTTTCAGCGAAGGTGATCTATTGATTGCCTCCAGCACAAGTTGGCATAGTTGAGAGGGTTTTCGCCCATGCCCAATAAAGACGATATGTCAGTGGACGCTGGAAAGTAAGTTTCCGCTTCATCTTGATCGCGACTAACTTGATCGTAGATTTCATCGCGGATTGAGATTTTCGCATTGCGCTTTCAACAGCACGTGGCCACAAAATTACAAATCCAGAACTACCAGCCCGACTTGGAAGACTACACCCACCACCCGCAGTAAATCGCTTTGGAACGTCGGGATCAAGAACCGATTCCTACCAATCATAGAATCGTAGAGTTTGAACCTGCATTTTTGATGGTTACCGTCACTGGAAGCTTCGCATGAGATCTACCAAGATGTGGTTTGAATACTCAAGATGCTTTTGAAGCATTTCCTATGAGAAATATTAACATCTCACGAAGTTCACGATTCCAAAGCCACCGTACACCTGCTTGGCTCGGAAATTTCCTTATCTCCGTTCGGCCAAAAAGAATTCTTCCAACTGTGCCCAGAAGTAAGCTTAACGGAGCTTTTCCCTGAACTTTCCTTCATGAGGACAAAGGTAGGGATTCTGAAGTATCAAAAGTAGCTAGATGTGAGTATGCAAGATCAGGAGGTGAAATTATTTCCAATTAAGCTTTAATGGTCTAAAGGCTCGCATGTACAAAGAATCGCCATTAAAAGGTGAATCGTATTCGTGCTGCAATCAATTCAGAAAGTGCACCTGGTTGACATCATAAGACTGGCTTTTTCCAATTTTCCATCCAAATAAGTCAAGGGTCCGTCCGGGATCGGCCAACTCACCAATAGATTTGAAAGGAACATGCATCATCCAAAAGCTCTGAATTTCGCGCTCAATAGATTTTCCTCGTTGATGTAGCCCCTACCAGATCAGGTAAAAAAGTCGCTTCAAATGATTCCCAGCTGTGGAGCTGCAATGCCTCGTCCATGATAACACCTTCGAATATCCTCCTCGCCCTGGCTGCACCCATTCCAGACAACCTCTATCTTGTCTTCCGGTCACAGTTTTCATCAATCTGGAATCACCAAAGTTTGAGGATGTCGTGGAATGGTTTTCCATGGGATAAAGAATAAGAAAGCCTCTTGACTGAAAATACCATTAAGATATAGGTTTTGTGCTTAGATTTATTAAAACTAAAACCATTAATAATATACGTTTAACCCTTCGTCAAATCCAACAATTATAGCATTAGTTGACCCTTTACATTTGCCATAATAATAATAATACTAAAATATGTTCAACCATTCGTCTAGCTGATCGGGTTAGCGCTCCCTGTCCTAGAGGTTACAAAGTATTCAAAAATTACAAGAATATGAAAAAAGTAATTTAGGGTTTAGAGATTGTTTGAAACCACAATTCCTTTCTTTATCGTCCAACTTCTGCGTAAAAGCTAAATGGCACTATCGAATAGAAACCAATCGAATGTGAAGGTGGTGGCTCTGTATCCAGATTGTAGTACTTTGATGGAACTGAAACTATGTGCATGTATCCGGTCCAAAACATTGCGGATGAAGTCGGTGGTAATTGGTAAAAGGCACTTCCTAGGCCGGTACCTTATTTCAGAAAACAAATGCTAAAAAACATAAATACTTTTTATCCATACTTTATTTATTAGTCTCCTCGTGCATAACTCCCTCGATTAAACAAAATTCCCAACTAAAGGAACAATAATTAAGATCATCTAGATAAGTCAGGAAATGTAAATTATCTGATATTTCCAGTGGGATTTAGCTATAACTTAAATTGAGAATCAGGAAGCCTAATTCCGCTTGTAGAAATCGTATCAAACTATTTTAACCTAATAATTCGATATTAAGGATTATTATAACAGCTATGGTTCACAGATTTGATAAAAATGGTAATTTTTCCAAAGCTTAAATTTAAATCAACAGACAAGGTCCAAGAGGAGTATCAAGCAAATTAGACCGATTTCCCAAGTGGTAGGAAGATACCTTATTCATCTTAGAAGAAGTTAAGAAAATACTAGATATAATTCTGAGCCAAGCAAAGGTAGTTCAATGAAGAGTTTATACCGTTTCTCAGCTTTCATAAAGCAAGGTAATAGATATTATACTTTTAATGAATAATGTAAAGCGTAAGGTCAGATTATAACTTTCCTTTATTTAAAGAGGGTAATTTAGTCAAAGAGTCTGTTAAAATTGAACTGGTTTGGAATTCAGCACAGCTCTAAATACGGGTTGAGTCAAGAATTTTAATTCAGGATTTTGCTTTCCAATTCCATTCAGCCAAGAAGTAGTTTTTTTTCAAAGATGATTTAAGTTCAATAAAAAAAGTAATCTTTGATTTTGTTCTACTCAGTTAAGGAAATTAGATTTTAATTCGCCTGCATAATTCAAATCCAGATCAACGAATAGATTTTTGTTAAAGAAAATAATCTCGTTGAAAACATTCCACGTTCACTAAAACTGGGAGACATGTATTTTTTGTCTCTATATCCAAACCAAGGAAAACTTGCATTTTATTTTTTTGAAAATAAGAAATGAGCGTGAAAGCCCAAGTAACTAATTTTGGAAATGATCATTATCATAAAAATCCGGACCCATGGACGGTATTTGAGATAACTTGATTTCAAAATAACTCTGTGGATTTCCGTTATTTGCTAAGTTTTTCTGACAGCAGGATTTCGTTTAAAAGAAGGAAAGTCCATGAGTTTTTTCAAAAAACATCAAAGAAAAACAAAAGATAATCAAATACTGTTGCTGGTTCACTACCCTTCGAAGGAATCTTACAAATTAGAAAATCGGCTCAAAATTCTTAAAATGAGCTGTAAGTTCTTTTTTAATGAGCCGATTAGTGGAACTGGTTTGCAAGGTGAATCTACGTATATCTCCATCGCCATATTCAGCTTCTGCACCCATTCTATGACGCTGAAGTTCATCATGCCTACGGGCTCACAGTTTTTATACAATCTGGGATCCGCCAAGAGTGATGGATAATCGTGATGGTTTCTCATAGAAATTTTTAGTCCAAGCCCGATTTACTACACGTTGGATATCTTATGAAAGTTCTGTTTATTTTTCAAAACAAATAATTAGGAAATAGATAGATTAATAATGATGTTCGAATGTAGTTAGTCGAGTGAGCTAACCGCTGCTTGCGCATAGGGATACGATTAGTTTAAATTAAAGATATGAAAAGTTATTTAGGATTTGATATCCTAGCTTTAGTTTCTGTTATAATGGCTTGCAGTTAATACATTGCACAAGGATTTTGTTGGATTTGATAAACTGCAAGAGGATCCAAAGTATTATAAGTTGGCACAGAACAGGTCTAATACTTATTGTGTAGCAAGCACGAATGAGTTGACACAATGTTCAGGGGAGCTTTGTCAGTAATCAAAATCTTAACGACAAAATGAAAAAGGAGGGCTTCCCCTCCTTTAAAATTATATTCTTTTAGAAAAAAAACTTTTCTATTAGCAGGTTTTATAAGTTTTTTGGTTTAGTTGTTCATCACCAAGACAAAAAAGATGCAATCGGAATCAAAATCTATAACTATAAAATCTTGAAGAGCGAATCCAGAAAGAATTGACGTCAATCTTTGAAATAGAAGAAAATGAATGCTATTGGAGGATCGGAAGCTAATACCAATCAATACAAATCAAGAATTCCTAAACTAAGGAATATTACTGGATTTCTTTCCATCAAATAAAATTTTCATCTTGATGCAAGTGGAAAATTTTTAGTCGATTTCTAGTCTGGGAAAATGGTCCTGGAGAATCGATTTGTAGATGCACGATGGAATGAAAGGCTCCAACTTTTAGAGGTGTTAGATAAAAAACAGAGGCCAATTACCTTGATTCATAGCGAAATGGTGTGTCAGAATGAATGGAAAAATCCTATCTCTATTTGGCCACGCTCCGTTATGCCCCAAAGGGGATGATTATTTTAAATTTACGGCGGACTTTTTTTTTTTAACGGAATTGGAGAATCGTGCAGTCTTGATCCTCCGGAAAACTGGTGAAAAAAAAAGAAAAAGGGTTCAGCAAAAATTGAAAACTATACCTGAAAGTAACTTAATATGTAATACTTTTTTTGCAAAGGATGGAGATATGGAGTTTTTTTAATTCGATAAGTGATACTCTTTTCACGCTAAAGCGAATCGGGGCTTCTAATTATAAATAATTTATTTGATTTGGAAAATTCCAAAACTCCTCAGCAGTTCTTTGATCGTTCATCATTGAAACATAATGGATTTTAGAAATCAAGCAGCGAAAAAATAATGTATGCTTCAGTTTTTCCAAATACAACCCACAGACAAACATATATTCCTTTTCATAATAATTCAGGGTCTGATTTTTATACTACATAGTAATAGAACCACAAATAAAGTTAGACCGCAAAAGGGTTGGTCCGACGTTGTTTCTTAGTTCCTATTCGCCTAATACTCCTATTGGAAAATGACAGCCACTCCTATAATTCTCACATAGACCCTTATTCAATTAAATCGGAAATAGATAAACTAAGTGGAAAATCCTTCCTTCCAGATTCTAAAAATCGAATCCATATATTGATCGCTCTACTGATAAGTAAATGAAAACCCTTACATACTTAAATCCGAATCATATTTAAATGAAATATCCCATATCATCGATAAACCTTTGAAGACCATCCAAGCTGTCCGTGTAATCCTGAAACCCACCTGATACTGAATCCAGTTCGGAATTCCAAAGACTGGCTCACAAATTTCGTAAAAGCCCTGGATCGCCAGCTTAAAGGATTCGTGTAAGGTTTTTTCATAACTTTTGAAACATAGCTTTTCTATTGAAAACCTTAGAAGTCAAGACATGCTCATCTTATGCTTTCCTGCATTTGGAGAGATGAATTTCTGTCAATAAAAATTCTGAAATAATAATACGGCTCCAAAAATATTCCAGATCACGCTAAATAACGGCCATCCACTATACTTGAGCCGTATTTTTGTATAATTTTGAGCCCGAATCAATAGTCATGAACAAGATCAACTCTCGTATTGGAATTTAATCCAAGGTAAAGAAAACTGGTCCCTCGCGTGCGAAAATCAAACACCAAATATCAGGTTTGGTGGTAAGTGACCCACATCAAAAGAATTAATTCTGACTTGGTCAAGGAACGGTTGGATCATATCACTTGGAAAAAAGGGAAAGCCACTACCTATGCTTCGGTCGCCAAATTGGAGATTCATTTTTCCAGTAGAGTGGGAATACTTATTTTTCATGATAGAGCAGGATGATAGACCCAATAAAAAGACCATTTGACTTTGGATATTTTTGAGAATTTAGATCGTAACAATTTCTTTTCACTGCCGAAGAGCAAGGATCATCTATCCAGCCTTCAAGAGAAATTTCAAGATAAAACCGAAAGAATTAACCTCTTAGAATTCCAAAAAGAATGGAAGCTGCCTTAGATCTAAGCGGAAAATCTCCCAATAGAGGGAAAACACCTATTCCACTTTTAGAGACAGAGCAAACTTCTAAAAGAAAAGAAGACTGCATCGGGGAAAACAAAAGACGAAGCCCGTCAGCACTCAATCATAAGGAGGCAATTGATTTTCCTGATGGGACAGCCAGAGTAATGGAGTTAATCTATCCTTAAAACTTTTAAAGAACACAAACAGCTTGTTTGTAAAGGAAATTGGAATCAAAATAGAAACATCCGAAAACGAAGAGTGGAAATCACAGGAGACGAATAATAATCCTCTTGACAATGAATTGAAATAAAGGAGGCGCCTTGAAAAAAACATGTACCTGTCAATTCGCAGAATCTCAATCTAGAAAAAGCATTTCTGACGCTAAGTTTTAATCCTCCATCATACAGCCCTTTGGGATGGTAATAAAGAACTTCCAGAATCCTGCAAACGGATTTTGATAGCGGAAAATTCTGCCCGCTTTCCTTCGAACAGTTGATCCGCTTGATTATAAAAAAGGCCAATGCCTGTTTTCTACGAGAAGACCAATATTACGCCCATGAAAAGGCTGTTTATGAGCAGGCGATTTGCTTGAAATACGTATTTCTGATTCAATAAATGATTACTCCTAGATTAACTTGTAGGAAGATTAAAAACAATTCTTTGCTGCCTTTCCCCTACTTTTGCGGCATGAAATTACATTTCGGTCGAAAACCTCCAGTAAAGGCGTTCGGGAGCGCAAACTTTTTTCCAAATATCTCCTTTGGCATTTCCCAGGTCAGAAAATAGCCGCTAAGTCGGCATCAAATGCGCCGGCCAACTCTCTGTGAAATCAATCATGGGCTTTTGGAAATCCCCGATACTAGGCCAAGTCGGTACCAAACCAGTCCATTAAAAGTCGCCTACGTCACATCAAAACCCAGTTTTTTGAAGGAACGATGTCCGATCTACCAAACCATCTTTGATCAGAGTAAATTCTGAAAGTGCTGAAGGTATCGAGGACTACACAAAGCCATGCTGGAATGCGGAACAGGAAATTCGACCAACTCAGATAAAATGAACGGTAAATTTTGTTTGAAGAAAATGGATGCCTTCCAAGCATTGGGAATTTGAATACCAATGAAAAGAAGTGGCTGGGGAAATTAGGCTTAACACGATACGGAAAATTCCAGTGGTTCCCTCTCCGGTGGGCAACGTAAAAGCGAGTAGCATCTGCGAAAGCTATCTTCGAGAAACCTGATTTGTTATTACTTGACGAACCTACCAACCACCTGAGACCTCGCGACTATCGAATGTTGAAGATTTACTTGGCTAAGGCTAATCTTGGCACTTTTCATGGTGACTCACGACCGCTACTTCCTCGAAAAGTCCCGAAAACAAATCCCCCTCGAACTCGAATCAAGGCAAAGGTTCATCGCTAAAACCAAGGGAACTATGGGCTATTTTACCCTAGAATAAAAAAGCCGACGAATGCAAAAACCCGAGACATCGAACCTTGAGAAGCCAAAAAATTCTCTACAAAAAAGAGCTCGACCGGATTCGACCGTCAAACGCAAAAAGCCCGAAAGCAACAAGGCGAAAATACGTGTGGAAATGCTTTACCGAAGAGACAAAAGAAAAAGCCTCTCAAAAACGTAAGATCGAGAACATTCGAAAATTTACAGGTGAAGCGCCCACGACTGGGAATAAAAATCATCGAAATTTGAAGAAATGAAGTTTAAAATTCCTACCGGCCGATAGGTGCTTCGTAAGATCATATTTTCAATTACGTTTTTCAAAAAAAGAAGATCGTGGCGGAAGATTTAAATTGGGCCCAAAATGGAGCTGGAAAAACCTGAAACTTCCCTTTTGAATTGATTTCAAACGGGGCAATTGGCTCCGATTCTGGGAAAAAGTAAGCGGATCGGGTCAGACACACTGCCTTCCGGATATACTCCGACATGGAGGAAAGTAGCTTGACGAGTCCGGAAAGCGGCTCATTGAATATTGTTCAGGATGTAGCTGGTGGAATGAACCCACTTGACAAGGGACCAGACCAAATACCACCGTCACCAAATTTATTTAACCTCAGAGTGTTGGGCTTTCCGCCAAAGCAAGAGCAGCAATACCCATTGAAAAATTGAGGCCGGGTGTGAAGCCGCCCGTCGTCCCTTCCCAAATTGTTGATGGTTTCTGATCAGAATCCAAACTTTCTGAATTCTACTCGAATGAACGCCGGAGAACCGAATTGGATTTGGAAATTTTGATGAAAACTTTTGATAACGCTGGAGGAAATTTTGGATTTTCATTCCCGGCTGTTCCTAATTAATCGTTTCCCCCCACGAAAAGTTACTTTTATGGATCGGCTGGTTGGAGCAAATCTTTTTGTAAATTCACGAGGAGAAGGCGCGATTTCTATCCTGATTGTTTCCCCCTGTAAAATTATTCTGAAGTACAGGGAAAATTGAAAAAAAGGAGCAAAAAAAAAGAACCGAAAGTCCGAAGAAACTCGAATGAAAATCGAAAGTGGCCGATTTCCACCGAAATACTATTTCAATCCGAAGAAGCTGAAAGTTATCCACTTGCAGCGCGCAAGCCGAAAGTGAAAAGCGGCTTCAGCAAAAGAATGAGTTTAAAGGAAAGTAAAAACTGCTTCCATGGCAAAAATTGCCAAACAGAGCAGGCCTGAGCCTGAAAACCGGAAAAATCAACGGGGGAAATTCGGATCAACCGAAAAAGTACTTATAAAAATCTCACCTCGAAATGCCCCTGAATAAGAAATATCGAAAAATTGGAAAGAATTGGAGCCTGACTTGTTGGAGTTTGAGTAAAGAAAGTGGAGGGGATACGGTAGGGTCAAATTGCTTTACCGTCATTGCGAAGGATGGTTTTCTTTCTTGATTTACCATGCCCAATTCCCATTGCCCGAGCAAAATCTTTCTAAAAAAATTTTAGCAAGATTGCCTGCCTCAATGGGAGCGTGCCTCGGAATTGAAAAGTGGAATGTGGAGATGAATAATAAGTCTCAAATACAAAATCCCTCCGGCAAAAAAGTGAGAGAACAGCCTCTTTTTGCCCCAAGGCAAAACTGGTAGCAGCCCTGAATGCAGCGCACGGCCGAATTTCGGGGTAAAATTCCGCAACAAAAAAACAATCAATGCGATGTCACGCCAAGGGCACCGAATCGGTAATTACCCCTATTAATCTCAATCCAGAAACTTAATATTAGATTCAAAAAATTGAAAACGCAATCTCCCAACTAATGGCTCATCTACTGCCCAAATTAATCGTGTTTTGAATCCGGATCGTGCCCCGTCTGGCACCCCTCTGATAAAATTCGAAATAGATTTTCGATACCCAAATCGCATTGTGGGGCTTACTGCCTTGCCCTTTGCAAGGAGGTCCGCATCAAAAGCACGATTTATTTTATGAAAAAGTGTGCGCCAAAAGAAAGCTAGTGGTGCCCCAGTTCCTTTGCGAAGACCCTTTTGTCAAATAATACATAAACTATATGAGATCCAACTGGTCGAAGCAATCTCAGGTCTAAGAACAGAATTGCCTTTCAAGGAATGAAAGTGATTTCAATAGTGGAAGGTCCAGTCCAATTCCTCCAATGACGTAATAACTCGCATGAGCGAATCAATAACAAAAACGCACTTTTCCACCCCACCAATAACCAGTTTCTAAGTCGGCGCTGGCTGAATAAAATCTCCTCCAAAAGATTCAAGGTCATTTGCCTAAGGACATAGCTTTCATCCAGAGATTATCCACTCCGCCATAAGGACTTCCAAATCCAAAATTTTCCAGCAAAAGTCCTCGCCCAGCCAAATCGTAAATCACCAGATTGTAAGCATCCTGAAATAGACCGTGGTTGCAATCGTTTGAGCGGAAAAGTTCGCTGAACAATAATTGTGCGTCCAAATTTAGAAAATAAACGCCCAATATTGGTTCACGCAATATTCCCAATCGAAGGACTAAAGTGGTCTCAGGTTTACGCCGTGTTTAGGGAAAATTTCAGAAAATCATTTGTCCCCTTTTTTTATAATCCCTTAAACTGAAAAAACCCCAGTAAAATAGGGTGTTTCCAATGCCAAGTCCTGAAAAAATTCCCTGCCCATTTCTCAACAAACTATAATGCTACTGCTGCCTTCGATTCCCTTTTGTCCGTCGCCTCCCGGCAATTTTGGAAATAGTACCACTCATTGGAATTGGGTAAAAAGTGGTGACGTCTGAATCGAGTTTTGAAAATAGTAAGCAACGTAGAAAATCCTGCCAAATTGATTTTCCTTTTTCCGATATCGATACGCCAAGCTCGTAATTCACTCCTTTTTCAGCTTCCAAGTCCAGATTAAAACTTCCCTTCATTCGTCCGCAGACCTCATCAATGGTAGGTGGAGAAAAGCCACTACTCTCTTTAGGCCTTGCATTATAGCGATGAAATAAGAATTGGAACTCCATAATTCAATGCAACTCAGAGGTACTAACAAATGGATGCAAATTTCGGTTTGGCAATCCTTAGACCTCCCCCAGGAAGCATTGAATCTAGCCGATCGATTTTTCAAAGCTGGGAAAGTTTCTCAACTTAAGTCCTAGTGTGAATATGAAAATTTTCTCGGGAAAATTCCACTCTGCCTGCTGAAAAGAAACCCTGCGTAGCTCTTACTTATCCGGAAAATTCGTATCCGTGTCCTGCTACTGCATCCTGCGATTTCCAAAATTTGAGCAATCTGTCAAACTGGTCTGATATCACCCTGCGATCACAAGCGAAGTGCCTTTCCGCTAAGCTGGTAATCGTGTATGAATTTTGGTTCTACCCCCAAAATCGAAAAACCAAGTTCCTTTTTGTTATCTAGGATAATGGATTTTACGAAGTCATTGGTATTCAGGTAAACGGTGGTGTTGTTGCTGGTTTAATCAGAAAGCGATATAAATGCCCTGAAGGAAGCGAAAACCGACTTTTGAGCAAATGAAGCTATTTGATCACCGAACCAGGACGAGTTTTGGGGTGGATCAGCTGCCAATTGGATCGGCAATTTAAAAAGCCCTCCGGGGAATCTGATAGTTTTAGATTTTTTCAGAAATCAACAAGTTGCGGCTTTTCGGATTTCTTGTTTTTCAGAAATGGGAAAAAGCCTTCCCAAAATTGGAAGACCTTTTCGGTCCATTGCGGTATGCTCCTCGATAGCCATCGCCGCCTTTTGAGTGACCAAAAGAAGCTTCAATTCCGCTTTGCTCAATCTGCTGCGAAAAGACCTAATCGGAAGCGGTTAAGCCCAAAGCTTCCTTGCGGTAAATACTCCGTCCGAAATTCGATTCCTGAGCTAATGGACCTTTGAGGAGTTTAAACTGATTGACCACACATTTTCCCTCCGAACCGTAAATACTTTCCCTGAATGTTGAGCCTTTGATGACTTCTGCAGTTTTCTGATATTGCTGAGGCTAGTAGGGTTCAAAGGGAGTGGTGACCATCGGAGCAGGAAAGGCACTTCATTCCAATAGACTTTGACATTTCGAACGCCGAAGGGAGAACGAATGGAACTCCCTCGAATGGATATTCTAAATACTAATTAAAGCTGGCCAGAGGCAACGTTTCTCGATTCGGAATTTCCCGGCTTGGTGTTTGAAAGGAATGACGATGGACGTTTTCAATTTGAACGAATTGAAATCTCGTTCCTGAATACGTAACTGGGGAAATGGCGCCGAGTGCTCCTAAAAAAGGCGCTCCCAGATTCGAAGGCGGTGCGGTACTTCCCTGATAGATTTTAAAGAGATTTTTCCGTTAATTCCACCACCTGTTTCTCCAGACCGGACCAAATTTCCGCCCCGGAAAGGTTCGTACCAGATTTAAGAAGATAAAAAGTTGCGGCTTCCCGATCCCCACGAGAACGTTAAACGAATTCCCCAGAGGGCGTTCGAAGCTTGAGCTTGCCCAATTTTCCAGGGCGAATACGCACATTTTCCAAGGGTAAAAGTGGTAATTGGTGTCAACTATTTTGGAATTGAACTGGGCCGATGTAGAAAACTAAATATAATAGGAATAAATAGGGATAGGCATTTCTCAATATAACGGCGGATATTTAAGGGGTTTTTGGAAAATGAATATGAACCATTTTAAAATTTTTGAAGAGAAGTGCCGCCCTTTTCCGGTGGCTTTGGTAGATGAATAAATTTCCCTACCTGGCACTTTTGTTCGGGGTCATGAATGGTACCCTGCTTGCTCCCTTTGGAGCCTTGTAATGAAGGATTAAATGGGAAACCGCCAGTTTTAGGAATGAAATTCATAAAGATTCGAAATTGTTGTGGAAGTGTTGGAAATTTTGTAAAAAAGGTAGCTTAATGGAATTAGGAAGATCCAAGGATCTTAACTATAATCATGACCCCTCGGCCGCCAGCCGGGGTCAGGCAATTCGAAATGTGGGGTTTGGGAGCCCTGAAAGGGGCGAAACATATACTGATTTTTTAAAAAAATATCGCTCATGCAACCTCAATTCATTATTCCTAATCAAAGTCTCATAATTCTTGCATCAAAGCTTTCCCTTTTTATGATGTTCTTTTGCCCTTTATGTAAGTTATTAATCAACTAAATGCCTTTTCCTATGATTGAACTGGTGGAAACAACCGTATCCCATTTCTGCTCCAACCCGAAAAAATTTATGGATGCTCTATTTGATTGTTTTATCCAAAGATACTGGAATAGCTTTCAAATCCTTCATGAGTCACCGCAACAGCATTTGGAAGGATGAATGTCAAACTAGCAAAATGAATATGGTTCTTCGACTACTCCATTAATTTGATTAAGAGTTTTGACTTTATTGTTTTTAATTATTCCCCAAGCAATATAATTGTAAAATATCTGTTGAGATCAGAATTCATAGTTGGCATATCTCCTTTGGTGTGAAAAAGGAAGTGGAATACATCTGTCGATATGAAGTCATGATTTAAGAAAGTTTTTTTTAAGGTAAGTTAGGGTTTTTTTAGAATTGTTTTCGCCCCTTCAAGGGCTTCGAAATTAATTATTTAATTCGTTACCCTGCACTTTCGTACAGGTCATGAAATTAAAGGCTTCCTTCCGGAGACTAAGATGTATCTCTAATTGCAAATAATCCAAACTAAATTTTTATACATCAATCCAATTTTCAGCGGCTTTTTCCTGCCAAAATACTTGGTCGTTGATAATGTCTAGATCCGTAAGGAATAGAAACCATTCATACCCCGGCACAGCCGAGGCTAAGGGCCCCTAGGAATAAATATAGGAGCCCTGGCAAGGGGCGCCACCCCTCAAAAGTCCTCGCCCTCAGGGCTTCGGGTTTGTAATCAGGTTACTACTTTACCCTGCACCTCCGTACAGGGTCATGAATTGTCCCGCCTCCTTCGGAGCTTCATTAAGAAAATTAAAAATATCAAAATCAAGTTTAAAAGTAATGTCGTAGAATCCAATTCAATTAC
>Ga0163217_1037410_pt1 | contig 14999 bp, 8 predicted proteins | sample SynspAceP_FD_185933 | JGI IMG/M metagenome (GOLD analysis project Ga0163217, IMG submission 185933) | Saline lake microbial communities from Ace Lake in Antarctica - Synechococcus sp. Ace-P (PacBio error correction) | ecosystem: Environmental > Aquatic > Non-marine Saline and Alkaline > Saline ...
AAAAGGAAGAGAGAATTTGGGCCCAACCGGCCCTTCACTCCCCCGAAAGAAAGAACTTTTACTTTGGTTCAATAAAAAAAGGAATTCCCCGTTTTTTTCAAAAGTTAAATTAATTATTTTAAAAAAGCAAGGTTTGGTGAAATAATCAAAAAGGTTAATGGCATAATTTCCCGGAAGCAATTAAGAATCCCATGAAGCACATGAAAGAAAATAGAAATTTCCGCATATACCACATGAGAATGATTGTTTATGTTTTGATACCTTAAATAAATATGCTTTTACTTCCTGCAACATCCCATTGCGCCAAAAGGATTTTTAGAGAAATGGTAACTATAAGCAATAATGGTTACCTGGAAAATGAAGAAGCCAACCACGATATTTTTTACTTCAATTTTTGAAAATAAAATAAGAATTTTATATATGATTACTTTCCCTTCATTATTTAATAAATAGTATACTTAAAATGAATTTTTAAAAAATGGAATAAACAAAGATAGAAATCTTTATGTAAGGAAATTATTATCACGTTAGTAAGTATTTGGATAACATTCTGGCGTCTGTTAACATTAATTTCAACAGGGAAAATTAGGAAGATAGAAATTTTTGGGTCAAATAGGATACGAGCAATGTTATTGATTGTTTTTTACTGATCAAATGCGAATATTTTGATAGATTTCTTTGTTTGGGTAAGCCTGTTATAAAAAACCAGGGATATGGATAATTTTATTTGCGAATATGGAGAATTAATTCATTCAGAGAATATTTTTGAAGTGGTTCAGGCTTATGATATAGTAATGATATTGTTACACATGGGAAAGAAATTTTAATAAATATTGAAAAAGTTAGAGATTTTTAAATATTTTTTATACGTTAGTTATTATGGCTGCGAAGAAATTCCAAAACCGAATATTGGAAGAGTTTATCCTAGAAAAAGCAATCTCCAACGTATATTAATTTTATGGCAGATAGAGAGGGTTATGGGATATATTGTATTACATGGAAATCCAGTTTTCATAGCATAATATGGACAAAATTGAGGAAAGAAAGTGTAAGGTTTTAGGATTTTTCATGGTGCTATGTGTACCCCAACGCGTGGACAATATGATGACAGGATACGATGCGCTAAGGAATGGTGGGCAACTTGCAAGTTAGTGTCAAGGTCATTCCATGATGTTAGACGAAATTCAATAATGCCCGAGTATTTTTAAGCAATCTGGTTTATTCTACGGGATTTTTGGAAAATGGCACTTGGGGATAGTTTATCCCATCGCCCTCAGGATAGAGGGGTTTGAAGGAGTGTTTAAGTTTTCCGGCCTGGGGGCATTACTATCGTTTAGAGATTATTTGGGATTCCATATTTTGATCATACCTAAGACATAATGGAGTTGAAAAAAAAGTGATGAAGGATATTCTCGAGATATATTGTTATTTTAGATGAGCTAAAAAAATGCGTGGAAAAAAAACAGAAAAAAAACACCCAACCTTTTTTTGTCTATATCTGCTACACATAACTCACTACGTTCAGAATAGTGGAGAGATAAATATTCCAATCATATAAGAATAAAGTTATGAAGAACTGACTTCTTCTGATTTTTAATGGAATGATTGCAATATTGATAAGATTTGGAGAAGTTGGATGAATTTCTGAGAGGAAGGTTGAAAGAATACGATTTTTTATTTATTGAGTGATAATGGTACAAACAGTGATCAGTAAAGATAATATAATAGCGGCATGAGGGGTAAAGAAAACAATCCGTTTACGAAGGCGGGCAAGGGTTCCTTATTTATTAGATGGCCAAAGAGGAGATATTTCAAAAAGTAAGAAGGTTGATGTTTGACCACCAGGTACAGGATATATTCACTTGTGATATCTTTGTGATTTAAAGACATGGAAGGAAGATATAAGGGATTAAATGGTAAAGCTTGTCTGGGATTTTAAAAGGGAATATTTCTGAAGAACTAAAATTAAACAATAGAAAGTTGTTATACAATATATTATAGGGAAACTGGCTAAGAAAGTGGGGTAATGCAGCTGTATTATGGATAGATGGGTTTGGTTGGACCTGAGGAGTTATACAATTTGGAAAGTGACCCTTCTTAACAACTAATATTTTTAAGGAACATATTCAAAAATAAGCTAAATTATGTATCTCATATGATAAGTGGTATGAAGAAAGCAAAACTAGATTTGATAAACTAGGTTTATTTCTGATGGGCACTTAAAATCGCACTATGGATTTTTTAATATTGCTAATGATTTGCGGACGGTGGTTATTTGTGATATCTTTCAGGAATTGGTAAAGGCGGAATAAAACTGGTTTTTGGCATCTATTATTGAAGAATCAGAGAATATGAATTTGACTTAGGCGTTGGCCAGAATGAATTCAATATGCAATTCAGAACGGATTGATAGGAAGCATGTAAAGGCACATGGAAATTGTAGGTAAGGATGTCGGAAGCGACCAATACCTTTTTCGGAATTTCAAATGAGCTTATTTTTAGTGATAGAAAGTTGTCCAATCTACAGAAACCCAAATTACTTTTAGGGCAATTTTAAGGTTGGAAAAGTAAACTTAAGAATTGTTTCTTGACAAGGACAACAAAGAGTTTTTGTAGTCAAATGTAAATGTTATGTAAAGAGGCTCTAGCAATAAATTATTTAGGAATTAATTTGTTTTGTAATCATTTTTCGTGGGATTTTCCAATAATTGAAGTATTGGGGGTTCTTTTAGGTTCTGGGTAAAATGTAGAAAAACATAGATTGGTACGAAACCTATTTTTCCAGTTTATGCATGACTTGTACTTAGTATTAGGTTTTTATTTTGAGGTTAAAGTTTAGTCGGCCATTAGTCTGGGGAATTCGGTCATTAGATCGCGTTTTTCCTCTTGATATATATAAGAAATTGGATTGAAAGGACTTTTTAATAGGACTAATCTTTCTAAAGCGTGTTGGTGTTGTTTGATCAAGGTTTTTAGTAAATTTGACTGCTGCGTGGATTTTTTGTAGTCATGATTTTCGGCACAGTTTAACATAGAGATATGGATTGGGTGGTTCGCAGGAATTAAAATAAGAATTTCAGCTAATACGGGGAAAGGAAAGAAATAATTGATTTTTCTCCAAAAGGGATTAACGTTTTTTCTAGAGCACATCAGTTGCATACTCAATTCGTTTGGAAAGAAAAGAGCACTAATCCCGTAAACTTGTAAAGTTGAAATAAAACTAGGGGTTTGATTATTTAAGTCTGACCTTTTTTCAATACTCGCCTGACCGGACGGGCAGGGATCGTTAGGAACATTGATTTAAAATAATGCCCACAGTTCTGAGGGCATAAGGACCATTTCTTGGTCGCCTCCTTGTGCCAAATATAGGATTTCATCCGCTATACGGTCGAAAGGGAAAGTTTGTTCTTGGTGTACTTTCGATTTTTCCTTTAAGGTTCTCCTATAAGATTGGTGGTATAATGATAATTTTACGGATCTCCAAGGGAAACCTCGAAGAATAACGGTGAGTTTCCTGCAGTTTTGGGTTCCTCAAACTTTTTTATGGCGTAGGGAATACTTGTTCTCCATTGCCTGAAAGTACGTCGGCCGCTTTGGCTAGCGCTCCTGGGTAGGGCGTTGTAATTTGGCTTCATTAAAGGTAATTGATTTTTTTATCTTTCAAACATACATACGGCATTTTTATCTGGTGTACCACACATTAATCCTGGATCCTGGGTATACGGGAAGTTCTTTGATGGTATCAGTAATAATCCATTGAGATTGTGGTGGCCGGTAATAAGATATTACTACTACGCCAATCTGTAAGACAGCTAAAGGTATTCTTAGTTTAATCATGATGCATTTTTTTAGGCATTTAATAAATTGATCGGGCCGGACCTTTTCCTATTCGTATGCTTTCTTTTGGTATTTATGAATCGATATATCCTTACAATTTGATAGAGTTGTCCAGACACCCGTTTGGAAGGGGTTCAGATTATATATTTTTCTTTTGATGACTTCGACGTTTCGATGTAAATGTTGTCCGGCTTCCCTGCATCATTTGATTTTGGATGTTATTTTCCTTTGAGTCAATCGATTATTGGTATGTATATTGAGCTCCCTGATCAGGAGTTGTGTAATAGGTCGGCGCCCGTATTTGCTATGGTGTCCTCAATAGTTCTATGCGCACCACTCTTTGTCCATTGAATTTGAAAAATGCTCCATTAAGGATCATTTCTACTGTTGTACATCGATTTTATGGCTTCATTGTAATAAAAAGCCCCGCAACATGGGAATATAAGTGATTATCGGGTCTTGCGAGCTTGATGGGCGTTCCTATTTATTCAGATCTTCTAGACAGATAGGGGAATTATAGCTCTTGGTGGGGTCCCCTGATATGTAGTCTGGCTTTCTATAAATGGTCTGTCCCATAAGCTTTATGAGAGTAAGCGGTTTTATACTTTTCACGTTTAACGCGATAAGGAGCAGGTCAAGGTCAGATGTAATCGGTCATACGTTCGCCCGTAGTTAGGGGTGTTCAAAGCGCTCCATTTCCTTCATAAGCTTTAGGTAATTCGCATACTCATCCCTTTGGGCTGTAATAAAGAACCGGAAGGATGGATTCAGGAGCTCATTGTTGGACAAGGTTTAGCCTTGGATGGGACCTTACACTTCTGTCTTTCTTTCGGTAGTGCTCTTTGCCAAAGGCTTTCTTTAAAATCGTTTCTCTCCACTTTGCAACTGGCCGAATTATTTGTAAGAGTGGCCCCGGTCCGGAAATCCGGAATCTTCTTTTTTCTGGATTTGGGACGCGAAGGCCAGATTTCTGCATTTTCCAAACCTCCCGTTTCCATACTTGATTTTGTGTAGGGATGTAGTTTGAATTTGGCCGCGAGCTCTTGCAGGCTGCTATGCTCCTTTAACGCCTAATGGCCGTTTGCTTGAACGATGCACATAACTTAGAATTTTCTTCTTGATTTTTTTATTTGGACAGGGTAAATTACAACTTAACTTGCTCTGCGACTAATTGGGGAGTAATTATAAATCTTCGGTGCCAGGCCCACTGATATCGGTCAGTACGACTAATCAGAAAGCGGCCGATTCTTCTTGCTCGAGCAAAAGGTCGATCATCATGGACTTATATTTTGATGGCAGCAAGGGTAAGAGCGTATTTTTGCATTTTAAATTAACTTGTAAGATGTCAAGAAGTAAAAAGGAAATTAACACCGTAGAGTTTAGCAAAAGCAGTGGATAAGCTTATTGCCAGAGGAAGCGTGGTTGAAGATTGCGGGAAATGGAACATACTTCATGGTATTGAGGGCTGGAGTAGGGAGTCAAGGATTTTGGGAAAATAGTTTTCGGGAAAGGGAACCCAAATTAACGGACGAGCACGGAATCGCAAGAAATGAAGAAAAAGTTTAAGGAATATGCGAACTAGAAGGGATATCTTAAAAAAAGAGCGATAGCCATGCTTCTCCTAGAGCGAAGGAAAAATATAGGTTTATAAAACTACCATAGAATTTAAATTCCCGGTCGGGACGATGTGCAAATGTTAAGGGTAAGCAAAAGCGGGTATTTATGATTGGTTGGGCAGGGCTCTTCCAAATAGAGTGATGGAAGCGAGCCATATATCTTTGTCATCCGGATGTTTATAGAAGAAATGCTTTGGGAGTTACGGGGCACCTAGATCAGAAGGTGGAGCTCGGTAAAAGGGGTATCCCTCTCAGACTAGGGTAGCTAGGATAATGGAGGGAAATAACCTGTTTATGCAAAAGAAAGCGTAAATTTTCAAACTACGACCACAGAAGCACAATATCAGTTTGCACCAATATTCTAGATCAGGCTTTGCCGTTCTAGACGAACCAAGTTTGGGTGGGTCGGATATACTATATAAAGACAAATACAAGGCTGGTGTATTTAACGGTATTTATAGTCTGTTCCACCGGGGTCGTTGGATTGGTGATGGGCAAACTTAAGTAACAAGGGACACTAATAGTCCTGCAATGGAATAATGGCATTAAATCGAACAACATAAGAAAAACTTATATTCCAGTTCGGATAGGGGGTCTCAAATACGCGTTCACTTTTTTCCCGGATATCTGAAAAATATAATGGTGAATACGATACAGACAAAGTAATGAGTAGAAAGGTATTGTTGGGAGAGCAGTGTGAATCTTCTTTAAGAGCCTAAAGGCTAGATGGGTCTATGCGCATAGCTATACTCAGATCAGAAGCCGAGTATTGTTTTCAATGGATTAGAAACCTGGTAAATACAGAGAGAATCCTCATCTTTATGGGGGGGTATAAACTATAAGAGGAAATTAAATAGAATTGGGTATAATCAAAAAATAGCAGCATGACTCTTATTAATTGTCCACTTTATTTGTTGTAAGTCCCATTAAATACAATGCATCACATCAACAATAAAGGTAGACACGTTTCCGGGGCGGTTCTGCACGCTAGATAATAGCGATACATTGTCGTAATCCTTGATATGTGTCCGAAGTTGGAGACATCAAAGTTGTAGAGCTCCCTATTTCTCTCGATATCTGCTGTATGCTCATCCCTTGGCATAGAAGCGATACGATCAGTTCTCAGATCCGTCGACATGTTTGCCCGTTTGGGGCACTATCATGGGGTTGAAGGAGCCTTCCTGTCCTTTGTGGATGAAGCGGTCAAGTGGTATTCTTAGTCTAATTTGGGGGAATTTTGCGACTGGAAATTAACTGTAATTAAATTGAATAATCAGAGTTTTAAATGTATTTATTATTATTTTATAGGGCGTATATGATTTTTAAGTAGCTAATATACAACTATTATTACATAAACAGTGATTGGCATGCCTGCCTAATTGTAAATAATATTGATTACTCTTAATTCTCCTTGTGAAAATATATTGCGTCAATAAAAGCAACGAGAAGTGTCCCGTTTGCAAAAAACAGTAATAATCCATGATCATTATAGCCAGAACAATATCAGCATTCCGGTTATTTCACAACAAACACATATTTTCCTAAACAACGCAAATTTAAATGATCAAAACCCTCAATGTAACCGAAAGTTATTTTTTCAGAAAAACACAAGTATTAATCTTGAGGTATTCCAAGAAGAAAAGAAGGGTAATCAAAGATAATTGATCCTTGTCGATCGAAATTAACAGCAACTGGGCAGTATGCTGTTCCGAACAACTACTGATTTTTGGTTAGCATCAACCGTTACACGGATTAGCCAAAACAACAACTAACCCAAATAGCTCACCAAGGGTACTTGTAGTTGATGATTTTTGCTATCGAAAAGGGATACGCTATGGAACTTATTCTCATTGATTATGGAAACTTCAGGGCCCTTGATATTTTACTTCGAGGGAGGGTAGAGAGCTAAAAAGTGGCTTTTATTCAAAATATCCTGGTGTGAAGATTGTTCCAGAGAACAGGCCCGTTTCGTATTCTTCGCATTAATGAGATTTTGTCGCAGTGCAGAAAGTTCCAGACGATTTCAATTTATATAATGAACTATCCGAGGCTTTGGATAAGTATACTCGCTCTCGCTCTCGAAAAATCAAAAACTATTAACAGAAAAAAGCAATGAGCTTTTTTATAGATACCGATGGTCATTAACTAGATAGAGAGATATAGAGATACCTATCAAAAATCCAACAAAGAAGTTGGCCTAAAATAAGTAGATCAGAGGCAGGGATGTTTCATTAGTTAAGCGAATTACAAGCAAGGGAATATCCAAACGAAAAACGCAGAGAATTTGGGCATAATCGCAATACGGTCATTTCTATTATCGTAGAATCATTGCCACCCAGATTAAGTCAATCCACCAATATTGAGTTTGTTTTCCCAGCAATCGTTGCGCGATGTAACGTTCCAGGATAATATGATGAAGGATTATAATGACGAAATCTATAAATTAGGATACAAGGGAAGTTAGGCACGCAGGCTAATACAATATAAATATATAAAGAAAAAATCTGAAATATACAACGCCGGATTTTTGACAAATTCATCAAAAGTTTCGGAGATTCTATATAAAGCCTTTAAGCTCAAGGAAGCTTCGCTAAATATATTGGATCCTGTCAACTGTTATAAAGATTCCTGATGAGCGAAGGTATTTAACAAACACTATTTGGATCATATTTCGGAACTGCAGGTAATTCAAAAAATTAGTACAAATTTCAAACGATGTTAAGAACAGGACGAGTAATATAACCGATGGATGAATTTTATTAAACGTCAAAATTACAAGATGGAGGATTGATCGAACTTTATGCCATGGTTTTGCTAAGGGATATTTTAAAGCCGTTTTAAAAATGGGATTAAGTATGCCCCTGGAGGCAATGGTGCTGTAGAAGGAATGTTAAACAGGATAAAGAGTATAAAAGACAATGTATGGAAGGGCTTGCTTTGAACCTGTCAAATATGAGAATTAGAAGAAATTCAGTGCATGTTCATGGCCAAAGTGGCTATTTTGAGGGCGATAAATGAGCAAGGAGCAGTCTGAGAGCTTGCGGCCAATTCACTGCATCCAACCAATATAGTTTGGAGCGCGGTTTTTAAAAAATGATGCTCTGGGTCTTCGAGCCAAAAGCTAAAAAAGAAGATCCGATTCCGGGAGCGGACCGCTCTACAATAAAATAGGCAGTTGCAAGTGGAGAACGATTTTAAAGAAGCCTTTGGCAAATGACATACCGAAAGAAAGTCAAAAGGTGGTAAGGATCCATCCAGGCTGTCTTGTCCACATGCATACTTGAATAACCAACGCTCAGGCCTATATTATAGTCCTATGAAGAGAGCCCGTTGAACCTAAAGTCATGAAGAAATAGATTGTCTGCTTTTTGGAACACCTCTAATATGGGGGGACGGATTGAACGTTAGCTGACTTGAATTGTGTTTCCATGGCTATTCAAGATTGGTAAATACTTATCTAGTTTTGTTTTTTGATGTTTGAATAAGTACTATCGCTGGCTAGATTTTTCCATTCCAAGGATCGTTTCCATGGTCATACAATTCTTTCGCCATTTTATATATAATTATGCAACGTTTAGATCTTACGGCATAAAATTTTTCCTTTTCCCATAGTATATCGGCAAATGATTCCATCGTTCGGGATCTAAGAAAGGAACTAGGCTAATCCATCAAGATAGTTTTTAGCTGGAAGTCAGTTAGTTCAACTATAGTGGGATATATATCAATGGAGATGACTGGCTGATCATAAAGCTACCTGGAAGTCGGTTGTACCTGGCGACAATTAATAAACGGGACTCGATATGGACTTTTTTCAAGTGTAAACTTTACGGCACTCTCTTTGTGCCAAGTGATAACCATGATGGACATAGCAATTATTGTATTTCGACTTCCGGTTTGCATCACTTATTATTCGGCTAACATTTGGTTCTGCAAAATCAGCGGAAGCCTGAATAGGATTGAGCATGCGGAAGTAACTTCCTTGCTACTGGTCTGCTTCATTCAACGTTTTTCGAAATAATGCTCCTATGGGCTAAATTCCACTTCAATAGAAGGAAATCAAATTTAAATCTCCTGCGGAAAGTGGTACTTGGTTTCGCCTATTGGATATTTTTTAATGTTTGCACGGGGCGCAATAAATGGGTAAAATGTGGAGTAAAATATACTGCTGCAAGAAACATAGGTTTCTCACAGGTATTCCTTATTTTCAACATATTCTACCCATAATCTACTATATCGATCATCTTTTGATTATGTTCCCCAATCGAATGAGTATATTTAGAGGAGCTTCATATTTCCGTATAACGTTATATTTTTTTCTTGGGTCATTATTGGCAACATTTTCTGAAAATTCATCAAAAAGATTTACCCGCAGGATCACCACCTTCTGCGCCGTTAAAAATGAGTGAAAATTTCGCCAGCTCCATAGCGGAATATCATTGATTTCGAAATAGTCAGGAGCGGTACCGATCGGCACCATTTTTTTCTCAGAAATCTTGATTTTTCATAACTGCAGATGTCATTGGGGAATATCAGTAAGAACAGCGGTTCGTGAATAGGTTGTGCAAAGCAGGAACTACACAATATCCCCTGGAAAAAAAGATGCGGTTTTGCCAAACGATTTTACATTTGGGAGTTTTGGATAGGATTATCATCATAAATAATGTAGTCCAATGTTCAATATCATCGAATAAGCTATGAATAAAACATTTAGGCCTTTTTCGAATAAAATAATTTCAACATGTTGCATGTAATTCAACAATTGATTTATACTCAAAAATCAAAATAATAAAATATCAAATTTCTTGACTTCGACCTTTAGGTAAAGCTTTTTGCTTTTTAATATTCCATTGCTGTTTTGTAGATTTATTTAATTAGTTTTTAATAAAACTTCGTCATAGATTTTAATCACAAATCACTTCTTACAATTGAAGGTGGATTCTCTAGAAGTTTTATGGCTCTAAATTTTTTTACTATTTCTTTTTTCCAGTTCTTGATATTTGTGAATTCCATGGAAAACCAATTTTATTTCACCATCTGTAAAAAAACATATCTCCTCGGTTATCTGGCAAAAAAGCAATGTTTTGGAATAAGAATATATACCATGATTTAGAAAAACCTCAGCTTGTCCCATCTACTAGTTTTTCTCATTTTTATACGATTGGCGGATAGGTTTAAGATCTTCGAAAGTAAACTGGTTTATTTAATGTAGGAATTTTTTTTATTAGCAAATCTGAAAGCCGAATGTGGATGCGTTAAGTATTTGTTTAGATCAAATTCAGCAATTATTTCAAACTTTTTAGATTTTATGTCATCCAAGACTATTATCTGGATTAACGATTTGAGATTCCACTTTTTTTCCGCTTTCATAAAGTTTGGATATTCGTTAATATGGGTTATAATGATCAACGATTATTGGCCTCATAGGTTTCCAATACTCATGAGAACGGAAAGTGGCATATTCTCTTCCAAACAGTTTTCCAAGTCCCATTACAATGATCATCAGGAATTTTTGGATTATTTTCTCATTATTGGGGAAAGATTTCCTCAGGAAAAGTTTGTGCAGCATAAAAATCATATTCCTGGCGTCATTAAGTTTTTTTCTTGAACCATTTGTAGGAATAAATTCGTCAGTAAAACTGTCGACAAATAAGAGCTTGGGCATCGGCAAGAACCATTTCATTTTTCCTTGTTTCATCACGGTAATTGAAATAAGTCAGGGCTTCGAAACAAAAATTATTATTGCTTAGAAAAGTCAGCATTAGATGTTAGAGTTAAAAGTGTGCCGTTCTCGTAAGAGCTAATCATTTTTTTGGTTGGGTGGGGGTAAAAGACACAAGGATCGCGTAGATAGACCTTTTGTCGGATTTGGCTATGGATTGTTCTTGTAAGTTGTACATGTTCTGCCGTTATCAATACTCATGCAAGGCAGGTCCCTACACTGTTCTGTAAATAAATTGCAATTATTGCTTCCTTTTTCAGAACAGTATTTGTTTGCATTTCCTGAACAACAACGGACTGGCTGAAAAACATGTTTACCAGATCGTTTTCTCGAAGGCTTTTTTGGGTGAAAAGATTCATTGGGAATTAGTGCGACATTTCATACTTCATGGCAATCGTAATTGTTGCATAGCACCGATGCTTAAATGGCTTTCCATGTGGTAAATCATATGGAATATTTCTCCTGATAAACAACCCATTAATGTCGTTCTACCTCCTGTTTTTTGTGTGAAATGATACTGCCATGAATTTTTTCCGTGTAGTTGGCAAGTATGGGGATCATATTGTGCGAAAATTAGTTGTGCCTGCAGTTAGGAAAGAATCTAAATGACTTCTGTATATTTTTTGAATGTTTTTTAATCATTGTAGTGTTATTTAAAAATTTATCTGTTATAATTTTTCCTTTCTGTAGAACTTAAATATTATCATTATCCGTATCGTTTAAGAAGAAGGCTTCTCTTTTCCATTTTACCCTTCTTCCATACCTTCCATTGTATCCTTCACATTAATATTCCCCTGAAACATCTTTCAAGAAGTTTTTGGTACAACATAATTAAATTATGTGGCCTAAGACATTTTGCCCTTTTCTCAGCTGCGGGCAGAACCTTAATATACTGACTTTGAATGCCATCGGAGATTGGAGGTCCGACCTTAAGGATTTATAAAATAACACCCATTTTTACCCATTAATCAAAAATTGGGGACATAACCCTGATTAACATGAATCAATTAGTATACATCCCAATCGCAATCTTTTCAAAAAAGTTATTCCGTCTTTTCTCGTTATTGCATATGTGATACGACAGATTATTTAGGAATACATAACCTTTCTGATTACAATAAAATTTTATATAACTTATTCGTGTACATTAGAGCCGTTGCATTTTTCTCTATTTAAACATAGTTGTTTTTCCCTTAGACTTTTTTAGTGTGCTCCCAAGCATGCTTCAAACGATTTTTAGAGAAGGTACATTAATCTGCTTATTTGAATCTATTAATAACGGTATGCCCATTGCCATCTATTGGTTTAATGGGGCTGACTTGCAAGACTGTAAAAATGTGATTGGAAAAGGAGGTTTCTGCTTGACCATAGCATATCCAATGTAATCCTACTTCCTGTTTTTCAATATGTTGATGGAATTTTTTCATTACATAGAATTTTTCATCCTTCTCCCACCCAATCATGGTTTTTCTTTCCCGGCTCCATCCACCATGTTCTGCTTCTTTTCAGGTTCGTCCAGGTATTATCAGTGAACGACGATGCCCAAATCTTCTAGCCGAGAAGGTTTTTAAAAAGGTCGTCCTATATCTTTTCTTCCAAGATTTTTTTCTCATTTTCATATGAATTATCATTGAATTTTTGGCTGAAACGAGCATTCATTGCTGATTTCCAATGGTATGAGAACTAATGTGCAGGTTCAGTTAAAGTTTTGTACACTTTATTTTATCAATTTAACATTGGGCATTTTTTTTGGAAGGGCAATCAAGGTTGGAATTAAACGTTTTCCATAATTTTCCAATGGAATGTTTCTATTTAGATGAGTACTTCCGGTAAGAATGAAGAAAAATCGTTGGCGCAAATGTAGGGGTTTTTTTCATTAATAGACTGAATTGCTATAGCGTAAATTTTGAGTATTTCGGGATTAATTAAAAAGTATTTTTTAGGTTCAAATCCCAAATAGGATATGCTTATTTCTTTTAATTCTTTAACCTTTGATTCACCACCGCCTTACCTTCATGTTCAATGAACATCTTCTTTTCTTTTTTATATTCTTTTCTTTCATACCGTTGGTGAAGATATCTGTCAGTTTCGCTAGTTTTATACTTTGGTCTTTTGAATAATACTTTTATGTGGCTCAATAGTTTATTGGGCGAATTAAGAATACGTGATATGGTAATATGCGCCAATTAGGAGAAAGCCTATTTTACAAATGCTTGTTAATAGGATATTGGTAAAAAAATTTTTAATTTTTCCTGCACAGATAAAGTGCAATTACCAATCGGGATAATTCATTTGGAGGTTTTCATCAGCTATAGTTTTCGAAGAATTTGCTGAAAGTTATCCAACTGGTTATTGTTATGGTTAATATAATCTTAATCTTTTCTTTATGGCTAATTGCACTCCAAACGCATATTACCTGGAATCATACTCCGAAAACAAAAATCATCCAGACTCTTTTCGGAATGTGAGCGGACCATCGCGATTGATCCAAGTCGATGTATTTCATTTTTAGAGTCTACACCGTGCTCGGTCGTAATTGGACAGTTCGGATCTTTTCCCTACTGAAGGGCTTTTGTTGCAAGATCTCCTGTATACAATCTACTAAGTAAATAATATAACTTAAGGAATCCTGTGAATAACCCCGGTAATGCTTAAGAAAGAAAAAGGCCGATTAAAATTATTGTGGATTTGTAAAATTTTTATTGTTTTTTTTCTCATAATAAAATGGTTTTAAATTATTGTTAAGGAGAATAGTTGGACACGACTGATTTATTCAATATTTTTATATATTGTTTTTAATTGTTATTCATAGTAGATATGGTAAAAAGCGCCCTGTTCTTTTTATGAATTTTACCAATTCAATATTTTTGATTTTAGATACTGATGCGTTTAATATTAACTTGAATTTTCAAGCGGATTTCTTAAATTAACTATTTTTTAAATCATAGACATTTTTAGATGCTTATACTGCATTTAGGTTTTATTCTGATGAATAAAAAATAATGAACTCAATTCAATCAAATGCTAGATTATTCGACAGCTACTATGTTTGCTAGGCTTTTACGAATAAAAAACTGTTTTTAACGCATCAATACTAGATTGATTTTATAGTTTCAAAACATCAGATTCATATGATAGGCGCAAAAATTATATTTTTGCCTATAAAATTTTTAAAACTTTTTGTTGTTTGTTTAATCATTACTCTCTTGGTGCATCATATATATATTTATCCTTAAACTTTTAAGAAAATGTGCAGTGATATGTAAACCACCATGGTAAGCACTTGCCCCCCATCACTGTGAATTTTTTTTGGTTGTTTTTGAATAAGCTTAATGCTTGCTCAATCGAAACTTAGGTTGTAGTCCGTTGGGGATAGCAAAAGTGATTTTTTATTTATGACGGTTAAGTTGTATCGGGAAATACCTAGGTCATTCATCCATCTTTTACACTAAAGTATATCGTCAAACCAGAAGATTCATATTGAAAAATGTTATCTGAAGATATCGTGGCAATGGAATTTTTAACATTTACATGGTGATTTTGGGCGGATTATATCCGGATAAATGATTTCTCTGACTGGCGCTTTCTTTCTAAAATATCGAATATTATTTAGATAAACATATTAAACGGTTTTGAATGTGTTTCGTTGGCCTTTGTAATTACATAAATGCTGATTATTTCCTCAGCAAAGAGCAAGTAAGAAAGATACGGGAATATGGGCTTTGTTGAATTGGTTTTTGATATTGTGGAAAAGTTGGAAAAATTGTTTTTAGGCCATTAAATCACTCCACTAGTGATAACTTTTTGAAACCATATCTGTTGTTTGA
>Ga0163217_1105554_pt1 | contig 14996 bp, 21 predicted proteins | sample SynspAceP_FD_185933 | JGI IMG/M metagenome (GOLD analysis project Ga0163217, IMG submission 185933) | Saline lake microbial communities from Ace Lake in Antarctica - Synechococcus sp. Ace-P (PacBio error correction) | ecosystem: Environmental > Aquatic > Non-marine Saline and Alkaline > Saline ...
GAGAGGATCTAGCCAGGCGTAGCGAAAAAGCGCTGGAAAATGCCATAAGCAATTTTGCGTGTCGGCGACTCGGTTGAATGACCAAGAAAAGGCCGAGAGTCGCCCGCCAAAGGCACCTGGGACAAGTACACCGTCCCGACCTGACCAAAGAAGGCAGAAAGAAGGGCAAGCCTCGATCGGTAAATCGCCGCCGCACGAACGAGATCCCGCCGGACATCCAGGTTACTTGGCAGGCGCGATGAACCAAGAACAACCCCGGTACTGGGAATGCGTGAAGCCGGCGTGGGCAAAGACAGCCATTGTTTTGAAGGCTTTGGCGCAGCGCATTATTAACGGTGAAGTCCCCGACGGGCTGCCGGTTGAACAAGCGCCTGCCCTGTCGTGTGGACATGGGCTTCCAATTGATCGCTGGCGCAAATTCCGCGCTGAATTCGAGGAACGCCTGAAGGGGCCGGTGCTCCAGCGAACTTGCAAAGCAGATAGCGGCGGTAATCCTGTTTATCGACGAATTGCATACCATGTCGCGCCGGCAGGCACGAAGGCCTCCAATGGATGCCGGCAACATGCTCAAGACCGTTGCCCTGGCGCGCGTGAGGCTGCACTGCGTCGGCCGCCTACCTGACGCTGGAACGAGTACCGAAATACAATCGAGGAAGAACGCCGCGCTGGAGCGCCGCTTGCAGAAAGTGCTGGTCGAGGAGCCCTCCGCCAGAGGACACCATCGCCTATTCGCGTGGCCTGAAGGAAACCGCTATGAAGTGGCCACTCACAAAGGTCGCCATCATCTGAACAGCGCGATCTGTTGCCCCGGCGGCCAATGCTGAGTCCATCGCTATAGTCACCGATCGCAATTTGGCCGGGACAACGGGCGATTGAATCTTATCGAACGAAGCTGCCAGCCCGCATTCGCAGGATTGATCGACTCCACCAGCCGGAAGTGCCTTGGATCGTCTGAGCGCGGCGTGATTCAGCTCAAGGTAGAGCGGTTCGAAGCAACTGAAGATAAGAAGTATGAACTGATTGCCGCGCTCAAGCGCCTGGAAATAGCTTCACAGGAGGAGATCGTGGCGGCTGGAGCGCGAGTACGCCTGACCTTTGAGGAAATCTTGGAAATCCGAAGAAAGGCTGAGGTGCCAAGGCTCTGTGCGCAATTCCAGGAAAATAAATCGAACAGGCACGCCAGACTTGAACGGCGCTGCCGCAGAAGCGGAGCTGGCGCGATGGCCAGAGTTGCAGTACGGCGTTATTCCGGATCCTGGGAGCGCAGTCCAGCGATGCCGAGCAGCTACAGCTCGACGGGAAAATCAGCTGCTGCGCAGCAAGGTCAACCGAGGAAGAAATTTGGCTGCGAAGTCCGTCTCTAAATGGACCTTATTCGCGGTCTCGAAGCGATGCTCGAAGGCGAACGCGACAAGCTGCTGCGCAATGAATGAGGGGCTGCACAAGCGCGTCTCGGGCAGCATGAGCGGTGGTGCGGTGGTCCAATGGCGGTGCGTCGTTCAAAGCGCCGGGCCTTAAGCGACCCGAACCGGCCAAGTGCGGCTCCTGCATGGTTCTGGGCCGACCGGTGTGGGAAAAACCCGAGTTGTGCAAAGCAGCTGGCCGAGTCCTGTTCGATACCGAAGAGGCCGTGGTGCCGCATCGATATGTTCCGAATTTATGGAGAAGCACTCGGTAGCAGACGGCTGGATCGGGCACTCCGGGTTATGTCCCGGCTATGAAGAGGGTGGTTACCTGACGGAAAGCGGTGCGCCGCAAGCCTAACTTGCGGTGATCCTGCTGGACGAGGGTCGACGATAGCCTCATCCGGATCGTGTTCAATGCGTGCTGTTGCAGGTGCTGGAAGATGGGCGGCCTGACCGACAGCTTCAGGGGGGCGCCCGTGGATTTTCGTCAATACCGTAATCGTAAGATCCTCTTTCCAACTGGGCTCTGGCGCAAGAAATCCAGAGTTGGTGCGTGACCGGAGCGCAGCAACTGCCGCAGTTGATGGGATGCCCATTTGTCAGCATTCCGCGCCGAATTTAATCAGCCCGGATTGATGAGGTTGTAGTTGTCGGGCCGCTGGCAAGAGCAATTCGGCCGGTATTGGCCAGCATCCAGATGCCAAGCGTCCTTGGCGCGCGCTGCTGAGCGTGAGTTGAAGCTGGAACTGAGCGAATGAGGGCGTTTGAAAAGCTGATCTCGGTCGGTTTACGACCCGGTGTATGGGCGCGGCCGCCAAGTCGCGCTTATTCAGTCGCTGGAATTGAGAACCCGCTTGCGCAGCGCATCCTGCAGCGATTTTGCGCCGGGTTGACTATTATAAGCCTGGGTTGAGGGTGACGGTTTGTGTTTGGGGTTTTGAGGTTGGGGTTGGGGTTTTTCGTTTGGTCCATTCGCGGCGGGGCGCCGCTCCCACGGCCGCCACTCCACAGAGTGCAGCTCCAAGGGTGCACGCTCTTCACATGTCGGACTGCCAGGTTGACTGGGTAAAGATGTCGTCGCACCGGTAGGAGCCGGGCCGGCCTCTGCCGCGGAAAGGGCTGCAGGTAGAAGGGTGCAGTAAAGAGCGCAGGTTGCGGTGCCCGACCGAAGAACTCGGTACCGGCGCAGCCTTGACAGCAGCATCGAGGCGGATATCGCCAGCAATTTGCCAAGGGCGCCTTGTGAATTGTGGCAAGCGCGGCGGCCATTGAGGCGCGGTGGTCGTAGGACAAGGACAGCGTGCTAGCATCATTTGGGCTGAAACTCGCTGCCATCCCACATCCGGTTGCATTGGTGCCTGGAGACGCCGTCCAGGGATAGCCACTTCCGTGTGCATTCAGATCGGCGTGAAGGTTAGGTGCCTGCCAATTATGGCCGGAGGCTGGAGATGGGTAAAGCGAAGGCGCCCTGCATGCCATCGGCACCGCAGCTTCTTGTTTGCGTGCTTTCTCCGCCAGCTCAGCGCTTCGCCGGCCAGTTTGCAGCAGCTCTTCTTGTCGGACGTGGTCGCGAATCGACCGGAACCATCAGTGCCATCGGGTGTGTCCACGGCAAAAACCGATTATGCACGTAATTCTTGTGAATCCAGCTGCTGCCATGGCGCCAGCGAGAACGTTGAAGTTGGCCTGTTCGCGCAGCAAAGTGTTCCGCAAAGCCTTGAGCAGGGAAGGGCAGAATGGTCTAGCTTTGACGCCCCGCCTTCTTTTCCTGGCCCACGGCCTTCTGGTCTCCCTTGCGGAAGGGTTTCCATTTCCGCTGATGATCCGCCAGATCAAACTGGGTCCACATGCGGCACCATTCCAGCCAGCTACGTGGATATTTTGTGGCAGCGCCAATCTGCTGTAGCCGGGTCATGTCCTTGACTTTCGATTCACCATATAAGCGGCCTGAAGTCCGATTTCCGGAAACGGCGGGAATGCCTGAACCAGCGTCCAGCCGTCGCCCGCGCCGCTCTGGCCTGCTTTCATTCATCTGATTAGATCCGTGAGTTCTGCACGTCTGCCTTGAGAATCCGTCCGCGGGCCGGTTGAAGTTTCCACTTCGGTCCAGATCAACACCCATTTTCCCGGCGAGCAGACGTACAAGCTGGGCCAGCATGCACCTTGGTACCCCGTCGCGCTGGGGCCCGCCGAACTGGCGCGGGTGCTTCGTCCTGTGTTTGGCTGGCTTGCTGTCTGCGCGTCCTTGTCCTGCTTTGGGCTTCGGGCTGTTTATCAGCCGCTTGTGCATCGGCGCGGGCTTTTCTGCTGTTCTGGCTCGTCAGCAGCCTGCGCTCTTCGCCTTCGCACTTTCATGTGCAGAATCAGGTCGCCGTGCCGGGCATCCTTCCAGCTTGATCTCGGATCGACTCCCACGGTGCCGGCAACAGGAGAAGGGGGATCTCCATGCTGGCCTTGTCGGTTCCAGTACGATCAGGGACTGATCAAACCTCGACGCGTGTCGCCTTTCTTGACCAGAAATCTCGATCACTTTGGCTTGCTAGCCGATGCCCAAGATCGGGGACCTTGACTGCTGAAACCGGAACTGCCTGCGGGCCTTTGTCTCGCGTGGCCAGCTTTGGCTTATTCCTGCTTTCTCCCGGCGTCGGAAGATTTGTTTTCAGAGGGCTTTTCCGCTTCTGCCATTCTCCGCCTTGCCTCAGCTTTCCCGTTCCTTCTCTTCGCCAGCGTCGTCAGCTATTCAGACTCCCAGCTTCGATCAAGGTCATCGCCTTCCTTCAAGGTGTCGCCACATGCTTTGACTTGATGGCCTGGAATGCGCCAGCCTTGGGGGGGCAAGGGGATTTCCCAACTCGCCTTGTCCGAGGCTCCAGGGTCACCAGGCCCCTCTGTTCAGCCCTCGACCTTGTCCGGCCGACCCTGAGACCAGTATCTCGATTAACTCACCCGAACCGTCACTCGAGTGCGGGTACGTTGAAATCAATTCACTCATACCGGTGTTCCTCAGCAATCCAGCGGTTGGTTTTTCGCGGTGGTCGATACCGAAGGTCTTGGAGCGCGTCGGTCAAATACCTTGGTTTCCAGATGCACCGGATTCCACCAGCGCGATAGCGCGGAGTAGGCCTACCTCAGAGCGTCCACTTCAAGAAGTGACGCCCCACGTTTGTCGACGGCTGTCCGCTGCGGTCAGAAACCGTCAGTACCCCAGGACCTTGAAGGGTGCCCGGAACGCCACTGGCGGATCTGCTCAGGCACACAGCTTCATGTAATCGTCGTAGGCGAATCCACCGGGCTCGTGTTGCTTTGGCAGACTGCTGCTCGACAAAGCTCAGGCGCGGTTTTTTTTGGTCGGGTGCAGACGGTCCAGCGCTCTACATCCAGGCCATCGCGGGCGCAAGCTCGTTGAAGCTGGTAACGCTTCCAGATATCGGGACCGTCACACCGAAGTCCGGCTTTCCAGATCTTCGCCCGCGTCAACACGCACTTCCACGCAAAATAGTGCCGGCTGCCCCATCCAACTGCACGTGGCAGCTTGGCAAGGCTTGGCTGCCCCTTCAAGCAGAATACCATTGCCACCCGCGCATGATGCCTTCTTCCCATCCTTGCCCTTGGCAGGCCGGTTTTGTACGTAGGCTTCGTTCATCACCGGTCAGGGAGTAGTAGAACGTTTTTCCTGCTCTCCATCATCCGCCGCGCGCCCTCGCGGATTATCACCGCCCAGCTCGTAGCCGTAGTGGGGTCATAGCTTGCGGCAGTTGGGGATGGTCGAAGCGGAGAATATTGGCTGTGCCACTTCGTGCTGAACAGTACCGTGGTGCGGCCAGCCGGTGCCGCGCCCACATCAGAACCCTATGGCGCGCTTGTCCCGCCCAAGCGGCCCTAGGCCAGATCCGGCCGATCCAGGCGCTCAGCGGAGAAGAATGAGAACGGCAGCATGGCGGCTGGTTGTTAGTGCTTAAGGCGGTCGCCGCATCATCCAGCTGACATGGCGCCGGCTTTCGCTTGATGCCCCTCCCGAGATCTGACTCTTATCTGTCCTCTGCGGTCGACACAGTCACTTGATCCTTGTCCGAGGACACGCATCCATACAGCTGACCGGACGGAGGAATAGATGCAAGCTACGGAAACAATGCCCTCCATACCGAAGTGCGGGCCTCGGTCAGGCCCACAATGGCACGATGCGCGGAGCCCATTTCCCTTGTCTTGCCAGTTGCCGAGATGAATCCGCACGAAGGCCATGGTGTGGAGAATTGTTCCGATCACCCGGCTGCCCCAGAACGCCCTGAGGTTTCCAGTGGCGGAACCTGGACCTTGAAGCTTTCCGCGCGCGCGGGCATGTAACCACCTAGTGCTTCACGGCGTGACATGCAATACTTGTACTCGGCACTGCCTTCTTCCGGCTGAAGAAGGGCAGCTTTCCAGGGTCCTTGTTGCATTTGACCGGAATATCGAAACGATCGCGGAATTTCCCTTTCAAGGCTCCGATATCGACCTTTTTCGTGTTGTGCGCGTGTTTCTGGCCCTGGCCTGTGCCGGTGCCATAACCTTGATGGTCTTTGCCAGTAATGACCGTGGGCTGATCCTTGTGGTTGATCCGCCCGCGGAATACAGGCAAGCGTAAACCTGTACGGATCGTGTCCGCCGCGGTTGAGCTTCCAAGATTTCTCCTCATCGAGAGTCCTTGACCATATTCGCTTGAGTTCCGGACGGCGCCGAAGAAGTGCTCGCGTACATAGGCCACCGTTCGGTGGCCTTGTACGTTCTGGTAAACTGCCGTCGAATGGTCTTCCATGCGCTGTTGCAAGCAGGCCGTCATGGTCCCCTGGGCAAACAGCGGATCCCACATGCGCCCGCCAGATGACCTTTGGATACGTCCAGTCGGCACCGCGGAAGCTGCCTTCCTAGTCCCCTGGATGAATCTTAGCTCATTGCCGCGTACCGGGCCCATCCAGACGCTGCCAAGTGTTGCAGGTTTGAATAACGAAAATCAGGTTGTCGAAGCTTCTTCGCGACGCGGCCAGGGAGATGGCACCCGGGATTCGGGCTCGTCGGTCTCCGCCGTGCGCCGAACAAAACACCAATGACCCTTCTGCTTACCGGCTCGATAATGCCGCGGTGCGTCCAGAATACTTCAACAATGAAGCGCGCCTGGTAGATAGCCTGGATCGGGCGCCAACCCATGGATACGGTCCGGGAATTTTGCCAAGTCCGGCATCAAGCCAGGGTGTGTAGGATGACAGTCCCTTGCCGTCGCACTTCCTGGCGAAGTTGTCGGCTGGTCTTCGCTTGATAGCGACCTTCGAGGAAGGCGCGGGCCATAGATCCGGGGGACGCATGGCCCTTGGAAACCACACCAGATGCCGCCGTGTTTCTTCGGTTGGCGCCTTGAAGAAAGTAGTTGAAGCCGATAGTCGTACAAGGTGGCGCTGGAAGGCGGAAGGTAGAAATGTGGCCCCCAGACCGGAATCCTCTGGTTGTAACGCATGACCATGGACATGCGTTCCAAGCGACCATGCGAGCGAAATATCCGCCGCTCCATGAACAATCACCGGGCATACTGATTCGTGCGTGACCGGAATGTGTTGCGAAGGCGTGGTGATGGCGTAGGGCAAGTGGGGGTGCCGCGGCGGGCTGGCCAGTTCAACCGAGGCGGGCGTCCATCAGGTAGTGGCGCCCGATCTTCGCCGTTCGTTATCAAGTAAATCGGATTTCCGAGCGAATCCAGCCATTCCTGGTTTCCATGGAATCGATATCGTTTTGTCTTCATGCGTCAGTCTCCAGACCTTGTGGGCCTAATTCGCTGTGAAGGACTTGATAGCCTGTGACAACGAATGGGTGTTTGTGTTGCGGTCTGTAGTTTCAAAACTACAAAAAAAGTGTTTATCCATCCTTTTGTAAACTTGTATGTAGTAATGCTACAAAATGACCAATGGGTCTGCCGAGTACCTTTCCGCAGCGCGCCTGACATGGCAAGCTGCGGCATGTGTTTTCCCACAGGATAGACCCATGCTTTTTACCTTCGCCGCTTGCCGTTGCCGCCGATCCCCTGCAACTCCCTGGTCAACATCACCAGGACGCAGTTGGCGGCCGCGTGGCGCACGGCCGGGCTTGAGAGCAGTTCCGCATCTGGGCGATGCGGTTTTCAGCGAGCTGGCCCCCGTGCTGGCGGCCAGTCGATTTCGTCGCGAGCAACTGCGGCGTAACCGCAAAGGCCTGCGACTGGTAGAAGATGATCTGCTTTGGCTGCTCTCTGGCGAAAGACCGACATGAGTCGTATGCTGGTATCCGCATTGGCCCAGTTGACACCGAAGAGCAGCTTGCGCAAGCGTTGCGGCCGTTTTTCGTCAGCAGCAAGCAGTACGCATATCTTGGCGAGATTAACATCGCTGGCCTTACTGCTGAAACGACCCGGGACCTGTCGGACATGGCCGATGCTGTATCGAACAGGCTATCGTGGGTTGTACGCCAGGCTGCATCGACCCTGGGTACGCCACAGGCGAAGACGGCCAGCCCGCAACATTAATGGTAATTGCTGGGCATGGGCAAGCTGGCGCCCAGGAGCTGAAATCCTGTCGTCGGATTAATCGATCTTGATTTTTTCCTTCCCCGAAGCTGCGAAAACCCAAGGCGGCGACGCAAGCCTTCCAAAGTCAGGAATTTTTTATCCGTGGGGCAGCGCCTGATTCAAGGCCTGATGCGATTACCGTTGATCGGTTTCCGTATTTCGTGTGGATAAGCCCGCCTGCGTCCGTAACGGCGAATAGTGGCGCCCTGGCTTCAGCTTTGATGCGCTGGAGCAGTATTACCAGAGCCAGGGCCCGACTTGGGAGCGTTCACGGTCTATGATCAAGCCCGAGTGGTTGCCGTGATCAGGCAGCAGGCGCTGCAGCTCAGGCCCATGCTCAAAACCTTTGGTCTATCGGCCGGTATCTGGTTTGGCCCGCTATCCGAAAGCATTGCCGCAAGCTTGAACTGATGATTCCAGCGCGAAGACAGGCCAAGGGCTTGCAGGACGAACGTCAAGCTGGGCTCAAGTGGTCAATCCGCGAAGTGGAGTATTGCCAGGCCTTTCCATTTGGAATCCATGGCGGGCGCGACGTAAGCTTGGCAGCAAAAGCGCCGAATCCTCGGGTGCTGGATATGCTCGCCAGCAACAGCTACCTGCCGGACGAGGCGGTGGACGATACTCAAGGGCGCCTATCTGTTCCTACGCGCTACCGAACATGCGCTGCAGGCGCTCGATGACAAGGCCAGACGCAGATGCTGCCCACGATGCGCCAAAGCCAGCACCGCAATTGCTACGTGATTGGTTTCGAACGAACTGGGCTGCGTTTCGCGCGTAATGAGTAAAAGCCAGCGCGAGGCGGCGTAGCGCGGCATTTCGCTCGGGGGATCGCTGATTCCGAAATACCGAGCATGATGAGGAGTTGCCTCCTGCCATTCGGAGTGGATGCCGGTATGGGAAGGTTCACTGAACGCTGAATTGCGCCACGAGCAATGGTGAAGCGGCTTCAGCATGGCCGGAGGAAGCACTGCGTCTGTTGCAGGTTCTAACACGAAATCGGCCGGGTGCGCTCGATGCAGCGTCTGGCAGAGAGCGTCCCTGTGATGTATTCTGCCGCGCTTGCTGGCATGCCGCCAGAACAACAATCCGACCTCGCATTGAAGTGGTCAATGCCGTTGGTCGAGGCCTGTGGCCCGTAGCGCTCGCTTATTTTTGTTGCTGTTGACGGAAATAACCCCAGTGCATTAAGAGAAGCTATTGGTGCCTTGTGCTCCGCCAGCCCGTGATAGCCGAACAATCACCCGCTACCCGGTCCCCCGTGCTGGATTGAGCTGCTGAATGCTGGGCGCCTGTACGGCCACCGGAAACCGAAGAGTTGTCGATGAGCTCCGCCAGCATTGATGCCGCATCCCGAGGAATGAATCTGGATAGCAGCAGATGAAAAGTGCTGCGCTATTTCCGTCGCGCCGCACGTGCTGCGGTGGCCGCCCTCCGAGATTGGGCCGGCAACCTCTGCCCGCTGATGAAAGTCAAGCCGAATTATCTGACCTGTGAAATTAGCCGAAGCTATCCTGCAACAGGTTTGCTGGCTCGCCTGGCGCCGAGATGACCAAGCGCCATGGCTTTCCCAAGCGCGCCGAACGCGCAAAGCCGTGATGCGAAAATGGATTTTGTCAATTCCGCTATGGCAAGGTCGGTGGCATAATGAGTTTGGGCATGGCTCGGATCTTGATTCTGGTCCTTATTCACGATGGTGACAGCGGATGCCGAAACGAACGGCGCGCGCCAATAGATGGCAGCCGTTTCCCTTCACTCGTCTGGGTCAGCGCGGTCCCATCCATATGCTCATATCCCCAGACGACTCAGGCGCCTGTACGAGGTGATCATGCGTTCTGCGGCCCTCCGGCGGATGTTCCGGGTGCTGGTCAGTTTCCCTGCAATCTTCGCTCCGCTAACCACGCGAAAGAACCTGGACCTGGGAGCACCAGGCGCTGTGCGTGCGCGGTGCTGGCCGTTGCAAACGCTTGATGTCATCGCTTCCAGGACCTGCGCATGGAAGTGGCTTGCGCCCCGCCAGCGCGATGAGCCAAGCGCGCGAAACGTAGGTGGGCAAATGCGGCAAAAAATCGCGTAACCTGGTACCAAAGCCACCCGCGCCGGTTTCGAATCATCCAGCCATTCAGCCCCTGAGGCGCTGTTTGATCTGAAGCAGACGCCGGAGGTATTCGTTGTATCGAATTAGGTGCAATATGCTCGTTTCTGGCCTTGGTCGTGCCGGTACCCCGAGTTACTGCGTGTACCGATTAACATCAGAATTCTAGAACGGCTGCGTGATGCCGGAACTGATCTCCGGCGAAGACGTGCAGAGCGTTTGCCAGGAGGCCTTACAAAGCCCTACCGGGGGGGCGGCCCGCAGCCCCATCGGCCTGGCATTGCAAAAGCAGCCGGCAATAGTCAGTGCGACCAGTTTGAAAGATTTCCCGACCGCGCGTCATCGTCTGTGGCACAATGGCTGCAGAATGACACGCCATGCCCCGGCGTTCCCGGGTAAGCGGCAGAGCAGTCCGGGCCGGCACATAATCGAGTTTAAGAACAATCCAATTAGATGGAGCGGGCTGCAATGTCCGATGGCCGATCGTGATGGTGGTTATCTGGTTGAATGGTGAAATGCTGCCGTGCGCGCGCCAATGTGCGTGTTCTGACCACTCCCTGCACTACGGCATGGCCGTACATGAAGGGGTTACGCGCCTACAGTACGCCGAATGGCACGGCCTTATCTTTTAGGTTGAATCGCATCACTGATCGGTGTTTTGATTTCGCGCAATTCATGGGCATGAAGATCCCTTTCACCAAGGAACACAGCTCAACGAAGCGCAGCGCGCCGTGGTCGCCCAAACAATCTCGAAACAGCTTAATTCCCCGCTGTGTTCAGCTACCGGCTTCGGAAGCATGGGTATTCGTGCCGACAACTCAAGGTACAATGTTGCCATTTTCAGCCTGGCATTGGGTCCTATATGGGGGGCCGAAAGGCCACTGGAGCGCGGTTAATCAAGAACCGCACCAAGCTCCTTTACTTCGCATCACGTGAACATCACCATGATTCGGGCCAAGGCCAGCGGCGCCTACAATGAACTCCTGCTGGTGCAGGAACTTCCTCCGCTGGTGCTGACGAAGCGCTGCTGCTGTGTCCAGAAGGCTACGTTGGCCGAAGGGTCCCAGGCGATGAACGTGTTTCATCGTCAAGAATGGCGTCATTTACACGCCTGAGTCACCGCCCTGCCTGAATGGTATTACCCGTGGCACGTGCTGGCCGCTGCCGGCGGAATTCAATATCCCGATTGTCGAGAAAGCGCCTGAACCCGTGATGAGGTCCTATATCGCAGACGAGGCTTCTTCACCGGCACCGCCGCTGAGGTTTACCCACGATCTCGCGGCTGATAACCGGCAGATTGCGAAGGTCGCCGCGACCCGATCACCGAGAAATTTGCATGAAAGGCCTATTTTCGAGTCTGACCGGTCCAGAGTGCAGCGCAAGCCGAAGTGCGTACGCTGGTCAAGTAAGCTGAAGCGAGAAGCCTGGAAGTGAACCCGGCTGAGTTCTTGTTGACGGGTCTTCCGCTCAGCTTCAAAGCCTCTAGCTCAAGCTTATGAAAATTCTTATCGTAGTCCCAGCCTGGTGGCGAATGGTGCATGGCGCAGACTTTGTTTGCCTGCTGAAGGCTGCGTCATGGCCCGGATGTAGATCGATGTGCTTGGCGCCGGACTGGAGTCGGCCGATTCTTGAGCGCAATGCCTGAAGTACGGCAGCGCTGAGTTTTCGCTGGCCATGGTGTGTTGGCTATGCGGTACGCCGACGTATCGGCAAAAGCCTGGCCGCCGTTACAATCAGGCTATTCTGCTGCCCAACTCCCTGAAAGTCTGCTTTGGTGCCGATTTCGCCGACACCCCAGCGTGACTGCTGGCGGGCGAAATGCGTTAATGGGTTGCTCAACGATATCCCGCGTGCCCGACAAAGAGCGGCTAACCACCCGCTGATGACGAACGTTTTATGGCGCTGGCTTTCGCGGCCAGGCATCAGCTACAAACACCCTATCCCGCGGCCCCGTTTGCAGATTGACCCGGCCAGCCGCGATGCTTGCTCTTGCCCGTTTTGGCCTGAAACTGGATCGGTCCCTGGTGCCTGGCCGCTGTCCCCGGTGCCCGAAGGTCGCAAAGCCAAACGCTGGCCCGCAGAGCACTAATGCCAGGTCCGCTGACACAGCGAATCCGTCAGGGTTTGGCAAGGTCTGCTGTTTGCTCCAAAAAGCGATCACCCTGGCGCGAAGATATCCCGCCAACGATTTGAATCCCCGTTTACGCGAAGAGTCGGTCACCTCGTCCGGTGAAACCAGCCTGGCGGAGGCCTATCGATTGGTTGTCCTGCGCCAGCGCCGTGGTCCAGCAATGACTTCGGGCTCATGCAATGTTTGCTGCAGCCCTGGACCGGCCCTTGGTGGCTGTCCTACGGCTCGACTTCTTCCGGCCTTTACAACCGCCATTGCGATCAGGTAGAAATTGTGCGCTTAGGGCGGACTGCAGCCCCTGCTTTTGACCGACCTGCCGAATTTGGCCACTTACAACTGCCTGCCGTGACTTGCAAGCCGCAATTGGTCATTGGTGCAGCTTGACCGGCTGGTGGGCGAGGGCCTGCTCGCCGACCCTGTCCGCCGCCGCAGGGGCTCTGAGCATGCGCGTGCATGCTGATCAAGAACGTCGTCTTCGTATGGGCGACGTTAATTCATACTTTGGCCTGCCCTCTGACGGACGCGCGTCGCGCGATTCCCGATATCCAGTTTGATGGGTGGTGGAGGGAGGGCCGCCGAGATTCCAGCCCTGGCATCCGCGGTGGCCGAAGTTATTCCCGTGGCGAATTCGCCGTGGCGCAAGCACCCTTTCCAGAACCTGGCGCAGCGCGAGTGGGCTCGGTCAAGAACGCTTGGGCCACCACGCGTATGACTGATCAATCGATGCTCAGGGGTTGTTGCAAAAAGCCGCCTGGCTGACGCGCTTATGCCCAAGGCACAGTGGTGGGGTTGGACATAAACCTCTGCCGCGAACCAATGGCCAAGCCGCTTTCCTAGACCAGGGTTGTGGATGTGCCCCTGGGGGCAGCAAATGCCGTGGAGCGTGCGACAGCTGTTTGCCCAAGGCGCTGGGGATATCGGCTTGGGCCGGGGTGGGCGACTACGGCTCGACCCGCCGCCTAATCTGGCCGGCAGATACTGACACCACATCTGCTGTTCTTCATGGCTCCACCTGGAAAGAAGCAAGCACTGCCGGAAAATTCGCGCGAACTGGCGGAATTAGCCCGTCGCCCGAGGTGTTTATTATGTGCCGCTTTGCCCTGGGGTACCCGGGCAGAAAAAGCCCGTGCCGATCCGAAGCTCAGACCGGGCTGGAAGCGTGTTCAGGTATGCGAAGCTGTCGCTAAAGCCGGCATGGCGAGATGGTCGCGGGGCATCGGCCTGTGTTGCCGTAGACCCGGTTTGGGGCATCTGGCCGCACATTTGACGTGCCACTCCTGTCCCTCTTCGGGCGCGACCAATCCGGTAACTTGAACCGGCGCTAGGGGCTTCTCAGGTGGCATTGTCGAGTAACTTTCCCTGCGCCCACCTGTTTGCAGAAAACCTGTCATATCAGCCTATCCCGGAAGGATGCCCGCCATTTTGATCTGCGCCGTGAGCAACCACCTGTGCTTCACGCGGCTGACCCGCAATACGTCCACGTGCATTGCAGTCCCTACTTGCTGGAAGAGAGGTTATCTGATGCAATTGGCCTTTGTACTCTACAAATATTCCCCTATGGCGGTCTGCACACGGCGACTTCAATGCGCATTGCGCAGATTTGCCAGCACGCGGCACCAGATTCGTGTGTACACGCTGATTCTGGAGGGTGATGTCCGGATGGCTTGAAAGTACTGGTGGCGCCCGGTCAACGGCGTTCTCCAATCATCGTCGCAATGAAAAATCACCCGCCTGGGTGCAGAGGGATCTGGCTCGCCGCCCGGTCGATCGTTCTGATTGGCTTTCAACAAGAAGCCCGGGCTTGGATGTCCTACTATGCAGTCCGACCCCTGCTTTGAAGACAAGGCCCAGATAACCTGCGCAACCCGCTGTATCGCCTATTGGGGTCGTTACAGAGCACTTTGCGAATACGAGCGCGCGGTATTTTCCCGGCGGTTGGCACCGAAGATCCTGATGATCTTCCGAGGTGCAAAAGCCCCTGTTCATGAAACACCACCGTAACGCCGAAGAGCGCTTTCCAATCCTGCTGCCCCCTGGCTATCGCGGCTGACCGCCGCGCGCCGCCGGATGGCGGCCAACAGCGCAGCGCCTTGCGCGCCCGAGTTCGGGCTGGCGGAAAGGACTATTGCTTGCTGCAGGTCGGCTCCGGGTTCAAGACCCAAGGGGCTGGATCGTCCAATCGCCGCCTGGCGCGCTGCCTGGCCAAGTTGCGGCCAGCGTAACCCGCTTGATCGTGAATCGGCCAGGAACGGATGCCAAGCCCTTTTCCAGCTCCAGGTCCATGCCGCAGCGTCAGCGATCAGGTGATCTTTTTAAAGGTCCGGGATGATGGTGCCACGCTTTCTGCATAGTGCCGATCTGCTGATCCATCCGGCGTATAACGAACAATACCGGCAACGGTAATGGTTGAAGCGCTAGTTCAGTTTACCCGTGCTGGTTACCGATTTTGCGGTTATGCGCACTATATCGAGAGGCGGCTGGACGGGTCTTGCCGAGCCCCTTCGAGCAATTCGCGCTGCTAACGACACCTGCAGCAATGCTGGACGACCAGAGCCGCCCGCGAGCGCCTGGATCGCAAATGCGCTGGACTTTGCTGATCGGCGATCTGTACAGCCTGCCGAAAAGCGCTTGATAGTGATGTGGGCGCCGCGGTATTGCACTCTGCATGTGTCCGAACCTTCGCCAAGCCTGTGGGCCGGGCGCGATCCCTTTTGTGGAGGTCGAGCAGCTGCAGGGCGAGAGTATCCCGTGAACTGAAGCACGCCGCACCTTGCGTACCGAGGTGGCGGGGCGAGGTATTTC
>Ga0163217_1004594_pt1 | contig 14995 bp, 5 predicted proteins | sample SynspAceP_FD_185933 | JGI IMG/M metagenome (GOLD analysis project Ga0163217, IMG submission 185933) | Saline lake microbial communities from Ace Lake in Antarctica - Synechococcus sp. Ace-P (PacBio error correction) | ecosystem: Environmental > Aquatic > Non-marine Saline and Alkaline > Saline ...
CTTTGGCTGCCGCATGGCATGTCCTTAATGCCGTCATCCACGCAATATGCCGGTAGGTGAGCACTTTCACCTCTGCTTGGATAGTTTCTTTCTGATATAGTCTCCTTAGCAATGCTCCCATTGGAGAGCATGTCTTGAGCAAATACACCCAAAAAGGTGCGGGAGGTGTTTGACAATTCCGCCCCCAAAATTTTTTCCTAGCTTCCGCAATATACGGTCAATACGGCATTATTTTGAAAATCCGATGACAAAGGCACAGCTTGTGACCGATTCAAGAACCATTGGGTGTCCATGGAATTCTAACCAATTCCAATTTAGAAAATTAATAGCTTAGAAAACCCATAAAACAATAATGAAAATGAACCATAGGGTTTCAAAACCGTGGTTCCATTTTGCCATAGTAAGTATTCGATTAAACCTTTCCTGTGTACATAGGTGGTTATGGGTATTGGTTCTGTTATAAATAGTGTCAATTGTAGTGCATAGGTTTGTAGTACACAACCCCTAAATATAGCAAATCCAATTTTTTTTATTGGGGTGGTTATATCAGTAAACAAGTTAAAAGTTTAACAGGGGTCAGTAATGAGTTAATCAGTGAAATAATGTCGAAGGTGGAAAGTCGAAATATTCAAAAATCAAGATTGCCTGCGGCTACACTCGCAATGACGTATTGCTGGCTGGTGGGTAGAGCCCGGCGGAGTCGAGACTTATAAAGAGAGACCCCATGGTGTGCGAATTCTCCTGCCCGATAGGTTGTCGGGAGTCCCAGAAAAAGGACTCTGTCGAAGGTGACTAATTAGGTACATTACGAGGCCGCTATGGCAACGAAGGCGATCTATTCACTCAAAAAACAGATTGCCCGCGCTATACGCCCTAATTCGGGATAACGATAAGTAATTTTGTAAAGAGGTTGAGTAAAAGCTCCTCCCTTGCCAAAGGGAGGTGGCTTTCGCCATAAGCGAAGACGGAGGGTTCTGAAAGCCAAGATTTTTTGACAATGAACAATTTACCAATAAAACAATAAAGGAAGTGCAGTGGAACTGTAATTAGTGAACAGAAGGTCGTGTTTAGTTTTACAGTGGGAAAAGTTGGACAATAGCAGTCACTTCGACATGAGCCTAATTTTCAAGGAACGATTGAGCAAAGTCCCTTCCCTCTGCGAGCCGTCCGCTCGTGCTAACCCTTTTCAATGATATCTATAAATTCCCAGATAAAGTTGAGCCTGCCCAGCCTTTAGGTTGCGGCAGCGTGCAATCTGTTTTTCTTTAATATAGAGATTGCCTTCGTCGTCAAAAAACCCCTACAATGACGGTAAAATGTCCAGGTCGAGCGGCAGTCCGAGACCTATAGGGTGATACCTCGATTCTTTCCTTTCTATCAATGACCTGCTACCAGCCTCCTTCAAGACCCCTTTTCGCATGAAATGAGGTGTCTTGATTGTGAATAGACGACCACTCTGAACGTAATTCTCCCCAATCTGAGTTGACCCATTTGGAATGGAGATGGCCGTTTTGGTTTTAAACAAAGATCTGCTGCCCGTGAGGCAAGTTTCCAAAGACATCTTTCACGTTCGCTTGTTGGGCCCAATAAATTTTGATGAGTACGTCTTAACCAGAGAACTGCCTATGGGATTCAGGAGCTAAAGGTTTTCATCTTGTTCCAACTTTTCCTTGGGAAGCATAGTGGTTGGCAAAATAGTTGCCCAACCAGCCGCTTTTTAAATTTTCCGCAGGCCGGTGTCGGGAATGCTATCAGCCGCTTTCAATTTCAGGAATATAAAAATCCCAATATCGGTTTAAATGTTTCCAAACATTCCAAAATACTCCAGCTTTCAGGTAAGAAAGGCTTTTCCAGTTTTAAGGTTCCAAAGGTAAGGGTTTTAAATTGTTCGGCCTTGGCTTTATATTCCTGGCTGCGCTCCAACAAATCCTCCAATAAGTCCTTAGATGCTATTTTCCATTGTTTTTACGTACAAAATTGGGCTTGCTTTGAACGATTTAAAACATTGATTTGAATAAGATTTTTTGATTCCTTGAAAGTGTTTCAGGGGTCATCCTTAAATAGGAAGCTATGTCTTTTAAAAACAATGTGGTATTTCCTGAAAAGAGTTGGGGACTGCGCTTAGGACTCTTTTATACCCTATCCAGGGAGACACGGTTAAAATATCCCGTTCCCCGTTCCATTGTTTGGCAATACTAAACTGCTCCAAATAAGTTGCCCATGTTTCCCAGATTTTTCGGGGGAAGAATCTAATATAATTGGTAAAGACCGACTTGCCCAATGAACTTTAAAGTTGGTTTTTTTAGTGCTGTATATATAAATCGGAGGCGCTTCAATTTAGAGAATCCAACGCCGCTATAAAATTGTCTTATAGCCCAAATCTTATGGTGTGTTCCTCAATTTTCCCTCCACCCAAAAATTCTTAACTGCCCTCTACCACCCAGTAGAAGGTTAAGTGTCCAAGCTTCCCTGGACCTTTACATATTCCCGTTCCTACCCAGTTCCAGTTCTGTACTCCATAAGCCTTCCCTGTCTATTTGTTCCTTTAGGTGGGTAATGGGATTCATTTTTCTAAAGTGATTAGGCTTTAATGCTATGCTAGATAACAATTTTGCCCTTATGTTTTTTTCCCTCCCAAAGTACTGGATCAATCGCCCCGCATCTTCTAAGGGGAATATGGGCCATCTATCTGGCATTTGATCTCTGCTGCAGCTATCAGGTCACAGAATATAATCCAACCCAATATTTGATTTTGGCAAGTATTTTTAAACTTTTTAGTACTGAACAGGGTTTGTACAAAGTTTTGCCACAAGTCAACAATCATTAGATTGAAAGGCTTGCCGCCCTTAAATACTTACATAACGTCCATTGGGGTTTAAGGCTTTGAGATAGAAAGTGAAGCTTTGTTGGACTTACAGTCCTAGGTAAGGTCGTACCGTTCCCCGCCTTGGTGAGAAATTCACCTTTTTATAGTCGATCACTCCTGATCAATAACCAATGTTGTTCATCATGGCCAGTTTTTCTTGGGCCCATCTACTCCCTGTTACTTCACAGTTATGAGTTTGGCCAACTGTAAGTCCAATGTCCCAACACCGCCAACCGCCACCGTTTGATCAAAAATTTTTTGTCCGTCGCTTTTAATGTGCCCTATGTCCCGCGCAATGCCTTTAAAGCCTAGACAGGAGGCATGCGGAATGGATCCGCCCTTCCTCAAAACTTAGGGCTTGGGGTTTTTGGATAACCGCAATTTTGTTAATACTGATATATTCTGCCAAAGGTGCCAACCGTAAGATTAGAGGTGTCCGCCCATGACCGCATCCCCGATTTTAAATTCTCGTGGCATTTGCCCCCGCGGGCTGCAACGGTACCCCGATAATTCCCACCAATTCCAACAAGGCCATCTTTAGGTTTAAAAAGTCCGAACATTAATCGTTACAAAATAGGGTTTTGGCCCGAGGCGAGACTCCAGTCGTAGTCGTTTAACGTAGTAGCAATGATCTTATCAGCAACCTCCTTTGTCCTTTGGGGAGGGTATTGCGGCTTCTTCTACCCTAACCCCCTTTTTCAAGGCCGGCCATATTTTTTACATTTAATAACTTTCATTTGGTTCTATTGATGTCTAATTTAATCATTTGATTTTAATGGTTTTTTCAAAATCTTCGGTCATAGTATAGGGCATTTTCCAGATTTCACCCTTTTGAAATTTCAAAATCAATTCGGATTTACTAAGCTGGGTGCGAATCTCCATCGGCCCCAGAAAAAGAAAACGGGCTTTTATAATTTACAGGCCCGTCGCACATAAGAATGACTTAAGGACTTGCCTCCGTTATGGTTTTTATCTTTTTCCAGGTTTCTCCTTTATCCTGGATGCCAGATGGCCAGTCACCACAAACGCCCCCATTCTTGAGGTCCTTTTTCCCGTAGCCCAACAATTTTCCAATCGTCTTCTCGCATAAAAAGGCTTCCCATATCATAATTATGGTCCCGAGGTGGTTAACCAACAGTGTTGTGCCATTCCGTGGCCGTTCCATTTGGTAAGGCACCATTCGTAAGGGGCGCTTTTTAGGACCGGGTTTCGTGCCATTTACTTTTCCTAATAATATAGACAGGCGGGGATGCCCTTTCCGCTGTAAAGCCCATATTCTTTTTAAATACAGGTTTTTTATTTGAGAGGCCATAATCCATCACTCTGGCGGGACTGGCTAAGGTCACAAAGAGGTACCGGTGTATTTATTGCCGTTTACAGTGGTCCCAAGTGGCTCCAAAGTCGGCCGATTGTATATAGTATAAATCCTGTTCGTTTATCCAACGTTGCCGTTGGATGTCGGTTAAGAACGTTCCTAAACACCTTGCCGTTATATAAGTCGGCTGGTCTGATAATGACCTGATTTTTTTCACCCTCTTTTCAGGATGGCGGCGAGTATTTTATCATCGGTCCAAAGATACGTTCCTTACTGGTTTTCAAAATTAAAGTTGGCCGTACGGCCTGTGTATTTTGTAAAAAATTGGAAAGAACCAAAATCGTATACCTAGGTTTGTGGGTAGGTCAATTTCCTCTTCCGTAATCTGCACAATTCTTTTGTGGAATAATGGGCAATTTTTGCTTTTGTAATTTTATAGCCTGGTCCTTTTTGAGCCGCCCGCGCCCACTTATAAATAACCCAATTATAGCCAGAGGCATCGATCAAAATGGAGGGGTTGTCATGTGGGTCCGTCTACCCCATTTATTCATATACCAGCGGTGGGTTGTGAAACCATTTGCCGTTTTATGTCCGAACTCCCGATCATACATAGCGGTAACGTTTTGTCTTCAGAGGGTGTTCCCTCGTATACAAAAAAAGTTTTTTTCAACTTCGGGGGCATATATGGCTAGGGGAACGTGTTTTTGCGGTGTAGGTTCCCAGCGCTCCCTGAGTATTTGTCCCATAATTCGTACTTTCTGATTCAGTTCGAACCAAAATACCTCTGTAACCATTAACTTTTGTATTGGTCAGCTTTGGCAAGAAGGCATGTTCCAACACAAAAAACAGTAAAACTACTACCTAATAAATTTGAGATTTCTTCTAAGTGATGTTGCTTTTCATTTTTCTTATTTCGATTTACTAAAACTTATTTTTTTGATGGCCTCTCTCACTGATATAATTCCCTTTTCTTCTGCATGAACCCAACTTTTTTATACAGGGCTATGGCCGGTGGCATTGGCCCAACCGGTTTCTACAATAAGGGTTTTTCGAATTCGTCATAATTTTCTAGGAATACTAGCAGTTTTTGGGCAATTCTGCCTAAAATATTTTGGATGTACTACAAAGGCTGCCAAACATCGAGTGTGTTTTTAAGTTGGTCCCTATTTCAGCTGCAGCGGCCAAAACATCCTTTTTTCCACAAACCAAAAAAATTTTTTTTTTGGGTGTTGCTATTTTGTATATTGGGAGAGTCCTTCTTAATGGGGGAAAATCAGTAACGCCCCAGTAATGGCAGCCTCGATGCGATAGATCTATGGAAAAAGCGCGTGAATTTTTTTCAGCAATTGGAAATCTTGGAATGGGCTATTTTTTTGATCCGGTTTATGAGGACAGATTAACAGATGAATTATAGTTCCAAATGAGAATATCTAATATGCAATTGCTTTGTTCTCGTTTCGTGGATCAAGTTCAATGTTGGAAGTTGAAAAATCCTATGTCGTCCCACTTCGAGTGATTTTATAGAGTGAAAACGAAAATAAAATTTGGTTTGAGAAGTAGATGGTGGAACTAGTAAGCAGGCAGTTGGGCAGTGAGCAGTAATCAGTAAACAGATTGCGGCAATGACGAGAAAATGTCAGGTCGAGCGCAGTCGAGACCTTTAAGCAAGTGGCCAATTGGTGTGCGACTTCCCCTCCCGATAGGTATCGGAATCCCAGAAAAAAGGGACTCTGTCGAGGTGAACTACAACGGGCAGGTGAGGAGCAAAACGTACGAAGCCACTCTACTATAAAAAACGAGATTTCTGCGCTGCGCCTATCCTGGCCGGTGGGTTTAGGCCTTTCATAGCGGGAAGGTGGGCGGAACAATATTGTTGGTTATTTTTTCTAGATCAACTATTTCTGATAACCAAATTCGATGTCCTTTACAAATGGCAGAAGGTAATCTGTTTCAATTACCGTGCAGGATCTAGTATGGCACTCTGAATACATTAATTACTGATATAATGAATTTAAAAAGTGCTATTTCTTAATTTACAGTATAGACACCGCCCCAGCAAACCAAAAGTATACCTAAATTCCTAAATAGATATATCCCTGTTGTTTGCTCCTTTATCTGAACATCGAGTTTCTATATCCCACACTTTTACAGAGGCTCCGCTTTTATTATCCTATTTTATTTTAAACCTACATACCCAAGGGCTAAAGGCCACCCAATTATTAGAAGGGATTCCCTATTACTTTTTTAAAGTATCATAGTTGGTTACTTTATTGTATAAAATATCAACAAATTCCAACGAAAATTAATAATAATGTTAACACAAATGCAGTTTTTCCTAACTGGGTGATTATGGAATTTTGCTACGCAATCTATGAGAAAAAATGATAATGGTGGTAATGAAATAGGGCAATAGGCCGCTATTTTTGATCATCCCTAAATTAAATGACTTCCTGTTTCGGTAAGATGTCTCCAGTGTCCCACGCCGGCAGGTCTTTGGTGAGTCCGGCAATAAACCACCCTGTCCAAATTTTACGACCTCGTATTCCATTCTTCAAAATACGGCGTACATTTTTGTTTCCTGGTACTCTTAATTCTATTCCGATTTCCCGTTTTAGGGGCATTTTCAATAAAACTAAATCAACTACCCTAACCCACACTATCTTCTATAGAAATTGCCTTCCTTGAATTTTTAGGAGGTCTCGCCCCTAAGGTTTTTTTGTTAAGCTCTACGTGATATATTTTTTCGAAGTCCCGTTTTTTGGTTGTAAGTCGCTTCGTCCATTTCCCCATCATTGGTAAAACAACAAAAGTCTGTGGTACTCTTGTCCATTTTACCTACAACGGTTAAGTTTTGGATTTGGAAGCACTGAAATAAGGGAGGCCACGGTTCCTTCTTCCATGCTCATCCTTGGGAGTGTAACAAAGTCTTTGGGCTTATTTAAAATTACGTACTCTTTTTTCTCTGGATTCACTAAGCGGCCATCAAATTTTACTTCACGGTAAGTTTTTAGACTTTGTTAAGCCCATTTCGGTAATAGCCTGCCCGTTAACGTTATGTTTCCTGCAAGAGCATATAAATATCGGCATCCCTACGTGAACAAACTTCCTGAGTTGGCTACATAACGATTTAGCGCATTACAATTGGGGTCGGATGGTGGCTTGTGCTTCCCGCTTTCTTTCTTCGGCGCGTTGCCCCTGGCATAACTTTTTTTTTCTACAGTGCCTCCTTTGCCTACCTGATGCCTTTTTGTCGTTATTAGAATCTGGACCTACTCATATGTACTATTTAATTTTGTTGCAAAGGTTAGCGGAAATCATATGTAACTTTACTTCTAATGAAGTGGGAATTATATGTGATCTTGTTCTTGAGCTAGAATTTCAATATTCCTACCACTTCTATTTTTGTTGTAGATTTCAATTCTATGACTTGTCATATGTGAGAATTTATTATCTAAATACGGGTATATAACTCGCTTAATTGAGTAAAATAAGCTAAAAACACTATGTATGAGTGCTACCTGTAGATACTCACAATTTAAGAATATTGTAGCCATACATAGTGTTTTTTGCTGTTCGATTTTTTACCAAAAGGACCAAAAATCCAAAGTAAAATACAACCTATAAAATAGAGGTACATATAGCCTACATCAAAATATTCGATCAAAGAGAAAAGGAGGGAAGCAATGTTAGGCCCAATTTAGAATAGAGATTACAGTCTTGGAAAATTTTGCTCGCGTAGCAATATGGGGATGGTCTTTATAGTTTATGGCCCATATCCCCGGCCATGTTTTCCCTAAGTCTTTATCATTTCCCGGCAAAATTAAATAGGAAAAGAAATAGGGGCATGCACGAATAGAGCAAGGTCAAAATTTTTTGTCAACACAAAAACCGCAAAAAAAGATGGAGCAAATGGCCAATGTTGGCAGAAACAAAATTCCCCAAAAAAGGGTACTCTCTTCAACTTGTGGGAATATACACCAAATGCGAAAATGTAGGCAGAAAAGAAGACTAACAGCTTTAAAAAGAGACGTAAACTAGCAAAGGAAAACCGAAAAGAAAATTTAATAAGGAAAATAGGTGCTAAGTTTGGTGGCGCTGACTTACCAAACGGTCCAACATGCTCTTTTCTAGGTTTATTGATAAGGTCTTTTTCCGCATCATAGAAATTATTGATGATATATCCGCTGCGATGACCAAAAGCAGAGCTGAGTTACTAAATAACAAAGAGGTTTGCCTCAAAAACAACTTTTCCTAAGGGGTAAATGGGGTGCTCAAATATAAATGGAGGCCAAGTTACTGGGCAAAATGACATCAGAATAATGTATCCTCTGACCACAGAAAAACAGGCTCAGGACTTTATAGCAAGAGCTTGTTTCTTCTACTAAGGCATAGGGGTGGTGTTTAGAAGTTAATAAACCACTTCCAAATTATAGCCTTTAGGCTTTTTTTTGCCTTATTGATGGTCCCTTCTGTTAAATCCTAAAATATAACCTCCGCCACCAGAACCGCCAAAGTTTTAAATAATAGTCTTGGTGGTCTATTCCCTGTTTCCATAAGTTTATGGAATTTCCAGCGGGTATCATAGGCTTAAAATTATCCAAGACTTACATGGGACAACTGTTTTAAATCCCGAACAGGGATTTTAAGTTCCATTTAAATAAAATCTTCCACACAGGCATCTGTATGTTTATAAACTGATTTTTTAGCATGGCGCGAATCCCTTCATGTTTCATTTTGGCTTCATGAACAAATGTACCATTGGGGCCGTTTCACCTGTATTCCACTGTCCAACAGGAATACACTCCCTTGCCGCCAAATTTTGAGAACGGGAAATGCTGGTAAATTCTATATTATCCTTGGAGTTATAAGGATAGGAAGGCTTAAATAACTGTTTAATGGATCAAGTCCTGAAGGATTTTGCCATGGAAAAACGATTCCCAATTTTTCCAAAAATAGTCTCAATTTTCCAAATAATTTTTTCCCTGGTAAGATTCCTCTAAAACGGTGATTTTTTTCAAATAGCATATTTGTCGTTAGATGGCAGCCACTAAGGCCGCCACTACTGCCCACGCCCCATATCCATTGGAAATGGGAGCTGTCAAAATACATGCCGTTGGCGACATCCTCAATTCCAAGGCATCCAGATCAAGGTTCACCCATTTGTGATCTTTGTTTTGTACGTTTTTAAATATTCAGCAAGGCCCTGAGGCTAGCATTGGATTTTTTTGCTCTTCAGAATCTTTATTCTAGATTTTATGCCTTTAAAGAAATTATAGGGTATAGAAGTCCTTTGGGAATCTTAATGATTCCATATTCCGAAAGTAGAATTTTTAAGAGTAAAATAAATGGTCGCTTTCATTTCTTTAAGATAAGCAACAATAATTAAATTACCCCACTTTTAATAAGCTGGTATAATAGTGCTTGGTTAATTTCACAATACTTACCATAACCTTAAATATTCTTCGATATTAATTAACGCAACACATCAAGTTAATTATGCAATCTTCAAATTAAAAATTACAGCTTTTCTGCTCCTTTTTCCAATTTGATCGCAAATATACTTGCCCCGGTTTTCGCATATGCAACCAACTCATTATTAAATAAATTGGTAAAACCTTTTCTTTTTTCATTCAAGGTAGAGCACATGTACATTGGCGCCCGGCATGCCATGTAAAACAGACATGGTTTTTGGAAGTGGCCCAAAAAAAAAAAAAAAAAAGGCCCATATTTTTATTGATAATTTCCAAACGATTGGGTTTTTTTATCAAACATAAAATAGGCATACTGGTCATCATCATGGCATGCAAACGTCAAAGTGCCTGCACTTTCCACGATTTTAATAAATTCCAAATAAATTTCCTTGCTCAAAAAATTCAAATTTTTAACTTGGACGAGATTTTTTATGCGCTTGGTCCGAACGTTTGCTCCGCAAAGGGGTGATCGTGCATTAAATTAATGACCCAAGGCTACTGCTTACCTGTTTGGTTCCTTTGTCCACCAAAAGGATGTAATCCTGATAGTTCTTAAAATTTGGGTGGACTTATATGGAAAAATTTTTTATGGCATAGAAGATTCGAGCTGTTCAGAGTGTCCTTGTGCATTCCCCTGATAATTAAGTCGCCTTCAAATACTCCTGCAGGCACTTCAGAGCCCCCAAAGCGTGCCCAAAAAAGAAAAGCCTTCCCTTTATTAAAAATAATTGGCCAATCCAATATCTGGGGGTTCAATTTCCCTTTCGCAGCTCCATGAGACATAATGCCAGGCAGACATGCCGCTGGCCGAAGAGGCAATTCCACTGCTGTGGGGAAAGAATTGAAGTTTCTATGGTAAACATGATAGGCCCCTTTTAAGAAGGGCAGATAGGGCACTGTCTCTTAAAGAACGTATTTTATTTTGGGTTTGAAATCCTCTTTTGGCTTCCCCTCAAAAAGGAGGTCAAGAAAGTCGGAAGTTTTTTGTTGTCCAATTTTTTATAGGTGACGGTTTGTTGTGGGTAGCACAGGTATCGGCAACGTAACGGCCTGAATGGATGGTTTTGCGGAACTGATGTTCCCTTTTTTCCCCCAGTACTTTACCAAGGCAATATTACTTGGCGATCTTAATAAGTAACTTTTCCTTCTGTTATGGTCCTATGATATACCCTGAAAGGGAATAAAGTCTTTTTTCGTCATAATGGAAACAAATTTGTGCAAAGATTAGTTTTATTAAGGGGTTTTGCGTGTAGATCCTGTTAAAATTAAATTGTTAATGTTAGGCATTAACAACGCAACCCTTTGAAAAACACTAACCCTATAATCGCCCATTTCTGTAGCCGTGGTGCCTAATGATGGGTTTTAATCCAGTTTTTGGCAACGCAATCTTCGTAAATGATTGGTATTTGGAATTGAATAAACCCAGTTTTTAATCCGCCAAATTGGGTTTTTTTGCCCCCTGTTGGACATACTCTATATTATGAATGGGAGTAGCTGCAAGGGTATTGGTTTGGGGCAAAAAGGGTTTTACCATAATTTGGGTAAAAACCGGCCTTATAACCATTTTGGGATACAGTTGTTGTTCAATTGCGCTTTGGGAGCATAATTTTTCTTTGGATTTTAGAATAGTTTGGGAGGCCTGCTCGTTATTCTTACCTTATTGATATTGTTGATCTTTACTATAAAATGGTTTTAACGTAGTAAGTAAAACTGCTTGCATATCTACTAAATTCGCCTATCTCCTTTGGGTGTGGCTTTGCCACGGCCCTGAACTATAAAATCTGGGAGTTGAATTAATTTTCTTCTGCCATTTGCCAACAATCTCAAACATAGTCCCTGTTAATTTCTTGTAGTGGCGGATACCTTAAGTTTTTTTTTTTCAAAATAATTATTATTGCATTTGGTGTTGCCATTAGCCTTGAACCACAGCTGAGATAGACACACTTCCTGATATTATAAATTGCTCATTGGAATTGATCTTGTTGTAATTTAGAGGCCAATTCGGTATTGGGAACTTCTTGTAGCAACCATAGTACCATTTTCTGGTCTCCAAGTCGTTGTCTTCCCTGCAAATGGGGTTTGGGTTTAATATTTCTTTTATTCAAAATGGTCTTTACCAAATACGGAACATCATAAGCCGAAAGTGGCATAAATGCCCTTCCTTTTATTTTTTGTGATACCCTCTTAGGCGAAGTTGTACACTTTTTAAAACCGATATTTCCACTTTGTATATAGGTGCTATGCGCCGGAGAAATCCAATCTATGGAAGGCATCGTCTTAAGTCGGACATTTTAATTTTCTTTAGCCCGCTTACATTGATCCCCCTAAGTAAAATAATATACGTGTCATGATAGTCGCGAGTTCTTAGGAGCAAGACAATAAAAATAACCATTTATAGGCCACAGTCGATAATGCCATTTTTAATTTTCAAGTTCTTACTTGCCTCGCTTGCTTTTTGGGCTGTATTATTTAATAACGTTGTTCTGTATATTTGAATAAGTGGGATTAGGATTATTGTTAAAATCTTTGGGAGGCAATTATTGATTTTTTCAAATTAGGTCTTATTTTTGTTATCTGAATACCCATTTTAAAAAATTATCCAGCTTTATGGAAATATATATTAGCGCTAGATCACAGGTACAACCAAGTTCCCGTTCCGTTGTTTTTTCCGATAAAAAAGGCAATATTGTTTCAGTGGCTCAAAAAGAATTCACGCATATTTTCCGAAGCCCGGGTTGGGTAGAGCACGATCCTTTTGGAAATATGGTCTTCCCAGGTGAGTAGCGGCAGCAGAAAGCCACCACCAAAAAGGAATTTACGGGGCGGATATTGGCGGGCTATAGGTATAACCAACCAACGGGAACAGTAGTTGGTTGGGACAAGAACACAGGAAAACCCAGTTATAATGGCCATTGTTTTTTGGCAGGGAATAAGCGGACTTCCCAATTATTGGTGATGAATTAAAGAGCAAGGGAAAATCCCAGCTAATAAGGGAAAAAAACAAGGTTTGGTGATCGATTCCTATTTTTCGGGTACCAAAGTGAAATGGTTTTTTTAGATAATGTGGAAGGGGCGCAAGGAAAAAAAAAGGCAGATAGCCGGAGATTTGGATCATGGGACGCATAGATTCTTGGTTAATTTGAGCATGAAAACCAAGGGCGAACTACATATTACCGATGTTACCAATGCCTCCGGGACATTGCTCTTTAAATATAAAACACCCTGGAATGGGAAATGATGAATTGTTTTGAATTTTTACGATTCCAAAGGGCAATGTGCCAAAGTTTAAACAGTCCAGTGGAAGTAATAAACGGCCATACAATTCCATTTTTGCTAGTAAAATACCTATTGCGTGGAATTGGCCGGAGATCAACCAGGCAGCACTTTTCGGCCAAATGTGGTACCAAACCAGGATGGTTAACAAACACCTATGGTACTTGGTTGTTTTATGTTAATGAAACATAGGGGAAAAAGCCATTGTTTCTGAAAACAACCTGTTAACCACTGTAGGCATGGACCATTAATGGGAAAACTGCCTGGAAAGGCAGTATTTTATACTGGTGCCCGTGTACGTGGTTGGACGACAGCTTTGGATATTAAAAAGTGGTGTAGGGTTTGGGGGATCTGTAGTAAGTAGATGGACGTATATTTGTAACGGTTGGCCGGCTTTTGGGGGCACCCTTACTGGACAGGCCAGGTTTTTTTAGGCCTCACAGGAGGTACGGTGGTTTGGCTAGAGCGGCCATTGACTAAAATCGCTTTTCAGACCATAGTGATGTGTTTGAAGGCCTAATGGAAGGGAAGTTCCTATGGTAAGATCGGTCTATCAACCCGGAATAATACCGCGGTCCGATTGACTGGAGGGTGTGAATAATATGCCTGATGCAGTTCAGGCCGAATGTTCTTAACACGACAACAGTTCGCCAACAGTATAGAAACATACAGTTATGGAGCGGCTTTTTTAGCTGGTTTGGCGGTCGAATTCTGGGAAAGCCTTTAAGAAATTCAGGAATTTGGGAAAACCGATGTTAAATTTAACCCTAGTACGGAAAGAAAGAAATTGATAAAAATATTAAGGGCTGGGTACCGCGCTATCGATGCAGTAGAAATATTGGTCAACTAAAATGATTAAATAAAGACCAACTAAATATGACTCATTTATTGCTGAAATCATAACGGCACTTTTTTTCCTGATCCTTTTAGGGGGTCGGGGTAGTTGCCAACGTTGTTCCTTAACAAAACAAAATCCAACGATGAATGGGCTGGATGGTGGATTACCACCGGCCTTGGGGACTTGCCGTATTGTTGGAGTGGCGGTTGCTTGCGCCTTATAGTGGTGCACATCTAATCCCGCAGTCAGCATAGGCCTGGGCGGTTGCCCCGATAATTTGAATGGGGCATTGGTTCCCTCTTTGTATTGGCGCAATTAATAGGGGGCCATGTTGGGTGCCTTGATTGTTTGGGCTCCTCTTACAAGATCATTTTGTATGCCCACAGAGGACAAGGAAGCCAAAAGAGCGTATTCTGTACGGCTCCGTGCAATAAGAATCCCATTAACAATCTGTTAGTGAAGGTGGTAGTACTTTTGCCTTGTATTTGTAGTGCTTTAATTTTACGGATGCTACCCATAACCGATACGGAAAACGGTAATTGGTCTAGGGTCTTTAAAGGGGCATTAACCGCGTAGCGTTTTTAGTATGGGCCAATAGGGCTTTCTTTACGGTGGGACCACTGGCTGATGGCCATTAAATCCGGCTAGGGATTGGGACCGAGAATAATTGCACGCCATTATGCATTAAGGATAAGGGTGGAAGCGATTGGGGGCTATGCTTGATCCAGGTGGTTGGGCCTATCATGAGGACTGTATTGGCCGCTTTTGGTTGATGTTGGTTCTTTCTAAATAATTTTTACGCCTATGAGGCGGTTGCACCTTATTACTTTAAGTTTTACTATTTGTATTGTTGCTTGCTTGGTAATGATTGGGAAATCGGAAGGGGACCGTTGCCGGGCTGAGTCTTATAAGTTGGTATGGTCTAGATGTGGATTTGATTTGGAAGTCAGCCCGATCTACAAGTGGAAACTGATATAAAGGACTTGGCTTCGTACACCAGGAAGAACAATATTATACCGATAGCTCTCAGAATGCCTACGTGAAGGGCGGAAATTTAATATTGCAGAGTCTGTATGAAGAAATTTGCCAATGAAAATTATGTGTCCAAGGAGGCTGAGGATTGGAGGGAACCAAGAATTTGCGGGCTACAACTTCGCTAGCCTTACAACACAAGGCTTGGCAAATGGACCTATTGGCAAATGATGTCAGGGCTAACTACCAAAAAGGAATAG
>Ga0163217_1047164_pt1 | contig 14993 bp, 13 predicted proteins | sample SynspAceP_FD_185933 | JGI IMG/M metagenome (GOLD analysis project Ga0163217, IMG submission 185933) | Saline lake microbial communities from Ace Lake in Antarctica - Synechococcus sp. Ace-P (PacBio error correction) | ecosystem: Environmental > Aquatic > Non-marine Saline and Alkaline > Saline ...
TGGTCGTCGCAAAATAAGCACTAATTTAGGGATTTTTTGAGCCTTTGCTTTCCTCGGATTACTGTCCTTGCAAGAAAAGAAAGCAAAACAAACGAGCCATAGATCGTCCTTAAAAATTCTAATCTCATTTCTTAGGCATGGTAAAAAATACATGTGTTAAATGCTACATCGAAACTGTGGCTTTCACCGCTATTTTGGTTCCTATCAAAGAGGCGATATGTGTGCCGAGCCACTCGTAACAAGGTGGGTGCGGTTTCGGGAAGAAGAGCATTCAACCATTGTCTCTTACGAGCGTCATCTATCTATCTGCGCACAAACCGAAATAAGAATAAAGAATGGTGGGCGGGACATATAAAAAAAAAAAAAAATGCAATAAAATATAAAGCAACCCCCCCACCGAAGGAGATTCTTTAATATTTTTTAAAGTTCTTTGTGCCAAAATGGGATTATGTTTTTCCTAGTGATTCTCGATTTACCTGAATGGACCTATTTAAATGTTTTCTAATATTATATTCCTTTTCTATTTGTAACTACATCCCAACACCTAGACTTATAGATGTGCCTTCGGGCCTCTATACGGATCAAAAACTACAGTCCATGTCGCCGCCTTTTATAATTAAGTGAAGGATTTTTTTTGGAGGTATCCCGTCTCAAAATCCCAAAGCCAGCTTTTAATGTTTCAGTGGATTAATCTTTAATGTAATGCATCCTCGGTAGCTCATCCATTGCTACAAACGCCAATAGCGACAATCGTTTGTAGCTCTTTTTCTAAGGATTAAATCGAAGAGTGTTTGCAAGTAGGAATCATCAGAAATCATTTCGACATGGTCACCAATTCCATGAAAACCTCAAATTTGTGACATTATTCATAGCCGATTATTTTACATCATGAAGGCCCTATAACATCATTTTCTTTTAATTGGTACTGTAACCTTATCAATTCTTCAACGGCACCAATGGTCAAATGGGGTAATTCCAAATCCATTTTTAACTTATCCTGCTCGCCATGTTCAAAATCAAAATCGTAACGCATTTGTAATACGGGAATCCTTGATCAAGGAGTATTTCCCAAATCCATACTTTCTCCTTATATTTGAACAGGGGTAAAAATAATATAAGTCTGCGCAATGCGCTCCATGCCCTTTAAAATGAAGTCTTCATAAGGAATCGTTAACAATATACACCCGTGTGTTATTAATAAAGACCACCTGAATAAAACAAATAACACACAATCAAATAAATAAAAGTCCATTCCCGACCTACGTGCTTCACCCATTCAACAGCTCAAGTCGCATCCAGCCTCCTACGTACAATCAACAGATCGCGCTCTTAAAAATCTTCACCCCAGAACCAACCACTACTAATTTACACATTGATGTAAATCAAAGAATCCAAATATATAAACCCATACAATCGTCGATCACAAATATAATTATCTCAACTAATAGACACCCAAAGAGTCATGAGAAACAATGAAATTCCAAATACAACACAAAAAAATACAACAACAAGCAAATAATCAGAGGACATATGATCCTTGGGGATCGATAAAAATCCATCCGCACGTACTCCCGTTTGGATGTCGAAAAAGCTACTCCAATTCCCAATAAAATCAAATTAAAATGGCTGCTCCAACTCATTCTTTAAAGATGTAAATTTTTGAATCGCCTCCATTTTTTCTGTTTTTCTATCCAATGAGAGTATAATATAGTTTTCCGCAATGTTGGCGGGCATATATCATTCAATTCCACCCATAATGTGAATGCACTTAGCTATTTTGGGTATTCGAGAGTAGGCTAGGTTTAATCGATCAACCATTTAATACGATGTATCGTTCCGCCAAGTTTATGTTGGTAACTAAAAATATATAAATATAGATATCAAAGAGGATCTAGAGGAGAGAAACAGCCATACCAAGATCGTACCTTGGCGTTGTTCAATGCAATAGAAAGCGTAAGCCTAATTAACTTCTTGGTCGAATTTTCTTCATCTCCATTTTAGTTATTGTAATTCTTTTTTCACGTGTTGGCTAACGATTTGTCATAAGATGACCACATGCCAAATAAATACCCTAGCACATGAACGACGCAACAGGAAAAAAAAACCAATTGCGAAATAACAAATCAGACTTGAGAAACATATAGAACAGGGATTTGAGGTGTACATAAACACATCAGGAGAACAACAATAATGGCCAATAAGTGAAAAATAAATAGCGAAATAAGATACGAAAACATAACATAACGCATTAGATATTATAAGATTATATCTTCACATATGAAATCATATCTATAGGAAACACAATAAAATAACCCTTACAGCGGCAGCCTGCGCAGCTAACAGTATTAGCACTTGCAAAGCAAAGGTGTTAAATAACCAAATGCCATTGTCTCGCTCGTTGAATTGTCTCTAGCAATTAATCAATATGCTTTTTTGAGGCATCAAATAACTCGCAGGTTCTTTGGTTTCTGCAATATCAACCAACGCATAGAGCAGCTGATGGAGGTAGGAAGGTGCACGGAGAGTGGGGCGGGCGGCCGGTGTAGACCTTTGGTTAATATGATGTTGCTACCTTAAAGTCATCTTTTCAATAAATCATCAGGATTAAATACAAAGGACGCCGTTTGTGTTCTTTTAACAAATTTCACCTTCTTGATTAGGTATTTGTTTTTGAACATTACCTTTAACATTCTCTGTGACCATCGATGATTCTTTTGAAGTTCTTGATAAACTTCTTTGTATTTCGGACGATATACCGTTTTAAAAAACAGGAACATTCGGTTAATTAATGTTCTGGTGAACTATTCAAAGCCTTGCGCCTCATGGTTGCAAAAATATGGTATTATATTTGTTTTTGGTCCATTCGCAGCGATCATTTTTTTGGTTCTTATACTGGCGAACGAGCTGTGTAGATGTTGGAAATCTATAGTGTTTAACACTCTGTTATTTACATTAATATCATTTTAGCCTGTTTCTCACTTAACAAAACCGCAATCTAACAAATTTCTTATATGGTTTGGTTCTATTAGTTCTATCGGTTATTCAGCAGTTCTTTTTTTTCTTTCCTCCTCGATTGTATGCGTTTTCTGTTTATCATCATAACTATGGAATATGATTGTTTTTGACGGTCCCACAAAATTGTGATGTAAGCCGAAGACAGTGAATGTTTGGATTCAAGATTGAATCCAGTGAGGCGGCTTGTGTTTGGATTCCATGAAGACCAAACCGACACCTTGTGCTTAGTGCATACTTTGGAACTGAACCTTATGGGATGTGAGCAACTCCTAGAGCCAAGGGTCCTGTGAAACAGTCAGTCCGCTGATACCCACTTCGTCCATCATGGCCAGTGGCACGCCCGGTAGGTGAAAAGGCGAATCAGGGGTGTGGTTGCGGGGGGGAAGGTGAAGGGTGGCTGCGGCGGCGACTTAAAACCAAATGGGGCACCTCGTAATCAATCATGACCCGCATAGTTCTCCAGTACGCCTTTAGATTGTCTACTCTCATACAACAAATTGAGATTCTCTCCAAAGCGCAAGCTCACCGTCCCCCCGATTCATCACGCAACGGTTTCTGCCTACCCGACCCGCGATACCGCCCAGTCGCGCGGATGGTGCCGAGGGAGGGTCACCATCCTAGAACTCCGCGGAAACCAGCTACTGTGCACGTTTTTTGTCAAAAATAGAGATGGCGAGGGGCGCGGCCGCGCGCGAGTGGTTGTGGGTCGCGCGTGTTTCTTGGGGGGAGAAGTGAGGAATGGTGGGGGCGGGGCGAGAAGGGCTATTATATCGGTTTTATGGAATGGTTTGGCGTAACTTTTTTGTTCGCCCAAGTTATTTATTATGCTTTTTTTTTTTTTTTTTTTGCTATTCATCATGCCAGAAACCCTTGGTGTAGTTACTTCCCCCGACCCAACCTTTACCTTTTGTAAAAGTTATTTTAATATAAACTCGTTTCTATTGAAAGGATTCACGCGTAATGGCGGTATGCTTAAATTGGAATTATTGCGCGCAATGAAAAAGTCGGCAAAAATGTCAGGACTAGAAAATAAAATCCTTGAAAGCTCATTATGAAATTTTAGAATAGGTGGAAACTATTACTGAGTATTGTTTCATTATTATTTCGAGGGTTTAGCATTTAACCAATATGTGCGAAAAAATACATAAAAACATCAAAAATGGAATACACCGTCACAGTAACTATATACTAAATAGCTACAACACACTTTTCTTACTTGAAAGTCGAATGTAGAGATTTATCAGATGTTGTTGAAGAGGTGAAGGGAATACTGGAAGCCGAGGTCCGAACCTCAACAAAAAATCTAAAACTCACATTTTTCGTCTTTTTGTTCCAATGAGGTGCAAAGTCTAATTTTTTTTAAAGAGTTTCGAAAACCGGCTGTGTTCTTTTCCATCGATGGTAAGGCTTTGAAAACATTTTACCATCAAAGCGATAAGTTCTGTCTTTATGAGCGAAGTACCATTGCAACTCTTCCTTAAAATCGATGCTATGCCCATACCTTACATCGGTTAGTTCATCTCATCCGCCGGCAATGGATTTGCTATTAATGCCTTCGCATCTTCTCAGCGTTGCGCCGAGAACCGCCGCCCATGTTCCATATTGATAGTATAATGAATGGACAATATTGCTGTAGTTCCATTGGAAATCGGTAGGCTAAATAAGTCAGTGTGCGTGGAGAGAAAAAGACTATGTATCCCGCGTCGCGCTTCGCGCTCGACCAAGAACCGTACGCCCGCCTATCAGCCCCTTTTTCACCTAACCTCAAGGATTTTCAAAAATGTTCGTTCCAAACCCAAACTGCGATTGATCGTCACGGGACGAAAACCAAAGTAAAAGCGTTGACTCCAGTCCAGTCAAGCAACGTAATGTCGCAAAATAGCCGAATTGTTGAGGTTACTTCTTTAGCTTTTGACAGGATAAATACGTCACCGAAGAAGTCGTTAAATAAACGAGATGGAACGGTTTCTAGTGAATTAGCAAAAATCGATCGCTTCCACGGGATTTTGAACCTGAACCTACTCTGAGGTGGTAAATTTGGAACGCCAAAAATAGCTCCCATTGCTCCAAACAAGAAGTTTATCTCCAGTCTAGAAAACGGTGTCGGGCGAACCAAAAAACTTTCCCTTTAGTTTTATGACATTCAGTAAATCAAACCCCGTCTGCGGTAATGCTACAACAACGGTACTAAGGTGGTGTAACACCTTGTTTTTGAATTGTGCCAAATTCCATGGAATAATGCTACTGAGTTCCAATAGTTTCGGAAGTAATGAAATTTGGCAAACCGTACTGGCGGTTCATCCAACTCCAAAACGCTCTTTGCTGCGACAAGGTTCATGGAATCAAAACAAGACATTTCCAATGCGGTTACTTTGTCAGTTATGAACCATGCTTGACTGGTCATTCCCATACATAGCAAAACGTAAGGCACCTTACGTCTTTGACTAATCTGCGCCCAAAAATGCGAAGAAAGGAGCCTGTTATTCCGATAAAACCCTAAAGAAGGGGACATAGCAAGCTCCAAAGATAATGCGATCGTCCACCAATTTCGGCAAAGTCAATTGCGGGTAGTCTAATATCACCCCATTAAATAATCATAGCAGGGGCCGCGCTTGCCTGTTACGTATGCCTTTTAAATAAATTTGAGTACTTCGATTTATATGCATTGGGCGTTATCAACTCTCAGTATTCCATAATCTAAACTGTGGACTTTCGCCCAAGAGAAGTCCGCGGGCCAAAATCCTCTATGCAAAAAGTTCTACTTGCTACTGTTTAGCATCCTAAATAAATCTACACAATGGTTATTCAAAGTTGATATACCATGGATTTCCCGAAAACAATAAAAATTAGCGAATATTCTTCTCCGTATCACTAAAAACATCTTGGATATTTAATGGGTGCGGTAGCATTATTTATATTAGAATTGGGGCCATAGGCAAAAAGAGAATGTCTTCTTGCCCTCAATATTCTGGTAAAACGTAGGTGTGTTTTCTCATAAAGGTCTCCATCAGGTAAAGGGGCATAAAACGAACGGCCATGACGATATCATGATGGGAAAAATATTCCAATCTTGTTGTATATGCATCTCACGGAACAAAAAAAGTTGTATTGGATGCCCCTATCATCCATATATTTTTTTAGTAACTCCTTTAAAAAAGCATGCGTCGACCAAAATAATTTCCATTTCCGACTTGTCGTATGTCCATGTATACAAAACCTGCATAACCTGAGCTCATGGCTGCTGCTGAATAACACTCACCTTTTTGCCCGCAGGATCGGGCGTTGAAGGATACTCAACATCCCGTATCCATATTTTATCATTACACATCGGCCGTGTTCCCAAACATCCATTTAATTTAAGGAAGTATTCAATCACGATAACACTTTTGAGCACTGTTAGGTAACTGATTTTCTTGAAGGCATAAGGCTAATGTTTTTAAATTGATGAAAAATGCCCTTGTTGTTAGACAAATGTTTGTTGCCACAGTGTACATTTGAACTTGCCCGAGTATAATGAGGTCTCTAGGCACCAACTCTGCGTATGGAACCCATGAGTCCGATTTTTCCGTCTTGTTTTAAAAGCTGGGCCCCAGTTCATGGGGCTTCAATAAGCTAAGCCCTAGACTAGAGCCGTTTGCAGGCAAAATCGAGATATCGATCTTGATTTTGTCGACTTTTTGCGTCAATCCGGGAGTAAGCTTACGTCTCCGTTTGCTTCTTGATTGCGGTGTGGTCTAAAAATCATTCGAAAGCAATGGGTCAAGAGTTAAGGTCCGTGGCTGCCTTTTTCGATACATCTCGAAACTGCATATACGTTTTGTAGAACCAGTTGGATCATATCAATTTCTTGTCCGATCGGTCATGTCGTCAGTTGTTAGTCGTGGTTAAATTTATTGTTGTGCGAGTTACATTGTAATTCCTGCAATCAATGCAATGATCAATAAAAGATTTTGTAAAATTGAGGTTCTGTTCTTCATTGTTAGATTTATTTTAATAGCGAGGATATTATCCATGACCAGGGACAGGCGTGTACCTTCACAAATCCCAGATTCTCGCCCGTGCGCCGTCAACAACAGAGCTTCATAATGGGCTACCGAGACTACAAATTTCAGTAACACGTCCAACCTTTCCCCCTCCACCCCCAATTGCTGACCCGAGTTCCTGCAACGACATTTCAGGTCGCAATCAAGACTAAATCCCCCTTGTCCTCTCCAATAATCTTGCTGTCAATCAAATCTAGGTTGTGGAGGGAGCGCGACACAAAGAAAAAAAAAAAAAAATGTAAAAAAAAAAATCAGAAGAAGCGAAAATCCAAACCGACCCCCCAGTACTAACACTTTATCTTCAAAAAATTTGAGTAAATTGTAATACTTATGCATTACGGGCCGGTAAATAGAAAGAGAGTAAATAGATGGGTTAAACGAGAGAGAGGAAAAGATAAATAGGAGAAAAATAGACGAGAGATATAACAGTCTCGCGTTCTGCGAGGGATGGTTGCTACATCTTTAAGTGTTCCAACTAGACCAATCATCTCCCTAACTTCGACTTCGCTACTGGCATCCTCGTCTACGCTTACCACCCTCTCAAAACTGCCTTGATCTAGAACCTCCAGCTGAATCATTACATTGAAACCTATTTTGGCTTATTTCACGTTCCCATACTACTATATTGGCACAGGTCGAATGCCCCTTTCATGAAATGTTCTTTTTCCGTACTTAAAAAGGAGTAAATGAGTTGGCTGGGAAATCCATAATGAACCAAGCAGTACATGTGCAGCATATTAATAAAAAAGAAAACAATGATGGTATATATCAAAGTTAAGCCTTCCCAAATATATCAACATCCTACAACCAACAAGACTATTGATCCACAAGCTTATCAATCATTTCACCAGAATGAAATTATCTTGTTTACCCTAGGGTCGTTATTGCTTCATATTGCAATAAATCTAATGGCGCTTGAATCAGAAGGTCCATGACGAGCAAATGCTCGAATAAGTTCAAAGAAAGACTCATTTGATGGTTTCTAAAAATTTAATGGCTTCATCAGTTATTCGGTTCCAGTTTATGTATCCTATATTTATCGAGGGAAGTGTACTGATAAACAGGAAGGGGAAAGAAATTATGGTGACCGAGGGATAGCCTTCACCTCCTATATTGAGTCAAAACTGGTTTTTTACTGGCCATATATCTTACTTGGGCCAATGGGGCCGGCGCAGATTTGGGCGCGGAGAGTGGTGGCGCGGTGGTAGTGAGGGGTCAGGTTGGTGGGGGGCGCGTGAGGGGGGCGTCGCGGAGCAATAGTAATAATCCTTCACAGAACAAGGTCCTAGAGTTCAGGCAGGGCATTTTTTCAGACCATGGTGCTCCTTACAGGGCCAACGGAACGTCGGATTGGAGGGTAAAGGCCGCAGGAGTGGTCAAGAAAATCCGACTGGATGTTTTCCGGAAAGTATAGTCTCGACGAGTAGGAGAGCAAAGGCATTGCAGCATAGCACGTGCTATACACCGTTTCCTTTATTGCACTCCTATTGGATGGTGGGGTACATAAACCTCACTACTCATAAATCCAGAATCTACCCATCATTAATCAACCATAGAAAAATATGATATTGCTTTGGAATTCTGCTACAATCTCCTTTCCTTACAGGATTGAATATGAAAGTCTGAAACAACTAAAATCAATTGCTGCTTGTAGTAGTGACTTTTTTCATATATTTTTACTTGAATAAAATAAATATAAAAACCCATAAAAAAAGAAGAATCAAACTACGTTTATTACAAGAGGACATCACACATTATCTAGTATGGAACTCAAACAATACGTAATACTAACCAGAGATAGATTCGTAAGGGAAAAAAAACTTATTAGACACATTCAAAGAAATACACATAAAGTATTGGAGTAAAAATTATTATACACAGAGATATACTGCATACCACATGAATAGCACAAACAACACAATGACTGAGACCTAAACCAAAGAGTTGGAATCAAAATGAAGCCCCAAAGACAAACAACAGACTAAACAGGTAGCATCACGAACAGTAATAACGCCAAAGTACAACATGAATAATAACAAAATGGAAAGTGGAATAATTCATCAATGGCGAACCACTATTAGCCACATTAAGGACAATCGAGAAAAATCTTCCCAAAATGTGGGAGACGCCCAAACTAAGCATGCCCGCCCCAATCGTAATCACGTATGAATGAAGGGCTCATTTAAATAAGGATATTGGCAACGTCGCCATAGCTCTAAATGTAGTAACGGCATAAAAAGTGGTACATGCGCTGGATAAGCCATATAATTGACCAAAAAACTGATCCGTATTGAACTTCCACTGCATTCCCGCAATAGCCAAGCGCATTAGATGCGGTCGGCCTGGTTTGGTTAGTAATTGTTTTGCCTTGTGGCTTATGTCTTTTAGCCGTTCGAGCAAATTTTAGTATAGTTTGATTTAGTGCGATGTCATTTCCTATCCAAGATTTTTCAATCAGGCGCGCAGCTTCGAGAGGCATACTTATCAGGACTGTAGATCTGCATGGTACAACTCGGTTTTTCAACTGTCGTTGTGCCAGTTTCAAAACACCCGTTTATAAATTCTTGTTTGTCGCTGTCAATGAACTATACTCATTGGTCAGCAAACCGATCATGATTATATTCCTGTTTCTTTTAAAATATAGGAATAGAGATTCACATAAAAATAAATATTGTATTTTGAAATAAAGCAACAACATGAGAATAAGAGATATACATTACATATACATTGAGGACAAAAGAGGCTAGATAACACAAATTCGCAAGATCCAAGCTCTTGTTACTGATTTCTCTATGTTTCCGAAAACAGGTCATTAGAATAACGTACATATACTAAATCAGGGTCATTGCGCGCCAGGGGGCGCGAGGGCGCACGGACGTCAGCGCTGTGAGTGGCGCGCGATGCGGGCCAAGGAGATAAAAAATAATAGAACAGTAGAGAGAAAATTGTAAACGGTAAAAAAAAGACCAAAAAACCAGTAAAAGCATATAGTTCCGTTATAAACGAAATAATCCCAACATATAACTATAAAACTACCTAAATATGGGTGATATTCTAGAAATGGAATGTGCGCATTCGATAGATGTGTATAGGAGCGTCTCGTTAGGATCAACACATAAACAAAATCAGACCGCAAAAAAAAAACAGAAAACCAGAGTACTCGCCAACTTCCACACTTGCTGCAACATAGGTACTCAATGTAGAAATTTCGGTAATGAATGTTCATTTGGTAGCATTTGCTGTCCCTCTAAACTATCTAATAGCAGTGGCTTCAGGGCGCACCGGACGAGTCGCGCCAAACGCAGGCGCATTAAGGGAGGTGGTCTAGGCTTTCCGTATGTCCCATTGAAATTGTGCACAGCGCCCGATGGAGTTGGGGTGCTTTCCAGTAGTCCAGATAAATGCAGGGTTTTTGTGAGACTTGTAAAAAGCTGAACAGTTTGTACGTCCGAGCACCGACGGGGTTCGCTGTTCAATAAAGGGCTTGGACATTTGGGTATGTCCCGAATCAGCATATATGACCAAAATCTACTTAGGAGGGAGATCAAAAAAGTTTCCACAATCAAAGATATGGCCTTATCATGTGTTGCTCAGAAATACAGGAGTAATTGGCAATATATAGCTTGGACAATTAAATAAGCAATAGGGAAACTTGTTTTATGTTTCGTATTACTAAGAAGGTTTACTTTCTTATTGGGATTTTCTATAAAATAGGATATGAGTTATGTAATCTATCCGTACTATACTGTACATATATAATATTGAAGGGGATTACTTATGAGAAATAAGGATACATTGTATGGAATTTCTTGATGTTCCGGATGATCAACATAAACTAGAGACTTAACGAACATAAAGATTTGATTCTTACCTGCAACATAAGAGTCAAAAGCAATGCTTTTGGTCTATGGAATATTAACAATTAGCTCCTCAAAAAACATACTGAATATGTTGTTTTATGAAATTTCGTTATTTTCTAGGTTCTAACAAAATAAACTCAAATTATATGTGTGTAGTTCACACTATAAACATAATTACAAAAAAACAACACATAGAGTAAAAGTTTAAAATAGATAACAAAGTTCTTTTGATTTTTTTTCGGAAGTAGATGTGTCAGATTTCGGTTTGTTTACTATAATGAAAGAAAAGGAAGGAATAGCTTAAACTAACAGTTCGAATCATCAAAATGAGAGAGTTATCTACAATACTAAATAATATTACGACTGACAACTGAGCGAGTATCCAATGATTTATATTAGATTTAGCGCGCGTGTGAGGAGGGGAGGTGTGCGCACATGTCGTAGTGGTTCCTATACATCTTTGGCCAGAACTGCTAGTATGCGAGTTAACGTATATTCTGTGTTATGCGACAAAACAGGTAACATCTTTCCAGTTAATCCAAACCGCCAGTTGTCTATTGCACCACTGATTATTCGTCAAATCTAGGAAAAGCGAAGCGAAAATAATCCGGTGTTTTCAGATATTGAAATTTCCTAGTAAACTATGTCACCTATTACCTAAGTAAGTTTCGCAATAGAGAAATACGAATTTAAAGCGTCCTTAACCACTTCTCAAAACTGGGACGACATTGGACTTTTTCAATTCATTAGATACTATTATTAAGAGATTTAACAACTATATCGATTAAAAACATTCATAAGTAATACTATACTTGTCTTCCACTTTACTCCTCTACAAGCAATAACTCCCATTTGTTAGGCCATCACAGTTTAGTTGCAATCCCCATAATTTTTTAATCCCTCCGCTCGCCATTAGGGCGAAGGCGGTGGGGAAGGGCTGATAGGATCCGCTGCCTGGGGAAACGAATATAGTGTTAGTCGCACACAAAATATAAGTAACCGCGTTATCGGTAATCTCATTATAAGAGGCTTATCACCCATTGCCTTGTTTAACAAAATAAAAATAATTAAAAAAATGTTTTATATGACACTGTTCTATTGTGACCACATTAGCTGTCTAAAGAAGAAAGCAAGGTAACATCCATCATTGAATAATTAGGTATTCACATACAAAGTAATTGAAAAAGCATACTCTATGCCTAGAGGGGGTTCCGCGTACTTTGAGAGGGGTCACGCAATAACATATTTCAACCTTTGACTAACGAGCGTTGGCTTGTGGAAAATTTTGCTCACACCACTATTCAAAATGTGTAAGATCCCCACCCAATTTGACATTAATCCCTACCTGTATTTGAGAGAGATTAAGAAGGCTTTCACCTTCACTCGATGACCCTGTGAATAAAGGACCGAGAATCTTTATCATCTTCTTTTAACGATAAGTACTTTAAAAGACTAAAAGCCGGCGAATGGAGAGGCCAAAGCAGATATTACACTAACAAATTTTTTATATATTCTTAGGATGGATAATCAAAAGGATTATTTCCAATATCCATGAACGCCAACAGTTTTGGTTTTACATAGCGCAGGGAGGGAGTGTTTCGGTGTGTGGCGCAGAGACTAACACGAACTCATTTGCATACATACACAGAAACTAAAGAGACTCAACATAATAAAAGGAGCTAACTATATGCAATAATAAAAAGGGAGAGGGGGAGGTCTTCTCCTGACCATCTCTTTTAGGCGTCAGCTTTTTATTAAGGTTGACTATAGTTTTTCATTTAGTTCGTTTTCGGGATTCAACCTGACAATCACTTTGCTCATAGAATTCTCTTTCTTGATCCATAGTTCCATCTTTTTGATGGCAATGTGTAATAATGGTTGATTTTTCTTAGTTAATTGGTACCTACACGCCCGAGGCCGCGCTATTTGAATTTAACCCCCTCCACAAGCTTTCCCACCTGAGCCCCATTGGCTTCCATTTTGTTTTTTTTTCACGTTCATAAAAGACAATCATTAAAGAGGTGTTCGGCTCGCAATATTTTTTCAATCTTCATCGCCGGGAGAGGTGAGAGGGGGCGGCTGCGGGGTGTGCCGCCAGAGGTGAGGGAGTATTTAGATGCCGCTACGGCCAGTACTCTTCACCAGGTTCTCTCTAAATCTCCTCTCCCGAAACCCTATGGTCAACATCACTAAATCCTTACTTCAACGACTCGCGGGCGCCTACATTTCCTGCGGCGCATTGGGTCGGCGCAGATAAGAAGCGGAACGGGAGGAGGCATAACAACTACACTGCCGGGCGGCATAGGAAGAGACGATATTTGGATTAGGGGGGGGAAGCGCCGTCCGCGAAACCATTGTCGGTAATGCCGTAATAGCGCCCACTGCAGATTTGATTTCGCAAACAAGCAAGAACTTTCCCAACTCAATACTTTCCAAATTTCCTCTGCTCTTCGTGTTTACGGTTAATTCGTGTCTAAATGCGCACCGGCGCGCGTTTGGGGGGGTGTTGTTACGGGGGGGGCGCTTCTGGGTTTCCAGATCTCCTTGTGCAATTTGTGGGTAGGGTTTCGTATTTGGCTAGGGTCGCCAGGACTGACGATGAAGAGCGGGAGACGATTAGAAGATCCCACTAGGTTTTAAACAAGCTCTAACTCCATAATGGTGAGCTGTGTCTGTTTGCTGCTGCAACATCCATTATGAATCAGATATGAGAAGCGGCAGGGGCAAGAGGCGTAGCCTGAGCCGAAGACTGAGAGGGGGGAAACACACTACCAAAAAGTAATATAGAAGAAAAGATGAAATATATTAAAATAATTTAAGCACTTATTATAACACATTATGATAAAATAATAAAATATTATTATACCAAAAGACAATATAAAATTGAAAAATACTCGAAAGAATCAAGGGGCAGTATACGACCCTAAAATCAAGCGAAATATAAAAAATCTTAAAGCCCAGATGAAAAATTATCAGAGCTCACTTAAAGTCCAAATGACTATCGGGATGATTCACCAATATACAAATACATGAACAATATACTCTAAAGGAATATATGAGAAAACGCGTGTTTCATCTGATTGCCCAACATAAGCGTATTCATAATCGTACCATGATCAATTTCTTTGCTCTCTTTTCTCAATCATAGCCGCTAATCAGACTGGTGTTTGGTGTTGGCTTTAATTTCTTGTTGAACCAGATAATTCATATCCATACCACCCTGTGGTGATTTTATCCGCATCAATCCAGTAAGAAGCATCAGTTTTAGTCCCCTGATGTGAGGTAAAATCGATTGTTGGTAATTTGAGAAGCAATATTCTTTGAAACGCTCAACGCTACCAGCCGAATGAGTTCATTATTCTCGCGATCTATCGTTATACAATACATAGCCCCGTAACCGGATGATGAGAGAAAAACACCCTTTTTGGTGTCACGGTAAACTCCCGTTTTATTTTTTTTCCATTCTTCAATACGCAACCGTCAAGATCGACTTTCTGATATCATAGATTCAACAGGATATTGATTCTTTACGCCTTTGTATCTCGCTATATTGCTGTGCATTCTGCATATGTAATAATTGTTTGTATAGCTCCTTCATAGATGGATTCCGCGATTGAATTCGCTTGATCGATCAACCAAATACGGATTGTTTCGTCCGAGCATGGCTTTGATTTCTTTCCAGGTAAAATGTGATTTACCGCCGATTCAGTCGAGAAAAGTTCCGCAGCCGCATTCATGTTCCAATCGTTTGATGTTAGATTAAGATTCAGGGTTGGCTTTCAAATGGCCTCATCCCAATCTCTCTTGAAAAATAGATTCCATATTCCTCGGATGCTGCGAATCGTGGTCTCCAATCCAAGGGACATAGGGCAGTTTGGGCAATGTCATATTCATTCAGCGACGGTTTGGCGTCTTTACGAGACCTATGATTTACCTGTAGTCCGTTCTCTTCGGGTCATGGTAGGGTGTTTGAGCCGCGTGAAGCTGCCTGCTCCTCTGCCATGTGCGTAGACGCAATTCTTCAGACTGAGGGCCTTCACTTTTTCATCGGCAGACGTAACCAACACTCCAATTT
>Ga0163217_1020058_pt1 | contig 14992 bp, 19 predicted proteins | sample SynspAceP_FD_185933 | JGI IMG/M metagenome (GOLD analysis project Ga0163217, IMG submission 185933) | Saline lake microbial communities from Ace Lake in Antarctica - Synechococcus sp. Ace-P (PacBio error correction) | ecosystem: Environmental > Aquatic > Non-marine Saline and Alkaline > Saline ...
GGGCCGTTTGTTGTTATGGGAGGCCGCAGGTGATCACGTTTTTGCGGTCATCGCAATGGTGCACTTTGGCCCTTGCCGTTACAACATGCTGTTTGTTTCGCACTTTTGCTGTGAGCCGATCACTTCACGTTTTCTACTGGTGTGTCGGGTCCAGCTGCCTGCGTGGCTAAGGTCCTATCCTCAAGGCCATGGCTTGGGGCAAGAAGCCTGTTCCAGCAGCCGGCTCTATCATGTGGTCAGCGTGCCTCTCGGGATCGGATCCTAGCCAAGCGTGAGTTCGATTCCCTGCGTTTCCGAGCGTTGGGCCGCGGTTCCTGTCGAGAGGTTAGATGTCTGGCTCGCATCTAGCAAGTCCGCCCGATCAGGAGCGTTCCCACAGGCGTTGAGCACTCAGGGTGCTGCGCCGGGTGGGCTGCGGTTGAAAATGGAGAGTAAATCTGCGGCGACGCGGCATGGTCAGGTCTGAAAGAGAAGAGGGGAGAACAATGGAAGCCACAGACGCAAACGACGCAATATCTTCCGTCTTTGGTCTGTGAAATTCTATAAACCTCGCTCAGCGAGGTGGCCAGAATCAGATGACAGCCACGCCAGTCCCAAGCGCCAAATCAAGCCCCGATCAAGCGGTTGGGAAGGGATTTGCTGGTCTCCATTCCTGCGGCCAGGGCTGCGGCTGCAGGAACCCTAAGGCGCTTTGTAAGGCGAGAGAGTTGAATCATTGATTGTCTTTTGTCCGATGCACGAGCGCGCGAGATGGCAGCGATCAGCTCCGCCATTCCAGCCAATAATGGAAGGAAACGGAGCAGAAGGCATCCCAGCCAAGCTCAATCCGGCCGAGCTAGAGGTCCAGGGTGCCCGTGATTTTCCATGGGGAAGCAGCAAGATCGACATCTCTCTGGTCACGCATCAGACCGCTGGCCTTTGAACGGCTCAAAGGCCTTTGGTCACGCTTACCCGGGGTCATGCCGTGAGATCAGCCACATGCGATGGGTCAGGTTCCATTTCCTGCAGCGATACCACGGTGCCCTGACTGTGATCATGCCAAGCGTGCTCCGATCCAGTGCAGCAGTGGATAGCCTGGAATCAACAGGCCGGAGCCCTGCCGATCCTGAGCAGTGGCTGATGGCCTGGGCATCTGGGTGATGAAGACAGGCGGACCAGCTCCTCATTCGATCGGCTGAAACTTCCTCCACACTGACCCTTGTCAGGGCAGACTCTTTCATGGCTTTGCCCCTTGAATTCAGGGAGCAATCAGATCCCCGGGACCGGCCAATTCCGATCGTCACAACATTCGCCCATCCAGCGTCCAGGTATTCTCGGCGCGGAAAATGTAGCCATCGCCATCTCCAGCAGAGATGGGACGGCAAGATGCTGGCTGCCAATCCAGGTGAGCTGAAGTTTTTTCTACGGTTCGGCTGTTTGAATCAGAACCCAAGCAAAGGATTGGAGTAAATCGAGAAAGAAGGGGTGAACCCATCGGCAAGGGACAACACGGCAAACATTTGTTTTGTTTTTCGTCTTTTGCTTGATGCCGAACCCTAGGGAACTTGAGCGTGGACTTGGATCAATTCTGGCTAAAGGTTCTTAATCCAGGCAATCACTGTCGTGCTCGGATTGACGCACTGTTGCTCCTTTCCCTGTGGATTGATCGAACGGCGTAAATTATTGATTCCATTGATTTTCGCAGCAAGGTAGCCCTGGGCTTGGACCTATTTTTTCTGCCCCTAGCTGGCTGGCTGGGGTCGGGCGGTTGAGGCCTCGCCAACCCGGCAACGGCAAGGAGAGTGATCGCCAGGCCTTTTCCCGCAAGGGTCTGGGGGCGGAAATTTTTTGGTGCTCGCCAGCGGCTTTGACACCGACAGCCTCGCAGCTTCAGTTGCGAGCGGCCCCGGCCTCAGCGATGCCGAACCACCTGTCGCCTTAAGGCGAAGTCGGGAATGGCAGAACGGGCTGCGATCTGGCTGCCAGCGAAGGCAGTTTCGGGCCGCACCGGCCTGCCCTTTCTGCCCCTGGCGATGGGAATGGATGGCCTGGGTGGACCGGGCCCAAGCCTGGTGGATCACCGAGCAGCCTAGGTCGGCTGTCGCACCAACTTCGACATTGCAACCGCCAGTCCCGGCCGGATTTGGATCCGTGGCTGACCGATCGGCTTCCCCACCCACGCCCGTGATTGTGCACCCCATCGGGCTTCGCGCGAAACCCTGCTGAGCAAGGGCCTCGGCGCCGGGCCGAACCTCGCCGAGGCGATCGAGCAGGCAGCCGTGCCTCCGCGATGGGCTTGGCCCTGCTGGAAATCGGATCATGCGGCCCCACCAAAATCCACCCGGAGGCCTCGAATCCGGGTGCTGGGCCCTTCCAATTGGTGCGCCGGATGCCCAGTTCCCTGCCCCACCCTGCGGGGCCCGGCTGGGAAGGGTCGACGTGCTGCTGGGCGCTGCCCCGTGTGACTGGTGCGGCAGGTTTTCACAGACGCTGGTGCGCAGCGAGCGCTTCGGCTGCGTGAGTTTGCTCAGCCAGTGAGGAAAGCGGCCGCGGCGCCGATGGGCCTCACCAAAGGCCGATCCGCAGTCTCTGCCCGCTCTGAATCCTGAACGGTTGACAGCCCAGGATCCGTGGCTCAGCGCTGAGCCAAGTGACGGCGGAAGAGCATCACGACGCCGCCAAGAACCAGCAGTCCCAGCCGCGCCAGGTGAGCAGAAGCGGGGCCCAGCCGCGGTCCGGCGGCACTGGCGGCCCTGGATACCTGCAGAATTCCATGCCAGCCGAGCAGGGGGGTGGTCACCAGACGACACCACCATCGCAGCTGCAAACCAAGGTGGGCCCATGAGCTGCGGAAGAAGAGAAGAATCCCGGCGGCCGCAAAGCCATGAAGCCCGAATCCAGAGGCTGTGGTCGCTCTTGGTTCTGAACGTCGCGGCCCCGGAATCCCCGCAGCAAGCCGCAGCCCGGCGCCGAAGCCGAGGGATAGCCCTCCAGGCAGGTGGGGTGGTGCTGACATCGTGGGTGAAGGCGCCAGCAATCCAGGAGGATGCCCACCCCCCATGGCGGCGGGTAATAGAGCTCGATCAGTTGCTGCGCAAAAACGGCACCGGCCGGCGAAAAAGCTGCGGCCGGTGCCGTGCATCACCCAGGCCCCCAGGACCAGGAAAGCACCGCCATCAGCACAGTGGCGCCGTAGCCGATGTTGAAATCGGCCTCCAGCTCCGTTGGCTGCCTTGATGGCCGCGGAATTCCTCGCTGCGCGCCAAGATCCACAGCGAGACCAGGCGCCAGATCAAGCGGACAGGGCATCCAGCCCATCAGGGCAAGTCAGGAACGGCAGGGCCGCAGGGTCCAGGGGCTGGGGCCTGAACATCGGCGGCGAATCGGAGCCCCGGAGACAGGCCCTTGAAGCAGGGCGGGCCAGGGTCGGGCGGCGGTGGTGCTCGCAACCAGGAATCGCCACCTACTCAGCTTGCTCCAACCGATCGCAGGTGCGGTAGTGCCCCAGAGCACAGCGTAGAGAAGAGAAACCGCAGCAGCCGGCCAGGTTGGTGGCACGGCAAGCAACGCCCGATCGGGCCGGCAGCAAGCTGGTGGGCCAAGGCCTGCCGCTCACTGACGCTGCCACCGTTCCACGATTGTTGGCCAAAGCGGTGGCGGCGGTGGATCAGCAGGAAAGGGGCATGATACACCGTCCCTGGCGGTGGTAACCCTCCAGCAGGCTCAGTCCGGTGGCGGCTGGTGAATCGCGTGCCGACCCAACAAAAAGGGTACTTGAATCGTGTTGAATCAGTCAGCACCAGCGCCAGCAACCCGAGGCGGTAGCGGGCCCCCGCCTGGGTGGAGGCCGACCAGGTGTGAACCACCGATCGCGCGCCGGCCAACAAATGCCGGGTCCAGGCTCTCGGGCCGAACCAGCCAGGCGGGGGCGCGTCGAAGGCGGCGGTCAAACGGGATGCATGGCAAAGGCAAGGCTGAGGTGGATTGGCTTTTATTGGAACAGATCTGGCCCCTGACATCGGTTTACCTCGGCGTGGGAGGGACAGGGTTCAATTTGATTGTAGACCTCAATTGGGAAAGTTTTGCCCACCCAATGAGCTATGGGGTCTTACATGGCAAAGTACCCTCATAGGAATCAGGTGACAAGCTGATTTCAGCTTCCCAGCCATCGCTTGAGGCGCCGCAGGTACACCTCCTCATATTTGACTGTCCCCTCCATAGTCTCTCCACCAGGATGTTGTCCGTAGCAGCGCCTCCTACCAACGCCGCTGATCTTGAATCTCCTCTGTCTTGAGCTTGCACGAAGTCACCGGAGGTGAACTGACACCCCTGTCGGAGTGGAAAGATCTGGTGGCTTTTGCGCACCAACGGTAAGAGCCAATTTCAAGGCCTCCCAAGCAAATTCCAATGTCAATGGCTGTTGGATAAAGTTTCCAGCTGAGAACATTCCGGGGAGAACAGTCCACAGACGGCACAGGTGAGAAGCCCTTTCCGTAAATGGGATATAGGTAATATTGTTGCCCAACCCTGATCCACTTCCCGTGCCTCCTTGAAAGGTCCACCAGGCAGGGAAAGCGCTCCGATGGGTCACCTGGACCGTGGTGAGTGGCTTCTGTTTAGATTGGCACGTAAACCCATGCCCGCATGAGGTTTCGGACCGGTCACTGGTGATCGGGTCCCTTCTCGGGCCAAATACTGAACCATCCGAGGCTTCCAGAGGTTGGATCCTCCAAATACATGCGCATCGATCCTGGCATGCATCCCCAGGGTGGATCAGGCACAGGGATGGCTTGTTACAGCGTGGATCTGGGGTAGCCCCAGGAGCTCGGCATGACGGCTGATCGTGACTTTCTCGTTGGTCGTGATCGACAGCTTTCGCAATTCACGGCATCAGAAGCAGCTGTGACTTTTTTAAGCCCACTCCAGTTCCATCTGGAAGCTTGCACATCTGCTTGGAACAAGTTCCCTTCCTTGGCCTGGCTCTCGTCCTTGCCCTTGAGTCTTTTTTGCCCTTGGCGAAAAGCTCACTGGCTCCTTCCCAGGAGCTGCTTCTTTTACCATTGGGCTCACCTGGATCGGGTGCACCGCGTGGTCTGCGCGATCCTCCTGGAAGCGTCCTGCGGCCCACTGAATCGCTTGCATGGCGACCTTGGACTTGAATTCTGGCTGTGGTACGGCGTTTGCTCATTGGTAGGAGCCCCTTTCCAGGGGCGGTGCCCCGCCTCAAAGGGTTAACGATGGGGCCCTGTCCAGAAAAACCACAGACCAACCTCACCGGCATGCCATCGTTTGGACCAATCGGCCATGCCGCCAGACCATTCCGCAAGCACAGAGTTGGCCCCGCTGGCGGCGCAATGTGGGGTGATGCCCGAATCAGCGATTTTGGCCACAGCCATCAAGGCACACCACGAAATGATAAAATCCGGCCATGTACGACACACAGCCGGGAACACAAAACAGCTTGGATCAAGATCAGGTCAGAACTTGTGATCGCGCAGGGGCTTCACCTGGTAAGATATGTTGATGATCGAGTAGTCCGCGTAAAACTTGGCTTCGATCTCATGGTGATCTTGTCAGCCAGCTCGCGGGTGGCCAGTGAGGACCTGCGATTTTCACATTAGAGAGAGTGGTGTCCCGAGACGATCTGGATCTCCGTGGAGCGGCACATTGCGGCTGCTTCCCCACAGCTGAATTCACAGTGTACCCGGTGGCACCTGCCGCTTTGAATGAGCTTGATGAGTTTTCTTTGGAGAGGATTCCTCCCAACAATCACCAACTTCCAAACTTGCTGAATCCATAGCTTTAATCTCGCGATTGGTTTTTTGATTTAAGAAGCTGAACCAGCTCGATCAAATCTGAGCAATCCCCGAGAAGAGCGGCATGCCCGATGGCGATCGCCACTGGAGTTCCGAATGGCGGTGGAAGGCACCAATTGTAGGCGGAGGGATTCGCCGTGGGAATGCCAGCTCGCTAGGGTCGGAGGACCCGAAATATCAGAGCTGGAAGCAGCGATCACAGCCAGCACCAACTAGCGCCAAACCGATGCTGAAGCCGGTGAATCTTGGTGATGAGCAGGCCAACACTAACCCGATGAACATGCACCAGCGGTGCGTAAAAGCATAGATGGCAACCATTGGGCCACTTTTGGCGCAGCTCATTCATGCGCTGTGGCAGCCTCCATACCCATGATGATCATGGAAACGGAGAGGAAGCCCGAAAAGCAGATCCGTAAAAGCCTTTATAACAGATTCGGCCTGGTCAAAAATGCCGAGTGCAACGCCAAGGAGCATGGCGTGACAGCAGAAGCTCTGAAAGACTTTTCTGTGATGATTGGCCAGATCTCAACATTGTTCGATGCGTCAGGATTACGGCTGGTGCGACTAGACTGCCCTTGCCACCAACGATCCGCGTCACCAGCGCCGGAATGTCCATGAACCGGATAAAAGGGCAGCACTCCAGCCTCATAAATGGGATTTTTGACGCTTCCACTGGGGCAGAACAGGCGGCGAGGTGGAACCACTCACGGCACAAACAATCCACCTGTTTGCCTATCGCATCGTGAATCTGATTCCCGGTAATTTCGCGCAAGGTGAATTGGCTGATTAACACGATCAGGATGCTATAGCACAGTCCAGTGCCGGGAGAAGGATTTCAAAGTGAGGTTGAATTGCGAATGGCGATCCCTGAGCTAAAGCCGATCCTTCCTAAAAGCAAGAAGAAAAGTGATGAAATCTTGTACATGCATCTGGGATCGCCAATTGGCTGCCGATGAGGCAACGACCGGATCGCCGCCGATCAGAAAAAACCAGAGTTGGAAGACTGAATCTGCTTAATAAAAAAGGCTCAAGAAGTCGGACAATTCAAATCCTCTGGTGTTTTGGAAAATGAGGTGCTGGGAAATTAAAAAGGGGATTGGACCTAATTCGGACGCAAGCTGCAACCAGATCTGAATGTGTTTTCAGCCCCGTGGTGTTCGCAGGCACATGCGACTGTCGAGCTGATGCATCGCCATAGGGCAAGAAAACCACACGGAGTGATTTTTGAATGCCTGACAGGCACACAAGACCCCAAAAACGTTAATGAAATTAACCTTTAATGCGGAATCCCGTCTTGGTCGGGCGAACGGGTGAAACTTTGTGAGCGTGAGGGCCTGCCTCAACGCTTGGTTTTTGACAACAGCTGCCGAAGCTGAACCCTCACCCAATCAAAAGTCCAGGCGGGCCCAAAAAAAAAGGGCAAGGAAAAAAAACTTTGGCGGGGGGGCCCCCTTTTTTTTGGCGCGACACCAATCTCCCTCGGAAAATTCGGAACGAAATGTCCAGTTGGTGATAGTCTCGTCAGTGAAGTGCCATGGGTTGGGGAGGAGCCTTGAAAGAGATCAAGATTGATGGTCCTACTGCCATCAACCGATAGAAACGGAAGATTGACCAGGGTGCTTAGGCCCAATAGGAGCGCAAGGGGACGAATCCGCTGAGGATCGAAAAGCGCTCAGCAGGGAGACATAAAGGATTGTATGTATTGGTTGCGTGACGTTAATTCCAATTCACGATGGCACTGGGTGCCTGCTGGACAAAGAAGTTGCAAATCTAACAGATAAGCTGGGATTATCTGACGGGCGATCTGGATCGCATATGCGGGGGAACCATAACGATTGCCGGCTTCGTAACCGGCTGGGCGTGAATCTGTCCGGTGGCCAAGCCCTCCTGCTATGGCGGCCATCAGATAGGCCGAATCGCTGCCCGGAAAAGGCCCGGACCGGCTCTGGAGCAGGAAATCCAGCGGAGGTTTCTAGAGTCGGTGGATCCTTGCAAGACGCCGTCGATGACTGTCGCCCAACCGGCTGCACCCCCGCTTTCGCCCAGTGCGAGGGCGCCGAATCGGCGCCGATACACACGATCCCCGCTCCTTCTGAGCTGGGACCGGCAGCCGTTGACATCGAATTTGGCCTGCGGCAACGGCACCACTACAACGCCCTTTCCTGGTGCGGTGAGCGCACCGCCCTGTGATCAACCAGCCACCGCCAAATTCGCCGGCACCTGCCTTACCATGGCTCGAAGGGCAGATGATCCAGCCACGATCGCTACTTGATCGTTTCCCACACCGAGCCGACCACTCCGGCCTGATCGGAGCCGTGCTTGGATCGCAACCCGGAGATTGAGATCGTCGGCTCGGAAAGGTGGCGATCGCTACCTTGGCCGACAGGTGCCCGGCCGTTCAAAGAGCCGGGCTGTCAGAGCGGCGAATTCTCGATCTCGGCACAACCCCAGCAGCGGCGTTGGCGCACCGCTTCGAAGTTTCCTCAGGCTGCAACCTTTGCACTGGCCCGACACGATCTTCTCCTTCGATCAGGCACGGGCATCCTTTTAAACACCCTGCGCAATGCCTTCGGACTGCACTATTGCTCACGATGCGTTTTTGATGTCGAACCCCGGTGCCATCCAGCCCCAGACTTCCGCTTCTATTACGGACCGGCCTGATGGACCGAACGCCCGCAGCGTGTTGCAGGGCCCTTAAGCGCATGGACCCCTGCCTGAGGTCAGCTGATCGCCCACGGGCACGGCCCCTTGCTGCGCGATACTCAACCTCTTGGATCGGCGACTACCGCGACTGGAGCAGCGCAGCGCAGTGCCGGCGAAACCTATGCGGCGTCTGGTTATCTGAGCCGTACGGCTTCTGTGGACCGGCCTCAGCCAGGCCCCTGGCCCCGCGGCAAATCGGCAAGGCGACAGCCAGCCCCGCTTGGTGGATCCTGAACAGCGTCCACCGCCCCCAGGAGCTCGCCGCCTGATCGGCGAGGCCAGCGCCGTGTTGGTGCCCACCTGGCCCAGCCAATCCGATGTCCGAAACCCCAGCAGTCGATCGCAAACGCTGCTGGCTGGCCTTGGCACGCCAAGCAGTGGGGTGGCCGTCCTACGACGCCTACGGCGGCACGAACTGCCGTCGACAGCATCGCCGCCGAAGCTGCGCAGCTGGCCAAAAAGAAGCCTCCCGCCGCTTGCGGGTCAAAAAGGTGCGGATGGCAAACGGACTATCAAGCGCTTCGAGGAAGCCGCACTCGACCTGGGTCAGTTACTTGGCCGCGCCAAAGAACATCGCAGCGATGAAGGCGCTCGACAGTGAACCCGACAAGCGCTCGGGGACTAGCGGCGGGGCCTCTTACATCGTGACGGCCGCGCCAGGAGGAGCGCAGCAGCGCCATGGTGGCCAGCTGGGTGAGCCAGGCCAGCTTTGAGCCGCCGGGCCTCTCGATCGCCGTAGCCAAAGACCTGCGCCACTTGAAACCCTGATTGCAGGTGGGCGACCGCTGTCGTGCTTCAATGTGTTTGTGGAGGGTCCAATACGAAGACTTGCTGCGCCCATTTCCTGCGGCCGCTTCCGCCCGGGTGCGACCGCTTTTGAAGGCGTGGCCACGTGGAAGGGCCGCCAGGGGCGGGCCTGTGCTCAGCTGACGCCCTGGCCTTTCCTGGGTTTGCCAGGTGTGCAACGCGATGGAAACCCCTGACCACTGGATCAATCTATGCGAGGTGGAGGGGGAAACCGTGGCCCGATGCTGAGGGGCCGCACGGCCGTGCACCATCGAAGGTTTGGCATACACTACGTGATGGGCAACTCCAGTCCGCCCACCCCAGTGCTGAAAAATCGGCAGCGTGGATCCTGCTGCGATCGACGCCTGGTCTCGTCTGCCTGCGCGCCTCATCCGAAGCGGCTGCGCTTTGGGTGGAGTACGGCTGGACCGGTGGCAACCACGGCCAAGCGCCCTATCTGTTCACCGACGGGCCGAGCATGAGGGCGCGCCGATCGGCCGGGTTGCTGGTGCATCCGCCGGGCCAATCGTTCGCCGAGCTTTCCTGGCGGCCTGGCAGCTGAGGCTGGAGGCCGCCGCCACCCCGCCTTGGCCACCCCCTTGCACCGCTGCGCTTGGTGGTGCGGCTTTCAACCAACCCGACCGGTGGGCTTTCCTGCCCAGCTGGCCGCCCGCTGGCCCGATGTCAGCCTGATCGCCTCCCAACGCCGGCGCCCGTCTGCTCAGCGACTCTGGCCCAGGTGAAACGCGAGCGCGCCGGGCCTCACAGCGAACCGCCAGCGGCCGCTGCACCGCTGCCTGCGATCACAATCGTCAGGGAGAGGAGCTGCTGGAGGCTGGGGCTGGGCCGCCAGTTGCGGCTTGATCCCGGTGCCCACCCGCTGGCCCGGTCGCCCTGGGTGGCGGTTTGAGGAGAGCAGCGGCCTGCTGATGAAGCGGCAAATTCTTCGCGCCACCTCTGGCATCGAGGCCTTTTGCCCGAGGCCCAACCGGGTGAGCAAGCGAGGAAGACCGATCGCCAACTTCTAGGACGACTGCTGATGGCGGCGATGCCCGCCAGGTTGAAACAGGTCGTCGACCGGCTCGGAAGACCTGCCGATTCCGCACGTCAGCCCCGGCCACGGCCCGGCGATCAGCGAGAGCGCGCAGCCTGCTGGCCGACTACCGCCGCTGGGGCGAAGAGCCTAGGGGAAGGCGCAGCTGTCTGTGGCCCTGGCTCTAACGCCATCGCCTACGGCAACACCGCCGCCATTCGAACGATGCCCTGGCCCAGGGGGGTTTTCGCGCACGGGGGTTTGCGGGTCGGAGCGTCACTGCGAATTCGCCCCGCCCGAGCATACTGGCTCGAAACCATCCGCCGCTGGATGCTTGCTGATCGGCTCGCCCACCCTGGCGGCCATGCCCCCCACCCCGATCGTTTTCGGGCTGGGCACCTGCTGGCCGAAGCCTGACCGGGCCAAGCTGTGGGAGTGTTCGGGCAGCTACGGCTGAGCGGCGAGGCGAATCGATCCTGCTGGAAGCGAAATTGCGCGACGGCGGCTTCCGCTTCGCCTTCCGAGACCATCCGGGTGAAGTTCAGCCCCGAACGGCGCCACCATCCAGCGCCTGGAGAACCGCACGGCCCTGGAGGGAACTGCTGGGTCAAGCAGCGCCGCAGCAAATCTGGATCGCCGGCCGTGGCCTCAGCCTAGAGCCTCAAGCAAACACCGGTGCTGGCCCTGGGCCGGATTGTTCGCTCGCTCTGCGGTGTCACCACCCGCCCCGCGCGAAGGCGTAGGCCGCTGTGGGGAAGTGCCATGGTGGCTAGCTGGGTGAGCCAGGCCAGCTTCACCCCGCCGGGCTTCACCGTGGCGGTGGCCAAGGACCGGGCCGTTGAAACCCTGCTGCATGTTGGCGATGCTTTCACGCTCAGCGTGCTGGCTGAAGCGCGCCAGAGGGCCCGATGGGAAACAGTTTCTGCAGCGGTTTCCGCTCGGCGCCGACCGCTTCGCCGGCCTGAAAGCTGGAGAGCAGCCCCTCGGGCCAGGCCGGTGTTTGCCGAGGCCGATGGCCTGCGCTGAGGCGCGGGTGAGCCAGCGAGGAATGCGGGCGACCACTGCCGCTCTATGCCCAGGTGGACATGGCGGCCTGCTCGATCCAGTCGCCTCACCGCCCGGCACACAAGGTCGCAAGTGGCGCCAACTACTGACTAGCAACACGATCCCGGCGATCAAACATCTCACCAGTTGAACCCGCAGAAGCAGCCAACCTCCCACCAAGGCTTGGCGGTCTCCGCCCGGCCGCGAAGCGCTTCCTAGCACACATTGACTGGCTGGAGAGCTGGCACAGCTTCTCCTTCGCCACCACTTACGACCGCCTGGCTGGCTTCGGTCCGCTGCGGGTGATCAACGAGCACATCGCCCGCCGGCCGTGGCTTTCGGCCTGCCACCCCCCCGGGACATGGAGATCATCAACCCGTGATGCTGGAGGGCCGAAGCTCAGCCACAGCGATTCGATGGGCCAACGGCGAGATGTTGCGGGCCGGCGAGGTTGCAACGCATGAGTGCCGGCAGCGGCGTGGTTTCCACAGCGAGATCAAACGCGGCGCCGTGCCCTGCCGCTGTTTGCAGATGCTGGATTGAACCGCCAGCCACGGCAGCGCGCCGGCCTACGAGCAGAAGCCCTTCGCGTTGGGCGACGACTGACCCTGCTGCTCGTCCGAAGGCCGCCAGGGGGAGATGGCCTTGAACGGCCCGTGCGGCTGGTGGGCGGGCCGGCCTGCGGCGGCAGCCGGCTGGGCCTGCCCCTGGCGGGCTGGCCGCCAAAGCTGGCTGCAGCTGTCGATGGCAGCTGTGCGCCTCGTTCCGGGCGCGCCCTGGGCGTGAGACGGCTCGGCTTCGTGGCGGGTCCTGAAGCCCTCAGTCGCGAAGCGAAGGCCTGACAGCCGAGGCCGCCGTTTTTGGCGCCGTCTGCTTCTGTTCGAACTGGCTTGAATGGGACTTGGCGAGACGGCAGCGACTGATGAACATGCTCCCAGCTGGAGCAACTGCAGGCCCAAAGCGCGAGATCCTGACGCTTCTGGTTCGAGCAAACGGCGGCCCCGAAGCTGGTTTGTCAATAGACAGGCCCTTTGATCGCTTCAGCAATGCCGAACACAGCCGCTTTGCCCGTCGGCACGGAAAGTGAATCGCCTGATGTGGCGAAATCTGTTTAGGGTCGAATGGCTTGGGCGTTTCCGGAACCGGAGAGCCTGGCTCAGGAGGTTCGCTTGAAGGGATGGGCCGGGTTGTGGATGGAGTTAGAAGAGTTGCGGAAGGGTTCTGGCCTGAGAGAAGGCCTTCGATCAACGCAGCGGTTTCAAGGCCACACATCACCAAGGATCTGAGATCTTTTCTGAGACTGGCTTGAAGAGTTACGAAGAAATACGGTGGTGAGTGCAGTGGTTGCTGCAGCATCCGGCGGCATCCATTCTGGTAATGAATCTGAACCGTCCTGTTCGACCATTGGTCCCAGGTTTCCGGAGTTTTCTGACCCCAGCCTTCCCCATTCACGGCCAGGCTGCCAGTCGTCAGGGCGCGGCGCTGGATGGTGCGCTACAGGGGGTTTGTGCTCATGCCCCAGCCCGATCTCAGCTGGCTGGTGCGGACAGAGCGCAGCCCGTGGGAGTTACTGCCCTTCCGCACACCTCCCATTCCTCGACGATGTCAGGGCCTTCGGTGGACTGGCGCCTCAATTCAGGCCGCTGAGGCGGTGTTGGCGTTTGTGAGGCCTTTGGAACGGCAGCAACCAGGGTGACGCCAGGCGTCCGGCTCGTTCGGGCTGGCACCCGCGCCTGACGACACCTAAACGGGCCCCGCAAGCACCTTCGGTGCCCTCACGCGAAAGCCTCGCCGCGGGCGTGGGAATGGGCCATCGACGCGCAGGGGGGGAAGTGGGGTTCTGCGCCGCCTCGAATGTAACTGCTCTGTGGAGTGCTTGCCCCTTCGAAGTGCTTGCAACCCCTTGCATCAGCAGCTGTCCATCTGAGATGGCAGGGCTGCCAGGTTCAGGTGACTGGGGGCGCGGGGGCCTTTGGCTGCTGCCTCGGTTGTTTTTGGTTCATGATCCCGGTGTGAGGGGCGCTGGCATGGGAGAACAACGCACGGGTTTGTCCCCCTGTTTGCCGGAAATGTAGCCCCTTTCCAGTCGCCGGTAGGCGGGAGGATGCCGTACCTTTCCGGCTGAATGAAGTGACTGGGGATATACTCACTTCGCTGACCGCCATTCCTCCACCCGTCGGACAGGTGTCAGACCAAGTTTGCGATCGCCGTAGGCCGTTTATCGATCCGGGCCCCGGCGGCCAGAACTTGTTGTGGCGGCTGGGCAACGCCGGCGGGAGGCCCGCCTGGCTACGGGCTGTAGGGCCGAGTCCACTGCTTCGGCGGTGACGGCAGCGAGGGTGTGGGGGCGCTGGGCGCAGGGGGTTGTTGTGGGATCGAAGCGCCCGGATTCAATGGCGGCGCCTCGGCGCGTGATGGCGAACATCGCCGCGCAGAAACTCGCTCGAATCTCCCGAGCGACTCGCTTTCGGTGGGCTCAACCATCACGGTGCCGGCCACCGGCCAACTCACGGTCGGGTGCATGGAAGCGTAATCCCTCATGCCGTTTGGCCAGGTCAATCAACCTCCAATCAGACTGCGCTTGAGCGGAACAGCAAGATCGAGAATGCACTCATGGCACCGGCCGCCGGCCGCCGCGGAACAGCACCGGGTAGTGGTCCTTTCCAGTCGGCTGCGATCAGGTTGGCGGCCAGGCAGGCCACGGCACTGGCCTACGCAGGCCGGCGCGCCTCATCCGCACGTACATCCAGCTGATCGGCGGATGCGGCAACTGCCCCAGGGCGCGCGGACACCGGCCCGACGCCTGGCTCTTCAGGCCCTGAAGCGGCACCTTGGTGTGGGGGATGGCCGGAAAGAAAGGGCACCAGATGGGGCGCTTACTCCGATCGGGCCGACCCCGGACCACCGCCGCCGTGGGGAATGCAGAAGGTCTGTGGCAGGTTGAGGTGGGCAGACACGGCGGCGAAACGACGCGCGGTGGGGCGAGCCCACTGGGCATTTGAGATTGGCGCCATCGAGATAGACCTGGCCGCCATAACTGGTGCACCACCGCGCAGAGTTGGGCCGGATGCCGGTTTCAAAAACACCATGGGTGAGGGATAGGTGACCATTCACCGCCGCCAGCGATGGCGGCGTGGATCTGGCCTTGGCCTCCCAGGTCGCAGCGTCGATGTTGCCGTCGGATCGCAGGCCACCGGCACCCACCTTGAGGCCGCAGCCATCAACGGCGCTGGCACCGGGTTTGGTGCTGGCGCTTGGTGGGGATCCAAGGCAGAATGGTGGCGCGCGCTCGCCGCGGCTTTGCGGTGCCAGGCCCGGATCTACCAGCAGGCGGCATATCCCCCCTGGGACCCGGCATTGGGCTGCAGCGACACCCCGGCAAGCCCCGTGCCAGGCGCCAGCCAACCTTCCAGATCGGCCACCAGCCTTGCGTAGCCCAGGGGGCTGGCTGGTCGGGGCTGAATGGGGTGCAGTTTCGGCGAACTCCGGCCAGCTCACGGGCGCCAGCTCGGCGGCGGCGTTTGAGCTTCATCGTTTGCAGGCTGCCAGTCGGGATCATGGCCGTGACCAGCGAGAGGTCTTTAGAGACAGCCGCGGATTGTAGCGCAGCAGCTCGTTTCGCTGCGGTAGC
>Ga0163217_1112802_pt1 | contig 14992 bp, 20 predicted proteins | sample SynspAceP_FD_185933 | JGI IMG/M metagenome (GOLD analysis project Ga0163217, IMG submission 185933) | Saline lake microbial communities from Ace Lake in Antarctica - Synechococcus sp. Ace-P (PacBio error correction) | ecosystem: Environmental > Aquatic > Non-marine Saline and Alkaline > Saline ...
CAGAGAGAGTCAGCGCCGTCGACGGCGATCTGGCAGCAGGCCAAACGTTGCGCCGACGGGATATTTGTAAAACTGTCCGGCTATGCCTATCTGGCCCCCTGCTTTGGATTCAACATGGTTGGTGGAAGCCCTGGGGCTGTCCTCGGGCCCGAGGGTGGTTTGTGAACGTAACGATCCAACCCGCCGCTGGACCAGCATCCCTCGACTCCCGAGAACCTGCAGGGACTTTTTCCTCGCGCTCAAATAATCGGGCTGCGTTTTTCAAGCCCCTGCCTGTAAAGCATATCATATCCCGGCATGGCATGGTACGATAATGTGTCGCAAATAACCTATGGGAGCGGATACCGCCAAACCTGTGTCCGAATACACGCCCCACTCTTCGGAAACAGAAGCTGCGCGACAATGGCTGCCAAGATACCCGCGCCATCTGGCTCTCGAAGGTTGATTCATAGGCTTTCTGATCCCCTGACCAGCTTGCAGATCATTTCGCGATCCCAGCGGCTTGGCAAAGCGGGCATCGCGACAGTGGCGTGATGCCACGCGCAGACAGCCCCTTCGCCAGGCTAGTCAATGGACTCTCGGACAAGCGGGTCCCAAAATGACTAGAATCGCCAGCGCGCTTGCCCTGCTGGATATTCGGCCCCTTGGCCAATCTCAAGCAGAACACCGCGTTCGGGCATCGTCACGGCAGTGCCATGCCGCGCGGGAAAGCGGAAGCAATCGGGCATCGTCATTGCCGTCGCCGCTGTCGCAACATATGCATCCAGTTTCCGCTTGCGCCGCCGCAGCCATGACGTACAAAGCCGGGCAGATCTCGCCAGAAGAGCTCATCATCGAATGCCCCCGCATGGTCCGCTAGCCGTCGCGTCCCGACAGACCGCTCGATCCTATGTGCGAAAACGTACCGGCAGTCGCTGGATCGCTACGTCATGCACAGACTTGATATATCCACGTTTGCAAAGAAAAGGTTAATACATGGCGCAGAATGGCCGCATCGCCTGCCGCCAATGCTGGCCGATAAATGTCACGATCCGTGCGTTCCGTCAATAGCCCACATCGAAACAGCGTGACGTGGTAACCGCTTCGGCAAACATGTTCAGGTCCGGTACCTACGGCATTCGGCCGCGTCACGCGCCACAAATCCGGTCTGTTGCGCCGCTAGCTTCGTCAGAAAGCGCCCGTGCAAAAGAACAGAGGTGGTAAGCTGCGCGTTTGACGGTGATTTTTTCTGTACGCCTGTCAAGCACATCGAACTTCGCGCTCGCAATGCCCCGGTCCCGTTCCGCTTTCAGCGGGGCATAGCTCCTTCGCCTTTCCTTGGTGATGCACGATGGACTCAGCATCGGTCCGTCGCGCGTGGCCTTGACGTGCGCCAATACTGGCACTAACTGATCCAGATCGTGCCCGTCCGATGGGTGCCAATTATAGCGAAAAGCCAGCGCTTCGAAACAAGTGCCGCCCACGCGAAACCGCTTGAGCAGATCCTTGCGCGCTTGCACTTCGCGGAAGGTTGGGCGGCAGCAAGCTGACTCGCCTGTTGGCCGCAGCTTGAAATCCTGAAAGCGGCTCGCCCGCATAGAGACGGCTGAGGTAATAAGACAGCGCACCACTGGTGGCGCCGATCGACATGTCGTTGTCGTTAAGGATCACGAACAGCCGGCTTTTCCCCGATGGCCCCGTTGTTCATACGCCTCTGAAACAATGCCACCGACATGGGACCCGTCCCCCAATCACGGCAATCGCATCGCTCCCAATTCCGCTGTCGTATGTTTCCGCCAAGATCTGCGTGCCCACGGGCCAAAAGCCCCAGCGCCGCGCTGATCCGAGGTCCGAGCTATGGGTCCGGCGCAAAACGGATCAAATAAGGCGACTCGGACCTTTTGGTGAAACCGCTCAGCCCGTCTTTCCCCTGCGCAGCGGACGAATACGGTCGCGCCGTCCTGCAGTGATCTGTGCGGGTAACACTGATGCCAACGCCAGAGCCAGCGTTGTCACGTGGCGTATCAAATACACAGCGGCATGGATCGCCACGGTATTCCATCGACCCGCAGACCAGGCACCCAAATATGCCGCCGTTACAGTACAGCCGAGCAAACTGTTCCGCCGCGCAGGCTCGTGCCGCCTCACGCGGCCGCAAATCACTTCCGAAAACCGGCTTGAGGTCCGGCTGGGCAGGCTGGATCTGGTCCAAGCAGCGGGTTGGGGTGTTTGTCCGTCATATTGACCCTTCCCGGGGTATGCGTCCTACTGTCGCGCGAGATTACGAAGCGCGCCGCAAATCCCCGCAAGTTGTCCGCGTCCGCGTCGTAGCAAGGACTAAGGCCCCTATATGCCTGATCCACCAATCATTGCACCTGTCGCGCAACGTCATCTAGCCCCAGAAGCTGAGACAAAAGTGGCCTTTGCCTGCCTGTGCATTTCCTTCTGAAGACGTTTTTGCCGCAGCTTCCCTCGTCTCCTGTCACATCCAACAAATGTCGTCGGCGATCTGGAAAGCAAGACCTACAGCGCCTGCGCGGTTAATGACGCAATCGGCGTGGGTATCATCAGCCGCCATCAATGGCCCCCACTTGGCAGACTCACGCGGATCAAGGCACCGGCTTGCCATCTCTGTAAACGCAATTAATCTGGTCCAGCGTCAGGGGGTTTGCAAGTTTTGTTCGGCTGCATATCCAGCGCTTGTCCCCAGAAACCATGCCCTGTGCTCACTGCGGCCCTGCCCATGGACAGCACGAGATCGGCGCGCACTGCCCAGCATCAGGGTGGCATCTCGGTTTCGCGGCCAGACATTCAATTATGCCAGCGTTTGGCAAAGGCATTCCCCTGGTCAGAATCGGCATGCCGCTTCGCCCCCATTCGACATGACGGTTGGCCCCGACCATCGACGCAAATCGTCGTCACCATTCTCAGGGCAAGATCGTCATGCACAAGACCATGAGCGTGAACCATCTCGATCGCCGTGGCCGCCAGATGCGCAATGCTTCTCCCTGCAACCCCGTAAGTCGCGCCCCTTTCCATTACCAAAAGGCACGCAACCTGCTTGCCCGCCGTTGAACAGGTATATCGCATGCCGGTGGCACTGGGGCCCTTCCGCGGCGCCAATTCAATCATCAAGATGCACCCTGCACCTTTGCTGCAAAACTTAGACAGTCTGGCGCGAAACCACCTAGAGCCTTCAACCGGGCGTCGCGCCCCCACTGGCTGACCCTCGCCATCCAGCGTAATCGCCGCCCACTTTTCCGGCTCCTTTCAGCTGATTTCGCAGGCTTTTTCAGCTTCTGCCCCGCGCTCGTATTAGCTGATGGATTGATCCCAGCGCTACATCGCCATACGCTCCAAAGCTGGTGCCGACGACGGCGTTTCCAGCTCTCATCGCTCTTCAAAGCCAATCTCGATACGGCTCTGTCAGTTCATACGGTCCTCGTGGCAATCGGGGTTGCGCCGACCATAACGGCGCGCGACGAACGTTCAACAGGGGCAGCAACCCGAACGCCAGACCTAGTTGACCGGCGCCAAACCGCCCTGCCCCAATGATCAACCTCATGGATATCGGTCACGCCGCAATGCCAAGCAACATCCCGAACAGGCGCCACAGCAATGGCGCGCCTGACTGCGTTTTTGATCGGTAGCCTGATCCGTGCTGTAAACCGCAACGATCCAGCAATGTTACTGCTGGTTCCGGACGAACGGGCGATCCTCTCTGGATGGCCTGCAAGGCAAACCTGCAGTGTTCGCATGTCCCCTGCATCCCAAAGAAACCTGCCGATGTCGCAAAGCAGTGAGAGAGTTGCAAAGAGCACAGACCTTCATGGCCCTCCAGGACGACACCAGATTGCAGCACCTTCGGTTGGCCGCAGACGGTCAGGTTTCTGGTTTGTCAGCCCTTGCCCCGGCCACCCGATGCTGGACTGATCTGGTCACTCCGAACAGCCACGAGCGCCTGCCCCTTCACAAGCAAGCCGCAAACTGGCTGTCGTGCTACCAGTCGCCGACGACGCAAAGCACACACCCGTTCTATGTTGGAAAGGTTGTTCAAGCGGGCCGAAACGCGCTTTGCATTGCAAACCCATGCCCCTTTTCTGGCCGTGGAGTCCGCGTGCTGCGCCGCATGAAAGGCGTTGGGGGCCGTCGTCTGCAATGACAGGAAAGCTGGCGTACGGCTATAGGTCATGGGATTTTTTCATCCAATCACCTGATGGTGTCGGACACAGTGTTGCGCGGGATCGATCTATGCGATAAAGCGCATTCCGATTTACAAGGATATGGCGCGGTTCTAACTCAATTGGCTCGACGCGGTGTTACCATTTCAGGTGAGCGACGTTTTGTGCGTGGAGCCGCGACCCTTATGATGTCCTTCGTACAGGCTTTTGCGCTGGAGCCTGGAAACTGAGGCAACGAGCTTGCCTAACCTTTCAATGATTGTCTCTGGAAAACGCTGATGCCGTGTCGAACATCGTGCGATGCCTGCCCACCGATCTGCCCAATGCGTGACCCTTGCAAAGAACCTTGGTTGAGGATATCTTCGGGCAGGTCTTGTGACGGGCGCGTAGTCCTTGGCGCCAGTTGCATCAGAATGTCGACATGCGCAAAACAAAGCTAGCGCATCAATCATAAGCCACTCCCTCCAGCACCGACACGATCCGATTGTCACTAAAGCTCATCTGCCAGATCGCAAAGGCGCGCTGTCAGCCATGCGAAATCCGCTGTGTCCCAGCGCAAAACTGCGCCAATGGTGGTCCCGCAGGCGGTGTGCGTCAAAACTGTGCTGAAATCAGGATTTCAACTCGGGTTTGTAAGGCGCGGCAGGACCGGTAAACATCAACGGCCCTGTAAGCCGCGCGATGTGGCCCCGCCGCTCGTCCGGTTCCAGCGGAAATATTGAAAACCGTAATCATGGCCACCACACGGCGCTCGTCGTCCTCGCGCCGGGTCCCGGCCAGGGCCGGAGACTGAGTGTGTCGAAAAGAACAATCGCACGTGGTGTCGTCCCACAACAGATCCTGGCGTTCCGTTGCCGTGGTGGACATCAAAATCCACAACTGCGACCGCGCGGACAAGCATGCAACATCCAAAGCATCGCTTTGCGGCGATGCACATGTGCCGACAAGGTCAAAACCCCATTGAAGTCCACGTTCGGCGTGGTGGCGGGGGGCCGTGTCGCCACGAAAGCAATTGGTCATATCTCAGCATTGACAGCATTCACTGCCTGCCCACAGCAACCGGCCCACTGCAAACGCCGCGCGGCGGCCAACCGAGCCTTTTGACATTGCGTTCAGCATCCAGGTTGCGCCAGCCTGTCGTTGGTTCCGCTGGGCCATGATCCGGTCGATATAAAGGTTTTTGCGGATGACAGCGCAGGGATGGTGTATCGTCAAGCCAGCGGCGCCTCAACACCGTTTTTAAGTCTGCAAATACGGTCAGACGCCAGTGCGCGGCGCACATATTCCAGCCGCGCCACCTGTTCGGGATGACCCGGCGGTGTTACATGGAACGGAACAGTCTTCATGTGTGAAAACGCGGTTGTCATTCCGTACCACCATCTGCTTCAATCTTGCTAAAAATACTCAGGAATCTCGGCGTCTACCGCGTTTTAATCCGGCCGCCAGCATATAGGCCTGCCCCGCGCACTGTTTTTGCAGATAGCGCGGCGTTTGCGGGTCGAGCTCGATCTTGCGGCGCAAGGCTGGTAATCTGGACGTCAATCGCCCGGCGTTCCTGCGCTTGATCACGGTCGCGGCGCAAGTCCTCCACCAGTTTGCATCCGCCTGACAGCCCTCACCCGGTATGGATGAGAAATCCGCATGCAGTTGGCCTCGTTGCTGTCTGACGTGATTCAACCATCCCGTTGCCACATGCTCCGCCCGCTCGGATGTCATAGCGCACAGAACCCAGTTGCAGACCTGGGGCGACAATTTGACCCGCGCGGCTTCTGGGCATTTCGGCGAAAGATTCGTGCGTTTTGATCCTCAGCCAAGCAAAATTGCCTTGGGTTCGAACGGTGTTGGCAGGTAATCATCTAGCGCCTGCCCTCAAGCCCTGCGATGCGATCCGCGGTTTGCGCCTGTTGGGCTGTCAAGCAACAGGATCGGTCGCTGCATGGTCTTGGCGCGAGGCTGCGCCGTCAGGCTGACCCCATCCTCTCCGGGCTATCATCTACTCCAGAAGCGAAATCATTGTCGAATTCAAGCCCCTGACAGGGATGCGTCGCAGGCATGGCCGCATCGCGGGCGTCAGAGGCATGAACCCGGCCGCATCAGAAATTCTGCAACAGACCACGAATTCCTTTTTCGTCATCGTACACAAATCAACAGATGGGAGTCCTGTCGGCTCAATGTTCCGCTTCCTTTGAGGACCTGATACTTGCGCCGCAAATCGCCATCCCGATCAATCGATTTCCAGTACCCTCCCTGAACCCTGCAACAGCCTCGCGGACCTGCCGCTCGATAGCGGTCCCGCATCCGCGCGCGCTGGCGCGTCCGACAATTTGGCCGCTCCAGCGCGACCCTGCCTCGGTCAGAATAGAGGTGCCTTTCGTCGCTTGTCGATTTACCGGACCTTACTTGCACCAGAACCGTCTTCGACCAACGTGCAAAACACGGTTCAGGACTGCTTGTGACGCCGAGAAGGATCAACAAATTTATTCACTGTGGTTCCAGGCGCACGATTGATGAAATGGGATTGCATCGGTGATGCCGCCCTCGTCCATAGGCCACCCGGCAAGAATGCGGTCTAGGGTCAGCGGTAAAACACGATAGGCAAAGACATTTTGCCCTCGATCCCTGTCTGAACTGCTTCGTCGCGTCAGGAACAGAAGCGGTTCACCGCCCGGTGAGTCTGAACATCATGCCTTCTCCCTTCGTTCGAACTGGAATGGTTTAGCTTTTTTTCCTTTCGCGATACGTTCAAAACCGCTTCAGTATCAATGGCAGTTTAAGTCAGTCTTGTTGGACATTCCCAAGAATTAACCTGGTAGCGAATCGCAGTTTTCCGCGCAACTTTATGTCCGATAGTGGACGTATTGGCGGCAACTTTCATCAAAGAACGCCTTGATAGGAAGTTGGACACTAGTGGTGGGTAATGATTGACCTGCGACGGGCAAGATCTGCGATGGATGGGCGTTCGTAGACTGGCGCGCGGCCAATGTGCATATCCCTGACCCATGCCTATGCATTAGCGCAAATGTTCACGTTTTGAGTGGCGAGCCGCTGTCTATAACGCAAGATCTCAAAGCCCGTGCTCGCAATTCCGAGAGGGGTTGCACTTTTTCCGCAAGCTGTCTGGACTTCGAGATCCCCTATTCTGTGGACGAGATCGAGGCGGCCCAAAAAGCCCCGTGTCCTTGAGGCTTAAACGGCCTGAAACAAGATGCCTATGTCCGCCCGTGGCGTTTGCGGGGTGCGGGGGATATGGGTGTCTCATCAGCCCCGCAATCCGGTGCATCTGCGTATCGCGGTCTGGGGATGGGGCCAACATTACGGGGGACGTCAAAGATGAAGTGGCCGCCCAAGCTCGACATCTCGAAATGGTAAGCGTCCGTGCCTGAAACCATCCCCTGTTCATGCCAAGGCTGCAGGGCCTTCTATATGATTTCTGCACCAACGTCAAGCAATGCGGCTGAGGCGAGAGGGCGGCTCGGATGCCCTTTTTCATGGATTAACCTGTGGATATGTCAGAAGCGACAGGTCCCAATACTGCTCGTCAGGATGGAAGAGGTGCATACGCCTTTGGCAGATTGCTTCCTTGAACGAATTTGACCCGTCAGACGGTAATCGAATGCCTCATAGGAAAAGGGTAAATCCCGTGATCGAACCCATATTCATGCCGAGAAATGGGAAGGCTTCCACAATGCTGGCTGACCCGGCCAGAGGTACGCTGGCCGCGCGAGCAGTCACGCCTGTGCTGGGTCCATTATCCGTAGGATGACGCTATTCCAGAATCAGATTCTCGAGCTCGAATACGAAGGCTTTTCGCGCACGACTGTAAAACTTCAGAAGCACTGAGTCCGAGCCTATCTCATGGAGGAAGGCCTACGCACCCGGGGAAAGAAAGGTGGATAGGGTACAAATAAGACCCACAAAGGTAGAACAAGCGTTGCTGGCGGTCGCTTCCGGTAGCCTGAATCTGCCCCAGCATCAGTAAAGACACTGTAGAGAGGAGGGCGATTCCCATCTCATATCCCTGCGCAGCCATGACATTGTTGTCGTTCCGTGCATCCGGTGATCCCTTTCCTTGAACGCAATTTCCATTTAACCGTCTGAAACGGTCCATACCGTTCAAGGAAGCAAATCTGCCAAAGGCGTATGCACCTCCCAATCCTTGAACGAAACCTGTTGGCACCTGAGTCGCTTCTTGGCCAACATTCACGGTTAACCAATGAAAAGGGCATCCGAGCAGCCCCTTCGCCTCAGCTCGCAATGCTTGGACGTGGTGCGATTCAATATAGAGCCCTGTCAGCCTTGCATGGAGGGAGAGTTCAGGCAGGGCCTCCTTGCGAATGGCGTGGCCTTCATCTTGCGTCCCCGAAAGTTGGCTCACCCAAAACGCGATTGCAATGCCACGATTGCGGGGCTGATGAGACCTTCTTCCTGCCGCACCCGCCACGCCACGGGGGACATGGGCATCTTCAGCGTAGCCTCAAGAACGCTTTTGGCGCTCGATCTCGTCCACAGAATAGGATCTCGAATCCAGACAGCTTGCGGAAAAGTGCAACCTCTCGATGCGCACGCCTTTGAAGATTGCCGTTATAGCAGCGCTCGCCCATCAAAAACTGAACTTGCGTATGGCATGGCATGGGTCAGATTATTGCACATTGGCGCTCTTTACCTTATCATCTTTTATGTGTTTCTGTATTGATGGTCCAATGCAGCCCTGTCTTCATGCCACGTTGCGAGTTTGGCCATGCCACCGCGATCCAGCCGGTCATAGTTTATCGACCTTTGCACGCATGTAATCGGCTACGTGCAGGATGGGGCAGGATAACAAAACGCTCTGCGGCGATTGTCCGTCCGATCGCAGCGTCGGCTACTGTTTGCGCGCTCAGAACAGCCGTCACCCAGGTTGCGGACCGTCAGGGAGACCTTCCAGCATCGGGGCGTGGCCACGGCCTTGCGGGCATGAGCAATCGACACGCGGATGCGCATCATGCGCGGTGCTCCCGAATAGCAAGGCTTTTCGCAAAGCCACAGCCGGTGTAGAAACGTCAACCACCTTGTTCCGCGCGCTGACACAAACCATCTTGGCAGGTTTCAGGCCACTGAGGTTGGGCGTGTCGTTCAAGTGTTTTCTGGCTTTAGGTTTCCTCCTTCTTTGGTTGTCGGGATGGTTTGTCGCTGGGGCTTCGGCCTGTGCCCTTTTTGTTTGTGAGGCGGCGGCGCGCTGACGGAAGCTTTCGGCGTTCATCTCAAGAATGCGGCGTGATGGATCGAGGCGTCGAATGGCGGCGACCAGTCATTGGCTTGTCGGGGAAGATCTGATCCCAAGCCGCTGAAGGGTTGGTTTGGCCGCGATGGCGATGCTGCGATATTCAAAGCGCCGAGCGATCAGTTCGAAGAGGAACGCCGGTTTCCAGCCTAGCCTTTGTGGCAATAGTTGATGTCGTCGAGGATGATCAGTCCGAACTTTGTCGAGTTTTGGCCAAAGGCGCTCGATAGAACGAGGTCGCCGTCGCGCGGCCTGAAGCCTCTGCACGAGAATCGCTGGTCCGGGTGTAAGAAGACGCGTATGACCGGCCTCCACAAGAGCGTGACCGATGGCGCACAGGATGTGCGTCTTGCCGGTACCGGAACTTGCCCGATTGCGATCAGGTTGCCGCCGCCGTCCAGCCAAATCGCCGCCTGCCCGGCTAGGGCCTCGATTGCGGGTCACGCCGGCAAGGTGGCAGGGCTTGAAGTCAAGGTTGGGCCAGTGGTCTTTGCCTGCCGGGTAGTTGTGCCCTCGTTCAGATGCCGCCTGATGCGGGCGCATTGTCCGCTCGCCAGTTTCATATTCCCCAGAAGGCAAGGAAACGGCGGCTGGCCAGCCTTCGTGTCGGCGCGGTGGCAATATCGGCCCATGAGCTTGTGGAAGCTGGGCAGCGCAGCGCCGTCAGCATGCTGGGCAGCGTGTGGATGTTGAGTCCTCGCGGGCGGTCCATGCGCGTTGCCCCCAAGAGAGCGATGCGAAGCTGTCCCAGGAGGGTGTGACGACAGCAACAGTCCCTTGCATGCTGTGCTTTGGAGCCAGCAAGCAACACCAGGGCCCTTGGGCTCCGGCGACCTACCTGCGTCGAGGTCTGCTGCCAAGCAGATTGCGCCCAGTTCGCGCCTCACAGCTTGAACATGTTGCAATGAATCAGCAGATCGTCCATCCGGCGGCAGGCGTCCCGCCTTGGCAGGTCCCGCTGCGTAATACCTCATGCCTCGCGTATTCAGTCCGGGGGAACAGCTGGTCGCGGTAGATCGATCCACAGGGCTTGCGGTTGGCGCTTCAAGGCGTGGATGACATGTGGTAGTCTGAATGACGTGGGACGCGAATGCCATCGTTGCGTCCACGGGCCCGGGGATGGGTCACGACGAGGGTGCCGGCCAAGTAAAAACGCTCCATGCGTGTCATCGTAGAGGTGAACCGCGAAACGTTTGCCCGATCAACTGCGCATGGGGCGCTGTAGAAGATTGCCCTGATCAGGAACCTCACGCCGCCGGGACCAGGCGCCACAATCTCAGTGAAGTCTGTCCGTTCCCGCCGTTGCGGCAAGGGCCTTCAGAATGTCGTCTTTCTGCCAAGAACGGCATCCCCCACCCCCGTTGCTTGGTTGCGCCTGGCAACCAGCATGTCGACAAAAGCGCCGGTAGTCGCTTTGACGCATGCGAAGTCGCGGCTGCCGCGCAAATATATCACGCCTGATTGATTGGCGGACTTTAGGTTGCCGTTCTGGGATTCCACCGCCCCGTTCTCGTGGGCCTTCACCGCGATTGTTTGCGACTGGCATCCATGTCCGTAATGGCCGACAAAGGCTCATACGCTTTGGTCTATAATCTTCGCTGTTGAATCGACAGTCAGATACGGAGCGGCTGAGAGGCGTCGTGCGGTGGTTTTTGCGGCAGCGCCGCCAAGCGACCAGAGGGCCTTGCTGCAGGTTCTCGCCAAGGCCGTAAAGCTTTCGCCGCCAAGAACCACGCCGACATGTCCCGATGCGCTGTAACCATGACGATAGTGCATAAGCATGGTGCGGGAACGGAATGCCCTGCGGAGTCGTCACGCCCCAGCTCGCAGCAATGGGTAAGTCGGATTGGGCCCATATATCCCGGCTCCGGCGTTCTGGCGGAAGATGAATGGTCGCGCTCAGGGACCCACTCAGCGCCGCCACTGCGCACCCGCCGCTCCAGGGTTGCGCCGGATACGATCATCGGGAACGCAGGTGGTGCGTCGGCTTTGAGGTGGCGTAGACAGGGTGACGGATCTGCAACGCGCTGTCCTTCTCAAGCCAAAGAAGAAGATCGGTCTCCCAATAGTCTTCAAGGGGACGGCCACCGTTGCGTCCCGTGAACGATCTTTGCGCTTTCTGAAGGCGGTGTAGTGAATCGGCATCGAGAGCGTCCGAGCGTCCGTTCGCTGAACCCGGCGCGGCAAAACAGCGGTGCGCTGACTGGTGATTTTGGAAAGTGTCCGGTCCATGTATACTCTCATTGCTGGGTCGGTGATGGTTGTAGGCCAATCCGGTCCTCCGTTTGAAGGCAGTAGATCCCAGTTACTCATACGCCGCAGCGACCCAGCACCTATCCCCAAAATCATCAGGCCAGTGGGGCTGCCTCCAGACGGGCATGCCCGTCGTCTGTCCAGCCCCACCGGCCAAGGTGGGTTGTCGGCACCGGCAAGATGGTTGTTCGCTCATCACGCGGCAATCTTTGTCGTCGAATAGACCGCTGATCCCACCTGCGACAGCAAGCCTGCGCCGAATAATCGTATGCAGGAATATCCGCCCGCCGCGAGCCCTTCATGCGCGGGGATTCAATAACCCTGGCCGCGATGCACATGGGCCATCACAATTCACCGCCCATGCCCTGTTCAGACCTCGGGAATCAGCAAAGGCGATAATTGTCGAAGTGCGATATCCATACCGGTTCAATCCGGCGTTTCGAGCACATGATACTATGGGGCCATGTCCCGCCTCGACAATGGTCCGATCAGATTTGCGATCTGGTCAGCCGTCGGAACACATCGCAAATGCAGGCCTCATCTCACCCCTTGGCGGGGTGTCTCGGCAAACGCAGATCCGCGATCACGACCCGTCGCCGCAACCCGCAGCGCCGAGGCCTGCGCCAAAGCCAGTCCGATCCCCCTGGCGCCCCGCCTGTGACAAGCGCAACCTGCCCAGGATCTCCAATTGAGATTAAACCCGGAAGTCAGCCCGCGCAACCGTTCGACCGGCGACGCAGCAGTTCCAGGTTGTAAGCAAGGCAATCGAGATCAACCACAAGGTATGGTCCGCAACAGCAAGAGTCGTTGGCTGATCTGTTCGCGCAGGCCGCGATAAACATTTGCCTAAGGGAGCCGTTTTCTTCCCGGCGGAACCGACAACAGAACCACGACTCACTTCGTCAAAAGAGGTGATGAAAGCCCAACAGCCACACGAGATCAGCCCCGGTCAGGATCAGGCGTGCATCTGCACGCGGAGAGAAGGTCGTCACGGATGGCCCCATGTTGGCCGCCCGCGCGTAAGCGGAGTTGTTCGAAAGCTCGACAGTGCGTCGCCGTCACTGTGGTGATCAGGGGGGGGGGGGGGGGGGGGGGGGGGGGGGAGGGGGGGGGAGGGGGGGGCGAAGGAATACCCAGCGCTGCATGCGCTAAAATCGACTACCGCATAAGTGCCTTGCAGACGCGAGTTCCCGAAAAAGCCGAAATGGCCGCGAGTAGAAAAAGAAACATGCCAGCGGAGGTAATGATCAAAGGTACGATCATGGGCGAGATCAAGTAGCGCCGTGATCTGTTTGCGGAAGGGTAAATGCGGCTGCGTCAAACCAATCGCGGCAAGGTACCAAGGGTGACCGCCAATATGGTTGCCAGAGGCGCCAATGGAATCAGCGTAATTCGTGAACGCCTGTATCCATGAATAATCGCCGTTCGCACCCATGAAGTGCCTGTTAGTGCTTGAACCGAATATCCCTGCCGGATTTCGAGCCGCAGCATCCGGGATTGTGAAGGGTAAAGAAATTCTGCGCGGTTGAGGACAGGGGAATGATAATCAGGATCGGAAAGATCAGGTAGAAAAAGAAGCCAACCGCAGATCCCGCGAAAGGTGTAGAACCAGATGCGCTGGCCGTGGTTGCATAAGGTTGAAAGTCTCGAGGCATGTTCAGTTCATCCGCAGCTTCACGTTATCGACTCCGACAAGCTTGTCGTAGACGTATGTAGAGGACCGTATCACCGCACCAGCATATCAGGTTTCCCAGATGCAGCCGCCAGCCCCAGTTGGCCGACACGGCGAATTGGAAATAGATCCGTTCGAGATGAATGTACCATCTGCGCCAACCACGAGTTCTGGCGTAATGAAATAGCCCGACAGCCAGAATGAACACCAACAACGCGCCTGCGCGATTGCCTCGGTTGTCCTGCGAATCAGCGCGCGCAGAACGCTGTCCAGTTGGATGCGCCAAGGATTTTCGCGGCCGCGATATAGAAGTCGGATCGTTTCATCACCGGATAAGAGTGCGGCAAGAATCACTGAAACACGTAGCAGGATTATGAGCTCATGCGATGATCACACCTGTCTGGTTATTGATCAGGGACAATCGTTCGGAGTAACGCCCAACCAATATCCTAGAAGATTGTTGATTACCCCTGATGCCTGAAGCAGGGATTTTTCCATGCCGAGGTTCGAACCAACAGTGATTGTCCCCAGAAATACGGCAGCCCAGCAACCAGGAATCAGCAGACAGGTTCGTGGTCCTGACGGCTAAAATCTGCTCAGTAAGCCATGCAAGCAGGATATCCCAGTGCCATAAGTGCAAAGGTAATCAGCAAACTGAGCGTCAAAGTTCGCAAGCATTAGCTTTTTTTGATAGATGCGCCTGGTCGGGTCCCTTGAAACCGTATCCCCTCCGAGCGTGCGCTCGGCATCGGAAAGCGGCAAGCGGAAATAGCTTGGTCGTTGTAATAGCCGGAATTGGCGCTTGATGCCGAGGCCCATTATTCGCATTGCCCCAGCTTTGGATCAGATTGAGGAATTTTCTTTTTGAAAAGGACCATCATTCTCTAAGTCCCAGCCAGCAACGGTCGCCACGCTGCGGAACATACGACGCAAATCCGGGCCGATTCATAATGAAAACGACGGCAGCTGGGTGTGGTCCAATTCTCGAAGCAAGCGCCCATGTCGATGCGCATTCGCGGTAAAACCTCTTTCAGCGGTGCTCTTCTACCGGAACGGCGATTCCCAGTCTGTAGGTCGCGGCCACCACAAAGTGGCATCGAGGTCCCGGGATGTAGTCGACGCCTGCAGTGTTCTGCACCGAGCCGCATCAGCATAGAGCCCGATAGGGCGCCCACGACGAGACCAATGACAAAGAGTCAGAAGCGGTGCAATGCAGGACAAGCGCCCGCATCTGTCTGTTGCGTAAGCCCTGAATGCAGGCTCTGTTTTAGCGGCTTTCCGTCAGCGGACGAACCGGGCCCTTTCAAGCGATGCGTCGGACATATTTTCCCGTCAGTATATCTGACACCTGCTAACGCGGTGCCTTGCTTGGCCTGGCAAAAAGCGGTCATTCACCGCTTTTGCGAGGCCTCCCGCGCAGTCCAAGACCCGCGCGGGATGTAAAGAGGGCGCGTTGGACCCTCTTCTTCATGACGCCTACGAATACTGCAAGCAGCCATGCCTGGAACTGAGCGGTCCAGAGCATCGCGGTAGCTTTGCCCACCATTCGAAAAGTTGAACACGAAAGTGTTTTCAACCGAGTTGGCGGGAGCTGTGGCATGTGGGCTTCATAATCGACGCCGAGTCGGCGTGTTCACCGACCAGCGC
>Ga0163217_1051602_pt1 | contig 14991 bp, 12 predicted proteins | sample SynspAceP_FD_185933 | JGI IMG/M metagenome (GOLD analysis project Ga0163217, IMG submission 185933) | Saline lake microbial communities from Ace Lake in Antarctica - Synechococcus sp. Ace-P (PacBio error correction) | ecosystem: Environmental > Aquatic > Non-marine Saline and Alkaline > Saline ...
AATCACAATAAGAACAGGAACCAGAAAGTTTTTTTTTTTTTTCCCAATTTCGACCGCCGGTAAAATTAAGAATAGCCCAATAGGCCGAGTAGCTTCAACGCCGGGTCCATTGGACAAGGATAAAGCCAACCCAGTGCCTGTAGCCCAAAAAACGAAACAAGTGCCCAGCCCCCAAAAGCCGAGCGGTGTCCCATGAAGGAACCTCCATAGACCGGGCGAATACCGTGGCCAGAAGAGGCCTGGGTGCCCTCCGAGAACGGCCGCACCCATAGAATCCCCTTGGCCGGGGACGACCATCCGACCAAACGGTCTTGGTGTACGTGGTCAGGGAAGATGTTAAATGTCCCTGCGATAAGAAGAGTTTTTAGGTACATCAAAGGTCCTGGATTATGGTCGCGGATCTAGTAGAAAAAACACGCTTCCTCCCGATACAAAATAATTCCAAATGACAAGAGATTACGCCCCATTACGCCCCAGCACGGTAAGAGCTGCGCTTAGCACTAAGCGCATATCCCATACTTCAGGCCCTGGATCGCGAATAATTGAACGCGGTCATAGCCGGATCGATAATATTGCACCATCGTTTGAGTAATGCCAGTAAAATGACGATCATGACAGCGGTGACAGGATAGAAGTTGACACCAGGATTTGCCAATGTCAATCAACAACAGAAAACGCGCAAGCGTTTCCGGGATGCGGTAGGATCGCGTAGCTGTTATCCCGTTGAAAAATGGCGGCGACTCTCGCTTGATCGCCTTCCCATATTCAACCGACAGTCCAGGCGTCAGTCAGCACAATGTCTGCGGCTGCCCTTGCCGGCCTCTTGTTGCATCCGAAACAAGCAATGCCGCAGTCGATTTTTTCAGCGCAAGGGGCGTCATTTCACACCTCACCGGTCCCCAATGCCAACAAAGTGCCGTGTTTTTGGGCAGCACATCGACAATATGGAACTTGTGTTCAGGGAAACTTTGGGCGTAAGCCATCGGCTGCTCGATGGTAATTTAGCCTGCCAGGGCCGTTTGTCCTCTTGCTGCTTGACATCGCCCCAGACTGCTGGCATCGAGAAATAGTTTTGTTGCCCAGCCCCCCCCAGTAATTTTTCTTTTGCTGTTTCCGTTGCGAATCGCGAGTGCAATCGCCTTCCACCATCTTGATCTGCAACCCACTTGCTTTGCCGTAGCGATTGTGGCTCTTTTGCATCGCCCAGGGCGGAATCGACAAAGGGAGAACCTATAAATTGCAGGGCCCATCCTTTCTGCTCGCGCCCTTCCCAACGAAGCGAAAACCCTCGTGCCGCAAAATGCATTGACAGCCTTGTCCAACGGCCATTTTAATCTCCTGAAGTGTTTTCCAGCTAAAGCAAGATTTACAACTGCGGTGCTCCTTGGTTCACCTTGAAGTCCTGCTGTCACTCCTAACCCTTGACTGAAGATTCAGTACGTTTATGCACTGGTCAAAGGGGATAAAGTGCACGATTCGTAATTATTAGAGACGGTTGCTCTTTTATCCATCCAATACAGCGAATCAATCGTGTCATTTTTTCCGAGCGTGATGCAGCGCACCATAGAGATGACTCCTCGACAGAACTTTGAGTTGAACACAAAAGGGATCTCCTAAAGTTTAAACTTAATTATGGGTAAGTGTGCCAGTTTTATTCGCGCAGGAGAACGTCTAACCCTGCTAACGTCTTCGATTGCAACATTTGCTTTACGATCGGGCTGTTTCTTGCAAGCAATCGGGCCTCCAAACGGCCATTGTGACCGAAGAACCGTCCGGCATGGCGACAGGAAATGCCGCTACTGTTTCAACACCAAGGCGAAACTGCAAAGGTTGTAAGGATGGGATCCCCTCGGACTGATCGCAACGCAATAATTAGCGTTACAAGCCCAAAGGCCAGGACAATTAGATAATTGCCAATCTTCAATGACTGCTTTTGAAAAATGGCTGACTGTCTGTTCTTGTTGCACGAGTTTTGCGCGTCCTTACCGAAGTAAGTCTTTGAACTGTCGCGTAAAACTATTTGCACTGACTTCCCCCTGGCGAAGGCAATTGAACCTGATATACTGGCCTCGCCAGACTTTTGGCGTTTTTGAGGTGGGTAAAGATTCGCCAGTCCAGAGCGGATTGATCGGACTTCGACTGGGATCCCATCAAGCAGCGCGGCATCGGCGGGCACAATGTCACCAAGTCCAGGCGGATCAAATCACCTGGTACCAATTCACGAAGATGCGATCGTGATCCACTGTCATGCCGTTGACTCGCGCTTTTACAGACAGCTTTGCCTTCAGTGTCAGCCGATTGCCGTTGCCCCGCCTCATGTTCCTCCCAGAAGCCAACAAAAGCATTGGAGATTCAGCAACAGGAAATGATGAAAAGTCAGGCCAATGTCCCACTATTGCCGAAAGAACTGCTGCAATTTCAAATCATCCATGGAATTGGTCCCCAGAAGTTCTGGAGAAAGCCAGAAAGGATTGGCTTTTGTTCCTTTTAATTCGTTGGTCCGTACTGAAAGGCGTTGATCAGCTCCTCTTGGCTGGAGCCTGTGCTTAATGTTTTGGAGTTTTGCTACAGTCAGGTATTGATAGCTTACTTGAAAGCTCTGTATCTGGTGATTCCATTTCTGAGCTTTTTCGATGACCTGATCTGTTCTCATGACGCCCTCCTTTCTGTTGCTTTGGGTCGTATGAAGATGATAACTATTTTAAACATCGGCTACTTCCTGTCGGCTTGATGCTGTGAGATGCGAAAACTTATTGTGGGTATCTTGAAGAAGTACGCACGACTCCCTGTCGGCCTTTGAGCTATGTAATTGAAGCTGTCCCCATTTGGCATAGCTGAAATGGATAGGTGTTGATTCTGGGAATGTGAGAGGTTACATCCATTAAGGCCTTTGAAGATATATTAGGTCAATATGATGGCCCTGCTCTAGGCGATTCTCCTGTGGAGAGATAAGCTCGGCTGTTTTGATCATTAGACAAGCCGTTAACCCATCATTCAATTGCTGATGGAAGCGGACTAACCTTGAGCCATGCGAGTTTGGATGTCTGCGGGATCTGCGCGTTCCGCAGGATGAGTTTGGCGTCTCAGGTTACTGGCTTGAAATGATAACTATTTCAAGGTGCCGCGCTTAATGGGCCGATAAGTCCGATATCTGAGAAAAAGTAGTTTTTTATAGAGTAGATCTGCAACTTTTCGCATCTACAGAAAATGAAAAAATATGGCGGATTGTGTCTATTGTGGTTGAAGTGTGATTTATGCATGAAAGGCAATGCACAAGGGCAACTATACTAGTTCATTTAAAAGCAACGAGTTCTTTGGCCTTCGTCAACCTCTATAGCGCCATCGGTCATCATGGTTTAATGCGAGGTGGGGTCACGGAGGCTGCTTTGATGTGCGTCATGCTGGAAGACAAGCCGCACACAATCAGTTGGTTTTGGTGCCCTGTGCTTTCCAAGGGCTTGACTTCAGCCTTGGGAAGTGTAAATTGGGCATGAACTGATGTGCGAAGCCCATGTTTCACAGCATTGCTGCCACCGTCTGTCAGGGAAACAATCACGCTCGCTAACGCCTGCCACAACGTCTTGCGTGGGTACTAAAGTTTTGGGAGACTCCGCCGTCCATGAATAGCCTGTCGTGCAACCAGGTAGGCCCAATGCCTCACGGTAAAATGGAACGAAACTGGCTGCACATGAAACGATATATGGGGATGCTGAAATGTGTTTACGGACAAGTCATATCTGCAGTTTTTAGCATTCATTGACATTCGGTGTAAAGCTTCTCGGCTGGGCCAATCAGTTTGCCAATGATGCCCCGTTCGATGGATTTATACCCACGTCGTCTCCCCGGTTCAGGAAAATCGTACCGTACCCCTGAGCAAAGCCCTCACGCGTCGAAACACCCACGGCCCAAGTCCAAAGGCCGTTGCCAAAACTGGTCCATGGGGTAAGTCTAGGCCATGGCCGGATGACATCTTTGGAAGACTTTGTTCCCGCAAGGAAAACGTTGGTCTGGTTCTCACAGCGCTCCGGCCCCCCCTGGCCCGGCGGAGACACTTCTGGAGAATTCCCGATGTTGATCCCGTTAGGAAAATGTCATTCTTTAGCGCAAACCTGCTTGGCCTTCCCTCCTCAGACCATTGCAGTGGATTGCATGCAGACTTCTCTCCCCTCCTTCGCCCTCCGCCGTGCGCGCCTGAAGAGTGGTCATCCACGTTCAGCAAGGAATCGACATCGCATGTCGGTTCATGTTGTAGCGGTACCAGCGGAGCTTGACGATGCCCAGTACGGAAATTCTCAAGCTTTCAACCAATGATTGAAAAGCTAATGGCTGAGTGGGTTGCTTGCCCATCGACATCAAGACGGTGGCCATGGATCCGACTGGATCTACTGGGTTCCATCTACGAAATAAAATAGTGGAAATATGGCATTGAAGTCTTATCTTGGTCAATGCTAGGCACGTCAAGAATGTTCCCGGACGGAAGACGATATCAGTGGATGCTCATGGTTTGGCAGCAACTTCACAGCTACGGTTTGTTCGCGCAAGTTTAACAGATCCCTGTATCGCCAAGCTCAGGGCTTACTTTCCGCGCAAGGGATGTTTTGGTGCGTTATCGCTTCCTTCGCATCAGCAACAGATTCAGCAGAAGGCCCTCATGCAAATGGAATCTACAGTTGCATCAAGTTGTGAAAGACATCACTGGTCTGACTGCACGCAGATGCATTGATGCCATCCTTTCAGGTAAAGAGATGCAGAGGAGTTGGCCGCACTGCGTGATCCCGCTGCAAGGAGTCACAAGCAACGATAGCCTGCCGGCTCAAACGGCGAACTATCAAGAAGAAACCTCTTTGAGCTTAAGGTTGCAGTCGAGATTGTTGATGCTTATTCAGTAAAGAATTCAAGAATGTGAATTAGGCGGTCAAGTCGTTCTGAATGACTGGCTGGCCGGGATAGCTATGTGAAGCCTGAGAAGCAAGCAAGCGACTGGCGAATCACATGGGCCAATGGTTTCTCGTTCAATCTCAGGCCTGATTACGCGGTTAGTCAGGCCAAGACCTATTAGCCTGCCCCGGTTTAGGCCTGCAACGTGTGATTTACCCTTGATCAGTGAGTGTGGGCTGACATGACCCGCTGGCAGCGCAGCAATTTTGTCTCCTGGCTTGGCTTGAGCCCCCACAAAATAAGATTTCCTGGTGGCGGGTTACTTTTCCTCGCGGCACACCAGGGAGCAACTAGGGCCGGCAGCGCTTTTTGGATGGCAGAGTGCCAACCAGCAGAACAGCACTGCCTTGGGGTGCATTCCAGCGGCGGCTATTCTGCACGGGTTGGAAAAGGCAAAGCATTGATAGCTACAGCGCGTCAAGATTGCCATTCCTTTACTATAATTATGTTGCGCTAATGGCGATGGATTTCAAGAGCCGGGGGCTGGCTTACCAGCAGGCATCACAAGAAACGACACGTGCGTGGGTCTGGAAAGGCGTGCATAAAGCGCTTGGTTACAAAAACTGGTCAAACAGGATGAATGGCCGACGATCTCCTGATGGCCGTGGGTTTTCTAGGAAGATTCAACCTCCCGCGTCAGTAATCACCTGGGGGCTGAGCGACTGATCAATGCCGCCGGATACAGCGAGGCCGTCAAGGCTGAATGTTGAGAAGGCGGTGAGCCCGCCGCAACTAGGCAGAGCGTGGCCAGGATTTCAGAAGAGCTGGGCATCCACGTGATCACCCTCGGGTACAGGAATGGTAGGAAACGTGGCGGTTACAAGGGGGAGGTGGTGCCGGCATCGGAGAAGGACCCAGACCGGCTTGGAGCGCTTGCCGACAAGTTCACGTGGTGCTGAGACCGCTAGCCTGAATGCAACTGAGCTCAGCGCATGCTGCGGAGCGGCCGTTTTTCGAGAGGGTGGAGCGTTGGCGCCAGGCAGCCCAGGATGCCCATGCCAAGCCGGTGCTGACGATGGCCCGAGCCAGAAAGGAGCTCGAAAAGCTCCGCCGCGGACCAGCGAAGAGATCAAAGCCCTCAAAAAGAGCTGCAGCGCAAGGAAAAGGGCCATGGCGGGACTGGCGGCCTTGGCTGTTTGCTGCGAAAAACACGTGGGAAGCCTTTGCTCGGAGGACGCGGAAGGCTGACCACCTGCTGCGACTTCGGCCAATAGGCCATTGAGCTGATGCCGAGGCCGAATGCAGCCGGTGGCCAGGCTGGCGGAGTGCCTGCCGCTGAATCGGGCCTCAGCCTGCTGTTCCCCGTGTCAAATCAGGTGGATGGGTGGCGTCAATCTGGTTTGACCGGTGGCGTCCCCCCTGTTTTGAACCTCCTGCAAGCTTGAGGTTCCATGTAGGTACTGGATCTTGAACCATGCTGTCGCGTGACGTTCATTCAAAGTGTGGGTCGGGCGTCAATTTTCAAGGCTGGTGGGCCAGTTTTCGTGTCGCCGCCTTGTTTTCTGGCGGCTGGTTGCTGCGGCCATTGGATCGTGACGTGCATGTCGCCCGCGTCATTACATAGGGAATCCTGGAATCACTAGAAACCCTTGCAGCAGCTTCTTTCTGACGGTAGCTCTCGCCTTTGATGCCACGATGTGCAGTGGTGCACCACCGGTCCACGCGCTGCCAACGGTATTGGATCCACTTGGAAATATCGTGTCCCACTCGCGGAACGGGCTGGTTGGAGTCACCAAGCAACGAGCAGGCGTTCGTAAGCGGTGGTCAGATCAGCTCAACAGCACAGAGGTTTTCCAGCTCGTTGCGGCGCACGTAGCTGATGTTCGTCGATCACCAGCAAGTGCGTAGCGAATCATTCTGGATGACGGCCGGCAGCTCGTAGCTGCCTTGCCTTCTGCAGCAGCTGCACCAGAGCGTGTTGCCGGGAAAAGCGGCAAGGGTTGATTCCTGCTCGATCATCGCCCATTGTGAATGGCTTATGGCCAGGTGGTTGCCCACGCCGTCTGGTTGCCAAACAGCAGCAGAATTCTCGCCTGCAGCGCAGGTGTGGCTGCCGGGCCAGTACCTGCAGCTTCCTGCCAATGGCCTGGCCTCGATCGTGCTGCTGATGCAAAGCATCGGACAGTCCTTTCTGCCAGGGCAGATGAGCCCTCCCGCAGGAGGCGCTGTGGCGTGCCAGCTGACGGTGAATCCACCTCCTGCTTTCGCAGCAGGCATAGAGGAACTGGCGGGGGCTTCCAGCCCCTCGGCCCTCAGCCACTGCTGAGCGAGCGGCTTGCCAGTGCTGCGGAACGCGCAGGCCAAGCTTGGCTGTTTTGAAGGCAGGCAGCGGCAGGGGCGCTTTCCAACCGCCTGAGAGCGGGGCACCGGGGAGAGGTTGGTCATAGGAGGCCAGCAGGTGTTTGGGGAAATGACGAGATCAGGCAGGTTGCCTGTTGCGGGGCGGCATCCCGAAGGCGCTGCTGCAAGAGCGAGAGGGACAGGGTTTTTTGCGCTGCTGCGCTGCTGCAGCGGTGACCGCGACGCGGCGCCGGCTGATGGTCCCGAAGCGACGTAGTCGATCGCCGTGCGGTGGTCCAATTTGAGCTTGACTCGCTTTCTGCTAGGCAGTGCGGCAGCAGCGCGTCACACTGTTCGGCCTCTCGCTCTTGCAGCAGAACGCTTCCGGGTGCCGCCCGCAACGAGGCAACCTGCGCTGATTCTCCTCATTCCCACAACATCCTGCTGGCTCCTATGACCACATTCCTCCCGGTGCCCCGCTCTCAGGCGGTGGAGCGGGCCCCTGCCTGCTGCTGCTCATAACAGCTCAAGCTGGCGCGGTTTACTCCGCAGCCGTCACTGGCAGCCGCCGCTCAGCAGGCCTGAGGCCGAGGGCTGGAGCCCCGGCAGTTCCTCTATGCGCCTCTGCGAGCAGGAGGTGATACCGTCAGCTGGCACGGCACCAGCGCCTCCTGCGGGAGGTCATCTGCCCTGGCAGAAGGACTCGATGGCTTTTGAATCGCAGCAGACGAGCCAAGCATTGGCAGGAGCTGCAGGTACTGGGCCCGCAGTCCACACCTGGCCTGCTGCAGGCCGAGAATTCTGCTGCTGGTTTGGCCCCACGGCGTGGGCCAGTCCCACCTGGCCATAGCCATCAACAATGGCGATGATCGACAGCAGGTCAACCCTGCCGCTTCTTCCGGCACCGCTCTGGTGCAGCTGCGCAGAAGGTCCAAGGCAGCTACGAGCATTGCGGCCGTCATCAGAAGTTGGATCGCGCTACGCTTGCTGGTGATTCGGACACATCAGCTACGTGCGCCGGCAACGAGCTTGGAAACCTCGTGCTTTTTTGAGCTGAATCTGCCACCGCTACGAACGCCGCTCGTTGCTGGTGACCTCCAACCAGCCGTTCCGCGAGTGGGACACGATTTTTCCAAGGGACGTCCATGACCGTGGCAGGCGGTGGACCGGTTGGTGGCACCACTGCCACATCGGGGGCATTCAAAGGCGAGATGTACCGTCAGAAAGAAGCTGCTGCAAGGGTTTGCTAGTGTATTCCCGTGATCCGCTTATGTAATTGACGCGGGCGACTGGCCGGTCACCGATCAATGGCCGCAGCAACCCAGTCTCGCCAGAAAAAAGGCGGCGGACACGAAAACTGGCCGCACCAGCCTTGAATATTGGACGCCCGATCCCACAACTTTGATTGATCGTTTTCCACGCGACAGCATGGTCAAAGATCCAAGTACCTACATGGAACCTCAGCTTGCAGGAGGTTCAAAACTAGGGGGATGCCAACCGGTCAGACAGATTGACGCCCCCTCATCCAACGCTGATTGGACATCGGGAAGCAAGGCTGGCCACGATCTCAGCGCAGCACTCGCGCAGCCTGGCACGGCTGCCATTCGCCTCGGGCGCTCAGCTCAATGGCCCTATGCCGAGTCGCAGCAGTGGGTCAGCCTTCCGCGCCTCCGACGCAGAAGGGCTTCCACTTTTTTTCGGCAGCAGGCACCAGGCAAGGCCTGCCCATCCCGCCATGGCTTTTCTGCGCTGCAGCTTTCCTTTTTGAGGGCTTTGATCTCTCGCTTGGTCCTGGGCCGGAGCTTTCGAGCTCCTTCTGCTCGGCATACGTCAGCTACCGGCTTTTGGCATTGGCATCGCTGGACTGCGCTGGGCGCCAACGCTCCACCTGCTCGAAAAACGGGGCCCGCTCCCGGCATGCATGCGCTGAGCTCAGTGGCATTCAAGGCTAGCGGTTCCAGCACCACCGTGAACTTTCGGTCAGCAGCTCCACCGTCTGGGTCTGTCTCCGTACTGCCGGGCACCACCTCCCCAATCTGTAAACCGCCACGTCTTCCTCCATTTGTAGAGGGGATCCACGAATGATGCCCCAGAACTTCTGAAATCCTGGCCACTGCTCTGCCCTGTGCGGCGGGCCTCAATGCCGCCTCTCACATCAAGCCCTTGACGGCCTCGCTGTATCCGCGTAATTGCATTGAATCAGCTCCTCAAGCCCCCAGGTTACTGAACGAGAAAGGGGTGACATCTTTCCTAATGAAACACCCACGGCCCATCAGAGATGTCGGCCCATTCATCCGGTTGCGACACGTTTGTAACAAGCGCTTTTGCAACGCCTTTCGCAGACCCACGCACGTGTCCGTTCTTGTGATGCCTGCCTGGTAAGGGAGGGTTTTCCCCAAAAGCCCCCCGGCTCTTTGAAAAATGCCATGCATAGCGCAACATATTAATAGTTTAAAGAAATGGCAGATCTTGCGCTAGCTTGTAAGCTATCAATGCTTTGCTTTCAACCCGTGCAGATAGCCGCCGCTGGAATGCACCAAGGCAAGTGCTGGGTTCTGCTATTGGCGACGCTTGCCATCAAAAAAGCCGCGTGCCGCCCTAAGTTGCCCCCTGTCGTGTCGCGCGGAAAAGTACCCGGCCCCACCAGAAATTTATTTTTGTGGGCCTCAACGCAAAGCAGGAGACAACAATGCTTGGCGCTTGGCCAGCGGTCATGTCCAAGCCCACACTCATGATCATAGGTAACACGTTGCGGCCCTAAACCGGTGCAGGCTTAATAGGTTTCTTGGAGCTGCTAACGCTGTAATCACAGGGCCTGAGGATTGGAACGAGAAACTCATTTGCCCATGATTCGCCAGTCGCTTGCTGCTTCTCAGGCTCACATAGCTTATCCCGGCCAGGTCATTCAGAACGACTTTGAACACGGCAATTTCCATTCTTGAATCTTACTGAATAAGGCATCAAACATCTTCGACTGCAAACCTAAGCTCAAAGAGGTGTTTATTCCCTTGAATGAGTTTTGGCCGTTTTAGAGCGGCTAGCTATCGTGCCTTGTGACTCCTTGCAGCGGGATCACGCAGTGGCGGCCCTCTTGCATCTCTTTTAACCTGAAAAGGTGGCAATCAATGGATCCTGGTGCAGTCAGAAACCAGTGAGTCTTCACAACATGAATGCAACTGTAGATTCATTTGCATGAGGCTTCTGCATGTGTGCTGAGCGAGGAGCGAGTAACGCACCAAAACATCCGTTTTGCCGGAAGTAAGCCTCGGGCCCCCCCCTGAGCTGGGAACAGGGATTGGTTGAAAGCTTGCGCCGAATACAAGGACCGTAGCTTTGGGAAGTTTGCTGGGCAACATTGAGCATCACTGATATCAGTCTTCGTCCGGGAACATTCCTTCGAACGTGCCTAGCATTGACCAGATAGACTTCCAATGCCATATTCCAAACTAGTATTTCGTAGAGTGGAACCAGTATGATTTCGTCGATTCCCATGGCCACCGTCTTGATTGTCGATCGGCAACAACGCACTCAGCATAGTTTCAAATCATTGGGTGAAAGCTTGAGAATTTCCGTACTGGGCTCATCGTCAGCTCCGCTGGTACGCTACAACATGAAAACCGACTGCGATGTCGATTCCTGCTGAAGCGTGGATGACCACATCTTTAGGCGCGCACGGCGGAGCGAGAGGGGGGAAGAAGTTCCTGGCAATGCATCCCACTGCAAATGGGTCTGAGGAGGAAAGCCAACAGGTTCTGCTGCTAAAAGAATGACATTTTTCCTTAAATCGGGATTCAACACTCGGGATTACTCCCAGAAGTGTCGTCGCCGGGCAGGGAGCGCTTGTGATGAACCCAGAACCACGTTTCCTTGGCGGGAACAAGTCTCCAAAGATGTCATCGGCATGGCCTCGACTTACGGAAGTACCATGGCCAAGTTTGGGCAACGGCCTTGGACTGGCGTGGTGTTTGCGGGAACCTAGCGAGGGCGTGAGCTCAGGGGTAACTGTACGTTTCCTGAAAACCGGGGGAGACGACTGTATAAAATCATCGCACGGACTCAGTTGGCCAAACTGACGATGGCCAGCCGAGATTTACACGAAATGTCAAATGACTTGCTAAACTGCGAATGAACTTGTCGTAACCACATTTCAGGCATGCCCATTATCGTTTCAAATGTGCCAAGCCAGGTTCGTCTTAACCGTGACAGGCAATGGGCCTCCTGGGTGTGCACGACAGGCTTTGCATAGGCACGGCGGAGTCTCAAGATTTAGTGATCGTGTGTACCCACGCAGACGTGTGCAGCGTTAAGCGAGCCGTGATTTGGTTTCCCTGACAGACGGTGGCAGCAATGCTGTGAAAACATGGGCCTTAGGACGCGACATCAGTCAGTGCCAAGTACACTTCAAGTCGAGTTGAAGATCCAAGGCCCTTGAAGCACAGGCAACCAAAACCAAACTGGATTGTTGTGGCGGCTTGTCTCCAGGCAATGACGCACATCAAGAGGCCCTCGTTGACCCCACCCGATAAACCCATGCTGGAACCGATGGCGCTCTAGAGGGGTTGACGAGCCAAAGAAACTCGTTTTGCTTTTTGGAGACCTAGTTATTAGTTGCCCTTCATGCCTCATGCATAAATCACATCGCACCAGCAATAGCCAACAAATCCGCCATATTTTTTTCATTTTCTGTAGATGCGAAAAGTGCAGATCTACTCTATAAAAAACCTACTTTTCTCAGATATCGACTATCGCCATTAAGCGGGCACTGAAGATAGTATCATTTCCAAGCCAACCTTGAGAGCCCAAAAACTCATCCGTGCGAAAGCGAAATTCCCGCAGACATCCACTCCAAATGGCTTCAAGTTAAGTCCGCTTCTCATCTAGCATTGATGATGGGTTAACGGCTGGTGTGCTATGATACAGCGAGCTTTAAGTCTCTCACAGAGAATCGGCGCTAGCGCAGGCATCATATTGACCTAATATTATCTCCAAAGCCTATGGGTTTTTTTATGGTACCTCTCCACATCCCAGAATCAACAACTATCCCATTCAGCTATGCCAAATGGACAGCTTTAATTTACAATAGCTCAAAGGCCCGACAGGGAGTCCGTGCGTACTTTTCAGATCCAATAGTTTTGGCATCTCAAGCTCAAGCCCGACAGGAGTAGCCATGTTAAATAGTTATTCTTTTATCTTCATCGACAACTAAAGCAGACAGCAAGGGAAGGGCTATGAAGAACAAGATCAGGTCAATTCGAAAAGCTCAGAATGGAAATCAACAGATACCAGAGCTTTCAAGTAATCTACAATACTGATCTGATAGCAAAAACTCAAAACATCTAAGACAGGGCTCAGCCAAGAGAAGCTGATCAACGCTTTCTAGGTACGACAAACGAATTAAAAGAACAAAAAGCCAATCCCTTTCTGGCTTTTCTCCAGAACTTCTGGGGACCAATTCCTGGATGAATTGAAATTGCAGCAGTTCTTTTCGAAATTAGTGGGACTATTGGCCTGAACTTCTTCATCTTCTCACTGTTGCTGATCTCCAATGCTTTTGTTGCTTCTGGGAGGAACATGAGGACGCGGGGCAACGCAATCGCTGCACTGAAGGCAAAGCTGTCCTGTAAGAGCGCGAGTCCAAACGGCATGGAGCAGTGATCCTCGATCGCTCTCGGTGAATTGGTAACCGAGGTGATTTGATCGCCTGCGACTTTGGTGACAATTGTGCCCGCCCGAGCCCGCCTGCATTGAATGGGATCACAGTCGAAAGTCGATCACTCGGCCGCTCTGACTGGCCGAATCTTTACCCACTGAACGCAAGTCTGGCGAGGCATATATTCAGGTTAATCCTTCGGCCAGGGGGAAGTCATGTGCAATAGTTTACGCGACAGGTTCAACCGACTTCTTTCGGGTAAGACCGCGCACTCGTGCAGACAGGACAGACAGTCAGCCATTTCAAAAGGCAGTCTTGAAGGATTGGCATTATTCCTAATTGTCCTGGCTTTGGGGCTTGTAACCTAATTATTGTCGTTGCCGATCATCCGAGGGGATCATCCTTTACAACCTTGCAGTTCGCCTGTGTGACAGGTAGCGGCGATTCCTGTCCGCCAATGCCGACGGTTCTTTCGGTCACAATGGCCGTTGGAGCCCGATTGCTTGGCCAAGAAACAGCGATCGTAAGCCAAATGGTTGCAATCGAAGAGTTAGCAGGTGTAGACGTCTCTTGCGGCGGATAAAAACTGGCCAACACTGACCGAATAGTTAACTTTAGAGATCCCTTTTGGTGTCAACTCAAGTTTTTCTGTCGGAGGAGGTCCTTCTCTATGGTGCGCTGGCATGCCAACGCCTCGAAAACAATGACACGATTGATCTCGCTTATTGGTGGATAAAGAGCAACCAAGATCTCTAAATAATTACGAGATCGCCACTTATCCCCTTTGATCCCAGTGCATAAACGTACTGAATCTACAGTCAAGGGTAGTGACAGCAGGACTTACCAAGGTGACCAAGGGACACCGGCAGGTAATCTCTTGCTTTAGTGAAAACACTCAGGAGATTATAAATGGCCGTTGACAAGGCTGTCTAATGCATTTTTGCGGCACTGAGGGTTTTCCGCTCGTTGGGAGTAGCGGCGAGCAGAAGGGGATGGGCCTGGCAATTTATAGGGGTTCTCCTTAGTTTCATCCGCCCTGGGCGATGCAAAGAGCACAATCGCTACGTGCAAGCAAGATGGTGTTCAGACAATGATGGTGAACAGGCGATGCACCTCGCGATCGCTAAGTGAAATCACAAAAGTATATGGGCTGGGGCAACAATAATTCTCGATGCCAGCAAGTCTGGGGCGATGTCCAAGCAGCAAGAGAAACAACGGCGGCAGCTAAAATTCCATCGAGCAAGCCGATGGCTTCGCCCAAATGTGTTCCCTGAACACAAGTTCCATATTGTCCGATGTGCTGCAAAAACACGTGTTCACTTTGTTGGCACTGACCGGTGATGGTGTTGGAATGACGCCCCTGCGCTGAAAAAAATCGGACTGCGGCAATTGCCTGTTTCGGATGCAAGCAGACGGCGGCAAGGGCAGCCGCAACGATTGTGCTGCTGACGCTGGACGGGGGGTCGGTGATTATTGAAGCGATATCAAAGGAGAGTCGCCGCATTTTTCAACGGATGAACAGCTACGCGATCTACCGCATCACCGAAAACGCTGCGCGTTCTGTTGTTGATGACATTGGCAATCCGGTGTTCAACTTCTATCCTGGTCACCGCTTGTATGAATCGTCATACTGGCATCTACTCAACGATGGTGCAATATATCGATCGCCTATGACCGCTGTTCATTATCGCGATCAGCCCTGAAAGTATGGGATGATGCGCTTTAGTGCTAAGCATCTCTACCCGTGCTGGACGTAATGGGCGTAATCTTGCATTTGGGCTTATTTTTCTGGGAGAGCGTGTTTTCTTACTAGATCGCTGCCATATCCAGACCTTGAAATGTAACCTAAAACTCTCTATCGCAGGACATTTAACCATCTCCCTGACACGTACAACAAGGACCGTTCTTGGTCGATTCGTCCCGCAAGGAATTCTATGGTGTCGCCGTTTCTCTGGCACCCAGGCCCTTGCACGGTGATAGCGTCTATGGGTTCTTCATGAACACCGCTCGGCTGGGCTGGGCACTGTTTCGTTTTGGGGCTTACGCACTGGTTTGGTTCCTTGTCATGACGCGGTGAAGCTACTGCGCCTATGGCTTCTAGACAATAATCCGCGTCGATGAAA
>Ga0163217_1066311_pt1 | contig 14989 bp, 6 predicted proteins | sample SynspAceP_FD_185933 | JGI IMG/M metagenome (GOLD analysis project Ga0163217, IMG submission 185933) | Saline lake microbial communities from Ace Lake in Antarctica - Synechococcus sp. Ace-P (PacBio error correction) | ecosystem: Environmental > Aquatic > Non-marine Saline and Alkaline > Saline ...
AGGGGGAGGAGAAAATTTAAAACCTTTAATTTTTTTTAAAAATTTATCTAAAAATAAGCCTGTTTTTCAACGCGGCTTTTTGAGCAATGGAAAATCTAAAAAGGCAATTTTTAATTTTTCGTAAGACCGTAAAACATAATAAAAATCCAGTAAAAAAAATCAATTTGAACGAAACCAGAAGACAGTCCATCTGTCAGGGCGCGTAAATTGTAAGTTTACTAAGCCCATATAAGGTAGGTAAATCAGCGTATAGGGTATTTAATCGCCTAAAGCAGCTTTGTTTTTTTTTTGCCTTGCTACTTTATGATTCAAGCTACCCTTAATCCTTCTCACTTTAATGTAAATTATGAACCTTTAGTAAACTGAAATAGCTGTAAATAAAAAATGTAAATACAACCGATTGGTTGTAGCCGTAATGCCCGGTGGGAGCGTTTTTGAAGGTGAGAACTTTTTTTAAGTCATTGAATCCAGTATATATTATGGATTGTGGCCTGTGTGTGCCCTGAATGCCCGTTTGATGCAATAGACAAGACAACTCAATTAAGTAGTGAGCGAACAGGTTTTTTTTGCAGATAAATGGCCGAACTTGCCAAAAGTAATGGCCCAACATTATTGGAAATAAAAGCGGCACAGAAGACGCTGATGAATGGAATGGGTGGTTGCAAAACAAACTGCCCTTGTACAACGCTAATATTAACAATCTTCTACTAAAGCGGCAAATGAAACTCAGCGCCATCAAATTAGTGAAATAATTGGTGTGGCCCACAAGAGGCTCAGCAAAAGTCACACATGCAATGTTAAAGGCTAAAAACAAAAACGCCGCCTTTAAAGGCGGTTTTTTTATAAGTTAACTCGGTAACGCAAAATTTATATTATGTTTAAGCTTTCTTATCGTGCAGAACGACCTGAGCGGTCACGCAAGTAATAAATGTTTAAGCACGACGAACATCACCAACGAACGTTCACTTCAAATAGAACTGATTGCCCGGCTGTGTGGTTTGGGAAAATACGCTCAACACCTTCGCCCGCAGAATCTTTACGACCCCTGTAAAAGCAGAGTTGTAGGCCACGGTTACGTTTTAGCGATTACGAACGCCTTCGAAGCCTGAAAAGACGCTCTTTTTCGCCTTCTTTAACGCGTACTGGCACAAACTACCGTGTCACCGGCGCCAAACGCAGGAAACATCAGTTTTTAAGCTGTGCTTGTTCCAATTTTTTTTTGAATGAATCTTGGATTTACATTACTCTCATATCCTCTCATTTAGAAATTAGACTGTCGTTTGGCAGAACTTTGCCGGCTGGTATTCAGCTAACAAACGTTGCTGCTCCTCAGTCAGAGCTTAGATCGTTTTTAATAATTCAGGGCGTCGTTGCCAGTTCACCTAACGCCTGTTGAACGCAAACTGCCTGAATGTTTTGTTCGTGATCACCACTTAACAACACCTTGAGGGAAGCTAGCTTGCCATCCAAGTCCTTCGGACGGTTGTAATGGGAAATCGAGCAAACCGTCGCTAAACGGAATCTTGCTGTGCCGATTGTCCATTTCCCAAGTACAACCTGGCACCAAATCTCGAATCGCATCCATTAAGATCATTGCCGGTAATTCGCCGCCACTTAACATCGTAATCACCAATAGACCATTTCCTCGTCACTTGCTTTGTATTACCCGTTCGTCAACACTCGTTCCGTATCGACCAAGCAACTAGTATCAACTCACATTTTCAAGCCAAGCCCTCCTTACCCGCGTTGATCCAGCTTTTTCTCCCTGGGAGAAAGGTAATCAACTTTCGTTTGTTCTCCTGCAGCTTTTTTTGCTGTAAAAAAAAAAAAAAAACAAGAATTGGGCATCTTTAGAGCTGAAACCATCATCAAGCAATACCAGGACCACCACCGTAGGGGCGGTCATCTACAGTCCGGTGTTTTATCGTGTGTAAAAATCGCAGGATTTAAACACACTCCACTAGCACCTTGCCGTTTTTTGCCGGCGCGTCCCTGTCACACCTGACTTGTTTGGGTAAAACATCTGGCAACATTTCTGGAAACAGAGTAACTACACCAGAACCTACGTTGTACATCCCTGTGACGGTAACTGCATTAAAATGCAGGAATTCCCAATCTACTGTAAATAGTTTTCGGCCTCACGGTCTACTTGCTTGACAACGTTTGGTCAAGTAAGTAAGGAACCATGCGTCTTTTGAACCAAAAAGCATCATTCAATAGCTTTAATAACATTACGTCATTAGCGCCTGTTTCAAACAATTCTTTTCACTAACACCAAAACCCCCCAAAAAAGCCCTTAATAACCCCCCCCTTTTTCAGTTACTAACTTGCATCCGACTAACTCACGCCAATAAAAATCGTCGCCTGCCAAATTTTTTTTTTTTTTTTTTTTTTTTTTTTTTTTTTGAGGTAGCTTGTTGTGCTTAATTGAAATGTCCGAGAATTTTGATAAACTTTCAGCATCATCTCTGGTCTCACCCCCAACCAACTTGGCCACTAAACTTTTATTGTGGGTTTCGCCATGGTCAACAACAAACGCTCCTTATTCTCTTGACTCTAAGAGCCAAGGTGTATAAGTAAAACACGCCGGTCTTGTTCAAATGGGTAAAAGTGGTAAGTTGTTGAGCCCAACCTTTGACCACGTAAGGTGCCGCCGATTGTGCCTAACTATCCAATGTGTCAGAATCGATGGACTCATTTAACCCTCTATATTGTTTAGCAACAGCAATAAGCTGCCTACTTTTGAGCGTCTTAACCAAGCGAGATACGCGCTCCAGATAAGCTTGCGCCTACCCCAAACCAGGTACGCACACGGCCTAAAGGTCTATAGCGTAAACGCTCTCAGAACCTTGTGCAGTAGGATTGAAAAAACACTTTTTCAAAATAAAACGACCATCGCGTGAACGTACGACTGTCTGCCATATCCACTTGAATAAAAGTGGACTGTTTTTGCAACACCACGCTGTAAAACGAATAGTAAACATATTTTCCTCAAACTCGTTGTTAGCCGTTTTTAACCGTTAACTAATTACCTTTTAGCAAAGCTATTATTACCTGATAAAAGGACGCCGTATTGTATCGGATTTTTCAACCCCCAAATGCAAGTATTTATAACAATGACGGCAGGTCAGACAGGAAATGAAATTAAAAGTCAAAAAAGCTTGGATTATGTTGCATAAAAAAAAAAGTTCCCACTACAGATCTAGCTGCTCGGAACAGAACGCAGAAGCGGAATTAATGATGCTTCAGTTGCGCCATGGGATGTATTGCAACCTAATAAGCATTTGTGCCCGTGAACCGTAAAGATGAAATATTTTGTTTGCTTCCAAAAAGTGCGTTCGCGACCCTTGTACAACATGCTGGGCTAAAAAGCTGGGGTTATACCACTTTAGCTTCTAATAAGGAAACAGTTTGACAGTCAACAGCAAATTTAAAGCGGGCAAAAACTCCAACAATATGAATTTGCAATATGGTCTCTACGCACCTTACTTTTAAACGCGGTTTTTCCCATGCGGTCCTGGATAATTTCAAATTTTGACCACAAAAGCGTCTTTTTTGCAGTTACCTTTGAAAGAACCCCTCGCGATTACTCTTGTGAATATGATTAGCCGCTGGTCGGCAAATTTTTCTTTCTAGCATAACACGGCCTCAATACTCGCGAACAAGAAAGCCCACAACTTTTTAACTCTATTTTGATGATGCTATGGATCAGTGAGAAAATGAGCTCTGAGTCAAGCGTCGTTATTGAAAATAATTCGGCCTGAAATTTAGTACATGACCACACGTAATCAGTAACAAAGGTTTTTAATTATAACGAGAAAAATCGAGGTGGAGTGTTTTACAATTATTTGTTCAAGTACGTCTAAAACTTAACCAAGCCAAATTTCGCTTGGTCACCACTGAAGAGATAAAATATTAAGAAGGGGTAACACATTAGGAACAAGCCGCTTTTATAGATACCAATGGTAAGAAAAAACTCTGGCAAGGGTAATCAAAGGAAGCTAATAAATATTCCCCCTGTTGATCCTGAGCACTCATTTCCAGTGAGGAGGGGCACGGGTCCACAACTTGAAAAAATATTGAATGTTGAACTGCCTCGCAAACGCACTTGTGGTTTTTTATACAGGTATATCTGGTTCTGGAGGAAAGTCGTCCCTTGCCTTTGGGACATTGTTTGCAGAATCACAACGTCGTTACCTCGATTCAGTCCTTATGCCCCGTCGATTGATTGACCAAGTCGATGGACCGACGTTGATTCAATAGACGGCCTGCCCCCAGCAGTCGCTCTGCAACAACGCGAGGCACAACCGTCCGTTCGCTCATCTGTCGCAAGTGTCAGCGACGATTCCAATGGCCCCTGCGAATGCTCTATTTCTCGTGCTGGCCAATATCCCCCTGTCAAAATATACTCATCGCGATTGCCTTTTTTCAAAACCCCAAAACAAAACCACCAAAAAAATACCAAAGGTGCATGTTCTCGGATGTCATGGATTGGTCGAGTGTTTTAAGTGACTGAAAAGTTACTCGTACCCGATCCGATACGAAAACAATTAGAGAGCGGTGCATCGAGGCGTGGCACCCGCTTTGGCAGGGCCAAAATCTTAGCCGCATACTGTTTCGCTTAGGTGTACGATATTGACCTAAACCGTGGAAAGAATCTGCCGAGAAGAAAACGCGCGAATTGGATACTGTTTACCGATAGACGCCAGTGTCCCGGTTTAATCAGAATACAATTTTGCACAATTAAGCGAGGCAATCAAAAATGGTGAAGAGCCCCAATTGACATGGGAACGTTTGCTGTAGCGCCAGACCCTTCATTCCTGCAATCTTTTTACCAATCGGCGCAAAGTCTGAAGGAACCAAAAAATACGTTGTTTCCCAGTTCATGGGAAATTTCCCTGTGCCAGATTGCAATGGGCAAAAACTAAAACGAGAATCGCTTTCGGTGAAAATTGCCGATCTCGAATATGGTGAGTTGTCGCAGTTAACCCTATAACCGAGCTTGCTCGATTGCTGAGGAATGCTGCCAATTGGATGCCTCAGACAAGCGAGCGGCATCCAGAAAAAAGCCATCGTCGCCCAAATGGATTACCCGTGACATTCTTGTCCCCGTTGTTGAAGCAACTCACGAGACTTGGGATTGGGATACTTATCGCTCGAACGCAAAGCAACCAACTTTATCCCCGGCGAGTTGCAACGTTTGCGACTGGCCACATAACAGATCGCTCACAACTATTCGTCCGTGGTCCTATGTTTCCTCTGACGAAAAACCGTCGTCAGGATTGCATCAGCCGATTACCCAAGCATTACCTGGGGGCGCTTGGACGAACTCATATTAGCGGGATAATTTCATTATTTGTCGTTGAGTCATGATGTTAGCGTCATTCAGCATGCCCGGATCTTGGATCCGTAGACGTTGGCCGGACGCAGGTGTTTTCAATGGTGTGAAGTGATATATCAGTGTCCAATTTAGACGGTTTTGCGCCAAACAATACTCAGTCACATACCCGTCGCATTTAATTTTGCACTCCCGAATGCATGCCGGTGAAACCCATACCAAGGCAGCCGACCGCCTTTGGGCTCAAGGTGCAGGGGATTGAACGAACAATCTGCAGGGCTCATGTTGCGTTTCCGCTGGCGTGATGACAACTGTTTAACCGGTGTTAATCAGGTTCGGGCAGTCAAAGCCTTGTGATCAGGCCAACTGTGGAACTCGTTTATGAATCACTAAGGCAGAGAAGAAGAACGTGGCAGCCCCAAATACGCGAAGTCGAAGTTATTGGACGGGAGCTGGATACGTCGACAGGCGGACGGATTGTTGACGGTATGGAGCAAGTACGTACGAACTGGTGACAGTTGACCAGAAGGCAATTGGGGCTGTACACCGCGTTCAATCTGGCCAACTTACACCAGTCGTATTTGGAAATCAATGTACGCAAATTGGTTTCGCGTCCGACCTCGCCAAATCGAAATGCACGGCGTTTAGTGCATGGTCGCTTCGTTTAACGTTGCAAAAGGCCGCTGTTCAAATTGTGAGGGAGTCCGGTTTTGTTAGCGTAGAGTACCTGTTTTCTTCCCAGCGTATAATCTTCCTTGCTCAGTGTGTCGAGGTCAGCGTTACAACGACAAGACCCTGAGATCACCGTATCAAGATAAAAGATATCGCTGAAGTTCCTCGACTTAACCTGTTGAATCTCTGCACACGTTTTTTTTTGCAATAAGCCTGCAATATCAAGGGCAGAATTAGGCGCGTTGCTGAATTGGACTCGGCCTACTCGACTCGGACTAACCTGCAACAGAACTGTCAGGCGCGAAGCCCAACGGATAAAACTCGCAACCGAACTACAGCGCACCCAACGGGGCGATACCCTGTATGTTCTAGATGAACCAACAAACGGTTTGCAACCCAGACTGACGATCGAATGTTGATGGCGCAATTAAATGGACTCGCTGATGCATGGCAACACACGTCCCATCAATGGTGGAACACGATTATGCAAGTTTGCTAGCAGTAGCGATTGGTTATCGACATCGGCCCAGGGGCTGGTGATGAAGGCGACTCCGTTGTTGCCTCAAGGTCCCACCGCGGAAAGTAGCACAATCGACGACTAGCCGACCGCTCCCTTCTGTTGTTGCAGGAGCTAATCGTGTCAAGGTTCAATATCAACTAGGTATTTGCCAAAGCCCGCCATGCAATAATTTGGCTAAAACATTAAGGCGAACAGGCTTTGATAGGAAAAATAAATCAAAGCCTTGCTGTCAAACCCAGCCAACCTAAGTCCGTCACATTTGTGGGACGGGACGGATTAAATCCAAACCTTATTAGATGAAGCAGCTTCGAAATTCCTCTGCCTCATAAACAACCTTAAAATCCCTGGTCCATTTTACATCCTAAAAAAAATCGATATGAATGTTTGGCCTAAACTAAAAATTGTTAATTGGTTGGGTGGCTTGTTCAAATCTACGTGGTTTTGCATAAAAGATCAAATTTGCTGTTTCCCCCCCACAAGCAATAAGGCCTTGCGCCAAAATTGAGAGGTAAACAGCCGTTTTCAAGACTAATAAAGGGGCTTATTCAAATATTGTTTTAGTATGACTATTCCATTGTTACTTGAAATTTAAAACTGCCGATATGCCTTCCTATTTCCTGTGGCAAAGGCTCTACAAAACCTCGTTTTGCATCGTCAGTTATTTTTTAATTGGATTTACACTTTAATTAGAGCCTAACAATTTTCACTACCTTTATAGGTTAGCCCATTTAGTCCTTGTGGCCCTGCAAACTTTTAATAATGACACTTTTTACTTCAGTAAAGCTTTAAATCTCAAATGAAGACTCAAATAGTCCACACTAATGGCTCTGTGTCAAAAAACGAATTATATCTGGGCTTATTAGCCAAAAACTAGCCTAAATACCCCCTAAAGCTACCCCACCTGTATACCTCATTATATAATGCATTTTAGTGACTGTACTTAAGCGAATTTATATAGGTAAATGACATTTCATATTTGTATCTTACATGTTCCCAATGCTATAGTTTTTTGTAAACTATTTGTAAAACAATAATAAAGAAAAAAAATATCAGATTAACTTCACATATGACATAGCAAATTTCTAAAAATAGGTAGTAATAATTAAATTATTGCTTTTATAAAATGTGCAAACTCTTTATTTACTATTGTTAAACCGCAAGAAGTCACACAAGCAGGTAACGTGGAACAAACGATTATCCATTGGGGACTTTCATCTGATTAAAACGTTTTAGATTGGAATGGGGTTCAAATTTCGCCACAGGTAAATATTTTAACATGACAAGTTGCAGGTATAGTAAGGTTTTTTTATTTAGTTATAGCCATAGGAGGCTAATACACATGTCTACAAAGAGTGCACGCGATTTCTCTTTTTGTCTTTCAATCTAATCGAAGAACGACAGAAGAACACATCACTCTTTGAAGCTAATAACACTCGGGATCTAATCGCGTGAGCATAAGGAGTTCACTCACACGCATGATCACCGAACCGATAGCCATATCGCACTAGAGATCATATGTAGCATTGCATGGTCTCGTATGAGTTGGATCACTAGGGAGTATCTTTCACATCAGCGAGTAATTAAGAAGAGCAACTACGTTTGCTAGCCGACTCTTGGGCAGCTGAATGTATCGATATAAGTAAGTGTTAGTGGTCTGGAGTCATTAACATCAGAGAGAATTTCCTCTATAGCTTCTGTTCTGCTGTCAATATCAGCGACATGAATTAAGTTGGTCCCACACGTTGTGCTGTTGTGCCTCTATGGAACAGACTTTATGTGGGTGGTGTTTTATTTATCAGGAAGCACTCTAGGAATATCACTGATACATCTTCAGAGTTACCGAGTTAGTTGCACATTATGTATACTGGACGTCTCGCTGGCGGCGGCGAGATGGACTGGTTAGCTACTGTGTCGCACGTCTTCAATACTTACACAGAGAGCTGCCCTGATAAACGTGTATGGGCCACGGCATGGCAATTATGGGTTTTGGTGGTGTGCATGATTAAGGCGCGGCCTCTGATTGCATTTACTTAAAGTTTATTCTGTTGCTCCAAACGTATTGGGTGTAGAAGGTTCGGTTCCATTGATTACTGAAGCAGGCAAACGTTTTTGCCAGAAACTGGCTGCCTGGTAAATGTAGAAAGTCGTTGTCCCAACTGCTAGCGAAGCTGCTAAAATGGCTTTTCCCAGGAGATGCAGGTGTTTATTTTAGTGGTGCCTGTATACGGGTGCTGCAGTACATTTCTAACTCTGGTATTGGGTATTTCATTGTTTTATGATCATTGCATCTTCTCGTATCCGTGTGCCTGCTGCGGATTGGAAACCAGAGTGGAACCGTTCTGCTAAAGATGAAAGTCAGCCAAAAAGTATGATCAGTCACCACGATGTTTCAATATTGATCAGCGATTAAAACGCCTCAGTTTTTGAAAGCATGGATAGTTGGTTATTGCTTCAACGTTACGCTGGTATCGCGTAATTGGTGTGGCTAAAACCATGATTGGTTGACATTTGGTTTCAACTCTACCCACTGTTTGCTACCGGCAACTTCGCTGGTACTTATGTGCTAATGATTTCAGTGTTTAATATGTGTGGTCGTTTCTTTTGGGCCTTCTATCTCCAGACATTTATTGCAGAAAAATACCTACCACTGTTTCTTCGTATTAGGCACATTGGTTTATTTATCGTATTCCTTATGCCAGCGTCTCAAGTAAGTGCTGATCCGTCGGTCAATGTTGGTTAGTCATGTTCTATGGTGCGAACCATGAATTATTTTCACAATGTATGGCGGTGGGTTTTGCAACCATACCCGCTTACTTAGCTGATATTTTTTGGAACATCTGCATGTTAGGTGGAATACACGGTCGCCTGTTTAACCCGCATGGCAACCGCTGGGGTTTTAGGCCATTTGGCCATCACTTAATTTAAGAATTTGTCCACTCAAGATGCCATTAGTGATTGGTTACAAAGATTGGACCGCGCAAGTAATTTTCAGGCTAAGTTTCTGCTCCGCAAGTCAGTCCAGCTCAATGAGTTGGTGGCCGCTAAAAACGGTAAAGTTAAGCCAAATTAATGAATTAGCCCCGCTGGAAACCGCTGATCCAACACCAAGCTTATACAAACACTATGTATGCCTAATGGCTTGCTTTTGTTGGTTTATCGCGTCTTCGCTAAACCTACAGTTCGCCTGTTGATGCAAAACATCACGTACAAAAATACCCATCCAGAAAACTTAAATACATGTCGCCCGTTATTTGGCGAATAAAACACAAACTAAAGCCACTTTAATATAATTTAAAGTGCTTTTTTATTCAATATAGCAGAAACAATGAAACGCCGGCAGACAAGGCATTCAAACTAGAGATGGGGACGAAAAAGCAGTGGAATCATCACAACCCTGGCGAAAACGGCACATTTGTAAAAATTATAGCTAAATTTAAAAAAACAATTGTGGTCTACTATCCAAGGTAAAATCTCTTCCAAAATCATAATACACCACAACAACTCGGTGATAACCAGGCAACTTTAGCACCGCTTGTTGAAATTTTTCAGTTTTATTTCAGCAAATTACTTTGCACCAGCAAAGAATTTTTTCACTGATTTACGATGGCAAACTAATACATAATTTTCTGTGGTTAGTGGGTATAAAATGTAAGCCAAATTTTGGGCCGCTTTCAACACCAATGCCCGCAATCGGCCATATTCGATGCAATGTAAAGCCGCAATAGCGAGTGAGTGTATCCACATCGTCAAAAGCCTGCTATTGGTTGAGTACTACCGATGCTCTTACCTAAAATATTTATTCGATTAGTAAGCGAGTAACCGAATCAGCTTTGACGATTAATAAATTTTTATATCATCGCGCAGCAAATCTTTGTATAGTTTTTAATACCTTTTGGGATTCCCTTTTTTCAAACATTAGACCTGTTGGCGGCGTCACAAACCGAAATGACCTTATAGGTATTAGGCTTAAATATTTATTTGTGCATATGCAATCAGTGACTGATTAACGGATAATCAGTGGGCAAATGAAATGCAGCAATGTCACATCTCCCCTTTTGAAAGCGGCATGTAAGACTCTTGGGTGGCTTTTGTATTGCAAATTTATTTAATTTATTGGTTGAATCAGGTAATAAGGCCACCGCCATAACCAGGCTGCCGCGATTTTTAAACATGGCTCTTTGAAGCTTATATTCTTTTTTATCTCCAAATTTAACTCAGATTTTTGGGGCCCCCCCAGACTTAAAATTGATTGCGTTCAAAACCCGGGCGGTTCAACCAAACTGCTCTGGCCCCAACAACTTTCACCTAAGGGAAGTTAATTTTGCCGCCCTTGCTTTATGCAATTCCACTATGTCAGAGCCAAAAAAAATCTTCCATGTTTTTAACATATTCCATAACGTTTGACGAATAGATATTTCTAACTTTTCGGCCGCTTTAGTGAGTTTTCCCTGATCGTGATTGAGTCCAGTAACCGAAAATACGAGGATCAAACGTTTTCCCCCGATCATCATAAAACTGCCACGCTGCCTTGATGTATGATTCTCTTTTGCTACACAACCTTATTTTGCATGACCCTAGTGCACCTATTTTATTTAAAATTTTTATCGTAAATTTATTTACATAAGCTTATAAACAAAGTACTAAGTTAATTTTTTATAAACAATTCCCCGCCGCCTCCAAAAAGACCTAACACCCTAAACAATCACATATATTTGAATCTCTTTTGAGCGCGCATACAATCTTGCTAAACTATAGATAATGCCCCAAAACATAAAGAAAAAGCATTTCATTTCCTTAAACTTCAGCAAGAATGTTAAACTTTTATACATTATAGTCTATTGTAAAAAACTAAATAACGAATAGCAATATTACATCTGGCAAATAATTTCATATTAATAAAGTTAACGTCAGCACCTAGGAGACATCATAGCACTTAGATTTTTCTTCCGATTTATCAAATGTGGTCATATTAATTGATACTATTAAACATAAAGAAGGTGCGTTTACTTGCCTATATTGCATAAGATTCAGCGAGAAATTGGTTTATATCTCCATTGAAAACAAAGATATAAAGCGAAGAAACTGACAGCAGACCCAGCTGAATTATCCATGGTGTGATCAGTTTCTATCACCAAGTTTAAGAACCTGTCTCCTCCTGGTCGGACATAAATCAAATTTGCCGCTCTGAAGCATGCCAACTCGTGGCAGTAAGACGAGCTTGAGCAACACGCAAAAAATGTTCTTGGCATTGACTATCACGGTACAACTCCAAGACAACACTTTCAGTCTTGATAATGTTTATTGCTTAGGTAACTGGGCCGCGACCGGTCCTAATGTCAGGATCAATGACGAGCTCGTTTGGTCGTAAGCAATGATAAATTTGAGCGTATCTGCCACCTTAACACCGGCAAGTAAGGAATCTAATAATGGCTTTAAAATTTTTTACCTCAGAGAAAGTACCGCATTATCATTGGCGCCATGGTGTTGCGACGCTATACAAGCTATGCGAGCCACCCTAAAAAATCGATTCGAGCTAATAAGAACGGCTCTCGTGGTTTATTTGGCTAGATCCCTAGTAAGAAAGTTGAAACTGCGCAAGGCAGGTTTGCCTATGGACCAGTAAGAAGAGTATGATTGTTGAAGGCTTGATGCAAGACATAGTAACTAACTTACTGAATGGTAAAGCACAAGCCCATCAAATTCAGCACTAGGTATCTACCGACCGAAACCTGGCTTTATTTGAAAAAGCAACCCGTTTAACTTTCTCCCGCGCGGTATTACCTGACCCATTGTCTTTGACAAATTATATTGCAAATGGACGTCGCTTTACTGGTTTGCACAAGCGCTCCGCTGTACAGCCAGGGAAATTGTAACTGCTGTGTAAGATTCAGTCTAAGAGGACGTGGTGGTGCCAGCGTTTCCTACTGGTCATAAATGCAAACCGTGCACGATGCACCTTCCTACGCAATAAGTTACATTGTATGTAAATGCTAACGATAGGGAGATTCAGACATTTGCTGATAAATTGTGATGGATATGTGAACCTTTAATCTGATTGAGGGCATGATTATCTCAGCCTTGGCGTGGGCGCCGATCAGGGGTTATATATAGCCTTACGATCAGAATACCCAGTTGCTGAATGCAATATTAACAAGAAGGCTATTATCATTTGCCACAAGAGAGGCACCTTGGTGATAATGTTTGCGGGCAGCGGTAAAAAATTCCATCTCGAAAGTCACGGTTAGGTGCGGAAGCCCCTATATTTGCGGCGAAAAACCTCCCTTTAGAATCACTTAGAAGGCAACGTGCGTGGTTCGTTTAAGCGCCGTTACCTGCTAATAGAAGGTTTGTTTTGGTAAACAACCGTGGTAAACAATGTTGCTATTCGTTGTCTGCGATAACTTAATCCTTAGTAAAGGTGGACAGCCTATCAACAATATGGCGCAAATCGCTCGGCGGAACTCGTCCCTTTCCAATTGGCTGGAAACGTCAAACAAGGCGGACTATCGAATTTGCCCTTTGGTTTCAAGTTTACAAGACTTATAGATGATTTTTCCGGCGGAACTCAAAGTGGTCGGCCGATATAAGGCAATTTCAGGTCGGTGGTCCCTTAAGGCCGCTTATTTTACCACCGTCTAATTCAAACTATCGTTAGACTATGAAATTTACCAAAGCATGCAGCCGTCCTTGGCCAGTGGTGGTATCGTTATTTTTTGATGAATACGGTTTGAAATGCTTGAAGCAAGCACGTTTTTTCAAATGGAGTTTTGTGTAGCGAGTCATGTGGTAAAGTGCACACCATGCAGAATCGGCTCAACCCGAGGCGCGAAGTAATTGATCGTATCAAAAAATGACTGATGAGCGCGGCCGCAAACATGATTTTGGCTGACGATTTATGTGAAACTATTGGTCAATGGTTCGTTGTGTGCCATGGGCAGTATACCCCCCATTCCAGTTACCAAGTGCCTATAAAGATTTTCAAAGACTTCGCATCTACCGCAAACCACAGTTTCACAGGAGACTAACCATGGTTTAATTATTTCAACCCAGCAACTGATACAGTCCCACATCTGCCAATTTGAATGTGAATAAAGACTAATGGGTACCCCCCGCGAGTAAATCGACTGAAACGGTCAGCATTCAAATGATGGCGTAACACTTTACGGTAGCCGAGGGCAACGTCTGTTAATGCGCGCGCGCGATTGGCTGACATTATTATTCCAAATTATGCGCCAGCGATAATTTAGAAGGCCTTCCGGCTCTTGTCCGTTGTGCGCCGTGCAGATTCAGGGAATGCGGGGTTATCCACTTCAATGTACACGCCTGTTAAAGAAGGCATGTGGTGACCACGCAAAATGATGCATTGCTAAATTACGTCGCAATAATCATGGAACTTTACATATCCGATCACCCTCTAGATTGCTCAAAGCGTGTTCAAGTAATGGCTGATTGTGGAATTACAAGATATGGCCGGCGCGTGTGGTCTACGTGAAGTGCGTTACGGTTTGATGGCGATAACCATCTGATGCTAAAAATTGGATGACTCTAACCCCCTACTTCACCTTCGAAACCAAGTAATGCAATAACCTGTTCTCGTTGTGTTAGAGCTTGTGAAGAAGTACAAGGTACTTTTGCTTTAAACCATCTGAAGTCGTGGGTTTAAGTCTAAGTCAGTCGCCGGCACCAGCGAAGAAAAACTTTTTTTATCAATCTGATTGTGTTTTCCTTGTGGCGCTTGTGTGCCAAGCCTGCCGCTACCGCAACCCTGATGGAAAAGTCAAGTGATTGAAAAAGGAACAACCAGAACTAGCATTATTACTATTGCGCCTAATTGCGTGTTGCTGTTCATTAAAAGCGAAATGAAAGGTGAAAGAAGTATACGGAATGGTGCCTTACACAGGCGGTTAAAAGCGAACCAAGGCCACTCTTGTTTAAGGGTCCCGTTTTGCCTTTGGGTATGCGCTACTCACAAAAGACGCGCGTTAAGAAGCCCATGATGCCGCGATACTATTGATCAGCCAATGGCGGCACAGTCATCCCGCTGGGAAGAAGCCTTGCCTTTTGCCGCTAAAAAGATTAAAGGCATTCAGAGCAAATTGGTCCGTGAAAAGTGTCGGCGGATCACGTTCAATCCTCGTTGTACCAATGATAGAAAACCTACTTGGTACAAAAACTGAATCCGTGCTGCTTTTTGGTAATAAATAATACCGAACACTGTGCCCGCAAGTGTGTCACTCACCCACAGGATACGGTTTAAAAAGCCAACCTTGGTGAGTCGGCTGAACTCAGACCTTGAATCTGTTTATGCAGTTGATGGTGGTCATGGTTATGCCGCCACCCAACTGATGCCCACCAGTGGTTTTGCCTTCCCGTTTGCGTAAGCGTTTACGCCCAAGGCGCATAATTAATCGTGGTCGACTTCCTGCAACCATCGATTACTTAAACTGCTCACTCAATGC
>Ga0163217_1095542_pt1 | contig 14989 bp, 9 predicted proteins | sample SynspAceP_FD_185933 | JGI IMG/M metagenome (GOLD analysis project Ga0163217, IMG submission 185933) | Saline lake microbial communities from Ace Lake in Antarctica - Synechococcus sp. Ace-P (PacBio error correction) | ecosystem: Environmental > Aquatic > Non-marine Saline and Alkaline > Saline ...
ACCTTTTTCCGGGCGTTTTTTGTTGATGGGGCTTTAAGCGGCATCACTTTTTTCTTTTTGTAATCGATTCCCATCGGGAAAGAATCCTACCTTAATAAATGCGGTCTTCTAATAATTTCATTAAAAACTAACTTCTTACATTTGTACGCTTGAACTGAACTTAAAAAGTGCGCTCATAACGTAGGTAAATGAAAGCCTACTAAAATCTGCCCCTAGTAATACCTTCCAAAATTTCAGTACGCCAGGGCAAAGTTCTAAATATTTCATAAGACGGGAAACGGAATATGCAAAAAGAAACCATAGAAATAGTAGGTAATTTCTCTTTAAACCATTTGTGTAGCTAAACCATTAATTGGTAGTCATGTACCCAAACAATATCGCCTTCTTTTGCTTGAGCAACAATAGCATCAGCAACTTTTGATTTAACTTTTTTGTAGGTTTCCCAACTGTCTAATTCAACTCCGATATTCTAAAAAGTAATGAAAAAAGAGGCCAAATGGTTCGGTTGCTAAAAGCCATAAAAAGAGCCTCAACTTCATCGCCTGTTAAAATTCACTTTTGAAGACCCGTGGTTTCGCTAAGGCTTTTCGTCAATTTTACCCGACATGCATCCCGGGATTTCCTCATCCGTTAATCCACTGCCAACCAATCCAAAGGACTATCACCTCCTTGATGTACAGATTTCATACCGGTTCCCGCCAAACCAACCAAACACTTTGTATTGCTTTTAATGCCTTTTCTTATCAATTTGCAATTGTAAAGCAAGGCAGTCTGTTTGAGATTATGATTAGTTTTGCTGCATGATTGGCTATTTTTGTTGTACTTATTTTAAATTTCTCTAAATTTTTCGTGAAAAGAATGGGTTAAAACAATAAATGAATCCTTTTGTAAGGTTAGCTATTTTATTGATATGAAACTATCCCATGATAGATTTTTTAGTGATTTCTTTGACAAAGACTTTAATTTTAAACTTTGTCAACAGGATTGATATTTAGACCACAGGATCACTCAAAGGTTTTTTAAATAATTACAATAGTTAAAAAAGATTGTAAACGCATGAATAATTTAGATTACGGAATAATAAGGTAATCTGGGTAGGAAGCGCAGCATTAATTTCTAAAACGGGTCCATAGATTGGTGCTGTTTGCCAGAATTTGATTCTTCTTCCCAGTTTTTGCCAAAAACTATTAGATGAATGAAATAGGCCGGAAGCTTTGGGAATTGATGTAGATGATTCTTATGAATTCAACAAGCCTTACGAATGCTGGAAACTGCTATTTTAATTACCGAACTTTACGTCTGGCGAGAATAGTTTTTTGAATTGCAATGATTTTAATGCCAAGATATCATACTAAAGATGGTAATCATTTTGGCGCCTCCCGAGCTTTTGTGAGGTATATAAAACTAGTATCAAGGAAACCTACGTTTAAGGTGCTTTCAAATCCTAATTAGAAATATGCGCAAGGAAAAAAACAACCAATCTTTATTAAGAAAGATTTTATTGCTAGTCTCACGCACGTAAGTAAAATTCGACAACCGGTTTTTTTATATACTTCTTTTGATTAAAGAATGCGTAGTTCAGGGGAATGAAATACCTTACCGGAAAGACGGTTTATTTTTCTTTTAACACTACAAACGAAAAGAATATTTTTACCGACCATTAAGCAATATCTTTATGACCTTGAACGTACGCGAATTTAATTGGTGAATTGGTCTGAAGAAACACCGGACCTATAAAAAGTTTTGAATAACGCAAATTAAAGGAGTGCTATTACCTGTTAAAATTAATAGTTATGATAAAACAGGAGCCGTTTTAGCCGCTGCTACCACAAATCATTACCCAGAACACCTAGGTGAAGTGCGTAATTGATTATTCCGTTTCTGGTTTGGATTCGTGAATGCCCTCAATGTTATAAAAGTGGTCTCCGAGCCTAGGTCACAAAAACGTGGGCCAAACGATATTTACAGTTTTAATTATAGATTTAATTCTGATAAGGATGAAAACTCCAATCATGTCGGTATCAAATCCGTGAAAAAGAAACTCACGGAAAATGACCTTAGAACCATTTAAGTGGGTTATAAATGGTCTAGCCAGTGCGGTAATACGGAAACGCAGCTTTACGAGCAAGTCCAAGAATTGATATTAGCGGTAATTTTAATGGATGTTATTTATGAATTGATCAAACAATTTAAAATTTTCTGACATTCCAAAACGGAGAAAAAGAGCTTTTGGGGGAATCACCAAAGGAATCGTTTGGATCGTTGAAAAACATTGGCAAGAAGTCAGATAAGGGGATTTGGGAATTTTTTCGTTCGGAAGACAAAACATTTTTACCTTTTCAAAAAGTCTCTGTTGGACCGCCGCCATGACCGTGGCGCCATTAAAGTGCTTGAGTTATTGAACAAGCCAACATAAAAATCTGAGAAAATGGAAAGCCGCTTGAAAGAAAATAAGAAAGATATTAATGGACAAGGCTGGAATGAAAATAAGCAAGCCTTTACTCAAGTTACGGAATCAGAAACATATGGATGCTTCTGTTTTATTGATTGGAAATCGTACGGCTTTTATTGATGCGAAAGATCCAAATATGTGAAGTAACGGTAAAAGCGTTAGAGAAAGATTTTGTGTAATGACGGGTTGTTATAATAAGGTATAAAAATGATGAATGATTTGTGGAGCACCAATCTTTCATCGTTTACAATTTTGCATTTTTTGGTTTATTAAATAGTTTGTTTTAAAAATAGGAAGAAGAAGTAGAAAGCCTTAAAAAGCAATTTGAGCAAATATTAAGTTTTACAGCAACCACTTAGGCTATTTAGTGAAGACATCGACTTAAAACCAAACGATTGTTAGGAAATTTTCCACAAGCCTATCGCACTTTAGCGTTAATAAATGTGCCATCAAACTTTCTAATAAAGAATCAGAAGAACATATTTTAGATCGATGGGGCATTAGATTGTACCTAAATCAACCCCACTTTAAAAGAGAATTAAGTGGAAGGTATTTTGCAGTAGGGTGATAAAATAAATTTTTTATTTATATTAGCAACTAATAATCAGCTATATTTCCACCAATCTCTTTTAAATGGCCTTCAATTAATGCTGTCAAATGCGCTATGGTCGTAAAGGGATTCATTAGGGTTGTCCGCAAATAAATAAACACCTTCTTAATGTGGTTTTGCACACATAAAATTCGCCACTTTCTAGGAGTTCTAAGGAACGAATTTGTCATGTTTAACTTGTTCAGGTTCTCGTTCTTATTCCATTAGGCTTTAAATCTAAGCATACAATATTGAGTCTGGCTCAAAGCGCTAACTCCAAAATTGTGCGTCTTTTTGAAAAGCCTGTGCAAAATCTCGGAATAATTAATATAAAGAGGTCACATATTCCCCTCAAAGAAATAAATCCCTCACCATAAAGGTTTTTAAAAAGCGTAAACCATGCAAGCTCATGCCATGGTTTTTAGTACATTCGAAGGTACGCTTGGCTAAATTGGTAACCAATCTTTCCCCCTTTACTGATTCTCCTGATAGTCGGCTTTTTGACTAAAAGGTCGTATAAGATTTTGCCCCGTCTTCTAAAAATGAAGTGCTGTGGTAATGGCAGGTATCAATCAACATTTTTATGCCCATCTATGACTACAGAATCAGCATTTTCAATTCCTTTCCAAAGTGGTATTCATACTTTTTTGGAAAATATTGGCTGCTCCGTGCGCCCCGTCCCACATGAAAACCATAGATTGTGTTTTTTTTACTAAAAAAGAACTTATGGCTTTCTAAATCATCATACATTCCGTTGCCGTCGAAGGCGCACTATCCGATAAACAAGCAAAACGGTAATTCCCGGTTTTGTTTTTTTGCGCTTTCTAGGTTTCCTTCTAAAAGGGAAGTAAAATTCATTTTAAAATCGTTCGTCGCTGGAATTTTTATAATTCCTTTTTCCCGCCAAGCCCATGATTCTTGCGGCCCTGTCCGCGCATAATGAGCATTCTTCGCTGACTATAAATTCCTAAGGAAGTTGAATGCCCTTTCTGTCCAAATATCGTCTGTTACTTTAAGCTTTGCGACGGCTGAAATAAGGCTGTCAAATTCGCTAAAGGTACCTCCTGAAGTTAAAAAAGCCTCTCGAATCTTTAGCAAAACCAAATTTTTTTTAAACAAAGTATCGGTAACAAAATGCGCTCCATTGCTGTAGATGCCCAAATGCCCATTTCATAAACAGCCATGCCGTTATTTTAATAGGGCGCTAAACATGCTAGAAACTGCCCGTTATAGGCAGGGGTGCCGTTACTTGGTGCCCTATAAATATGTGGGTTATGAACGTGAATGCCTATGTTTTTAAAGTTTCTGAAAAATACGTTGGTCCGCTTTTCCATTTTCTAAAGAAAATCGTCCAAAACTCATGTTCTTCACCGTTGGGACTTTTCCAATCGATCACCTTTGCAGGATTTCCGAACTTGTTTGCGCTAAAATGCGCTGCTAATTCATCCACTATTGATGACCATGTTTTCTACTCTTCAGAGAATAGGCCTGTTTCTTAAAAAAGTCATTTTTCATCTTTTAATCTTTATTAATTTTTTTAAATGGTCGGCTTACGTAATTTGCCCATCAAACAATTAGTGATCAACTAAATTTGTAAGGGGCTCATTCCACAGCCCTAAAAGTATTGAACTTATTGATTCTAAACAAAGTGTTTTAAAACAACTTCGTATATTTTAAATTATATAGGCATGGTTGGCCGAATTTGGGGTTAAATACCAGCCTAAAAAAGTATTTTTTTTGAACTTGCTAATACCTAATTCATGGCATTATATCAAGATGATAAATTATAATGTGATTATGTTTAAATGGTAAATTCCTTAGTTCATTAGCTATTTTCCCTAGCTCATTACTTTCTATGAAATAGTGCGGTTTATCATAAATATATTATGCTCTTAGAAAACAAAATGTAAAACCCTTAAAAGAAAAAATGACTACTAAAAAAAAAAACCAAAAAAACCCCGGGGACCCAAAAAAAAAAAAAGAATTAATTTCTTAACGAATCATCGCATTTATGACTTCCCTTGTAATGATTTTGATAACTACTTCGGCATTTCAGCAATACAGGAAAATAAAAATTTAGTGAAATTGATGTAGAGCGATAAATTCGTAGAAAAAGATGGGACGGTAAAATGATCATCACTAAAGTGGAAGCGTTTCCCCTAACGGCCCATGATATGATAAATGAATAGACCAAAACGAACGAAAACACGAAAAAAAGCGTTTCAGGAAATAGATTTTCTTCCAATGAAGATGGCATTGAATGTGGAGTTTTATATACGATGGACAAAAACGAAAAGTGGGCATAGTTTCAGGTTTTATCGCTTACCTATGATCAATACGAATGGGGATAAGTGATGCAGTTTTGCTGCTCAAGATTACAGCAAGGAGATCAAAAGATAATGTTTCCAAGTGTCTAGTATCAAACGATCCGTCCTGCCAAAAGAATCACAAAACTGAAATCAGGCCGAAATAATGGAATGAGTTGAGAGAACTTCGCGAAAAAGACCCCAAAGCGGCTCAGTTGAAAATATAGGAATATGAGGAATTGGATTGATAAGGTGGGCTCCACGTGGGATGCTTGGAAAATCAAGAAGTCATGAAAACAATTGGATTATTTCTTTTTGATCAGAAGGAAAACCCAAGGCATGTTTTATGTTGGATAAGGAAACCAGCGCTAAACTTGAACTTTTTTTGACGATAAAGAAACTTATAGCCTCGTTTCCAGAGCACAAAACGATAAATTAAACACCCTAAAAAAAATAGCCCTATAAAAATTTAATAGGGCTATTTTTTGTGGAATAGATTTTTAAGGAAATGAAAAAATTTTAGCATTTGAAATAAAACGGAAAGCAATACTTTTTACTGTTTGTTTTTCTATTTCCTATGCGCAGTCTATACAGATACGTTTTTTGTCACGAACGCGCAATTAGATGGTAATATTTTTCACTCCTGAAGCTGCCCGTGGTAATCTTTAAATCTCTGCCCTGTCATTTTATATTTGTGATTACTAAATTTTTTCATGGAGCGATGGCAAAAAATCAGCGGTTTTTTAGCCTCCAAGAAATAGCAAAAATAGTAAGCCGGTTTCAGTGGTTTATTTTTCCCTAAATTTGTATGCAATTTTTAAGGTTTACTAACAGCCCCTCGTCTTTGATACCTTCGACGAAATTTTACAAGTAAAACGCTGGTAATTATCTGTAGGCTCTAACCTTAATGAACGCTTTATCTATGGTAGTTTTTTTTTAGCGTAACTACTATTATCGCAACTATAAAAAGAACCAAATTGAAATAGCCAATTAACAACCAAGCGCCTGGCAGAAACCAGAAATTAAACCCAGCCTTAAAGTGCACAACTTATCCTCATTTTTTATTTAATAAATCCTGAATGTTTTAGATCAATTATAGAAGAGATAAATAGAACCGAAGCTTCTGAAGTTCTTAAACGAATTTGCGGAGAATTATATCGCTCATGTTTTACAGGTATCTGATCAAAAAATAATTTCAATAGGCGAGGAGCGCTAGCCTTTTGTTCAAAGTACTTTAATTTGATGAAACCACAAATATGGAATGCTTATGTATTGGGAAATTGAATCAAGAAAGTCTATCAATGGAATATTGGTACCACTCACCTTACAATTTGCTCCCTTGAAGAAGCGCTTACAGCATAATTTGGGGAAAATGAATGCAGCGCCGATTACCAATAAGAATTAGCATTAACCAAATGTCCATTACGGTTTCAAAATAATAGCATACCTAAACGGCATTCAAAAGCTACTTCTGGGCGAGAACTATTAATTTAAAAGACAGTATGGTATGCTTTCAAAAAGCCCTATAGAAATTACAAGAACTGAATCTAACTTTTTTCAAGTAAGCGTGCCTATAATTTGAATAATAAAGCGAATGATAAAGTAACTACTATTGAAGGATGAAATTCCAAGCTAGAAAAAAACCTTAAAAAGATTTCTGCAGAAGTAAAAGAGTCCGTAAGTGATGATCAAATGAATTTGGATACCGAGCAAGTTCTAATTGAATTTCTGAAGGGAAGCTGAGGTGGACTTAATAATTTCAGATAAAATTGGAATATTAGATTGGTAATGCATTTGAAATATATCAGCAGGTGACTATTATATGTTCCTATTATTTTTCAACGGCTTATGATCAATTTTGTGAATGAAGGCTTTTTGAGACTAATGGCATGAATATCTTTTAAAACCTTTTCAACGAGCGTTTTAATCAGGCTTGAATATAATTTTAACCTTGAAAAAATCGAATACTGACTGTATGATGCAGGGTGTCAAAAATTCAGCATATTCTTCGAAAAAAAAATAGCCACACAACTTATAAAAAACGCTTTACATCACACAACTGGGGAGTATATTTTTTGGAAACTGAAAACATTACGCTATTTGAGGCTTCAATGAAAAGGTGTTATTTTTGCATTCGATACCATCCGGAAAAAACAACTTATTGAGGCGAAAACCACCTTAAAATTTGGAGGTTTTAGTGGAATGCTTTCAGTTTTTTTTTAGAATTAATCGCCAATCCAATGGTAACATAAAAAGTAGTTTGAAAAAATTAGAACGATACACTAAAAATACCTTTAAGCCCATCAAAGGTACCACCAAGAATATGTAAAGACAAGTCAAAGCCCACCACGGGCCACTTTTCCGTGATGGATAGAAAATATTTTAGTCATTGAGGCATTAAGGCTAACAGAAGTAAAAAAGAGCAAGCTTCTTGTTTGGCTTAGCTATTAAAACAAAAAAACCGCTCTTAAAAAGCGGTTTTTCACCCTTTGTAAAAAAAAATAGTTGAGTTAAGTCAAAAGGTAACCCATTATCAGCAGCTAACTTTATCGGCAAATTGCGTTGCGTAAAGCTACTACATTAGGAATGTTGGTATATTTTGTGGAAACGTTTAAGCCCACATTTACATCATACGTTGCTTCAATTCGGCCTCAGCAAAAGGAAATAATAGCTTCTTTACCTTTTTGAAATGAACGGTTTCAGTGGCGCTTGTATAAATTAATTTAGACATGGCTATTTGAGTGGCCTGTGCCTGCTTCACCAAAAGCGTTTTGCATCTTTTTTCAATGTCCCTTAAAATGGTAGATTCTGCCATATATACTTCTTATAAAATATCAGAAGCAGCAAGCAATTAATTGCTGATGATTACCTCTAATTCAGGACCATACTTTTGAACGTCGCTGAACCAGCCACACCCCATTTTAAAAAAAAAATTTACCTTTTTTTGCTTTAATCGCTTTATTAAGTCTTTTTCCTCTGCCAAAGAGTTCAGAAAAGTCTGGCGTAATCAAAAGACGGAATTCCAATTAATTCTTCACCTACTAGTAGCAGGGCCTAAAGGAGATCAACGTGACCCTTCATTGCTTTTTTAGACTAACATGCCAACCGAAGGATTTTCGTTAATTTCGTTGGTAACCTTCATAATATAGCAATACGCGCATCTCTCCAAGCAGATTCCATTGGTGTATCCGCACTAAAGCCCATACCCCCAAATATTTGGAAATTCCTTCATCAGTACAATTCTGTACGTCCTTCAGATACCGCTACTTTAAGAATAGAACAAATTCAATAGCATACTCCTTCAACGCCCTTAAGCTCAGCCTTCTTGGTGTGTGTTCCGGCAGCTTTCACGCAAGGCTTCGGTCTTCTAAATGGTTTTTTGCAGCTCTATACGAATGCCAGACTCTCTGCATAAACAATTGGTAGCCATATTTGCTATTTTGCTTTAAATAGCACCAAAATTCTAATAGTGTTTGAAAACTGAATTTCTTTCGTTAGCCATATTTGGTAGCCTCATCAATTACTCTTCGCTTGGGGCATCTAAAACAGGCGGCTTGCTAATTTAATTCTAACCAACATTTTAAAGCATTCATAGCATTTTGAATCCGTTCCCGCGCTCAAAGAAACCATATTGGCTTGCAGGTAACTTTCGTTTTTCGTTAAAGAAAACTTGACGCGTAGAAGAGGAATGGAATTCCCTAAATTTTTTTTTCTTCATCACCGCATGGTGATTTCCATTTACTCGATCGGTTTCTACGATAAAAAACCTGTAATATTTTTATCGTCTCGATGCGAGCAAAAAACAATGAACATACCTACAAGAATCCTGTCTTTTGAAATCCACATTTTTGACCTGTAATGCTGTAATGCTTTCCATCTGCAGATAAAACCGCTTTAGTTTTTTCCAGAGTTGGCAATCGGATTCCGCCCCTGGCTCTGTTAAGCAATACGCACCAAACCATTCAACCAGCCAATTTTTGGCACATATTTTGGTTTTTGTTCTTCCAAGAACGTACAAGGTAATAGGTAAAGTTCCGGGATACCTGTTATGCGCCCCAAAAGCCGTTGCTGAAAGAAACCTGTTTGCTCCTGAAATATAATCACAAACAAGCATGGGTAGAGACAAAGCCCATTCCCATTCTCCATAAGACTCTGGGAACCGCCACACTCAATAGCCAAGGTTTCACCGGGCTTTAACGCAAAATGCAATTTTCTGTTAAATTTATAGTCTTTTTCTCAAACGTTCCCAATTGGCCCAAAGCTCGGCGATCAACGAAATTCTGGTACTTTTCACCAATCATTTTTTGCTTCTTCAAGACAAATCTTCAAACGAAATCTATCTCTCGCAAATTGTTTCTTTTACTAGAAATCGTCCTCCTCTAGTAAATTGTCATTTTCCAATAATTTTTTTTTGACCTCATAGCTTTATTACTTATTTTAGTATAGAACAAAGAATAGAGAAAAAGAGAAAAGAGACCTTTATTTGAAACGGCTAATTTTGGAGCCCATAGTCATTCTTTGGCCATTCTGCAATCTTGGTCCTCAATTTGTTTTTAAAGTTTCCGGTTAATCAATATATTTTCTGTGATAGCAACTAATAGCTGCGTACCTAATTCGAAAAAGAGAACCTAAAAGAATAATCAATGAAGTTTTTAAGCTTCTTGTCAGTTCTTCTGAACTTCTGCAATATTTGCCTTTTGGCATTGAAATAGAACATTTACTCATTGAGTGCTTAAATCAAAACGTTTCATGTTTTTGGGATGTCTGCAAAACATCTGAAATATCATCATAATCTCTAGTCCTAATTGCCAAATTTTTCAATTTTTATAATTTGCCGTTGACCCATTAAGTAAATATCTCTTTTCTCTTCTCTTCTTCCTTTAACTTTTTAAGAAAGAAATTCAAAAATCCCAGCTGCTCCTTTCATTTCTGTTTCCCACGCCACATGTGACATGTCCGTATTTTTCCTTTTCATATTTTTCTTTTACGCATTTCATCAAAATATGTAACCGATTAGTTTAGCTCCTGTACAGCCTAAAGGGAATTGCCCCCAAAAGCAATAGCGCCCCAAACCATTTACATATGATAATTTTGAATTAAAGATTGTTCTCGAATTACAGCAAGGATTGTGATGCAAAAGGCTCATTAAGTAATTAAACTCGATATCACTCAAACTTGCTTTCAGCCTGCTTGCTTTAATGCTTTAGGGATTGCCTTAACAGGTTCCGATCCCATAATTCTCGGGTTCAACAACCAGCCGCTGCATAATTCACTAATCGGTCGATTGGTTTCTAAATTTAATTCCTTCACCATGGCTTCACTCAATCAATACGAAAAGCAGCACCATCACTCAATTTTTGTGAGGAGTTCCCAGCGGTTACACTTCCTCCAGCAGCAAAACGGGTCTTTAAGCAGCTAGGCTTTTCTAATTCGTCCTTTTTCTAGTCCTTCATCTTTGGTCACTGTATATTTTTTGGTGGCCTTTTTTACTTTTCATCTAAATAGTTTGAGCTACTTCCAATGGGGACATTTGTCTGAAAGCGATCTTCAGCCTGGCTCTCAAAGCTTTCCATAATGCGATGATAGGCAAATTCATCCTGATCTTCACGAGATACTTTAAATTGCTTCGCCTACAGCTTCCCTGCTGTATTTCCCATAACCCCAATAATAATCTTCATGGCCAGATTTTAACCGTATCATAATTTAATTCTGGTTAAAGCCCTGTCCATAGGGACAGCCGCCTCATGCTTTCGCAAACCAACCAGCAAAATACACTCTGCATTCCAGCCTGAATTTTTGCTGTGCCCAATTTCCGATAGTTTCAATAAAGCCTGAGGCACAAAAACCGATTTACGGTGACACCAAGCACATCCAACACTATCTAACAATTAAGGAGATAAAGCGAGCCATGGTTTAATCCTTGCGAAACCTTCTATGGCATCGCTTTCCTACGATTCACATCATCATTTACTTTTGTCAAACTGAGGTAATTCGACATCATGTGCTGAATAGTTTTTCAGCGGCTAACTCATCGTCTCTTAAACGAAAAAACCCCTTTTTGGTGCTTTTTCCTACTGCCGTTCTGTATGGCTTTACTATATATGCTTGTTTCATGTTTCTAATCTTTTTAGGCTTTAAAGCGTAATGCTTTAAGCTGTTTGAATTTTGTAAAATTAACTTTTGCCTATTGCATAAGCATAAGGCTTAAAGCATCGGCAACTAGTTGCGAAGCGGTTTCCCCGTTTTCAACATAATGCTGAATTCTCTCCAAGGTTTTACGTTCGGTACCAAGTGAATAAGAAAGCTTCGCGTCTAAAATCACAAATACTGTTCATTGACTAGGTTGGTTCCGAAAAGGTCACCAACCACCCAATAACATAAGCTAATTTTAATTCCGCAATCTTTTTATCGTGTTCACTGTGTTAATTACTGTCTTCCTGGCATCTGTGCCTACAAAAACATACCTAGTGCTTGTTTTCCTAACACCTTGATATCGCTTCTTTTTATAGGTTTGCGTGTAGCCTGCTTCTGCCATTAATTTTGCATGTGTTTTAGCCGTTGCATTTGGACGGTCTTATTGACCACAACAATATCTTTTTCCGTGTTTGAAAATGCTAAATCAGAAGCTTCATAGGCTGAGGTAGATACTTTTGCCAATTCCGATAGTTAAGAAATTTCTGTAAAACATTTTAACTCAACATCTCCTTTTTGAAAGAGGTCTTTGTGCTCTTACGGCAAATTCTTTAGAGCCACCACCCACCAGGGATAACACCAACTCAAATTCAACTAAGCCATATAGGTTTCTGCTTGCCTGCCAAACTACTTTATCGCATGTATTGAAGTTCACATCCACGCACCTAAGCCATCCCATGAGAGCAGCTACGGTGGGTATGGCAAGAATAGCGCATACGCACAATGGTATCTTGGAACATTTTAATCGCCAATATCAATTCGTCATAAATTCTTGCTCCATCGGCCATCATAAAAAATCATACCAATTTGCACCAAACAGAGAAATTTGCAGCTTGATTCCCAACACTAATCCCTTGAAAATCTTTTTTCGGCTATATCGGATAGCCTATTCAAGCCAGCCAATACATCAACCATCCAAATTGTAATCATTTTAGATTGGAATTCACATTTAAAATTCCAATCACCCAAATCTTCAACAACCACAACGCTATTTTTAAAATAACTTCTTTTGATTTTCTAATAATTGGTCCTAGAAATGATAAACGCATCTTGTCCTGGTAACTTTTTTATGGATGTATTGGGAATATCATAAAAATAGTTGCGCATTCTTTTACAGTATAAAAAGAGCTGAATACCCTTTGAAAGCATTTCAGGTACGCCCAAATCGGCCAGCAGTTTCTCCTTCTGCTTTCATGATTTCAAGACCTTTTTTTCCACTCCGATAGCATCCCAGATTTGGAAAAGGTTTCCATGTCCCCCAGCCAAAAAAACCGGCTTTCAATAGCAATCATCAATCTATATAACTCATCTGAAATTTCAGGGAATTCCTATGGATCATAAGCAAATAAGGCGCCAAAACTTTTTCTTGTAAAAACTCATGCTTTATCTTTTCCAGAAACTAAAACTTTAAAGCGGTCCCACTACTTATCAATGCTTTTTGTCAGCTCTAAAGTCGCGAAGCTGGCTTCTTTATTAGAACGATAATCCCATCGTATCTAAATCGAGCGTTAAGATTTCCACTTGAACCGTCCTTTTTTTCTTTTCTTTTTATAAAACCCCTTGGCCTGTTTTACTTCCTAACCTTTATTTTCCCAACTTGGGAAAATTGATGAAATCAGGTAGTTTACAAGTCCTAATTTTTTCATCATCTTTACAATTATCAAAAAGCAATGCCATTAAGCTACATGTACTAAGGTATCTTAAACCTACCACATCACGGTTCAAATGTTGCTGATTTTTAGGAACGTCCCCGATAACAGGACCTGTTAATTTGTCGACTTCTTTCCACGGTCATAACCCATTTTCTTCACCATATGAAAAGACTCTGATACTGAATATCCCGATTCTATTTCCATAAAGGCGGGCGTGTCCTTTTGGCATTACAGACGTTTTTCCCAAAAACTGTTTCCACCGTAATCCGTTAAAAACTCCAAAACCTCAGGAAAATGATGTTTTAGTCCTGGTATAAATTTCAAAAAGGTTTAAATAACGTCTGGGTAAAAAAGTGTGTAACCACAAGAAATGTTTTCTGAAAATCTTCAAACTACGACCTCACTCTAAAAATGAATAAGGAATACCAGAAGTATTACTTGTAATTAAAGTTTCCAGTGTTCTGTAAATTTCTCCTATTTTCAAAGACCGATTTTTAAATATCAAGCCGTTCAACCACAACCTTCAATAAATCCAAATCTACTTTTTGCTATTTTGCTAGATCGTCATCGAATTCCCTGTAGTATTCTACTGGCAAATTTTTGATTGGTAAAATTGGCGACGTTTTGAATTTTAAAGCTGAAGCTAGCGAAATCGTTTTTCACTAACCTGTTTCGAACAGCGTTATCTCTAAAGTAAGGCTCTCGCTTTCTCTTTACGTTGAGTTCTCTTTGGAACAATATCCAATAATAAAAACTTCTACTGTCCGATATCGGCAAATGGCAAGCATACCGCTACCCATTAATTTCCTGAGCCAATTACAGCTATTTTTTTGATGTGTTTGTTTTTTCAATCATTACTAATAATTGTTTTATGAACGTTTACTATAAATTTTTTTTATCTGAAACTAGTTTGTTTGATGACTTCGATATGACCTCAAAAAATGAAATTTAGTTTCTCTGGATTACATTGTCTTTAAACAACCTCATTAACGCAAATACGACATCTTTAGAATCTTTTTCTTTTTTCTAACAATCGGTTCAAGTGAATTAAAACTCCCGCGACCGTCATTTGGATTTGGCTTTTTCGTTTTATTAAGCCTTTTTTCTTCCATACTTTTCAAGTATTCTCGAAAGACTGGTGGCTTCCATTCCCATTATAAGGGCCAAGTGATGTGGAGGGAGTAACCCTCTTTGGGTCGATCTTAAAAGCGTAAAGCCTAACTGCCATGGTAGATTCCGAATATTTTGGCTTCTTCATTATACATGCGAAGCAACCGATTGCCAAGTAAGATCTCATGCATAATCTATCGTAAGTTCTTTCATTCTAAAATACTAAAACTCAATATAATAAAATTTTATTATGCATGCATAATAAATTTTTATTAAAAAGAGATTAATCTTAAACGATAAATCTCCTTTTTTTTTAATGAAATTAAAATTAATGTGTAGTACTAGACGTGCTCGTATATTTCGTTTGTATAGTTTTATATACTTTTTTCCCTTTACGATTTTAACGCTTTTAATTTCATCGTAGGTGTTAAGTGACCTTTCAATCGATACTCCAAACCTCAGGTGTAAAGTCTAAATGCTTTTACTTTCCCCATTTGGAAAATTTTTCATTAGCCTCTTCAAGTTCTTCTGCAATTCCGAGCAATTACCTTTTCATGAACCACAGTTTCTGCATATAGTAACCTACTTCAATTTTATGTATTTTAGCCCATTAAATAAAATCAAAAAAATCTGGTTGAATTAATGCTGCCGCAATTTTTTTACACTTTCACCATGACCAATAAACCTT